>OLLF01000117.1_pt1 | contig 18657 bp, 13 predicted proteins | sample 1604471 | NCBI WGS metagenome assembly OLLF01 (sample SAMEA104055714, study PRJEB20765) | soil metagenome | isolation source: soil
AAAAGCCGTCGCCGCCGGCGGCCCACAACGCCGCGCCGGTGTCTCCGGCCGGGCCGCCGGGCCCCCTGACGCTCGCGCGCGTCGGCAGCTACATGGACAGCCTGGAGACCGACCTGCGCCGCCATGTCCACGGCGCCGGCGTCGTGGTGACGCGCCAGGGCGATAACGTCACCGTGATCATCCCCAACGCGGCGTTGTTCTCAAGCGATGGCGGCCTCGCCGGCGACGACGTGCTGGAGCCGCTCGGCGCGGTCCTGCGCGGCTATGTTCACACCGCCGTCCAGGTGAACGGCTTCACCGACACCTCCGGCACGCCCGAGCAGAACCTGGCCGTGTCGCAGAAGCGCGCCGGCCTCATCGCCGGCGCCCTGGCGCATGAAGGCGTGCCGCCGGCGCGCCTGACCGCGCAGGGTTTCGGCGAAACCCATCTGCGCTTCGCCACCGGCGACAACAAGAAAGAGCCGCGCAACCGCCGTATCGAGATCGCGCTGAAGGCGCGCCCCGGTTGACGGTGCGGTACGGCGTAAACATCGGCGCGTCCTTGCGCGCGGGCGCGAACTCCTATGCATTGGCGCCACGCCATCCGTCATGAGGGGACACACATGAAACTCCGTACACTGATTATCGCCGCCGCGACGCTCGCCGCCGCGCCCGCCTTGGCCGCCGACGCGCCGCCGCCCGCGCCACCCATGCTGGTGCGCGGCACCATCGCCAGCATCGACGCCAAGACGGTCACCGTCACCAAGGCCGACGGCACCACCGTCACCGGTGCGCTGTCGCCGATGACCTTCTACGCCGCGGTCGAGCCGCGCCGCTTCGACCAGATCAAGCCGACCGACTTCGTCGGCATCACCTCGGTGCCCGGCCCGGACGACACGCTGAAGGCGGAGGAGATCCACATCCTGCCGATCCATGTCGGCGAAGGCTCCTATCCCTGGGATCATCATCCCGACGGCGCCAAAAAGGCCGGCAGCATGACCAACGGCACCGTCGCCGTGGTGCACAGCGCGCCGACGACGGCGGGCAGCATGACCAACGGCATGGTGTCGGCGTCGGACGGCTGGTCGCTGAAGGTGACCTATCACGGCTCGGCGACGGTGAACGGCAAATGCGTCGGCCTCGCCTCCATGGGCGGCGCCAATCCCTGCACCGGCGTGGCTTCGGTCTCGGTGACGCCGTCGACGCCGATCGTCGCCATCGTGCCGGCCAAGCCGACGGACGCGAAAGCCGGCCTCACCGTGTTCGCCAACATGGCCAACGGCCCCGACGGCAAGCCCGTGGTCGGCTCGCTGGTCCTGGAAAAGAACGGCATCAAGCCGCCGATGTAAAAAACTTCACCTCCCCAGCATGGGGGTCCGTAGCGCCAGCGTACGGACGCGGAGCGAAGCGGAGCAGGGTCGAAATCCTACTCGCCGCCCCTGCTCCTTTCGCTGCCGCTCAAGGAGCGCCGGTACGCTGTCGCTACCGGCCCCCATGCTGGGGAGGTGAAAGTGAGCTTACCCCGCCAGCGCCTTGTCGATCGCCGCGTTCATCTCCGGATCGTCCGGCGGCGTACGGGGGCCGAACACGCCGGCGATCGTGCCGTCCCGCCCGATCAGGTATTTGTGGAAATTCCATTTCGGCGCGGCGTATTCGCCAAGCTCGCCCGCCAGCCATTTGTACATCGGATGCGCGCCTGCCCCGATCACGTCTTCCTTCGCCGTCATCGGGAAGTCGATGGCGAAGCGGGTCTCGCAGAAGGTCTTGATCTCGTTTTCGGTGCCCGGCTCCTGCGCCCCGAAATTGTTGGCCGGCACGCCCAGCACGACGAGACCCTTGTCCTGCTTGTCTTTCCACAAGGCTTCGAGCCCGGAATATTGCGGCGTCAGCCCGCACTGGCTCGCCACATTGACGACCAGCACCGCCTTGCCCTTGAAGCTCGCCATGGGCAGCGCCCCGCCGTCGATGGATTTGAAGCTGAAATCGTAAGCCGTCGTCATGATGTGCCTCCGGGGGATGATCTACGCCAAGTGTAGCGCCTACCGCCGCTGCAAAAACAGCCCCACGCCGAACGCGATCAGCACGCCGCCGGTGATGCCGTCCAGCGCCCGCGTCACGCCGCGCCGCTGGACCCAGGAGCCCAGCGACGCCGTCGCCTGCGTCAGCAGGCCGAACCAGAGCAGCGCCTGCGCCGCATGGATGCTGGCCAGCAACAGGCTGAACGCCGTCACATTTGCGTGCGCCGGCATGAACAGCGGCAGCAGCGTCACGTAGAACACCCCGACCTTGGGATTGAGGATGTTGGTGAGAAAGCCGCGCCACAGCCAGGAGCGCGCCGGCGCCGGCGCCGGCAGCTGTGCGGCCACCACAGGCTCCGCCTTTCGGAACGCCGCCACGACCAGCCGGCCGCCCAGCCACAGAATATAAAGCCCGCCCGCGAGGCGCAGCGCCGCATAGGCCAATTGCGACGCCGCCAGCAGCGCGCCCAGGCCCAGCGACACCGTCACGCCCCAGGCGAGGCATCCCAGCGCGATGCCAGCTGCGCACTGCATGGCGCGCCGCCGCCCCTCGACCGCCGCCGTCCGAAGGACAAGCGCCGTATCGAGGCCCGGCGTCATCGTCGCAAGGCCGGCGGCGAGCGTGAAAGCCGCGATGGCGTGTGCGGCATCCATGTTCGCCTCCCGCCCGGATCGTGATCGCCGCGATCCTAGCGCAAGGCGCCGCCTCACCAACCCCCAACGCCATCCGGCCGGGCCCGCGTCCTGCGTGCACCCGGCCATGATGACGCCTTCTATCCTACTGCGCCGCGACGGCGCTCTTGTTCGCCGCCTTGCCGGCGTCGGTCTTCGGCGCGACGACCAGGCGGTGATCGGCCATGTTGTAGATTGCGCTGGACAGCAGCGCCCCGTCATGGCGGTACACCGCGATATCGGCGAAACGCTGCCACAGCCATAGAGGGTCCGACTTCGGGAAATTGATCGTCGTCGTCGTCGAACTGTGCGTCGATTGCCCGGTGGTCGTCGAGGTCGAATATTCGAACGTCTGGGTGAAGCTGGTGCTGATGCCCGCACTGAAGCCCTCGGCGAGGAGTCCGACATTGACGTCGACGGTCAGCGAGGTGCTCTCCTTGAACGCCTCCGAAACGCTTTTCTGCGTCCCGGTCGCGAACGTTACCGACTGGCTGCCGCCCTCGGGCGCCGAATAGGAGCCGTAGCAGTCCCACCCGGCCAGATTTGCGGCAAAGTAGAATGGCGACTTCTTCGCCTGGCTCTCATAGCCGGGGTCATTCACCGCCGTGTAGGGCAGCACGGCGATCTTGATGAGGCTTTCGGCCGTGCGGCTGCCCTGGGCGGCGTTGGGATCGTAGGCCGGATCGTGCGGATAGGACGGTGCGATGTCGAGCAGGCATTGCCTGGCCACGAGCAAATTGCCCTGCTGGCCGCCCTGCGCGCTCAGGACCGTCGTCGGGATGATCAGCACCTGGTCGGTGATCGGCCGCATGTCCGCCGCAAGCCCCGGCGTGCGCAGCGAGCCGTTTTCTTCCCAGTTCGTATTGCGGTCGGACCAGAACGTGTTCAGGACCGGCGCGGTGCGCAGATGGTCGGTTTTCACGCACCAGTAATTGTCGGGGTTGGGCGGCGTCCGGCTGCCGGAGTTGAAGCACAGGCCGAGCGCGGTGTAGCCCGCGGGCGCGATCGGCCACCAATAGTTGAGCATGCGGCTGTGGCGCGAGCCGTGATCGTCGAGAATGAAGGTGAAACCGGTCGGATGCGCCAGGACGCCCGCCTGGTCCGAGCCGATGAGGAAGGCACCTTCGGCATCCACGGCGCGCCGATGGGTGATCGCAAGGTCGCCCAATGGCAGGAAGCGCTTGTCGGCCGGCGGTTGGAACTGGAAGAAGTCGATGGCTGTATCGCCCTTTTGGCTCGACCAGATGTTTTCGAAATCCTTGGCGGTCGCGACCTTGATGATGAAAGGGTCGAACTTCGCACCGTTGACCGCAAGGTTGGCGTTGCGGATCGCCGCCTGCGCCACCGCGCCCGCATTGTTCGGTCCGGTCAGCGCTCTGGCAAATCGTGCTGATATGTTCATTTCGCTCTCCATCCTGACGTCCGCCGCGGCCAATCCGCGGGTTCGACGTCGGTGCAGGCAAGGTGGCCGCGGATGCGGGCTCCGAAAAGATGAAGAGTTTTGACTGAAGATTTTTGGTAGAGTTGCCTGGGCTAAGACCGGTATTGGCGCTGAATTGGGGCGGTGGCGTATGGAAAGTCCGGGTTTGGCGCATTGGGATGCGGCGACGCGCGGGCCGCGCATTCCCGACGCCGCGCTCGCCGAGATGCGCGTCCAGCCGCGCTTCCAGGACGCCGCGCGTCACGCCGCCATAGCTTCGCTGCAGCTGTTCGACCGCGATCCGATCATGACGCGCGCGCTGAAGGATGTCGGCCGCGTCGTGCTCGGCATGATCGCGCTGTATCTGGACGCCAAAGGCGGCATGACGCTGTCGAAGATCCAGGCGTTCCTGGTCGAGATGCGATTGACCAGTCCGGGGCGTGCCGCCGCGATGCTGATCCAGTTGCGGCTGATCGGCTATGTCGCGCCGGCCGAGGTCCAGCCCAATCGCCGGGTCCGCATCTACACGCCGACGCCGCGCATGCGTGCCGCTTTCCATGCGCATTTTCGCAAGGACCTGGAGGCGCTGTCCTTCCTGGAGCCGGAGGCCGCCATGGTGCTGGCGCGCTTCGACGAGCCGGAGACCTACAATCCCTTTCTCGTCCGCTTCGGCCAGGGCCTGATCGATGCCGCCAAGGTCCACGACCGGCGTAAGCCGGGCCTCGATCTCTTCTCGCAGCGCAACGCCGGCCTGACGATCCTGACCGACCTGACGCTCGCCGGCGGCGCCGGCGACGATTTCCCGCCGCGGGGTCCCATCCGTTTTTCCGTCGCGGGCCTGGCGCGGCGCTTCGGCGTCTCGCGCCCGCATGTCCTCAAGCTGCTGCGCGACGCGCAGAAGGCCGGCTTCCTGACGCGGGACGCGGAGGAGGGTGTCGGCGTGCTGGAACCGGTGCTGCGCGACCAGGTCGCCGATTACTACGCCACCAACTTCATCGGCATGGCGGCCTGCGCCTTGAGCGCGCTGGAGGCGCCGCGCCACAGGCCGGCCGCAATGGCTAACGCTTCGTTAAGCGCCGGCCCGCCGCCGGCGTGAACGCCGCGCCTTCGTGGTTAAGGAGTTGGAAACGCGCGCTGGGTAAATATTGCCCGCTTCTCTTCGGACCGTTCCCATGACGCGTGCCCTGATCGTCGCGACCTATCTTCTGGCCTGTGCCACCGCCGGCACCGCCATCTTCATGGTGGCCGGCGTGCCGACCGGCCTGCTCACGGCCGTCGTCCTGTCGCTCGCCTGCACGCAGATCCACGCCGCCCTGCGCCGCCGCAGCGACAAGAGACACGCCGACCGCGAGATCGCCGGCCTCAAGCGTGTCAGCTTCCAGTTCGAGCAGGCGCTCAACGACACCCGCTCCAAGATGGACGACATGAGTAAGGCCATCGAGGCCAAGGCCAACGCGCAAGGCAAGAAGATCGTCGCCGAGCTCCAGGTGCTGGAGACCTTGATGCGCGAATTCGCCAGCAAGGTGGCGAACGGCGCCAAGAAAGAGCCGCTGGACGATACACTCGACCGCCGCGCGGTGCCGCGCCAGGGCACGGCCGCCGCCTATATGAGCACGCTCGGCGACACGGGCATGCTGGAGACCATCCGCGCCTCGCTGGAGCAGAACCGCGTCGACCTCTACCTGCAGCCCATTGTCAGCCTGCCGCAGCGCAAGCTGCGCTTCTACGAGGCGCTGTCGCGCCTGCGCTCCGAGGACGGCAAGGTCATCATGCCCGAGCAGTACATCAAGGTCGCGGCCCCCGCCGGCCTGATGTCGGTGGTCGACAATTTGCTGCTCTTCCGCTGCGTGCAGATCGTGCGCCGCCTGACCCAGAAGCACCGCGACATCGGCGTGTTCTGCAACATCTCCGGCGACACGCTGGCGGACGCGGAATTCTTCCCGCAGTTCCTCGAATACATGCACCACAACCGCGACCTGGCCGGCCAGATCGTGTTCGAGTTCAGCCAGGATGCCGTGACCAAGGCGGGCGAGCAGGGCGAAGCCAATCTCGCCTATCTCGCCAGCCTCGGCTTCGCGCTGTCGATGGATCATGTGAGTTCGCTGGCGCTCGACTTCGTCAAGCTCAAGAAGATGGGCTTCAAGCACCTGAAGGTCCGCGCCCACACGCTGGCCTATGGCATGAGCGGCGCCAACGCCGCGGTGACCGCGGAAGATTTCAAGAAACTGGTCGAGCGCAACGGCCTCAACCTCATCGCCGAGCGCGTCGAGGACGAGAAGACGGTGGTCCAGCTCCTCGACTACGGTGTCGACTTCGCGCAAGGCTACCTCTTCGGCGAACCCCGCGCGGTGCGCGAGGATTCGCTCAAGGCGATGGACAAGGACACCGTCGTCCCCCTGCGCAAGGCGGGCTAGAGCGCGATCCGGAAAAGTGGAAGCCGGTTTTTTCGGGGAATCGCGCGACAATCCAAAAGCCTGGAGCCGCATTCCGATTCAAATACTGTGAATGCCGCTCTAGGCGGAACTTTCCGGCCTTGCCGCAGATGCGTTCGGCCCAGTGTTGCTTCTGGCATCATTGACGGAATTGCGCTCGCGGCCTGTTCGGCCGGCCAAGCGTCATATTAGACTTCATCCGTTCGGCGCCGTCGCAGATGGGTTGCGTTGGGGAGTGTCCGGTGAGGCATCCAAATACCATCCATCCGTCGTCGGTCCTCGACGATCTGGCGAACGAGTCCGCCGTCCTGCCCGCCGGCGGCCGGGATTTCGCCGGGCCTGCCGTCGGCGGCATCGCCGCCTATGACCTCGCCGCCCGCGCGGCAATCGAGAAACTGGCGCTGCAGCCGGATGCCGATCTGCAGCCCTATCCCGCCGGCATTGCGCTGTCGTCGCTGGGCGGCAGCAACGGCTTCAAGCTGAGCGGCATCGGTGCGAACGATTTCGCGGGGCGGTCGGTCGCCTCGGCGGGCGACGTCAACGGCGACGGCTTCGACGACATCATCGTGGGGGCGTATGGTTCGGAGCATTCGCTCGGCGATTTCACCTCCAGTTTCGTGGTGTTCGGCGCAGCGTCCGGCTTTGCCGCCAATCTTCCGCTGGTGGGTCTCAGCGGAGCAAGCGGCTTCAAGATCGGCGGCTCGGCCGTCGGCAACAAGACCGGCTTCTCGGTCGCGTCCGCCGGCGACGTCAACGGCGACGGCTTTTCCGACGTCATCGTCGGCGCCTATGGCGCCGGCAGCGGCGCCGGCGCCAGCTATGTCATCTTCGGCGCGGCCACCATCCCCAACAGCCAGATTGTTCTGTCGGTGCTCAACGGCACCACCGGCTTCAAGCTCAGCGGCGTCGCCGGCGACCAGAGCGGCTACTCGGTCGCGTCGGCCGGCGACGTCAACCATGACGGTTTCGCGGACCTTGTCATCGGCGCGCCGGGCGCGAGCCCGCATGGCGCGCAATCCGGCGCCGCCTATGTCGTGTTCGGCCAGGCGAGCGGCTTTGGCGCCAATGTCGACCTTTCGACGCTGAACGGCACCACCGGCTTCAAGATCAGCGGCGCCGCCGCCAATGACGGCGCCGGCACGTCGGTGGCCTCGGCCGGCGACGTCAATGGCGACGGGTATTGCGACGTCCTGATCGGCGCGCAGGGCGCCAACAGCGACGGCTCGGCCTATGTCGTGTTCGGCATGGCCAGCGGCTTCTCGGCCAATTTCGACCTTTCGACGCTCAATGGCAGCAACGGTTTTAGGCTCGACGGCGTCGGCGCCGGCGATCACGCCGGCATCTCCGTCGCCTCGGCCGGTGACGTCAATGCCGACGGCTTTGCCGACCTGATCATCGGCGCCAACCTCGCCGATTCCTCCGGCACCGATTCCGGCGCCGCCTATGTCGTGTTCGGCCAGGCGAGCGGCTTCTCCGCCACCATCGGGCTTTCGACCCTGAACGGCACCAACGGCTTCAAGCTCAGCGGCGCCACTGGCGACCAGAGCGGCTTCTCGGTGGCCTCCGCCGGCGACGTCAACGGCGACGGCTATGCGGACCTGATCGTCGGCGCTCCGGTCCATGGCTCCCTGGCAGGCGAGAGCTATGTCGTGTTCGGCGCGGCGAGCGGCTTCGCCGCCAATATCGATCTGACGACGCTGAACGGCACCACCGGCTTTGCCCTCGACGGCGTGACGGCGGGCGACCACAGCGGCATGTCCGTCGCCTCGGCCGGCGACGTCAATGGCGACGGCTTTTCCGATCTCGTCGTCGGCGCCTTCGGCGCCGATCCGGGCGGCGCGCAGTCGGGCGCCGCCTACGTCGTGTTCGGCCGCCTGCCGGACGCCGCGGTGAACCGGGTCGGCAACGGCGCGTCGCAGACGCTGGCGGGCGGCGATTTCAACGACACGTTCCAGGGACTGGGCGGCAACGACGCGCTTTACGGCAATGGCGGCTTCGACGTCGCGATCTACACCGGCGCCGCCAGCGACTACAGCATCGTGCACAACGCCGGCGGCGGCTACACCATCACCGATCTGCGCGGCGGCTCGCCGGATGGCACCGACATCCTGCGCGGCATCGAGACCGCGCAATTCACCGACGGCACCCGCACGCTTGCGGACCTGCTGCCCTATCCTTCACATGTCGGCCTGTCGACGCTGGACGGCAGCAACGGCTTCAAGCTCTTCGGCGCGACCGGCAACCAGCAGCTTGGCTTTGCGGTATCGTCCGCCGGCGACCTCAATCACGACGGCTTCGCCGATATCGTGGTCGGAACGCATGAGCAGGGCGCCGACTACGTCATCTTCGGCCAGGGCACGGACTTCACGCCCTCCGTCCACCTGCCGGACCTGAACGGCGCGAACGGCTTCCAGCTCACCGGTCTTCGCTACGGCGATGGGGTCGCCTCCGCCGGCGATGTGAACGGCGACGGCATCGACGATCTGCTCGTCACGACGCAAGAGGTTCCGAATGGCCCGTTCCTGTCGGCCTTCGTCCTGTTCGGAAAGGCCGCGGGCTTCGCCGCCAGCTATAATCTCGCAACGCTGAATAGCGCCGACGGTTTCCGGCTCACCATTCCGCAGACGGACGACCGCTCCTCGGTGCCGATGGCCGCGGCCGCGACCGACGTCAACGGCGACGGCTTTTCCGACATGATCTTCAGCAACCCGGGCGACAACGGGGAGGTGGGCGCGGTATATGTGGTCTTCGGACATAGTGGCGCGTTCGCCACCAGGGACGTGTCCACGCTCAACGGCACGGACGGCTTCAAGCTCGTCGGCGAGAACGCCAACGACTTCGCTGGCGTTTCGCTCGGGGCCGGCGACGTGAACGGCGACGGCTTCGGCGACATCATCGTCGGCGCCATGGGCCAGGGCAGCGGTACCGGCAACGCCTATGTCGTGTTCGGGCAGGCCAGCGGCTTTGCCGCTAGCATCAACTTGTCGTCGCTGAACGGCAGCAACGGCTTCAAATTGACCGGCGTCGCGGCCTACGACCTGACGGGCCAATCGGTGGCCTCCGCCGGCGACATCAACGGCGACGGCTTCGCCGATCTGATCATCGGTGCGCGCGGCTCGGACTTCTTCGCGGGCGAGAAAGGCGCCGCCTATGTCGTATTCGGCCAGGCGAGCGGCTTTGCCGCCAGCATCGATCTCGGCGCGCTGAGCGGCACGGACGGTTTCAAGCTCGTCGGTGCGGCCAACTACGACAGCTTCGGCCTCTCGGTGGCGTCGGCCGGCGACGTCAACGGCGATGGTTTTTCCGACATCATCGTCGGCGCGCCGTATTTTTCGGGGACCGGTACCTTCGCAGGCGCCAGCTATGTCGTGTTCGGTTCGGCCAGCGGCTTCTCGGCGACCCTCGACGTCTCGACGCTGAACGGGACCAACGGCTTCCGCGTCGACGGCGTCGGGGCAGGGGACTCCAGCGGCTTCTCCGTATCGTCGGCGGGCGATGTTAACGGCGACGGTTTTTCCGATCTGCTCATCGGCGCCATCGCCACGAACGAGCACAATGGCGGCTCCAGCTACGTCATGTATGGCCGCCTGCCGGATACGGCCGTCACGCGCACCGGCACGAGTGCGGCGCAGACGCTGGCCGGCGGCGATTTCAACGACACGCTGTCGGGCCTCGGCGGCAATGACGATCTCTACGGCAATCGCGGCAACGACACGCTGACCGGCGGCACCGGCGCCGACACCTATCACTTCGCCCAGTCGGGCGCGGACAATGTCGACACCATCACCGACTACAGCTACGCCGACGGCGACGTGATCGACCTGTCGCATCTGCTGGCCGGCGCGGCGCTCATCGGCCTTCCCGATTTCCTGCGGCTGGTGGTCTCCGGCAGCGACGAGACCGTCCAGGTCGATACCGACGGCACGGCCGGCGGCGCGACCTGGAGCGACGTCGCGGTCCTGACCGGCGGCAGCAGCGGCGCGGCGCTGTTCAAGATCGGCCCGCTGACCTTCATCGCCGGCGGCAGCGGCGACGACACCGTCACCGGCTCGCCGACCACGGGCGGCCTGTTCGACCTGTCGGCCGGCGGCGACGACAGCGCGACCGGCGGCAGCGGCAATGACGGCTTCCAGTTCGGCGCCGCCTACACGCCGGCCGACCACGTCGACGGCGGCGCCGGCGGCAACGACCAGATCGCGCTGCAGGGCGACTACTCCGCCGGCGTGACGCTGAGCGCGTCCTCCATCGTCAATGTGGAAGTCATGGTCCTGCTGCCGGGCTTCAACTACAACCTGACGACCGCCGACGACCTGGTGCCGGCCGGCAAGACCTTTACTTTCTGGTCGGTGTCGATGGCGAGCGCCAACCACGTCAGCATCGACGGCAGCGCCGAGACCGACGGCCTGTTCCACTTCTACCTGGGGCAGGGCGACGACACCGCCGCCGGCGGCGCGGGCAACGACATCTTCTATGCCGAGGGCGGCGCCGACACGCTGACGGGCAATGGCGGCGCGGACACCTTCGCCTATCTCGCGGTGTCCGACTCGACCGGTGCGGCCTACGACACCATCACCGATTTCACCGCCGGCACCGACAAGTTCGATCTGCCGGTCGCCGTCGCCGCCATCGACGCCACGGTCGCCACCGGCGCGCTGTCGACCGGCAGCTTCGACACCGACCTGGCCGCCGCGGTCGGCTCGGGACAGCTTGCCGCCGGCCATGCCGTGCTGTTCACGCCCGACACCGGCAGCCTCGCCACCCACACCTTCCTGGTCGTCGACGCCAACGGCGCCGCGGGCTACCAGGCCGGTGCGGATTTCGTGTTCGACGTCACCGGCGGATCCCTGGGTGGTCTCGCGGCCGGCGACTTCTTCTAGGGCGCGCGCGCCGCATTGACCTTGCGCCGCCGCGCGTGCGACCGCTAGTCCATGACCACGCCGCCGCAGCTCCTCACCGGCCTTTCCGAAATCGCGCCCGCCTACGACACGCTGATCTGCGACGTCTGGGGCGTCCTGCACAACGGCGCGACGCCGCTGCTTCCCGCCTGCGAGGCGCTCAGGAAATTCCGCGAGACGCGCGGCCGCGTCGTGCTGCTCTCCAACGCGCCGCGCCCGGCGCGCGCCCTGGAGGAGCAGTTCGCCCAGATCGGCGTGCCGCTCGACATCTACGACACCATCGTCACCTCCGGCGCCGCGGCGCGGGAGGACCTGGCCCACCGCGCCGCCCGCGGTGGCCTTGCCATGCACCATCTGGGACCGCCGCGCTGCCACGGCGTGTTCGACGGGCTGAACATCGAGCTGACCGACGTCGCGAACGCCGAGATCGTCCTGTGCACCGGCCCCTATGACGACGAGACCGAGGGCCCCGACGACTACGTCGACTTTCTTGCCGATCTGAAGACCCGTAGTCTCACCATGCTGTGCGCCAATCCCGACTATCAGGTGCAGCGCGGCGGCAAGCTCGTCTACTGCGCCGGCGCGCTGGCCCAGGCCTATGAGAAGATCGGCGGCCAGGTCGTCTATTACGGCAAGCCGCATCTGCCGATCTACGACCATGTCCGCGCCGTCGCCGCCGGTGCGCCGCGCCCGCTCGCCATCGGCGACGGCCTCTACACCGACATCAGGGGCGCCAACGCCGCCGGCATCGACTGCCTCTTCATCGCCGACGGCGTCCATGGCGAGGATGTGAGAGCGTTCACCCAGGCGCACATGGCCGAACTCTTCGCCGGCGCGGGCGTTCATGCCGGCGCGGCCATGCGCGCGCTTGTGTGGTAGCCGCCCCACGGAATAGAAACGTCCACCGCCTCTAGGACGCCCCATGACCTATTATATCGATGACCTGAAGCCCGGCATGTCGGAAAGCTTCACGAAGACCGTCACCGAACGCGACGTGGAACTGTTCGGCGAGGTCTCCGGCGACGTGAACCCGGTCCATTTCGACGAGGCTTTCGCCGCCAAGACGATCTTCAAGGGCCGCATCGCCCATGGCGTGCTGAGCTCCAGCTACATCTCCACCGTGCTCGGCATGAAGATGCCGGGCCCCGGCACCATCTTCATGTCGCTCACCACCCGCTTCAAGGCGCCGGTGCGCATCGGCGACACCGTGGTCGCGACCTGCACGGTGCGCGAGGTCGTGGCCGACAAGCGCCGCGTCGTCTTCGACTGCGTCTGCAAGGTCGGCGACGTCACCGTGGTCGACGGCGAGGCGATGGTCATGGCGCCGCCGCGTCCGAAGGCCTAGGCCCGCGCGCATGCGCATCTTCCGCCACTTTTCCGACGTGCCGGACGCCTACAGGGGCGCGGTGGTGGCGGTCGGCAATTTCGACGGCGTGCATCGCGGCCACCAGGCGCTGATCGGCGCCGCGCGCGACATGGCGCGCGAGCGGGGCGCGCCGTTGGGCGTCCTCGCCTTCGAGCCGCATCCGCAGGAGTTCTTCCGCCCCTCGCCGCAATCCTTCCGCCTGACGCCGCTGCGCGCCAAGGCGCGCCTGATCGCCGAGCTCGGCACCGACATTCTCTACGCGCTCGCCTTCGACGCCGAGATGGCGGCCAAGAGCGCGCAGGAATTCGTTCAGGATGTCTTGGTCGACGGCCTCGCCGCCGGCGCCGTCGTGGTCGGCGCCGATTTCCAGTTCGGCAAGGGCAGGGCCGGCAACGCGACGCTGCTGTCCTACATGGGCGAGATGGAAGGCTTCGGCGTCACGCTGTTCGATCCGGTCCTGGCGCAGGGCGGCGAGAAGATCTCCTCCACCGAGATCCGCGACGCGCTGAAAGCCGGCCGCCCCGACGCGGCGGCGCGCCTGCTCGGCCATTCCTGGAGCGTCGAGGCGCGCGTCGAGCACGGCGACAAGCGCGGCCGCACCATCGGCTTTCCCACCGCCAACATGCGGCTCGACGATTGCCTGAAGCCCGCCTTCGGCATCTACGCCGTGCGCGCCAGGATCATCGAGGACGATTGCGTGGTCGGGGTCCATGACGGCGTCGCCAGTTTCGGCATCCGTCCGATGTACGAGACGAAGGTGCCGCTGCTGGAGACCTATCTCTTCGATTTCGACGGCGACCTCTACGGCAAGCATCTGGCGGTCGAGCTGATCGCCTATCTCCGCCCCGAGCTGAACCTTCCCGATCTCGACGCGCTGAAAGCCCAGATCGCGAAGGACAGCGACGACGCGAAGAAAGCCTTGCGACAAATTTGACGTACCCTTTCACCTCCCCAGCATGGGGAGGTCGAAACGCGCAGCGTTTCGGGTGGGGGTGTCTCATGGCTCGCATGCCGCCGATCAATCGCAGCCTCTTCACGTCGCCGAACGCGCGCAAGGTAGAGCTTGTCGCGCACCCGCGAACCCGAGTCCCCGACACGCAAATCGCCCGTGCCCGTATCCTGCGCGCCGACGCCACCGATGCGGAGCGCGCCTTGTGGGCGACGCTCCGGCAATTCAAGGCGCAAGGCTTTCACGTCCGCCGCCAAGCGTGCATCGGTCCCTACATCGCCGACTTTGCCTGCAAAGGTTCGAGGCTCGTCGTCGAACTCGATGGATCGCAGCACGGCGTGGCCAAGAACGTCGCGTACGACGAAATCCGTACCGCGTTCCTGCACGCGCGCGGCTACCGGGTATTGCGCTTTGCCAACCACGAAGTGTTCGAAAACCGCGATGGCGTCGCCGAGGCGATCTTCCAGGCGCTAATCCCCACCCGCCGCGCTGCGCGCGGCGACCTCCCCATGCTGGGGAGGTGAATCCATCACTTTCACCTCCCCAGCATGGGGAGGTCGAAACGCGCAGCGTTTCGGGTGGGGAAGTCTCCCACACTGGACCGCTAGGAATTGCGCTGTTAGAACCCGTTTGCTGATTTGCGGGCCAACGACAAATGCTTGATTTCGCGGGACTCTTGCGAATTTGTCGCCCGGCTCCGTGCCGGGGTTGAACCCTGACGCGCGGAGGCCGGGCCCGATGACGCCGCTCCTCCATCCCGCGAAAGCCTAGAAAAACCATGGCCAAGACCGACGCCCCGCCCGACGCCCGCGACTATCGCGCCACGCTGTTCCTGCCCGAGACCACCTTTCCGATGAAGGCCGGCCTGCCCGAGGCCGAGCCCAGATGGCTGGCCCGCTGGGAGGCGATGGACCTCTATGGCCGCATCCGCAAGGCCGCCAAGGGCCGCCCGCTTTTCATCCTGCATGACGGTCCGATCTACGCCAATGGCGACATCCATATGGGGCACGCGCAGAACCACATCCTCAAGGATTTCGTGGTGCGCGCGCGCCAGATGCTCGGCTTCGACGCGCCCTATGTCCCGGGCTGGGACTGCCACGGCCTGCCGATCGAATGGAAGGTCGAGGAGAAGTACCGCAAGGACGGCAAGTCCAAGGACGCCGTCACCGTGGAGCAGCTCCGCACCGATTGCCGCGCCTTCGCCGAGCACTGGATCGGCATCCAGCGCGAGCAGTTCAAGCGCCTGGGCTGCATCGGCCAGTGGGACAAGCCCTACACGACGATGGATTTCCGCGCCGAGGCCGTCATCGCGCGCGAGCTGCACAAATTCGTCTCTAACGATCTGCTCTATCGCGGCTTCCGCCCGGTGATGTGGTCGCCGGTCGAGAAGACTGCGCTCGCCGAGGCCGAGGTCGAGTACCACGAGAAAACATCGCCTTGGATCTATGTAAAATTCCCAATCTGCGGACGGCAGCCGGATCCATCGGACAGTTACAACGTCACCGAAACTATAGACGAGATTCAGGTCGATCGTCTTAGAGGTGCAAGTGTCGTCATCTGGACGACCACGCCATGGACCATCCCTGGCAATCGTGCGATCGCCTACTCTCCTTCTCTGGACTATAGCGAATACGAGGTTACTCACTCCGAAAACGAGACGTTCGCGCAGGTGGGCGAAAGGCTCATTTTGGCCAATGCGCTTTCAAAGCAGACTGAGAAGGACGCCAATATCAAACTGAAGCGGCTTGGCTGGTTCGATCCGCGGAGATTTGTCACTGCCCATCCCCTGAGAGATCGCGGCTACGACTTCGACGTCCCGCTGCTCCCCGGCGAGCACGTCACCGCCGACACCGGCACCGGCTTCGTCCACACCGCGCCCGGGCACGGCGAGGAAGACTTCGAGCTGATGCTCTCGACATTCAAGAACTACACGCGCGACAATCCGGACGCCTTCAACGTCGTGCAGGAAGACGGCGCGTTCGCGCCGCACGTCCCGCTGTTCGCCGGCAAGTTCATCCTCTCCCGCGACGGCAAGAAGGAGGGCGAGGCCAACACCGCCGTCATCGCCGCGCTCACCGACGCCGGCAAGCTCCTCGCCAAGGGAAGCTTGCGCCACTCCTATCCGCATAGCTGGCGCTCCAAGGCGCCGGTGATCTACCGCGCCACGCCGCAATGGTTCATCGGCATGGACAAGCCGATCACCGCCGATCCCGCCGACACGCTGCGCGCCCGCGCCATGCAGGCGATCGCCGACACCAAATGGTATCCGCCCTCGGGCGAGAACCGTCTTGCCGGCATGGTCAAGGACCGTCCCGACTGGGTGATGTCGCGCCAGCGCGCCTGGGGCGTGCCGATCGCGATCTTCGTCGACAAAGAGACCGGCAAGGTGCTCAACGACGCCGCCGTCAACGATCGCATCGGCAAGGCCTTCGAGGCCGAAGGCGCCGACGCCTGGTTCGCGCCGGGCTCCGCCGCGCGCTTCCTCGGCAACGATCACAATGCGGACGACTTCGAGCAGGTGAAGGACATCCTCGACGTCTGGTTCGACTCCGGCTCGACGCATGTCTTCACGGTCGAGGAACCCATCGAGCCCAGCTGGCCGAAGAAGGACCACGCCGACCTCTATCTCGAAGGCTCCGACCAGCATCGCGGCTGGTTCCAGTCCTCGCTCCTGGAAAGCTGCGGCACGCGCGGCCGCGCGCCCTATGACGCGGTGCTGACGCACGGCTTCATCCTCGACCGCGAGGGCGACAAGATGTCGAAATCGGTCGGCAACGTGATCGCGCCGCAGGCCATTGCCGACAAGAACGGCGCCGACATCCTGCGCCTGGGCATCGCCGCCTCCGACACCACCGAAGACACGCGCATGGCGAACGACATCGTCCAGGCCAACGCCGACGCCTATCGCCGCCTGCGCAACACCATCCGCTTCATGCTGGCGAACCTTGCGGGCTTCGACGACGCCGAGCGCGTCGCGCCGGAGCAGATGCCGGAGCTGGAACGCTTCCTGCTGGCCAAGCTCGCCGAGCTCGACGGCGTGGTGCGCGCGGGCTATGCCGCCTACGACTTCAACGGAGTCTACAGCGCCGTCTTCGCCTTCTGCACCAACGAGCTGTCGGCGTTCTATTTCGACATCCGCAAGGATGCGCTCTATTGCGACGGCAAGACGGCCATCCGCCGCCGCTCCGCCCGCACCGTGACGGACGAGATCTTCCGCCGCGTCGTCACCTGGCTGGCGCCCATCCTGTGCTTCACCATGGAAGAGGCCTGGCTGCTGCGCTTCCCCGGCGCGGACGAGAGCGTGCACCTGCAGACGTTTCCTGAGACGCCGCCGTCCTGGCGCAACGACGCGCTGATCGACAAGTGGACGCGCATCCGCACCCTGCGCCGCGTCGTCACCGGCGCGCTGGAACTGAAGCGCCGCGACAAGGTCATCGGCGCCAGCCTCGAAGCGCGCCCGGTGCTTTATGTGAGCGACGCGAAGGATGCCGCCTTGTGGGGCGGCCTCGACCTCGGCGAGATCGCGATCACGTCGGGCGGCAAGGTCTCGACGCACGAGCCGGTCGCGGATGCTTTCCGCCTCTCCGACGTGCCGGGCGTGGCGGCGGAATTCCACCACGCCGAGGGCAACAAATGCGCCCGCTGCTGGATGATCCTGCCCGAGGTCGGCACGAACCCGGCGCATGACGATCTGTGCAACAGATGCTCCGAGGCTGTCGATGGGCACTAAAACTTTCACCTCCCCAGCATGGGGAGGTCGATCCGCGAAGCGGATCGGGTGGGGAAGTCTCTCCCCTCAAAGGCACATCCCCACCCGTCCCTACGCTGGCGCTACGGACCGCTGCGCGCGTCGACCTCCCCATGCTGGGGAGGTGAAAGGCCGATCATGACCAAGCTCCCCCGCGACTGGGGCCTTGCCGCCGCGGCCGGCGCGCTTGCCCTCGACCAGGCCAGCAAACTGACCCTGCTCTATGGCTTCCACTTCAAGGCGCTGGCGGAGGAATACGGCCACCGGGGCGAATCGTTTGCCGTGCCCGTATTGCCATTCTTTAATCTGGTCATGGTGTGGAACCCGGGCGTCAGCTACGGCCTGTTCCCGGCGCACAGCCGCCTGGGCTCGACTTTGCTGGTTTTTCTCTCGCTTTTGGCGGTTGCCGGCCTCGGCTGGTGGCTGTGGAACGCCACGCGGCGGTCGCTCGCGGTCGGTCTTGGCCTCGTCATCGGCGGCGCCATCGGCAACAATCTGATCGACCGGCTGATCTACGGAAAGGTTGCCGACTTTTTCCACTTTTACGGGCTCGGCTATGACTGGTATGTGTTCAACGTGGCCGACGCCGCCATCACCTTCGGGGTGATAGCGCTGCTCTACGATGCGCTGATGCGGCCGGAAGACGAAGCCGGGTCCAGAAACAAGATAGTCCAGGAGTAGCCTATGCATTTGCGCCGTGTCGTTCCGATCGCGCTGCTCGCCGGCCTCGCCGTCTCCGTGGCGGGCTGCGACACCATTCGCCAGGCCGCCGGCAGCGGCAAGGATTCGCCCGACGAGTTCGCCGTCGTCACCAAGGCGCCGCTGGTCATCCCGCCCGACTTCAATTTGAAGCCGCCGGCGCCGGGGCAGGAGCCCGCCAACCAGATCGAGCCGACCCAGGCCGCGCAGAACGCGCTGTTCAACACCGATCCGGCCACCGCCGCCGCCGCGCTGCCGGCCACGATGAGCCCCGGCGAGCGCTACCTGCTCGCCTATGCGCGCGTGCAGGATGCCGATCCCGCGATCCGCCAGCAGATCGCGTCCGACGTCAACGGCATGCGCGGCTCCGACGACAGCTTCACCGACAGCATCCTGTTCGGCAGCTCCACCGCCCCCGGCGCCGCCCCGGTCGATGCCGACGCCGAAGCCCGCCGCCTCGACGCCGCCCGCGCCGGCGG
>OLLF01000306.1_pt1 | contig 17985 bp, 12 predicted proteins | sample 1604471 | NCBI WGS metagenome assembly OLLF01 (sample SAMEA104055714, study PRJEB20765) | soil metagenome | isolation source: soil
ATTCGAGCGTAACAAGCCGCACTGCAACATCGGGACGATCGGCCATGTCGACCATGGCAAGACGTCGCTGACGGCGGCGATCACGAAGGTTCTGGCGGAGACGGGCGGCGCGACGTTCACGGCGTACGACCAGATCGACAAGGCGCCGGAAGAGAAGGCGCGCGGCATCACGATCTCGACGGCGCATGTCGAGTACGAGACCAAGAACCGTCATTACGCCCATGTCGACTGCCCCGGGCATGCCGACTATGTGAAGAACATGATCACGGGCGCGGCCCAGATGGACGGCGCGATCCTGGTCGTCTCGGCGGCCGACGGCCCGATGCCGCAGACCCGCGAGCACATCCTCTTGGCGCGCCAGGTCGGCGTTCCGGCGATGGTGGTGTACCTGAACAAGTGCGACATGGTCGACGATCCGGAATTGCTGGACCTGGTCGAGATGGAAGTGCGCGAACTGCTGACGTTTTACAATTTCGATGGCGACAAGATCCCGATGATCCGCGGCTCGGCGCTGATGGCGCTGGAGGACAAGGAGCCCAAGCTCGGTCATGACTCGATCCTGGCGCTGATGGCGGCGGTGGACGAATTCATCCCGCAGCCGGAGCGCCCGATCGACCAGCCGTTCATGATGGCGATCGAGGACGTGTTCTCGATCTCGGGCCGCGGCACGGTGGTGACGGGCCGCATCGACCGCGGTGTCATCAAGGTTGGCGAGGAAGTCGAGATCATCGGCATCCACCCGACGACCAAGACGACGGTCACCGGCGTCGAGATGTTCCGCAAGCTGCTGGACCAGGGCCAGGCGGGCGACAATGTCGGCTGCCTGCTGCGCGGCATCGAGCGCGACGGCATCGAGCGCGGCCAGGTCCTGGCCAAGCCGGGCAGCATCACGCCGCACACCAACTTCATGGCGGAAGTGTACGTGCTGACGAAGGACGAGGGCGGCCGTCACACGCCGTTCTTCGCGAACTACCGTCCGCAGTTCTACTTCCGCACGACGGACGTGACGGGCATCGTGAAGCTGCCGGAAGGCACCGAGATGGTGATGCCGGGCGACAACGTGTCGATCGAGGTCGAGTTGATCGCCCCCATCGCGATGGAAGAGAAGCTGCGCTTCTCCATCCGCGAAGGCGGCCGCACCGTCGGCTCCGGCGTCGTCGCCAAGATCGTGAAATAGGGAGCTTGTGTTCCTAGGAGTGTAGCTCAGTTGGTAGAGCGGCGGTCTCCAAAACCGTAGGCCGTGGGTTCGAGTCCCTCCACTCCTGCCAGTACAAACGGCCTCAAGCAGCGAAGCGGTAGGCCAAAGAAGCAACCGGATTGAAACGAAGAACGATATGGCTGACGCGACGAAAAAGACTGCGAACGGTGGCGGCAAGGATCTGCCGGCGCCGGTGCGTCGGCGCGGCAATCCGCTGGCGTTTTTCGGCGAAGTCCGCCGTGAGATGTCGAAGGTCACCTGGCCGAGCTGGAAGGAAACCTGGCTCACCTCGGTGATGGTTTTCATCATGGTCGGCCTGACGATGGTGTTCTTTTTCGGCGTGGATTCGCTGCTGGCCTATGGCGAGCGGCTCTTGATCGGGGCGGCGGGCTAAGACGATGAGCGAAGCTGGAACCAAGACCAATGTGAACGCCAAGTGGTACATCGTCCACACCTACTCGAATTTCGAGAAGAAGGTGGCCGAGGAGATCAAGCGCCAGGCCAAGCTCCAGGGCCTCGACGAAGAGGTCGTCGACGTCGTGGTGCCGACCGAGGAGGTGCTCGAAGTGCGCCGCGGCCAGAAGGTCAAGGCGGAACACAAATTCCTGCCGGGCTACGTGCTGCTGCACGCCCAGCTGACGGACGAGTGCTATCACCTGGTCAAGAACATCGCCAAGGTCACGGGCTTCCTCGGCCAGAACAACAAGCCGATGGCGCTGCGCCAGGCCGAAGTCGACCGCATCCTCAACCAGGTCACCGAGGGCGCGGAGAATCCGAAGTCCTCGATCACCTTCGAGATCGGCGAGCAGGTGCGCGTCGCCGACGGTCCGTTCACCTCCTTCACCGGCACGGTGGAAGAGGTCGACGAGGACCGCAGCCGCGTGAAGGTCGCCGTCTCGATCTTCGGCCGCGCGACGCCGGTCGAACTCGAGTTCACGCAAGTGGAGAAGGTCTAAATCAAATACCCGGTGTCATGGCCCGCGACTGCGGGCCACCCAGGTGAAGCAAGTTCAAATGCCGCAAGGTTCGCGGTGAACAAATGTCCGGAACAAGTCCGGTCATGACGAGTGGAAAGAAACGCGGGAGGACCGAGCCGGTCCGCTTGCACCGCAAACCGCTAAGGAGGCGGACTTAGAGTGGCAAAGAAGATTACAGGTTACATCAAGCTGCAGGTGCCCGCGGGCGCGGCCAATCCGTCGCCGCCCATCGGCCCGGCGTTGGGCCAGCGCGGCCTCAACATCATGGAGTTCTGCAAGGCGTTCAACGCCAAGACGCAGGACCAGGAGAAGAGCACGCCGATCCCGGTGACCATCACCGTGTTCTCGGACAAGTCCTTCACCTTCGAGATGAAGACGCCGCCGGCGTCGTTCTTCCTCAAGAAGGCCGCCAAGCTGACCTCCGGCTCCAAGTCGCCGGGCCTGACCTCGGCCGGCACGGTCACGAAGGACCAGGTCCGCCAGATCGCCGAGGCCAAGATGAAGGACCTCAATGCGAACGACGTCGAAATGGCGATGCTGATGATCGAGGGCTCCGCGCGCTCGATGGGCATCCAGGTGAAGGGATAATCGCCATGACCATTTCCAAGCGCTACAAGAAGGCCGTCGAAGGCGTCGACGCCAACAAGGCCTACGGCGTCGAAGAAGCCGTCAAGCTGATCAAGAGCCGCGCCACCGCCAAGTTCGACGAGACCATCGAGCTGTCGATCAATCTCGGCGTCGATCCGCGCCACGCCGACCAGATGGTGCGCGGCGTCTCCTCGCTGCCGAACGGCACGGGCCGCAAGCTGCGCGTCGCCGTGTTCGCCAAGGGCGCCAAGGCCGATGAGGCCCGCAAGGCCGGAGCCGATATCGTCGGCGCCGAGGATCTGGCGGAGCAGGTGACCAAGGGCGAGATCAACTTCGACCGCTGCATCGCGACGCCCGACATGATGGGCATCGTCGGCCGCCTCGGCAAGGTTCTGGGCCCGCGCAACCTGATGCCGAACCCGCGCGTCGGCACGGTGACGATGGACGTCACCCAGGCGATCAAGGACGCCAAGGGCGGCGCGGTCGAGTTCCGCGTCGAAAAGGCCGGCATCGTGCAGGCCGGCGTCGGCAAGGCGAGCTTCACCGAAGACGCGATCGTGCAGAACGTGAAGTCGTTCGTCGACAGCGTCATGAAGGCCAAGCCGACCGGCGCCAAGGGCGTCTACATGAAGAAGGTGTCGCTCTCCTCGACGATGGGCCCGGGCGTCAAGATCGCCCTCTCCAGCGTCGGCGCGGGATCGGCCGAATAAAATAAAGTCCTCATGGTGAGCTTGTCGAACCATGGGGGCAATAAATTCCGGCGGACGATCGCCGGAGCTGTCCGTGACCACCGGTGTGCGCAAGCACTTAAAAGTTCCGGTGCAGACAGGGAATGAACCGGATTTCGGCAGCGTGAGCTTCCGCATTTCGGGTTTGAACCCTGGGACAGAGTTTCACGTCACAGGGCGGCAAACGGATCGTCCCGTTTGCCGGTTGAGAAGGAGAAGCAAGTGGACAAAGCAGAGAAGACTGCGGTCGTCGAAGAGCTGAATGGCGTCTTCGCGAAGGCAGGCTCCCTGGTTGTCGCCCACTATTCCGGCATGACGGTGTCGCAGATGAACGATCTTCGTGGGCGCATGCGCGCCGCCGGAGCGTCGTTCAAGGTCGCGAAGAACCGTCTGGCGGTGCGTGCGCTTCAAGGAACGGCCGTCGAGGGCATCTCGCACCTCTTCAAAGGCCCGACCGGCATTGCCTACAGCAATGACCCGATCGCGGCTTCGAAGGTTGCGGTGGCCTACGCCAAGGACAACGACAAGCTCGTGATCCTCGGCGGTTCGGTCGGAGTGACGACTTTGGATGCGAACGGCGTCAAGGCCCTCGCAACCCTGCCGTCGCTCGACGAGTTGAGGGGCAAGATCGTTGGGTTGCTCGTTGCACCCGCGACCAAGATCGCCGGGATTGTTGCAGCCCCGGCCGGTCAGCTGGCCCGCGTTATCGGCGCGTATTCCAAGAAGGAAGCGGCGTAGGGAGCATCGGCCGCCGCGCAGCGGCGTCCGGACGTGCGACCAACAAAATGGACGGCACGACCTCAAACCAACATTCAAACTCGAAACAAACCAAGGAACTGAACAATGTCGAAGATCGAAAAGCTTGTTGAAGACCTGTCGGGCCTCACGGTCCTGGAAGCCGCGGACCTCGCCAAGCTCCTGGAAGAGAAGTGGGGCGTTTCCGCCGCGGCCCCGGTTGCCGCTGCTGCCGCTCCGGCCGCTGCTGCCGCCGCCGCCGTCGAGAAGACCGAATTCACGGTCATGCTCATGGAAGCCGGCGACAAGAAGATCAACGTGATCAAGGAAGTCCGCGCCATCACGGGCCTGGGCCTGAAGGAAGCCAAGGACCTCGTCGAAGCTGCCCCGAAGGAAGTCAAAGCCGACGTGAACAAGGACGAAGCCGCCAAGATCAAGAAGCAGCTCGAAGACGCAGGTGCGAAAGTCGAGTTGAAATAAGGAGGCGAGGAGGGTTGAATAACCCACCCCGCGTACATATTTCGTTCAACCCACCCCCTCCCGGCGATTCGTCCGCCGGGAGGGCCGGTGGCGTTCGTCATTGGTTTTTCAATTAGTCGCACCCACGGGCGGTCAATTATGGCCGCAAAAGGACGCAAAGAATGACCCTCTCGTTCACCGGACGCAAAAGGCTCCGCAAATACTTCGGCAAGATCGCCGAGGTGGCGGAGATGCCCAACCTCATCGAAGTGCAGAAGACCTCCTACGACCAGTTCCTCCAGGTCGATAAGCTGGCCGACGGCACCCGCAAGGATGAGGGCCTGGAGACGGTGTTCAAGCACGTCTTCCCGATCAAGGATTTCTCCGAATCCTCGCTCCTGGAATACGTCGACTATCACTTCGAAGAGCCCAAATACGACGTCGAGGAGTGCCAGCAGCGTTCCATGACCTTCGCCGCCCCGCTCAAGGTGACGCTGCGCCTCATCGTGTTCGATGTGGACCAGGAGACCGGCGCCAAGTCCGTCAAGGACATCAAGGAGCAGGACGTCTATATGGGCGACGTCCCGTTCATGACCGAGAACGGCACCTTCATCATCAACGGCACCGAGCGCGTGATCGTCAGCCAGATGCACCGCTCGCCGGGCGTCTTCTTCGACCATGACAAGGGCAAGACCCATTCCTCGGGCAAGCTCCTCTTCGCCGCCCGCGTCATTCCCTATCGCGGCTCGTGGCTCGATTTCGAGTACGACGCCAAGGACATCATCCATGTCCGCATCGACCGCCGCCGCAAGCTGCCGGCGACGACGCTGCTCTATGCGCTCGGCCTGACGCAGGAAGAAATCCTCGATTTCTTCTTCACCAAGATCGTCTTCAAGCGCGCCAAGGACGGCTCGTGGCACACGCCGGTCGAACCCGGCTGGATGCGCAACGCCAAGATCACGGCCGACTGGAAGAACGCCAAGACCGGCGAAGTGCTGGCCGAGGCTGGCTCCAAGATCACCGTGCGCGGCATGCGCAAATGGCAGGAAGACGGCATCAAGCAGCTGGCCCTCTCGGAAGAGGAGCTGCTCGGCCGCTACAGCGCGCTCGACTATGTGAACCCCGAAACCGGCGAGATCTATGTCGAAGCCGGCGATGAGCTCACCGCCGAGAACCTGGAGACTCTGCACGAGGCCGGGATCAACGATGTCAGCGTGATCGCCGTCGACGGCATCACCACGGGCGCCTATATCCGCAACACGCTGGCGGTGGACAAGAACCACTCCCGCGAGCAGGCGCTGATCGACATCTACCGCGTCATGCGCCCCGGCGAGCCGCCGACGCTGGACACGGCGGAGACGCTGTTCGGCCAGCTGTTCTTCGACAGCGAGCGCTACGACCTTTCGGCGGTCGGCCGCGTCAAGATGAACATGCGCCTCAACCTCGATGCGCCCGACACCTACCGGACGCTGCGCAAGGAAGATATCCTGGCGATCCTGAAGGCCCTCACCGAACTGCGCGACGGCCGCGGCGAAATCGACGACATCGACAATCTCGGCAATCGCCGCGTGCGTTCGGTCGGCGAGCTGATGGAGAACCAGTTCCGCGTCGGCCTGCTCCGCATGGAGCGCGCCATCAAGGAGCGCATGTCCGCCGTCGACATCGACACGGTCATGCCGCACGACCTGATCAACGCCAAGCCGGTGGCCGCCGCGGTGCGCGAGTTCTTCGGCTCGTCGCAGCTCAGCCAGTTCATGGACCAGCAGAACCCGCTCTCGGAGCTGACCCACAAGCGCCGCATGTCGGCGCTTGGACCGGGCGGCCTGACCCGCGAGCGCGCCGGCTTCGAAGTGCGCGACGTGCACCCGACGCATTACGGCCGCATCTGCCCGATCGAGACGCCGGAAGGCCCGAATATCGGACTGATCAACTCGCTCGCCACCTACGCGCGGGTGAATAAGTACGGCTTCATCGAAAGCCCGTACCGCCGCGTCACCAACAAGCACGTCACCGACGAGGTCATCTACCTGTCGGCGATGGAAGAGGCGAAGTACACCATCGCCCAGGCCAACGCGACGATCGACAACCGCAACCGGCTGAACGACGAGCTCGTCTCCTGCCGCAAGGGCGGCAATTTCGTCATGACCACGCCCGACCAGGTGGAGTTCATCGACGTTTCTCCGAAGCAGTTGGTCTCCGTTGCAGCGGCCCTTGTGCCGTTCCTCGAGAACGACGACGCCAACCGCGCCCTGATGGGTTCGAACATGCAGCGTCAGGCCGTGCCGCTCCTGCGCCCCGAGGCGCCGCTGGTCGGCACCGGCATGGAAGAGGTGGTCGCCCGCGACTCCGGCTCGGCCATCGCTGCCCGCCGCACGGGCGTCGTCGATCAGGTCGACGCGACGCGTATCGTCATCCGCGCCACCGAAGAACCCGATCCCACCAAGCCGGGCATCGACATCTACCGCCTGCGCAAGTTCCAGCGCTCCAACGCGTCGACCTGCATCAACCAGCGTCCGCTGGTCAAGGTCGGCGACCTTCTGAAGAAGGGCGACATCATCGCCGACGGCCCCTCGACCCAGCTCGGTGAGCTGGCGCTGGGCAAGAACGCGCTCGTCGCCTTCATGCCGTGGAACGGCTACAACTTCGAGGACTCCATCCTCATCTCCGAGCGCATCGTGCGCGACGACGTCTTCACCTCGATCCATATCGAGGAATTCGAGACGATGGCGCGCGATACCAAGCTCGGGCCGGAGGAAATCACCCGCGACATTCCGAACGTCGGTGAGGAAAACCTCAAGAATCTCGACGAAGCCGGCATCACCTATATCGGTGCCGAAGTCGTCGCCGGCGACATTCTGGTGGGCAAGGTGACGCCGAAGGGCGAGACCCCGATGACCCCGGAGGAAAAGCTGCTGCGCGCCATCTTCGGCGAGAAGGCGGCCGACGTGCGCGACACCAGCTTGCGCGTTCCGCCGGGCGTCACCGGCACGGTCGTCGAAGTGCGCGTCTTCAACCGTCACGGCGTCGACAAGGACCAGCGCGCCATGGCGATCGAGAAGGCGGAAGAAGAGCGCCTGGCCGAGGACCGCGACGACGAGCTCGCGATCCTGGAGCGCAATATCTTCTCGCGCCTCTCGGAAATCCTGCTGAACAAGGTTGCCGCCCATGGGCCCAAGAGCATGGCGCCGGACACCAAGATCACGCAGAGCGTGCTCGACACCATCGCCAAGCATCAGTGGTGGCAAATCGCGCTGCGCAACGAGAAGGCGATGGCCGAGCTCGAAGGCATGCGTCAGCAATACGACGAGTCCAAGTCGCGCCTCGACAAGCGCTTCGCGGACAAGGTCGAGAAGCTGCGCCGCGGCGACGAGCTCGCCCCCGGCGTGATGAAGATGGTCAAGGTGTTCGTCGCGGTGAAGCGCAAGCTGCAGCCCGGCGACAAGATGGCCGGCCGTCACGGCAACAAGGGCGTCATCTCCCGTATCGTGCCGATCGAGGACATGCCGCATCTGGAAGACGGCACGGCGGTCGACGTCGTGCTGAACCCGCTGGGCGTGCCTTCGCGCATGAACGTCGGCCAGATTCTCGAGACCCATCTGGGCTGGGCCTGTTCGGGCCTCGGCCGCATGATCGGCGAGACGCTGGACAAGGTGAAGCGCGACGGCAAGTACGAGCCGCTGCGCAAGCAGCTGAAGGCCTTCTACCACGATGACGAGCGCCTGAAGGAGCTCGACGAGGCCGGCATGGCCGAACTCGCCGAGAACCTGCGCCCCGGCATCCCGATCTCGACGCCGGTGTTCGACGGCGCCAAGGAGAAGGACATCGTCGACATGCTGCACCAGGCCGGCCTCTCGGGCTCCGGCCAGATGACGCTCTATGACGGGCGCACCGGCGAGTCGTTCAAGCGCGCCGTCACCGTCGGCTACATCTACATGCTGAAGCTGAACCATCTGGTGGACGACAAGATCCACGCGCGTTCGATCGGCCCTTATTCTCTCGTCACGCAGCAGCCGCTCGGCGGCAAGGCCCAGTTCGGCGGCCAGCGTTTCGGCGAGATGGAGGTCTGGGCGCTCGAGGCTTACGGCGCCGCCTATACGCTGCAGGAAATCCTGACTGTGAAGTCGGACGACGTGGCGGGACGAACCAAAGTGTACGAAGCGATCGTCCGCGGCGAAGACACGTTCGAGGCCGGTATTCCGGAATCGTTCAACGTCCTCGTCAAGGAAATGCGTTCGCTGTCGCTAAATGTGGAGCTGCTCAATGGCTGAAGGTTTCGAGACTGAAGCAAGATCGCACCGCCGCGACGCGGCCCGCGCCAACCAGGAACTGGCCAACGTCTTTTCGGCCGGCAAGGAAGTCCCCGCGTTCGACCGCATCCGGATTTCGCTCGCCAGCCCCGACCAGATTCTGCGCTGGTCGCATGGCGAGGTGAAGAAGCCGGAGACCATCAACTACCGGACGTTCAAGCCGGAACGCGATGGCCTGTTCTGCGCCCGCATCTTCGGGCCGGTGAAGGACTACGAGTGCCTGTGCGGCAAGTACAAGCGCATGAAGTACAAGGGCATCGTCTGCGAGAAGTGCGGCGTCGAGGTCACGGTGCAGAAGGTGCGCCGCGACCGCATGGCGCATATCGAGCTGGCGTCCCCCGTCGCCCATATCTGGTTCCTGAAGTCGCTCCCGTCGCGCATCGGCTTGATGCTCGACATGACGCTGAAGGACCTGGAACGCGTCCTGTATTTCGAGAACTACATCGTCATCGAGCCCGGCCTGACGCCGCTGAAAGAGCGCCAGCTCCTGACCGAGGACGAGTTCTATAAGTCTCAGGACGAATACGGCAACGACAGCTTCACCGCCGAGATCGGCGCCGAAGCCATCCGCAAGCTGCTCATGGCCATCGACCTGGAGAAGCTGCGCGACCAGCTGCGCGTCGACATCTCCGGCTCGAACGGCGGCGAGAAGCAGAAGAAGCTCGTCAAGCGCCTGAAGGTCGTCGAGGCCTTCATCGATTCCGGTAACCGCCCGGAATGGATGATCCTGACGGTCGTGCCGGTGATCCCGCCGGATCTGCGCCCGCTCGTCCCGCTCGACGGCGGCCGTTTCGCGACGTCGGACCTGAACGATCTGTATCGCCGCGTCATCAACCGCAACAACCGCCTCAAGCGCCTGATCGAGCTCAAGGCGCCGGACATCATCGTGCGCAACGAAAAGCGCATGTTGCAGGAATCGGTGGATGCGCTGTTCGACAACGGCCGCCGCGGCCGCGTCATCACCGGTGCCAACAAGCGTCCGCTGAAGTCGATCGCCGACATGCTGAAGGGCAAGCAGGGCCGTTTCCGCCAGAACCTGCTCGGCAAGCGCGTCGACTATTCTGGCCGTTCGGTGATCGTGGTCGGTCCCGAGCTCAAGCTGCACCAGTGCGGCCTGCCCAAGAAGATGGCGCTCGAGCTGTTCAAGCCGTTCATCTACGCCCGTCTCGAAGCCAAGGGCTTCAGCCAGACGGTCAAGCAGTCCAAGAAGCTGGTCGAGAAGGAAAAGCCGGAAGTCTGGGACATCCTCGAAGAGGTGATCCGCGAGCATCCGGTGCTGCTCAACCGCGCCCCCACGCTGCATCGCCTGGGCATCCAGGCGTTCGAGCCCGTGCTGATCGAAGGCAAGGCGATCCAGCTGCATCCGCTGGTCTGCACCGCCTTCAATGCCGACTTCGACGGCGACCAGATGGCCGTGCACGTGCCCCTGAGCCTCGAGGCCCAGCTGGAAGCGCGCGTCCTGATGATGTCGACCAACAACATCCTCAGCCCCGCCAACGGCAAGCCGATCATCGTGCCGACGCAAGACATCGTTCTGGGCCTCTACTATCTGTCCCAGGAACGTCCGAACGAGCCCGGCGAGGGCATGGTGTTCAACGACATCGGCGAGATCGAGCACGCGCTGTTCTCGGATAGCGTCACGCTGCACGCCAAGATCAAATGCCGCTACAAGACGGTCGACGCCGACGGCAAGCCCGTCACGCTGCGCGTCGACTCGACGCCGGGCCGTATGATGATCGCGGAAATCCTGCCGCGTAACCCGAAGATCCCGTTCGCCCTGGTCAACAAGCTGCTGCGCAAGCAGGAAGTGTCGCACATCATCGACGAGGTTTACCGTCACTGCGGCCAGAAGGAGACCGTGCTGTTCGCCGACGCCGTGATGGGCCTGGGCTTCCGCGAGGCCTGCAAGGCCGGCATCTCGTTCGGCAAGGACGATATGGTCGTGCCCGACACCAAGGTGAAGCTGATCGACGAGACGCGTCACCGCGTGCGCGAGTACGAACAGCAATACCTGGACGGCCTGACCACCGACAAGGAGAAGTACAACCTCGTCGTCGACGTCTGGTCCAAGTGCACCGACCTCGTCGCCGCCGAAATGATGAAGGAGATTTCGGAAACCAAGATCGACCCGAAGACGGGCCGCATGGAGGAGATGAACTCCATCTACATGATGAGCCATTCGGGTGCCCGCGGTTCGCCGCAGCAGATGAAGCAGCTCGCCGGCATGCGCGGCCTGATGGCGCGTCCCGACGGCTCGATCATCGAGACGCCGATCCTGTCGAACTTCAAGGAAGGCCTCACCGTGCTCGAGTACTTCAACTCGACTCACGGCGCCCGCAAGGGTCTGGCCGACACCGCGCTGAAGACGGCGAATTCGGGTTATCTCACCCGCCGCCTCGTCGACGTGGCGAACGACTGCATCATCACCACCGAAGATTGCGGCACCAAGAAGGGCGTTTACGTCCAGGCCGAAATCGACGGCGGCACGATCGTGTCGTCGCTGCCCGAGCGTATCCTCGGCCGTACCGCGGCCGAAGACATCAAGCATCCCGACACCTCGGACGTCATCGTGCGCCGGGGCAAGGAGATCACCGAAGATATCGCCGACCGGATCGAGGCCTCGCACATCCAGCGCGTCCGCGTCCGTTCGGTGCTGACCTGCGAGCTCAAGGACGGCGTCTGCGGCAAGTGCTACGGCCGCGATCTGGCGCGCGGTACCTCGGTCAATATCGGCGAAGCGGTGGGCGTCATCGCCGCCCAGTCGATCGGCGAGCCGGGTACCCAGCTCACCATGCGTACCTTCCACATCGGCGGCGCGGCCCAGGTTGCCGGCCAGTCCAAGATCGAGGCGTCGTATGACGGCAAGATCAAGATCGTGAACCGCAACATCGTCAAGAACTCCGACGGTGAGCTGATCGCGATGGGCCGCAACATGCAGGCGGTGATCACCGACGCCAAGGGTCAGGAACGGGCGAGCTACCGCATCATCTACGGCGCGCGTCTGAAGATCGACGAAGGCGCCACGGTGAAGCGCGGCGATCGTCTGGCCGAATGGAACCCGAACACGCTGCCCGTTCTGACCGATGTCGAAGGCATCGTGAAGTACGAGGAGCTGGTCAACGGCGTCTCCGTGCGCGACGTGTCGGACGAAAAGACCGGCGTGTCGAACAAGGTCGTCATCGACAGCCGCGTCGGCACCGGTGCGAAAGCCACCGAGCTGCGTCCGACGCTCGTCATCGTCGACAAGAAGGGCAAGCCGGTCCAGGTGCCGGGCGGCGGCGACGCGCGCTATGCGCTCTCCGTCGACGCCATTCTCTCGGTCGAGGACGGCTCGGACGTCAAGGCCGGCGACGTGCTGGCGCGCATTCCGACCGAAGGCGCCAAGACGCGCGACATCACGGGCGGCCTGCCGCGCGTGGCCGAGCTGTTCGAGGCGCGCAAGCCCAAGGAAGCCGCGGTGCTCGCGGAAGCCGACGGCTTCGTCGAGTTCGGCAAGGACTACAAGAACAAGAAGCGCGTCATCGTGCGTCCGAAGAACGAAAAGATGGAGCCAGTCGAGTATCTCATCCCGAAGGGCAAGCACATCTCGGTCCGCGAGGGCGACTTCGTCGAGAAGGGCGACTACATCGTCGAAGGCAATCCCTCGCCGCACGACATCCTGCGCATCAAGGGCATGGAAGAACTGGCGACCTATCTGGTCAAGGAAATCCAGGACGTCTATCGCCTGCAGGGCGTGAAGATCAACGACAAGCACATCGAAGTGATCTGCCGCCAGATGATGCAGAAGCTGGAAGTCACCGAGGGCGGCGAGACCACGCTGCTCGCCGGCGAGCAGGTCGACCAGCTCGAGATGGACGAGGCCAACGCCAAGGCGGCGGAGGCCGGCGGCAAGCTTGCCGAAGGCCGCCCGGTGCTGCTGGGCATCACCAAGGCGTCGCTGCAGACGCGTTCGGTGTTCTCGGCCGCGTCCTTCCAGGAGACCACCCGCGTGCTCACCGACGCCGCCGTCAACGGCAAGGTCGATACGCTGGAAGGCCTCAAGGAGAACGTCATCGTCGGCCGTCTCATCCCGGCCGGCACCGGCGGCGCCATCGCGCGCTTGCGTCACGTGGCGACCGAGCGCGACAAGGCGATCCAGGAAGAGCAGGCCAAAGCCAACGTCCCCGTCGCCCAGATCGAGGGCCCGGTGGCCGCGGAGTAATCCATCGCTTCACTCCAAACGAACAGGGCCGCTGGCAACAGCGGCCCTTTTTGTTTGAAGGGCCTAACACCACCAACCCTTCACCTAGTTTTGACCTCCCCGGAGGGGAGGTCGAAAAACATCGAGCGCAGCGATGATGTTTTTCGGGTGGGGGGATTGCATCAGTTTTCGTCCCACCCGAAATGCTTCGCATTTCGACCTCCCCTCCGGGGAGGTGAAATTAACGGCGCAAGAATCAGGTGGCGAAACCGCGCCGTCGGAGTCACCCTGCGCCCATGACCGATGACATCCATCGCTGGGGCGCGTTCGAAACGCGCTTTGCCAAATTCGCCGCTGCCGTCAACCGCGACGGCAGATTGGTCCGCTTCTGGCTGCACGCCGACAGAGGCCGCGGCCCGCGCGGCACACCGGATGACGCCGCTGTCGCCCACATCCGCGCACAAGTCGATGAATACTGCGCCGGCCAGCGCCGCACCTTCGACCTGAATTTCCACGCCGAGGACGGCTCGGACTTCGAGCGCGCCGTCTGGCAGGCGATGACCGAAATCCCCTTCGGTGAAACAGTCTCCTACGGCGCCATCGCAAAACAGCTCGGCGATCCCAATGCCGCGCGCGCCGTGGGTCTCGCCTGCAACAGCAACCCGATCCCGCTGATCGTGCCGTGCCACCGCGTCGTCGGCGCCAACGGTGCGCTGGTCGGCTTCGGCGGCGGCCTGCCGCTCAAGCGCGCGCTGCTGGATTTCGAATCCGTGGTGATCGGCCGCCCGCGCGACCTCTTCGCGACGGCTTAAGAATCTGCGGGTGAGGCGTTCAACTCTCTCCTCATCCTGAGCTTGTCGAAGGATGACCGCGCCGCCGGTGCATGCGGCCATCCTTCGACAAGCTCAGGATGAGGTCAGGGTAAAGCACGCATCCGTGCGTCTGGATGCCGGCGCAACACCATCGCGATGTTGCTCCGCGTCGGCTCCGGCGCCGTATCGAGTGCCTGGCGGAACCAGCGCACCGCGCCGGTGCCGCAGCCCTTCGCCGCCAGGATCGTCGCGTAGTTATAGGCGCCGCGGAAATAACCGTCCTCGGCCGACTGGCGGTACCAGTTGCGCGCCGCGCCCGCATCGCGCGTAACGCCCCAGCCCTGCTCGAAGCAGCGCGCGACGAGGTTCATCGCCCGCGCATGGCCTTGCGTCGCCGCGCGCATGTACCAGAGGAACGCCGCATCGCGGTCGCGCGCCACGCCGCTGCCGTCCAGCAGCAGATGTCCAAGATTGTACTGCGCCCAGGCGAGGCCGGCCTCCGCCGCCTCGCGGTACAGCACCGCCGCGCGCGAAACATCCGGCGCCGTGCCCCAGCCGTTCTCATAACAGCGGCCGAGCATGTTCTGCGCCTCGGCATCGCCGGTTTCGGCGGCGCACAGGAAACAGGCCAGCGCCGCGCGTGCGTCGCGCGCCACGCCCTGGCCCTCCAGCAGCATGCGCCCGAGCCGCACCTGCGCCTCCGGCAGGCCGCAGGCCGCCGCGGCCTCGACCCACGACGCCGCATCCGACGCATCGCCCGAGAGCAGCGTCTGCAGCTCCGCCGGCGACATCATGCTGAGCGCCGCCACGCGCCAAGCGTCGCGCTGCTGCGCGCCCCACATATCGCGCGGCTGCGGCGCATTCATGCCGGCGTGCCCCATTTGCGCACCAGGTTGTGGTACAGCGAGGTCAGGCGCATCACTGGTGCGCTCTCGGGCGTGGTCTGCGCCATCTCCATGATCGAACGGTCGAGGTCGAACAGCATGGTGCGCTCGGCATCGTCCTTGATCATGCTCTGGATCCAGAACACCGCCGCGACGCGGGCCCCGCGCGTCACCGGCGCCACGCGGTGCAGGCTGGTCGCGGGATAGATGATCATGTCGCCCGCCGCCAGCTTGACGCCGTGCGTGCCATAGGTGTCCTGCACGATCAGCTCGCCGCCGTCATAGTCTTCCGGCTTGCTGAGGAACAGCGTCGCCGAAACGTCGGTGCGCAGCCGCTTGTTCGTCCCGGGGATCAGCCTTATGGCGTTGTCGACATGCACGCCGAACGTCATGCCGCTCTCATACTTGTTGAACAGCGGCGGATAGACGAGGCCGGCCAGCGTCGCCGACATGAACAGCGGACTGCGCTCCACCGCCCGCACCACCAGCATGCCGAGGTCGCGCGCGTCGGCGCTGCCCTCGGCGATCTGCAGGTTCTCCTTGACGCGCACCGACTGGTGCCCGGCGGTGGCCTTGCCGTCCTCCCAACTGGCTGCCGCCAGGCGCCCGTTGACGGTCGCAAGTTCTTCCGGCGTCAGCACGTTGGGAACGGACAGCAGCATGGGTCTACCTCTAGAGGGAGGCCATCGCCGTCAGCAGGAAGGTCCGGCCGGGTCCGGGAACGGCATGGTTTTCGTTGGGGCGCGTGTAGTAGGAGTTCACGAAATAGTACTTGTCGGTCAGGTTATACAAGTTCAATTGCAGCGCGAAGGTGTCGTTGACCTGATAGCCGACCATCGCGTCCAGCGTAACATAGCCCGGCACGGTGGCGGTAATCACATGCCCCGGCGAGACCAGGATGTCGGTTCCGGCCCGGCGCATGCCGACATAGTTCAGCCCGCCGCCGATCTTGAAGCCGCCCTCGAAGTCGTAGGTCGTCCACAGATTGGCCTGGTTGTGTGCCGTGTTCGGGATCGGGCCATGCACGCCCGCCGCCACCAGGCCGATCGCCGTCGGATCGAGATAGGTGTAGCCGGCGATGATCTCCCAATGGTCGGTCAGGCGGCCCTGCGCGCCGAACTCGAAGCCGTTGACCTTCTCGGTGCCGGCCAGGGTCTGCAACGCCGGCTGCAAGGGATCGGTGATGCGGGCATTGGTCTTCTCCGTGGTGAAGACGGCGGCGGTCAGCGACAGCAGCCCGTCCCACACCTGTGCCTTGCCGCCGAGCTCGAAGGTGCGGTCCTTCTCCGGCGGCAGCGCCTGGTTGTTCGCCGCCAGCGCCAGGTTCTCGGCCGAAGGGTTGAACGAGGTGCCGTAGGAGAAATAGACGCTGGTCTCCGGCGTCGGCTTGTAGACGAGGGCGGCGCGCGGGCTGACGACGTCGTCGGTGCGGCTGAAGTGCGACGCCGCGCCGATCGCCTGGTCGAAGCGGGCGCGGAAATGGTCGAAGCGCACGCCTGCGGTCAGCGCCCATTGCGCGCCGAAATTGATCGTGTCGGTGGCGTAGAGGCCCAGCGTATTGGTCTTGGTGATCGGCTTCTGGCGCACCGTCGTCTGCGTGCCGGGGAACGCCTCGAACGGATCGGGCGCCAGGAGCGGCGTCGCGGCGATGACGGTGTTCTGGTTGGTGAAGCGCGTCAGGTCGGCGCTCTCATTGTCGTAGTCGACGCCGGCGATCAGCGTGTGGCTGAGCGCACCGGTGTCGAACCGCGCCGTCGTGTTCAAATCGTTCATCACCGTGGCGATGGTGCCCTTACTGCTGGGGCGGTCGCGCTGCACGAACACGGCGCTGAGCGGCGTGCCGAGCGCCGGGAAGAACGGGTTGGAGAACGACACTGGCGCGCGGCTGGCCGCCGGCAGGGCGGCGCAGAGCGGCGCGCCCGTGAAGAAGCCGGCGGTGGCGGCGCTGGTGAAGCAGTTGGCGGTGCCATAGGTCGCCGCGGTCTGGCGGCTGTCGAACCAGTAGTGGCCGTAGCGCAGCGTATCGCTCATCGTGAACACGTCGTCGAATTTGTGCTCGAAGCGGCCGGTGACGACGTCGACCTCGGTCTTGAAGCGGTCGTCCGAGGGCAGGCCGTAGAACGCGGAGCGCGGCACCGGCGCCGGCTTTCCGAACACGAACGGGATGCCGTAGTCGGGGATGTTGTCTTCCTGCTGGTGCAGGTATTTCAGGGTGAAGGTGGTGTCGGTGCCGAGGCCGAAGGCGATCGACGGCGCGATGCCGTAGCGCTGGCTGCGCGAGAAGGGACGGCCTTCCTGGTTGTTGCGCTGGCCCATCACATCGATGCGGATGGCGCTGGTGTCGCTGAGGACGTAGTTCACGTCGGCCGTGGCGCGGATCTCGGCATTGCTGCCGCCGGTCACGGCGAAATCGTAGATCGGGAACAGCTGCGGCGCCTTCAGCACCTGGTTGATCACGCCGCCGGTCGAGCCGCGGCCGAACAGGGTGGAGGCCGGCCCCTTATAGACCTCAATGGACTCGTAATCGAACGTGTCGCGGTCGTAGAGGCCGGTGTCGCGCAAGCCGTCCATGAAATAGTCGTCGCCGGCCGCAAAGCCGCGCAGGTTGACGAGGTCGCCATGCGTGCCGCCTTCGCCGGCGTTCAGGGTGATGCCCGGCACGTTCTTCAGCGCGTCCTGAAGATTGCTCAGGCCCTGCTGCCTGATGACTTCGGCGGGGACGACGTTGATCGACTGCGGCGTGTCCAGGATTTTGGCGGGAAGCAGATCGATGCCGGTCCGCCGCTCGGTGACGACCACGGTCTCGATGGTCCGGGCGCCGGCGGTGTTGAGCGCGACCTGCTCGGCATGGGCGCCGCCAAACGCCATCGACGTGATGCCGATGCCCGAAAGAGCGGTACGCGCGAGCGTGTCGCGCGAGCTGCCGGAAATCATGTCTGTCCCTCAGTGCTGAAAGTGATAATCGTTCGCAACTGAGGGGAACATACCGGCTGCGCTCAGCCTGTCAATGAGAATTAGTCGCATATTCAAGACGGCTGAGCGTCACTTTCACCTCCCCAGCATGGGGAGGTCGATCCGCGAAGCGGATCGGGTGGGGAAGTCTCTCCCGGCGAAGGT
>OLLF01000177.1_pt1 | contig 17834 bp, 17 predicted proteins | sample 1604471 | NCBI WGS metagenome assembly OLLF01 (sample SAMEA104055714, study PRJEB20765) | soil metagenome | isolation source: soil
ACGTCGCCGCCGGCGCAGAAGGCGCCGCCCGCGCCGGTCAGCACGACGCAGGCCACGGCGGGATCGGACTCGCAGGCCGCCAGCGCCGCCGACAGCGCCGTCAGCATGGCACCGGACAGCGCGTTGCGCCGCTCGGGCCGGTTCATGACGATGACGGCGACGCCATCTTCGACAGTGGCCGTCAGGTCGGTGGTGCCGGTTTCGAGCGTCCGCTTGGTCATGGTGTTTTTCCCCTTCGCCGGGGGGAGCGTCGCATGGCGGCGCGGGGATTTGGTAGCCGCATCGCAACACTACATCTTGTGGTTCGAGGGTGCGGCATGCATTCGAACCTCAGTTTTTGAAGGGCCCCCCTCCTCCCTGAGGTCCGGCGCGCAATGGGATTGCCGCAGTGCCGGCCGCTTCGACAACATAATTGTTCGTCGAAAAACGATAGGGGGGTACCCCCCTCCTTCTCCCGCATGCCGTGTTTGACGACCGCGCGCGTGGATGCCGCCGCCGGAACGGCGGAGCGGGCGGCGATGCGTACGGCGCAGGCGCATGTCATGCAGATGAGGTGGGCGCGGGGCGCGGGCGTTCAAGGGCGCGGTTCGGGCGCGGCATGACGGGGATGAGGATTATCGACCAGCGATGATCGGGAATAGCGAGGCGCGGCGCGGCATGGCGGCGGTTGGGGTGGTGGATAAACGAAGGAAAATAAATTTTGGCGAGCGGACGCGGAAGCGGCGCAGATAAAATTCACCTCCCCAGCATGGGGAGGTCGAAATGCGAAGCATTTCGGGTGGGGAGGTCGACACCCCCACCCGACGGGTTCGCTTCGCTCACCGTCGACCTCCCCATGCTGGGGAGGTGAAAAACGCCGATGCCTCCGGGGCACCTTACGGATGCATGCCGAAAGCGCATGGCTTGCATTCGGCGCTATTCGGCATCGCCACTATTGTGGACTGCCCAGGACACCCCATCTGTCGCTGTGTGGCCGGTAAGGCCGGGTTAAGCAACCCGGCGCCGGCCCGCAAAAATGGAGTGGGCTATGACCAATGTTGAAAGCAGATCGATGGGCAGTACCGTGTTCACCTGGGCGATGATCGCCGGCGCGGCGCTGCTCCTGATGGAAGTCACCCTGTCGTCCTTGCAGCCGGCCGCATCGCATGCGCCGACGGTCCAGACGATGACGGTGGCCGGGCATGCGGACCGCCTTGCACGGAACTAAAGCGCTCGCTCTTCCATCTTCACGTCGTGGCCCCACAGGCGCTCGACGTGCGCCAGAACGAGCTCTTTGGTCTGATTGTGCAGGGGGGTGCCGCGATGCATGTCGTGAGACAGGAACAAAGTACGGTTGCCTTTGAGATCGGCGCCGGTGACCTGGATGTTCGGGTCGGCGGCGCCGATGTCGTATTGCCGCGCCAGATGGGCGCGCACGGCGCGGTAGCCGCGCTCATTGTGGATCGCTGAGACCTTGTAGGCTCCGGCCTCGGCCTTGTCGTACAGCGCGAAGAGACGGAAATCGCGCATCAGCTTCGGCGACAGGAACTGCTCGATGAAGCTCTCGTCGCGGTAATTCGCCCAGGCAGCCTTCAGCGTCCCCATCCAGTCGCCCTTGCCGGCGAAGGCGGGAAACCAGTCGCGATCCTCCGGCGTCGGCGCCTCGCAGATGCGCCGGATGTCGGCCATCATGCCGTAACCCAGCGCGTAGGGATTGAAGCCGTTGTAGCGGCGGTCGTTGAACTCCGGCTGGAACACCACCGAGGTGTGGCTGTGCATGAACTCCAGCCAGGAGCCTTCGGTGATCTGGCCGCGGTCGAACAGCGTGTTCATGATCGTGTAGTGCACGAAGGTGGCGCAGCCCTCGTTCATCACCCTGAGCTGGCGCTGCGGATAGAAATATTGCGCCAGGTTGCGCACGATGCGCAGGGTCTCGCGCTGCCAGGCCTTGAGGCTGGGCGAATTCTTCTCGATGAAATAGAGCAGGTTCTCTTCCGGCAGCCGGGTCTCGCCGCCGAACTCGTCCTCGGGATCGGGCGTCGGGGTGACGGCGGGCGGCTCGACGCCGGCGGGCAGCGTGCGCCACAGCTCGTTGTAGGATTCCTCCTCATACTCGGCGCGGCGGCGGCGCTTTTCCAGCACGCGCTCTTTGGACGGGCGCGGCGGGCGGCGGTAGCGGAAGACGCCCTGGTCCATCAGCGCGTGCGCGGAATCCAGCGTCGCCTCGACCTCGCCCTGGCCGTAGCGCTCCTCGCAGGCGGCGATGTAGCGCTTGGCGAAGGCGAGATAATCCATGATGCCTTCGGCGTTGGTCCATTGCCGGAAGAGATAATTGTTCTTGAAGAAATGATTGTGGCCGAAGGCGGCGTGCGCCATGACCAGCGCCTGCATGGTCATCGTGTTCTCCTCCAAGAGGTAGGAGATGCAGGGGCTGGAATTGATCACGACTTCGTAGGCGAGCGCGCTGTAGCCGGCGCGGTAGAGCGCTTCCTCGCGCGCGAACATCTTGCCGAACGACCAGTGATTGTACATCAGCGGCATGGCGATGGAGGAGTAGGCGTCGAGCATCTGCTCGGACGAGATGATCTCGATCTGGTTGGGATAGACGTCGAGCTTCAGCTCGTTCAGCGCGATGTCTTCGATCGCCTTGTAGGTGCGGTCGATGGTGGCGAAGTCCCATTCGGATTCGGTGAAAAGGGGCGGCACGGAATGTGGCATTGGGCTCCTGCTCTCCTGCCGTGGGTCCGGCGAGTCTGGTCCCCCTGCGCCCAGCCTAGCGCGAACCGCCGTGCGCCGCACGCCCGCTTCACCAACCGCTGAATTTTCCGGAATCGTCGATTCACTCAAGCATTTCCAGTCGCCCGGAACATTCGATGGAAATAAGCAAAGTATGTTTGAGAAGCGAGCAGCATAGAGCTAGATTAACCAGATTGACGCAGCCAATTTTTCTCAAAGGAGATTCGACATGGGCATGAAGGGAATCGACCGCCGCGGCGCCCTGGGCATCCTGGCCTCGGGCGCGGCCGCCCTGGCACTGGAATCGGCGCCGGCGCTGGCGCAGTACGGCGTGCGCGTCCGCGAGGACATCACGACGTTCCAGGCGAACGCCACCAAGATCGCCGCGCTGCGCAACGGCGTGAAGGTGATGCAGGACCGTTCGACCGCCAACCAGAACGATCCCACCGGCTGGTACTATTGGGCCTCGGTGCACGGCACGATCGATCCGGTGCCGCCGGCCCTTGTCGGCATCTACAACAGCTGCCAGCACGGCACGGTGTATTTCGAGCCCTGGCACCGGGCGTTCCTCTATTACTTCGAGCAGACGCTGCGCGCGGCCTCGGGCGACGCGACGCTGAACCTGCCCTATTGGGACTGGTACAACACCCCGACCATTCCGAGCAGCTTCACCGCGACCACGACGCCCACGAGCGCGGCCAATCCCCTGTGGCATGCGCGCGCCAACAACACGACGTCGGGCCTGTCGCAGGCCGCGTTCGCCGCCAGCATCACCAACTTCAAGCTGCCGCCCTCGCCCGGGTTCTCCGGCAGCCTGGAAGGCAATCCGCACGGCACCGTGCACGGCGAGATCGGCGGCGACATGGGCATCGTTCCGACGGCGGGACGCGATCCGATCTTCTGGCTGCATCACTGCAACATCGACCGGCTGTGGAACGTCTGGCTGAAGCTGGGCGGCGGCCGCGCCAATCCGGGCGCCGCCGATCCCTGGTCCAACCAGCCATTCACCTATGACGTCGGCGGGACGATGACCAAGAAGGCCGGCCAGGTCGTGGATTCGGCCGCCATGCTGAACTACAAATACGACCGCGACACGCTGAGCAAGCCGGTCTTTCCATGGTGGAAATACATTCTGGCCTATCAATTGGTGGCCATCCCGATTCCGCGTCCCCTGCCGCCTTACCTCCTCGAAAAACCGCGGGCGATGGCGAACATGGCGATGGTCGAGCGCAGGGTTGCGGTGCAGGCGGTTAGCGCGCTGCCCGACAAGAACATCGCGCTCGGCTCGAAATCGGCGCGGATGCTGTTCCCGCTGAGCCCCGCGAGCCAGGCGCGCTTGCAGGCCTTTGCGGCGCGCCCGGCGCAGCGGCCCGGCGGCGACATCAGCGACGTGACGCTGGTGCTGGAAGGCGTCCAGCTTTCGGCGCAGGGGCGCAATGGCGGATTTTCCTATGCGGTCTGCGTCGCCTTGCCGGCGGGGACGCTGGACCAGGCGACGTTCGACCGCGCCTGCGTCGGCACGCTCAATTCCTTCACGCTGTCGGTCGAGGCGCAGCACAATGGCGACGTGGCGATCCGCGACGCGGGCTATACCGTGCGCATACCGCTGGGCGCCGCGTTCGCCAACCTGAAACCGGAGCAGTTCCGCGAGGGCGTGCCGGTGACGTTCCTGGCGCAGCACGAAACCCTGGACGCCGGCAAGGGGCCGCGCACCTACATCACGATCAAGGGCGCGCATCTGGAGTTCGAGCAGGGGCAGTAGAGGCGAAGGTGCCGAGCCGCTGGAGCATGATCTAGAGTTGGTTGATTCGGATTTACTCATTTGACGTCATGGCCGGCCTTGTGCCGGCCATCCATGAACACCACCGATGACAATTTTCAACGGCTGTTTTCATGGGTCGCCGGGACAAGCCCGGCGATGACGAATGAGTTTGATTCAACTCAATCCAACACGAAACTAAGCCGCGGTCTCGGCGCTTTTCTTGAACAGTTCGTGGAAGACCGGGAAGATGTCGGCCGGCTTGGCGATGCGCTTGGTGGCGAAGTTTTCCCATTCCTCGGCCACGGTGCGGTAGGCGCGCCAGAGTTCGGCGCCGGAGTCTTCGGACGCGAAGACCTCCATCTCGCGCTCGTCGAGGATTTCGATGTAGGCGTAGTACTGGCAGAGCGGCATGATCAGCTGGTTCAGCATGTCGACGCAGTGGCGCGCGTCGCCGCTTTGCGTGTAGCCGTCGCTGGCCTGGGCGGCGTAGATATTCCAGTCGGCGGTGGCGTAGCGCTCGCGCTGGATCTCCAGCATCTTGTCAAGGGCGGTGGAGACGATGGTGCCGCCGGACTGGCGCGAGTAGAAGAACTCCTGCTCGTTCACCTCCTGCGCGTCATGGGTGTGGCGGATGAAGACGACGTCGACCTTCTTGTAGCGGCGCTTCAGGAACAGGTGCAGCAGCATGTAGAAGCGCTTGGCGAGGTCCTTCTCGCGCTCGCCCATCGAGCCGGAGACGTCCATCAGGCAGAACATCACCGCCTGGCTGGTCGGCGTCGGCTGCTCGGTGAAGGCGTTAAAGCGCACGTCGATGGGATCGATGAAGCCGACCCATTTGCGCTTGGCGATGGCGCGCGCGAGCTGCTCCTTCAGCGCGGCGATTTTGGAAGGATCGACCGGGTCGTCCTGCTCGGCGGCGGCGAGCGCGGCTTCGAGGCGCTCGATGTCGGCGAAGGTCGGGCGTTTCAGGGCGAGGCGGCGCCCGAACGAGTTGCGCATGGTGCGGATCAGGTTGATCTGCGTCGGCGCGCCGGAGGTCGTGATGCCGGCGCGGCGGAAGACCTTGTTCGGGGTCTCCTTCAGCGTGGTGCGCACGAGGTTCGGCAGCTCCAGATCCTCGAAGAAGATGTCGAGGACTTCGTCCTGGGTCATGGTGAATTCGAAATCGTCCTCGCCCTCGCCGGATTGGGACGCCTCCTTGCCGCCCTGGCCGGCGCCGGATTTGGGCTTGTCGATGCTGTCGCCGGGGGAGAATTCCTTGTTGCCGGGGAGGACGAAGTCGCGCTCGCCCGAGGCGCGCGGGTCGAGGCGGAAGCGCGGCTCCTTGGTGCCCCGGGTCGAGATCTTGATCTTGCGCTCCTTGCCGAGATCGGCGACGGCGGAGTCTTTCAGGGATTTCTGCACCGCCTCGCGGATCTGGATGCGGGCGCGGCGCAGGAAGCGCTGGCGGTTGCCGAGGCTCTTGCCCTTGGGGTTGAGGCGGCGGTCGACGAAGTGGGTCATGGCGCGACCATGCCTCCACCGTCACCATGGCCGGGCTTGACCCGGCCACCCAGCCGCGCGCCAGCGCGCCTAAGAATCTTTCGCGCAATTCGGGACTGGGAGGTGGGTGGCCGGGTCAAGCCCGGCCATGGTGAGTTTGGTGGGGGCGTGCCCATAACTGCACCTTCACCCCGCCTTGTTCACGCGCATGTACCATTCCACCAGGCGGCGCACCTGGCGCGGGGTATAGCCGCGGGCGAGCATGCGCTTGATGAACTCGTTGTGCTTGTTCGCCGTGTCGTTGTCCTTCTTGGATTCGAAGCTGATCACCGGCAACAGGTCCTCGACCTGGGTGAACATGCGTTTTTCGATCACCGAGCGGATTTTCTCATACGCCGTCCAGGCGGGGTTGCTGCCGTCGTGCTGGGCGCGGTAGCGCAGGGCGAACTTGACGACCTCGTTGCGGAAATCCTTGGGGTTGGCGATGCCGGCCGGCTTTTCGATCTTGCTGAGCTCGTTGTCGAGGGCGCCGCGGTCCAAGAGCTGGCCGGTGTCGGCGTCCTTGTAGTCCTGGTCCTCGATCCAGGCGTCGGCATAGGCGATGTAGCGGTCGAACAGGTTCTGGCCGTACTCGCCGTAGGATTCCAGATAGGCCTTCTGGATCTCCTTGCCGATGAACTCGGCATAGCGCGGCGCCAGCTCCGACTTGATGAATTCGAGATATTTCTTCTCGGTGTCGTCGGCGAACTGCTCGCGCTTGATGGCCTGCTCCAGCACGTACATCATGTGCACCGGATCGGCGGCGACCTCGGTGTGGTCGTAGTTGAAGGTCTCAGACAGCGTCTTGTAGGCGAAGCGCGTCGAGATGCCGGCCATGCCTTCGTCGACGCCGGCCATGTCCTTGTATTCCTGCAGCGTCTTGGCCTTCGGATCGCTGTCCTTCAGCTTCTCGCCGTCATAGACCCGCATCTTGGAGGTGAGGTTGGAGTTCTCATGCTCCTTGAGGCGGGTGGCGACGCAGAACTTCGCCAGCATCTCCAGCGTCTCGGGCGCCGTCGGCGTGCCGCCGAGATTGGAGGCGTCGAGCAGCTTCTTGTAGATCGCGGTCTCCTCCGTGACGCGCAGGCAATAGGGCACGGAGATGACGCAGATGCGGTCGAGGAAGGCCTCGTTGTTGCGGTTGGCCTTGAACACCGTCCATTCCGATTCGTTGGAATGGGCCAGGATGGTGCCGTTGAACGGGATGGGGCCCAGCGTCTCGGTGCCGATGTAGTTGCCTTCCTGGGTCGCGGTCAGCAACGGGTGCAGCACCTTGATCGGCGCCTTGAACATCTCGACGAATTCCAGCAGGCCCTGGTTGGAACGGCACAGCCCGCCGGAGAAGGAATAGGCGTCGGGGTCGTTCTGGCTGAAATGTTCCAGCTTTCGGATGTCGACCTTGCCCACCAGGGCGGAAATATCCTGGTTGTTCTCGTCGCCGGGCTCGGTCTTGGCGATGGCGTATTGGCGCAGCTTGTTGGGATAGAGCTTGGCGACCTCGAACTTCGAGATGTCGCCGCCGAATTCGTCGAGCCGCTTGACGGCCCAGGGGCTCATGACGCCGCCGACGCGGTGGCGCTCGATGCCGTAGCGCTCGGCGAGCAGATTGCCGAGTTCGGCGGAGCGGAACAGGCCGAGCGGGGATTCGAAGACGGGGCTGATCGCGTCGCCGGCTTTCAGCACATAGATCGGATGGACCTCCATCAGATCCTTGAGCCGCTCGGCGAGCGAGGACTTGCCGCCGCCGACGGGCCCCAGGAGATAAAGGATCTGGCGCTTCTCCTCGAGGCCCTGGGCGGCGTGCTTGAAGTAGCCCACGATCCGCTCGATCGTGTCCTCCATGCCGTAGAAGCCTTCGAACGCCTTGTAGGTCTTGATGGTGCGGTTGGAGAACAGGCGGGCGAGGCGGGCGTCCTGCGCGGTGTCGACCAGCTCGGCCTCGCCGATGGCGGCGACCATGCGCTCGGGCGGGGTGGCGTAGAGCATCTTGTCGTCGCGCGCGGCCAGGAGCCAATCGCGCAGGGACATGGTTTCGAACCGTTCCCGCGCATAGTCGCGGGTGAAGATGTCAAAGACGTCGAGCGAACTCATACCTCTGACTCCTAGCTGACCGCCGCGACCTTTCCGGATTCACAAATCGGGATCGCGCGCGGTTCTGACAAGTGCGATGTGAAATTGCCCGGTCTGCGATCCTCTCACGGTCGGTTAAAGAACGCGTAAACCGGGGTATTCCGTTCCACTTCACGACGTCGTGCCCGAGCGACATGCCCCAGCCGCGCAGCGCCTGCGCGACCGTCTCCCCTTGTGCTTCCTCGGTAGCCAATTTTTTGCAGCCCATCCGCTAACTTCAAACGCCAGCCGGCTGATTGATTCCAGTCTACGCCGCTTTGCGCATTTCGCAATACAGCGTCGCCGATCCCACCTGAAGCGAAGATGAACGGCCGGGCGGCATGTTAATCTTTCGATTTCGCTTGCCGGAAAATCGCAGTTGCGCGAAGCTTCGCGCATGGATGACCTTGCGCTCTCGATCAGAGTGGCGCGGCCCAAGGATGCCGCGGAGGTGGCGCGCATCTATATCGACTCCTGGCACGACACCTATCCCGCCGTGCTGTCGCGCGCCCTGCTCTGCGCCATGACGCCGAAGGGCCAGACGGCGCGCTGGCAGGCGGCGATCCGCTCGCAGAAGCGCGAGACGGTGCTGGTGGCCGAGGATGCCAAGGCCGGCCTCGTGGCGATGGGCAGCCTGGGGCCGGCGCGCGACAAGAGCTTCGGCTATGACGGCGAAGTCTACACGCTGTATGTCGATCCCGATCATTTCGGCCGCGGCGCCGGACGCACGCTGCTGCACGGCGCCTTCGCGGTGCTCAGGGCGCGCGGCTTTACCTCTTGCGTGATCTGGGCACATGCGCAGAACAATGCCCGCTTCTTCTACGAGACGATGGGCGGGCGCACCGTCGCCGAGCGCAAGGCGCGCATGATGGGCGATCAGGTGCCGGAAGTGGCGTTCGGCTGGAAGACGCTGGCGCTGGCCGAGCGCAGCCACGCAAGATGACCGCTTCCCCGGTCGCGAAGAACGCGATCGTCATCCTGCTCGACAGCCTCAACCGCCACATGCTGGGCGCCTATGGCGGCGCCGAGTTCGCGACGCCCAATCTCGACCGGCTGGCGCAGCGCTCGGTGCGCTTTACCAGGCATTATGCCGCCTCCCTGCCCTGCATGCCGGCGCGGCACGACATCCTGTGCGGCGCGTGGGATTTTCTGTGGCGGCCCTGGGGCTCGGTGGAGCTGTGGGAAGACGCCATCACCTATCCGCTGCGCCGCGCCGGGGTGGTGTCGCAGCTGATCAGCGATCACCCCCATCTGTTCGAGACCGGCGGCGAGAACTATCACGTCGATTTCACGGCCTGGGATTACCAGCGCGGCCACGAAGGCGACGCCTGGAAGACGCGCGGCGATCCCTCCTGGGCAGGCAGCCCGCATATCGGCCTGCAGCGCGAGATGCCGTACGACAAATCGCGCGGCTGGTTCAAAGGCGAGGCGGATTTTCCCGGACCGCGCACCATGCAGGCGGCGGCGGACTGGCTCGGCGACAATGCCGGGGCGCACGACCGCTTCTTCCTGTTCGTCGACGAGTTCGATCCGCATGAGCCGTTCGATACGCCGGACGAATATATCAAGCGCTACGATCCGGATTGGGACGGGCCGCCGCTGATCTGGCCGCCTTATGGCGTGGGGCTGGTCAAGCGCGGCGTGATGACGGCGCGCGAGGGGCAGCAGATCCGCGCGCGCTATGGCGCCAAGCTGACCATGATCGACCGCTGGCTGGGCAAGGTGCTCGACACGATCGACGAGAAGGGCTTGTGGGCCGATACGATGGTCGTGCTGTGCACCGATCACGGCCACTATCTCGGCGAGAAGGACGTCTGGGGCAAGCCGGGCGTGCCGATGTACGAGACGCTGGGGCATATCCCGTTCCTGGTCGCGGCGCCGGGCGTGGCGCCGGGAACGTGCGATGCGCTGACGACGAGCGTCGACATCTTCGCGACCCTCGCCGACCTCTTCGGCGTCGGCGACACGGTGCGCCAGCGCACGCATGGCCGCTCGCTGCTGCCGCTGCTGGCGGGCGAGAGGGCGTCGGTGCGCGACTGGCTGCTGGCCGGCGTCTGGGGCCGCGAGGTGCATTACATCGACGGCACGCGGAAATATGCCCGCGCGCCGGTGGCGGCGAACCGGCCGCTGGGCGCCTGGTCGAACCGCTGGTCCACCATGCCGACGCATGTTCTCACCCGCGAGCAGGAGATGCCGCTGCCGGACGCACGCGCGCGGCTCGACCGCATGCCCGGCAGCACGGTGCCGGTGATCCGCCAGACCTGGGACGAGAGCGATCCGGTGCCGTTCTGGGCGGCGGCGCGGTTCTCCGGCAACCATCTCTACGATCTCGCCCAGGACCCGGGCGAGGAGAACAATCTCGCCGGCAGCGGGCTGGAGAAGGACCTCGCGGCGCGGCTACGCGAGGCGCTGCGGTCGGTGGAAGCGCCGGCGGAGCAGTTCGTAAGGTTGGGGCTGGCCTGACGCTATTGCGTCAGGTAGGCGTCGATGATGGCGCCGTTCTTCGCCGAGACCTCGATGACCAAGCCGCCGCCGGCATAGCCCTCCGGCAACAGGGAGCCGACGTACCAAACGTCCAGTCTGCGTTCGGCGCGGTCGTGCTGGAGCCAGTCCGCTTCGCCGGTATGCTCGACATCCGGTTGGCTGCAATTCCACGCCGCGCGTGCGGCAAGGACAGCCTGCGTTGCCGTCGCGACCGCTCCCGGCGTCAACACCCGGCATCGGCCGGCAACCAGCCCGGCGGGCGGCGTGCAGGACGCGAGCAGCAACAGCGTGAAGGCGAGCACGGCACTGCGCATCGTCAGAACCCCAATCGCCGGCTCAGCCAGGCTTGGCGGACGCAAGCGGGCGTATCTCATCGAGCATGAAGGCATTGAAGCGCTCCGCCTCGTCGAAATTCACGTTGTGGGCGGAGTTTTCGTACCAGACGAATTCCTTGCGCGGCGCGGTCAGGCGCTCAAAGAAGCGATGCGCCAGGCTCGCCACGGAATATTGATCGTAGCGGCCGGCGAGAATGAAGACCGGCACCTGGAAGACGGGATGGCCGGCGTCGAGCACCAGGTGCGAGAACTCGCCGTTCAGCATGCCTTCCGAATATTTGTGCGAACCGAACAGGGCGGCGACGTCGCGCCAGTTGGTCTCGCGCGCGGTCGCACTGAGGCGGATGAGGCGGCCGAGGCCGAGACCGGCGCGCGAGAAGCCTCCGTATTTTTCCAGAAGATCGCGCGGCGTGAAGACCGATCCGGCGCGGGGCGGCGGGCCGAGCGCTTGCAACTGCGCGATCGCGCCGGTGTCGCCGCGGCGGCGCGCCTCGCCCAGCGCGAAATCATAGGACAGGCGTTCATTCTCCTGCGTATTGGTGACCTGGCCGATACCGACATAGACCGAGACGTTTTGCGGATGCTGCTGCGCGTAGAGGACGCCAAGGACCGTGCCCCAGGATTGCCCGACCAGAACGACCTTCTGCCGATGAAAGCGCTTGCGCAGGCCGTCGACAAGGACACCGAGGTCGCTGACGTAGTCGGCGATCTTGAGATCGGCCGGCAGCGCTGCGGTCGGATCGTAGGACTGGCCGGCATAGCGCTGGTCCCAGTAGACGACGGTGAACTTGTCCTCCAGCGGCGCGTTGAAACGGCGCAGTACCGGTGTTTCGGCCGAGCCCGGGCCGCCATGCAGCCAGATCAGGATCGGGTTGGATGTATCCCGCGAGCGGATGATCACGGTTTGGGCGATGCCGTTGATCTGCCAGCGTTCGACCACGGCGACGCTGTCGGGCGCGCCGGAGAATGCCGCGGTGGAGATCGGCAGGAAGAGGCGCAGCCCGATGGCGACCACCAGGACGAGCACCAGAGCCAGTACCCAGAAGATGACGCGTCTCATGATCGCCCCTCGTCAGGCAAATCTAGTGATTTGCGGCAGCAATTCAATGCATCGGCGGATTTCAGCTTGTGTTGAATCACCTCACTCACCATGGCCGGGCTTGATCCGGCCATGGTGAGTTTGAGGATTCGGACTTCGGCGCCTCAAAGATCGCGCGGGCGGACGAAATCCTTCAGCGCGCCCGTTCCCGGCACGAGGTCGCGCCAGCGCGTCACGTCGAAATCGAGCACGGCCAGCGCGGCGGTGGGGAATTTCTCCTCGATCAGGTCGAAGCGGTCCCGTTCCTTGCGCTTGACGGGCTCGCGCGCGAGGTGTGTCGCGACCTGCTCCATGCCCGGATTGTGGCCGACGACCAGCAGGCTCTTCACCGTGTCCGGCGCCAGGCGGACGATGGAGAGGATCACCTCCGGCTCCGCCAGATAAAGCGCCTCCAGATAATCGATGCGCTGCGTGCCGCCGAGTTCGTCGATCACCAATTCGACGGTCTGGGCCGTGCGGCGCGCGGTGGAGGCGAGGATCAGGTCGGGCGCATAGCCAGACTTCTGGATATAATGGCCGAGCTTCGGCGCATCCTCGCGGCCGCGCGCCATCAGGGCGCGTTCGTGATCGTCGATTCCGGCATCTTGGGGAACCGCCTTGGCGTGGCGCAGCAGCAGGAGCCGCTTCACGCGACCTGGTACTTCGCGCGCGCCCCGCGCTCGATGGCGGCGGCGGTCAGCTTGTCGATGTCGAGGGTGCGGCGGATGGCGTCCAGCATGCGCACCTCTTCCAGCGCGATGCGCCGGTCGGCCAGCGCGACTTCGAGCGCCACCCAATAGGCGGTCTCGTGCAGCACGTCGGGCAGGCCTTCCTTGACGAGTCCGAGGATGGCGTCGATGCCGTCCGGCTCCTGCAGGATCTGGGCGCATTCCTGGCAGATGGCGAGCAGGCGGCTGTGGTCGAAGCCCTCGAAGGACGGCAGCACCTTGGTCAGTTCGCCGATGACCTTGAGCTCCTTCTCGCTCATGGAGCCGTCGGAGGCGGAGATGATCACCATCACATAGATGAGGGCGGTGTGATGGCTGATGGTCTTCATGTGGTTCAGAGCTGCCGAAAGATGCGGCGCGACCATATGAAACTTGACCCATCCTGCCAAGCGCGCAACAAAACTGCATGGCGACCAATAAAACACCGGGAAAGTGGCGCGCGCGCACGCTGGCGGTGCGGGCGGGGACGCTGCGCTCGCCGTTCCAGGAGACGTCGGAGGCGCTGTTCCTGACCTCGGGCTATGCCTATGAGGCGGCCGAGGAGGCCGAGGCGCGCTTCAAGGGCGAGGCCGACGGCTATCAGTACAGCCGCTTCGGCAATCCCACGGTGACGATGTTCGAGCAGCGCATGGCGGCGCTGGAGGGTGCGCCGGTGGCGCGCGCCACGGCCAGCGGCATGGCGGCGGTGACGGCGACGTTCCTCTGCGCGCTCAGAACCGGCGACCACGTCGTCGCGGCCAAGGCGATGTTCGGCTCCTGCCGGCATGTGGTGGAGGAAATCCTGCCGCGCTTCGGCATCGCCTCGACGCTGGTCGATGGCGGCGACGTCGACCAGTGGCAGGCGGCGGTGAGGCCGCAGACCAGGATGCTGTTCCTGGAGACGCCGTCGAACCCGACGCTGGCCATCGTCGACCTCAAAGCGGTTGCCGGCATCGCGCATGGCGCGGGCGCGCGGCTGGTGGTGGACAACGCTTTCGCCACGCCCTGCCTGCAGCGGCCGTTCGAGTTCGGCGCCGACGTCGTGGTGCATTCCTCGACCAAATATATCGACGGCCAGGGCCGGGCGCTGGGCGGCGTGATCCTGTGCCAGGAAGACTTTTTGAAGGATCACCTGCAGAGTTTCTTCCGCAACACCGGGCCGTCGATCAGCCCGTTCAACGCCTGGGTGCACCTGAAGAGCCTGGAGACGCTCGACCTGCGCATGCGGGCGCATTCGCAGGCCGCGGCGGCGGTGGCCGATTTCCTGGCGACGCAGAAGACCGTGCTGCGGGTGCTGTATCCGTTCCGGCCCGATCATCCGCAGCACAATCTGGCGCGGGCGCAGATGGAAGCCGGCGGCGGCGTGGTGGCGTTCGAGATCGAGGGCGGGAAGAGGGCGGCGTTCCGCGCGGCGAATGCGCTGAAGATCATCGACATCTCCAACAACCTCGGCGACGCCAAGAGCCTGATCACCCATCCCGAGACCACGACGCACCAGAAGCTGACGCCGGCGGCGCGGGCCGAGCTGGGCGTCACGTCGGGCCTGATGCGGCTGTCGGTGGGACTCGAAGATCCGGCGGATTTGTGCGAGGACCTGGCGCAGGCGCTGGCGGCGGCATAGCGGCTTCGCGTCTTTCGCACGTCTCCAGGGGCTGTGGCGCGGTAAGGTTCGTGCGTGCTTCGAGGCTCGCTACGCTCGCACCTCAGCATGACGAGATTTGTGCAGGACGAGCGTGGAGGCGACTGCCATGTCCGAACATCACGCATCCGTCCGCTGGACGCGGACCTCGGCGGATTACACCTACGACACCTACAACCGCGCCCATGACGTGACGTTCAAGGACGGCGCCATCGTGCTGCCGGGGTCGGCCAATGTCCTGTTCCGAGGCGATGAAGCCCGCGTCGATCCGGAAGAAGCCTATGTCGCGTCGCTGTCGGCCTGCCACATGCTGACGTTCCTCGCGATCTGCGCCCGCAAGCGGCTGACGGTCGATTCGTACGAGGACGATGCCGTCGGAATCATGGAGAAAGGTTCCAACGGCAAGCTCTGGGTCTCGCGCGTCACGCTGCGCCCGCGCGTGAAATTCGCGGGCGGAACTTCGCCGGACGCGGCGGCGCTGGCCGACATTCACCACAAAAGCCACGCGGACTGCTTCATCGCCAACTCGGTAAAGACCGACGTGTCGGTGGAGCCACACCCCTAACGGGACGTCAGGGCGCGGGCGTGCGCGGCCTTGCTTCGCACCTTGCGCGTGCCGATACTTGACGCATGTACGAAAGCCAGACCCGCAACATCCGCGTCGCCGTCCAGCCGGCCTTCCTCGACGATCAATCCGATCCGGGCGAGCAGCGGTACCTGTGGTCCTACACGGTGACGATCGAGAACAAGGGCGCCGATACGGTCCAGCTTTTGTCACGCCACTGGCACATCACCGACGGCCACGGCCAGGTGAAGGAAGTGAAGGGGCCGGGCGTGGTGGGCGCGCAACCGGTGATCGCGCCGGGGCAGAAGTTCCAGTACACCAGCGGCTGCCCCCTGCCGACCGCGTCGGGCTACATGAGCGGCAAATACGAGATGCGCAACAGCGCGGGCGAGAAGTTCGAGGCGGAGATTCCGGCCTTCCTCCTCGAAAGCCCCCACGAACAGCGGCAGATTCATTAAAAGCAACCGAGCTCTGCAAAAGCATGGGTTGATCTTGAGGGGGGCTGGGGGCGTAGACTTGCGGCCTCCCTCCTCGCGAGATCGTTCATGCCGAAATCCATTGCCCCGCTTCATGCCGTCGCTTCGCAAAGGCCCTCGCGGGACGAGGCCGAAGCGGCCGTCCGCACCTTGCTGCAATGGGCCGGCGACGATCCGGCGCGCGAGGGGCTGGTCGATACGCCGGCGCGCGTGGCGCGGGCCTTCGAGGACTGGTTCTCCGGCTACAACGAGGATCCAGAGGAATACATGCGCCGCACCTTCGAGGAGGTCGAAGGCTATGACGACATGGTCGTCCTGAAGAACATCTCGTTCGAATCCCATTGCGAGCATCACCTGGCGCCGATCATCGGCCGGGCGCATGTCGGCTACCTGCCCAACAGCAAGGTCGTGGGCATCTCCAAGCTGGCGCGCGTGGTCGAGGCCTATGCCCGCCGCCTGCAGGTGCAGGAGAAGATGAACGCGCAGATCGCCAACACCATCCAGAAAATCCTGGAGCCCAAGGGCGTCGCGGTGGTGATCGAGGCCAGCCACCAGTGCATGACGACGCGCGGCGTGCACAAGACCGGCGTCAGCATGGTGACCTCGACCATGCTGGGCGATTTTCGCACCTGTGAGATCACCCGCCGCGAATTTTTGGCGGTGATCGGCAATCCCTCGTCCAGCCTGGGCGGCTGAGCCGCCATGGCCGCCGCGCAAGCCGAGCCGCTCGACCTGGTGCGGCAGCTGATCGGGTTCGACACCACCAGCCGGGGCTCGAACCTGGCGCTGATCGATTTCGTGCAAGGGATGCTGGAAGGCGCCGGCGCACGCTGCCGCCGGACGCTGGATGCCGGCGGGATCAAGGCCAATCTGTTCGCGACCTTCGGACCGGACGCGCCGGGCGGCTATGTCCTGTCGGGCCATACCGACGTGGTGCCGGTGGATGGGCAGGATTGGTCGAGCGATCCCTTCGCCGCCGAGGTGCGCGGCGACAAGCTCTACGGCCGCGGCGCCTGCGACATGAAGGGCTTCATCGGCGTGGCGCTGGCCCTGGTGCCTGAGATCGCGCGCGCCAGGTTGGCGCGGCCGATCCATTTCGCGCTGTCTTATGACGAGGAAGTCGGCTGCGTCGGCGTGCGCGGCCTGCTGGACGACCTGAAGGCGGCCGATATCCGCCCGGCGCTCGCCATCGTCGGCGAGCCGACGCTGATGAAAGTCGTCGGCGCGCACAAGGCGGGCGCGGTGCTGCACACCCATTGCCGCGGCCGCGAGGGCCATTCGAGCGCGCCCGAGAAAGGCGCCAACGCGGTGATGATGGCGGGCGAGTTCGTCAAGCTGCTGGACGACGTGTGGAACGATCTGCGCGCCGACGCCGATCCGCGCTTCGACCCGCCACACACCACGGTGCAGGCCAACATGATCGCGGGCGGCTCGGCGGTGAACATATTGGGGCGCGACGCGCTGGTGACGTGGGAGTATCGCGCCCTGCCCGACCGCGACGCGAGCAAAGTGGTGGACGCGGTACGGGCGCGCGCCGAAGCGACGATCCTGCCCAAATATCGCGCCCGCGCCGCGGAAGCGGCGTTCGAGACGAAACTGCACGCGGCCTATCCGGGCCTGGTGATGGACGAGACCTCGCCCGCAGTGGCGCTGGCGCGCGAAGTGTCGGGCGCCAACCAGGTCGAGGCCGTCGCCTATGGCACCGAGGCCGGCCATTTCCAGCGCGCCGGCATCCCGGCGGTGATCTGCGGCCCGGGCTCCATCGAGCAGGCGCACAAGGCGGACGAGTTCGTGGCGCTGTCCGAGCTCGCCGGCTGCGCGGCGTTCCTGCGCAAGGTGATCGCGCGGGCGCAGACGTGAGCGACCTGCTGCCCGAACGTGTCGAGGTCGTCGGTCTCGACCATGTCTATCTCACCGTGTCCGACCTGGCCCGGTCGGAGGCGTTCTATGACACGGTGCTGGGGCTGCTCGACTTTCGCAAGATCGACGCGGCGATCGGCGGCGAGCCGCACCGGCACTATTTCAACAAGCTCCTGCAGATCAGCATCCGCCCGGCGCATGGCGGCAAGCACAATCCCTATGCGCCGGGGCTGCATCATCTGTGCCTGCAGGTGGCGGACCGGGCAGCGGTGGACAAGCTGGCAGGGCTTTTGCGCGCCGCCGGCATCGCGATCACCGAGCCGGCGCTCTACCCGCAATATGCCGAGGACTATTACGCGCTGTTCTTCGGCGATCCCGACGGCCTGCGGCATGAGATCGTGGCGCGGCGGGCGCGGCGCAAGCTGGCCGTGGAGCGCTGGAACGAGCTGACGAGCTTCCTCAATCCCTGGGCGAAGCTGAAGAATTAGGGCGTGTCCTCAATTAAGCCAAATGATAGCTGCTGCGAGCAGGATTGCGGCCAGGAAATTTCTGGCGGTTTTGTCATAGCGTGTGGCGATGGCGC
>OLLF01000232.1_pt1 | contig 17829 bp, 19 predicted proteins | sample 1604471 | NCBI WGS metagenome assembly OLLF01 (sample SAMEA104055714, study PRJEB20765) | soil metagenome | isolation source: soil
AACTCCTCGAACCCGAGGCGCCAAACCGCAGAAATCCAAACCAAATCGAGCTGCTATGGGCCTAGAATTTAAACCGGACAGCAGTGGCCTCGTGCCGGCCATCCATGAACACCACCGGTGAATTGCTTTCACCGACTGTTTTCATGGGTCGCCGGCACGAGGCCGGCGATGACGGGTTGTTTTGGTTCTCGGCACTCTCGCGAAAAATTCTTCCCTTTCGGGAAACAAATCCCATCTTCGCCGTTCCATTAGAGCAGCAGGCCGAACAGGGAGGTTCGCCGTGTCCGCCGAGTTTACGAAGTTGTGCAAGCGGCTGAGCCTCGCCACCGCCGTCGCGGTGCTGGCGCCGCTGGGCGCGGCGCTCGTGCTGAACGGCGCCAGCGCCGCCGCGGACGCTGGACAAACCACGGAGCAAGCCGTGCCCGCGCCGCAGGCGTCGGCTTCGCTCGATACACTGGGCCGGGCCCGCGCGGTGTCCTGGATCAGTTCGGGTCACATCTCGGCGCGCTAGCGGCCTTCGAATTTCGGCTCGCGCTTGGCGAAGAAGGCGCTGACGCCTTCGCGCACGTCCTGGCTCGGATTGGCGATCATCACCGACAGCGCCGCGTCGTCCAGCGAATTCTCCAGGCTGGAGTCGAGGCCCTTGCGCATCATGTTCTTGGCCAGCCGCACCGCCAGCGGCGCGCGGCTGGCGATGGCGCGGGCGAACGTCAGCGTGTGCGCCTTCAACGCGGCGGCGGCGACGACTTCGGTGACGAGGCCAAGCTTCAAGGCTTCGGCGGCGGGATAGACTTCCGCCAGCAGCGACATCTTGAGCGCGCGGTCCAATCCCATCAGGCGCGGAAAGAACCAGGCGCCGCCTTCATCCGGCAGCAGCCCGAACTTGCCCGAGGTATCGCCGAGCTTGGCCGTGTCGGCCGCGATGCGGAAATCGCAGGCCAGCGCCAGCGTCAGCCCGCCGGCCACCGCCGCGCCGTTGACCATCGCCACCACCGGCTTGTCCATGCGGTGCAGCGCGGCGATGACGCGGTGCATGCCGACGCGCATCTCCTGGCCGTGTCCCATCTGCTTGCCGCGATAATGCGGGCTCGGCAACTCGCCCTCGCGCGGCGTGCCGCTGACGTCGCCGCCGGAGCAGAAGCCGCGCCCCGCGCCGGTCAGGATCAGGCAGCGCAGGGCGTCGTCTTCCATATAGGCGTGCAGCGCCGCCACGATCTCGTCGCACATCGGATTGGTGTAGGCGTTCATGTGATCGGGCCGGTTCAGCGTCAGCTGGGCGATGCCGGACTCGACGGTTTCGAACAGGATGGTGCGATAGCTCATGGCGTTCTCCCCGGTGCCTTTGGCGCATCGGATCACGCCCCTTGTGCGCGCTCAAGGGATTGGGGAAAGTTTGCCCCGGACGGGGAGGGCGGTATGATCTCGAAAACCGCGATGCTGGCGCTGGTGAAGGCCTTCCGCGCCGCCGATGTCGACAAGGCCCTGACGGAAAATCCGGCACTGCGCGCTGTCCGCGACGAGCGCGGCCGCAACTGGCTGCACGTCTGCTGCGGCCAGAAGCCGGCCAGGGGCAAGCAGAAGGACAGCATCAAGACCGCCGAGGTGCTGCTGCGTCACGGCTTGGACAAGGACAGCGTCGCCTTCACCGAAGGCAACTGGCAGGCGACGCCGGTGTGGTACGCGATCGGGCGCGGCCAGAACCTGGCGCTGGCGGAATTTCTCTTGAAGCGCGGCGCCAGCCCGGAGCACAGCCTGTGGGCGGCGGGCTTCAACAACGATCTCGCGGCCATCCGCCTGCTGGTGAAACATGGCGCGACGCTGGAGACCGTGGTCGAGGAAACGACCCCGTTCCTCGGCGCCGTGCAAGGGAGCCATTTCGGCCCGGCGGCGGAATTGCTGAAGCTGGGTGCCGATCCCGACTTCCGCGACCAGCACGGCATGACGGCGCTGCATTACATGCTGAAGAAGAGCAGCGACAAGAAACATATCGCGATGGTGGTCGCCGCCGACGCGCGCGGCGACATCCCGGACAAGGCCGGAGTCACGGCGATCGATATCCTGCGCAAGAAGAAGGATCCCGGTTTGCGCAAATTGGCCGAACAACTGGCCGCGTCTTCAGGCGCGCGGGCGCGCGCCACCAGGTGACCGCCGCAAGGGCGGCCATGGTGAGTTTTGGGTTGTTGTGGAATGATGTCGCCAGATAAAAACATCTGGGAGGACAGCATGACGACCTATCCCGACATCCTCTACGCCGTGCAGGATCGCATCGCGACCATCACGCTCAACCGGCCCGACCGGCTCAACGCCTATACCGACCGCATGGCGGCGAGCATCCGCTTCGCCATGGCGGACGCCGCGCGCGACAGCGCGGTGCGCGTCATCGTGCTGACCGGCGCGGGCCGCGGCTTCTGCGCCGGCGCCGACATGGACCTCTTGCAAGGCATCCAGGCGAGCGGCGAGGAGCGCGCCGCCGCGCGCGGCGCGGGCGACGTCGGCGACGCGTTCGACTCGAAATTCGGCCCGGCGCTCGACGAAGACTTCGCCGACATGCGCCGCTTCGCCTATTTCATGCGCACCAAGAAACCGATCGTCGCCGCCATCAACGGCCCCTGCGCCGGCATCGGCCTGATCATGACGCTCTATGCCGACATGCGCTTCGTCAGCGACAAGGCGGTGCTGACGACCTCCTTCGCGCAGCGCGGCCTGATCGCCGAGCACGGCATCTCCTGGCTGCTGCCGCGCCTGATCGGCCCGGCGCATGCGCTCGACATCCTGCTTTCGGCGCGCAAGTTCTCGCCGCAGGAGGCCAAGGAGATGGGCCTCGTCAACAAGGTGTTCGCTGCCGACACCTTCATGGACAACGTCACCGCCTACGCGCGGCTGCTGGCCGACACCGTCTCGCCCCGCTCCATGGCGGTGATGAAGGCGCAGGTCTGGAAATCCTACTTCCAGGATTTCGGTGAGGCGCTCGCCGCCGCCGACGCCGAGATGCCGCCCAGCTTCAAATGGCCCGACTTCAAGGAAGGCGTCGATCACTTCCTGGAAAAGCGCACCCCGACGTTCGCGGATATCTGAAAAAGCAAGATTGACGGCGGCGCGGCGAGGTCTAAAACGCCCGCCGTCCTATGCGGTGCGCGTGCATGAAAATCGTCGGCGGGAAGTGGTCGAACTGGTCGGGCGGGGTGGTGTGCAAGCCGCGCCAGATCGTGGCCCCGAAGAACGAGGTCGACCTGGCGGCCGCGGTGCGCACGGGCCCGGGACCGGTGCGGGTGCCGGGCGCCGGCCATTCCTTCACGCCGCTCAACGCCACCGACGGCACGCTGATCGACCTGGCCGCCTTCACGGGCCTGAAGGGCTTCGACCCCGAGACCAAGGCCGCGACCTTCGGCGCCGCGACGCCGCTCTGGGAGATCGGCCCGCTGATCCATAGCTTCGGCTGCGCCCTCAAGAACATGGGCGACATCGACCGCCAGACGCTGGGCGGCGTCGTCGGCACCGGCACGCACGGCACCGGCCCGACGCTCGGCAGCTTCTCGGCCGAGGTCGACAGCTTCCGCCTGCTGCTGGCCAGCGGCGAGCTGCTGCATTGCTCGGCGAAGGAGAACGCGGAGATCTTCGCCGGCGGCCGCACGTCGATGGGCACGCTCGGCGTGATGACGGAAATTTCCATGAAGCTGCGGCCGGTCTACAAGCTCCTGGAAAAGAATTTCCTGCTGCCGCTCGACGAGCTGTGGAGCCGGCTCGACGGCCTCGTCGCCGGCAACCGCCATTTCGAATTCTTCTGGTTTCCCTATGCCGACGTCGCGGTGTGCAAGACGCTGAACGAGACCGACAGCAAAGCGCCCGAGCCGCGCTCGGCCGAATACATGCGCGACCGCGGCCTCAAGAGCGGCGCCGACGCACGCACCTTCGAATGGATCAACGAGATCCTGCCCTACGCGCCGTTCGCGCTGCGCCAGGCGCACCGGCTGTTCTCCGGCGGCATGGGCTCGGGCGAGCGCGTGCGCTGGAGCCACGAAATCCTGCCCAGCCCGCGCACCACCCGCTTCAACGAGATGGAATATGCGGTGCCTTACGAGAAGGGCCCGGAGACCATCCGCCGGATCGTCGCCGAGATCCGCAAGCGCCGCATCAACACCGGCTTTCCCATCGAATACCGCACCGTCCACGAAGACGACGTCTGGCTCAGCCCCTTCTACCAGCGCAAAAGCGCCACAATCGCCGTGCACCAGTACCACCGCGTCAACACGGGGCGGCTGTTCGACATGTGCGAGAGCATCTTCCGCGAGGTCGAGGGACGGCCGCACTGGGGCAAGCGCCACACGCGGACCCGCGAGGAATTCGCGGAACTTTACCCGAAATTCGAGGCGTTCCGGCAGTTGCGCGAAAAGCTCGATCCGGCCATGAAGTTCTTGAATTCGCATCTGCGAGGCATATTTGAGGGGTGAGGCTTCGAAGGAGCCGAAACATATGCGCAAGAGAATTTTCTACGTCATCTGCGCCTTCTTCGGCGCTGTCGCGCTGGTCGCGGCGGCCGAGTCGGACTGGCTGCTGGCGGCCATCATGGGCGCGGGCCTCGGCCTGACCTTCGCGCTGATCGCGCACGCCTATCCGCACGACATCGCCCCGCCCGCCGACCGGCGTCATGAGGCGACGCAGCGGCGCAAGGGCCTCAAGGTTTAGGATCGATCCGCGTCTGGCGGAAAAAGCAGCTCGGCGCGCCGGTGTGGCAGGCGGGCCCGATCTGGTCGACCTTCATCAGCAGCACGTCGCCGTCGCAATCGATCCAGGCTTCGACCAGCCGCTGCGTGTGGCCGGACTCCTCGCCCTTGCGCCAGACCTTGTTGCGCGAACGCGACCAGTAGGTGACGTGGCCCGTCGCCAGCGTCTGCTCCAGCGTCTCCTTGCTCATCCAGGCGAACATCAGGACTTCGCCGGTCTGCGCCCGCTGCGCGATCACGGGCACGAGGCCGTCGGCGTTGAACGCGACCTCGGAGACGAACTTGGCGTGGGATAAGGTTTCGCTCATATTTCTCAACTTCGTTGAGGGGTTACTCACCACCTTCGTCATCGCCGGGCTTGTCCCGGCGACCCATGAAAACAACCGTCGAAAGTTTTCACCGGCGGTTTTCATGGATGGCCGGGACGAGCCCGGCCATGACGGTTAGGGTGTATGGGTTGAAGGCTGGCTCTTCAACCTCTCCAACCCCTTTTCCAAGTCTGCGATCAAATCCTCCGGCGCTTCCAGGCCGGCATGGATGCGCAGCACCGGCCCCTCGGGCGCGAAGCGCACCGCGGTGCGGTGGATGTCCGACGGGATCAGCAGGCTCTCATAGCCGCCCCAGGAAAAACCGAGGCCGAAATGCTGCATGCCGTCGATCATCGCGTTCACGGCAGTTTTGCTCGCCGGCTTCAGCACCACGCCGAACAGGCCGCAGGCGCCCGTGAAATCGCGGCTCCACAGCGCGTGCCCGGGATCGACTTCCAGCGCCGGATACAGAATGCGCGACACTTCCGGCCGTCCATGCAGCCAGCGCGCCAATGTCGTCGCCGTTTCCTGGTGCCGTTTCAGCCGCACCGCCAGCGTGCGCAGGCCGCGCAGGGCGAGAAAGCAATCGTCGCCGCTGACATAGAAACCCGTGTAGTCGTGAAACTCACGCAGCCGCGCGGCATAGCGCTCGCCCGTTGCGATGTAGCCCATCATCACGTCGGCATGGCCGCCGATATATTTCGTCACCGCCTGGATCGACAGGTCCGCGCCGTGCGCTAGCGCCGGATAGTGCAGGGGCGTCGCCCAGGTGTTGTCCAGCAGCACCGCCGCGCCGTGCGCGTGCGTAACCGCGGCGATCGCGGGCACGTCCTGCACTTCGAAAGTCAGCGAGCCGGGGCTCTCGCAGAACACCGCCTTGGTGTTCGGCTTGAACAACGCTTCGATGCCGGCGCCGATCAGGGGATCGTAATACGTCGTCTCGATGCCGAATCGCTTCAGGACCTTGTCGCAGAAAATCCGCGTCGGGGCGTAGCAGGTGTCGGCCATCAGCAGGTGGTCGCCGGCGGCGCATGCAACCAGGATGGCGCTGGTCACTGCGCCCAGGCCGGACGGAAACAGCGCCACCGCCGCGGCGCCTTCCAGCGTCGCTATGGCGTCCTCCAGGCTGCGCACCGTGGGATTGCCGCGCCTTCCGTAGGAAAACGGCATGCCGTGCGCGTCCAGCGTCGCGACGTCGGGATAGAGGATGGTCGAGGCCCGGTAGACGGGCGTGTTGACGACGCCGCAATGCGCCGCGCTCTCGCGCCCGGTGCGGGTCAGCGTCGTTTCGCGATTTTCCTTGCCGTGCGACATGGGGCGCTCCCCAACTCCTGATCTGCCTGCTAGGCTGATTCCACTAAACCGCTTGGGGTTCCGCCGCAATGCGGCGGGTCGGGTCTGTGATGGGGGTATTCACTTGAAAATGCGAGCGATTTTGCTGTGCCTGGCGGCTGTGCTGGCGCTGGGCGGGGCGGCTTCGGCCAACACGCTGGATACGGTGCGCAAGAACGGCTTCCTGCGCTGCGGCGTCAGCGAGGGCCAGCCCGGCTTCTCCAATCCCGATGCGCGCGGCAACTGGACCGGCATGGACGTCGACTATTGCCGCGCCGTGGCGGTGGCGATCTTCAACGATCCGAACAAGGTGCGCTTCGTGCCGGTGTCCTTCGCCGAGCGCTTCACCGCGCTGCAGGCCGGGCAGTTCGACATCCTGTCGCACAACACGACCTGGACCATGGACCGCGACGTGGCGCAGGGCCTGGAATTCATCGGCACGAATTTCTACGACGGCCAGGGCTTCATGGTGAGGAAGTCGCTCGGCATCAACAGCGCGCTGAAGCTGGACGGCGCCACGCTGTGCACCCAGACCGGCACCACCAGCGAGCTCAACGCCGCGGACTTCTTCCGCGCCCACAAGCTGAAATACAAGATCCTCGTCTATCAGAAGGAGTCGGAATACATCGCCGCCTATGACGCGGGGCGCTGCGACGCGGCGACCACCGACCGTTCGGGCCTCGCCGGCGACCGGCTGAAGCTGAAGAACCCGGCCGACCACATCCTCTTGCCCGACACGATCTCCAAGGAGCCGCTCGGCCCCGCGATCCGCCAGGGCGATCAACAGTGGGGCGATCTGTGCCGCTGGACTTTGTTCGCGCTGGTCAATGCCGAGGAGCTCGGCGTCAATTCGAAGAACGTCGACGCGCAGCTGGGTTCGACCTCGCCGGAAATCCGCCGGCTTTTGGGAAAAGAAGGTGGCTTTGGGGCGGAACTGGGCCTGACCAATGACTGGGCCTATCGCATCATCAAGCGGCTGGGCAATTACGGCGAGATCTATGAGCGCGGCGTCGGCATGAACACCCCGCTGAAGCTGCCGCGCGGCCTGAACAATTTGTGGAACAAGGGCGGTATCCTGTACGCGCCGCCGATCCGCTGAGCATGGCGGGCGCGCGTGCACGCCACGCCTGGTGGCGCGACACCAAATGGCTGGCCGTCCTGTACCAGGCGCTGGTGCTGCTGGCGCTGGCGGCGCTGCTCGCCTGGCTGGGCCACAACGCGGTCGAGGCCTTGGCGCGCCGCCATGTCGCCTCGGGCTTCGCCTTCCTCGACAAGACCGCCGGCTTCGGCATCTCGCAGACGCTGATCGCCTATACCGAGGAGTCGAGCTACGGCCAGGCGATGTGGGTCGGCCTCGCCAACACGCTGCTGGTGTCGGCGGTTTCCATCGTGCTGTCGACGTTGATCGGCTTCCTGGTCGGCATCGGCCGGCTGTCGAGCAACTGGCTGGTCGCCAAGCTCTGCGCCGTCTATGTCGAGACGCTGCGCAACATCCCGCTGCTGCTGCAGGTGGTGTTCTGGTATTTCGGCGTGCTGCAGACGCTGCCCGGCCCGCGCGACAGCCTGCATCTGGGCGAATGGTTCGTGCTCAACAACCGCGGCGTCTATGTGCCGGAGGTGATCTTCCGGCACGGCTCGTGGCTCGTCGCCGCCGCGCTCGCCGTCGGGCTCGCCGCGTCCTACGGCTTGAACCGCTGGGCGCATAACGTGCAATTGCGCACCGGGCATCGGCCGACCGTGTGGTGGGCGATGCCGCTCCTGATCGTCGGGCTTCCCACCCTCGCGCTCTATGCGACGCATGTCCCGTTCGCGCTGAGCTGGCCGCAGCTTGCGGGCTTCAGCTATGAGGGCGGCTTGCAGATCAATCCCGAGCTCGCCGGCCTCACCATGGCGCTGTCGATCTACACGGCCGCGTACATCGCCGAGATCGTGCGCGCCGGCCTCTTGTCGGTGGCGCGCGGGCAGGGCGAGGCGGCCGGCGCGCTCGGCCTGAAGCGCGGCCTGGCGCTGCGCCTGGTGCTGGTGCCGCAGGCGATGCGCGTCATCATCCCGCCGCTGGCGTCGGAATATCTCAGCCTGACCAAGAATTCCTCGCTCGCCATCGCCATCGGCTATCCCGACCTTGTCGCCGTGTTCGCCGGCACGGTGCTGAACCAGACCGGCCAGGCGATCGAGATCCTGACGCTGACCATGGCGATCTACCTCGCGCTCAGCCTGATCACCTCGGCGCTGATGAACCTCTACAACCGCGCCCATGCGCAGGAGGGCTTCGCATGACCGCCTTCCGCGCCCCGCCCGTGCATCATGTCGGCGCCCTCGGCTGGCTGCGCGCCAATTTGTTCTCCAGCATCGCCAATTCGGTCCTGACGCTTCTCATCATCGCGCTGCTGGCCTGGACGATCCCGCCATTGCTCAACTGGGCATTCATCGACGCCGTCTGGCACGGCACGACACGCGAGGCCTGCACCGACGCCGCCGGCGCCTGCTGGCCGTACATCTGGCAGCGCATGGGCCAGATCATTTACGGCTTCTACGATTACGACCAGCGCTGGCGCCCCGACGTCGTCTATGCGCTCGGCGCCCTCGGCATCGCCTGGCTGATGATCCCGCGCCTCCCGCGCAAGGCCTGGGTCGGCGGGGCGATGCTGACGGCCTATCCCGTCCTCACCTTCGTGCTGCTCAGCGGCGGCGAGTTCGGCATGCCCATCGTCTCGACCGAACGCTGGGGCGGCCTGTTGCTGACCCTGGTCGTCGCCGCCATCGGCATCGTCGCCTCGCTGCCGCTCGGCGTCCTCCTGGCGCTGGGGCGGCGCTCGCACCTGCCGGTGGTGCGCATCCTCAGCGTCGTCTTCATCGAGGTGTGGCGCGGCGTGCCGATGATCACGGTGCTGTTCATCGCCAGCTCCATGCTGCCGCTGTTCCTGCCCGAGGGCCTGCAGATCGACAAGCTGTTCCGCGCCCTGATCGCCATCGCGCTGTTCAACGCGGCCTATATGGCTGAAGTCGTGCGCGCCGGCCTGCAATCCCTGCCGCGCGGCCAGCGCGAGGGCGCCGAGGCGCTGGGGCTGGGCTATTGGCGCGCCACCACGCTGATCATCCTGCCGCAGGCGCTGCGCATGGTGCTGCCCGGCATCGTCAACAACATGATCTCGATGTTCAAGGACACCTCGCTGGTCTCGATCATCGGCTTCTTCGACCTCTTGGGCGTGATCCAATCCGGCTCGACCGACCTCGACTGGGCCAGTCCCAACACGGCGGTGACGGGCTATCTCTTCGCCGCCCTGATCTACTGGGCGTTCTGTTTCTCCATGTCGCGCTACAGCGCGAAACTCGAAAACGATCTGGCGGCAGGTGACCGACGATGAGTGCTCCTCTGGTGAATGCAAGTCCCATCATCACGCTGAACGGCGTCGCCAAATGGTTCGGCCAGTTCGCCGTGCTGAAGGACATCAACCTGACCGTGCGGCAGGGCGAGCGCATCGTGGTCTGCGGCCCCTCGGGTTCGGGCAAGTCGACGCTGGTACGCTGCATCAACCGGCTCGAAGAGCACGACGAGGGCACCATCGTCGTCAACGGCACCGAGCTGACGCGCGACGTACGCAACATCGACACCGTGCGCCGCGAGGTCGGCATGGTGTTCCAGCAGTTCAATCTCTTCCCGCACCTGTCGATCCTGCACAACTGCACCCTGGCGCCGATCTGGGTGCGCAAGATGCCCAAGAAGCAGGCCGAGGAGATCGCGATGCATCACCTGACTCAGATGCGCATCGCCGACCAGGCGCACAAGCATCCCGCCCAGCTCTCGGGCGGCCAGCAGCAGCGCGCCGCCATCGCCCGCGCCCTGTGCATGAACCCCAAGATCATGCTGTTCGACGAGCCGACCTCGGCGCTCGATCCGGAGATGATCGGCGAGGTGCTCGAAGTGATGGTCGACCTCGCCAAGCAGGGCATGACGATGATCTGCGTCACCCACGAGATGGGTTTCGCGCGCGAGGTCGCCGACCGCGTCTGCTTCATGGACGCCGGCGAGATCATCGAGGAAGCCGACCCCGAGACCTTCTTCACCGCGCCCAAGCACGAACGCTGCAAGCTGTTCCTGAGCCAGATACTGGATCATTGACGGCGTCCGGTGGGCGCCAGACGGCAGAAAAGGCGCACGCCGGCCGGTTTCGCGCGCGCGAAATCCGGCGGCATCCGCCTCGTTGCCGCGAAGCTCGAGCGACACGCGGCCAGCCGTTTCACGGGCCCGACCAACATGCACTTCCGCCTCGTCTCCTCGGCCCTTTGCGAAGCGCGGGGTGTCGGTCCGCATTGCTCCGCGTGATGCGCGTGACCCGCATCAGGTCCTGTTTGGAGGCCCACGTCAGATTCGCATGACCATGACGAACTCCCGATTGAGGGCGGAACATAAAGGGGACAGGTATGTGATGTAAATACTTCAGTGGTGTATTTTTGTGACAGTTTGTCATATGGGTGGGCGCGACGCGATCTCCTTACCCACCTAACCCGTCATGGGCGGCCTTGAGCCGCCCATCCAACTTGATGCGCGGCGGCGGCTTCAGAAATATCTTTGCGCCGAAACCGCAGGTAAGATGGATGGGCGGGTCAAGGCCGCCCATGACGGGTGGAGGCGCGACGCGGAGGCAGTGTGATGAAGGCAACTCTGGTCATTATCGAGAACGACGCGGATCACCGGCAGGCACTGGGCCTTGTTGAGAAATTGATGGTCTCGAATACACCGGAAGACCGGGCACGCACGGCCGCGCAGGCGCGCCTGATCGAGGCTTATGAGCGCAGCCGTTGGCCGGTCCAGACGCCCTCGGTCGCGGACCTTCTGAACTATTTGATGGACCAGCACGGCATGACGCGAAGCGATCTCGTGCCGCTGCTCGGCACGCCCAGCCGTGTCAGCGAAGTGCTGAACGGTAAGCGCGATCTGAGCATGACCATGGTGCGCAAGCTCCGGGACCGGTTTCATGTCCCGGCGGATGTGCTGATCCCGCCGGGCAAGGTTGCCGAAGCGGCGGAGTAGGGCCGCGCGGCGCGCGGCCCGTTCCCTGCCTACTGCGCCGGATGGATCTCCGCGCCCTGCGGCTCCAGCACGGCGTTCGGTTTGCTGCGCGCGTCCAGGATGGGCCTGAGCGGGCGGTCGAACAGCCAGGTTACGACGCCCGCCGCCGCGGCGATGCCGGCGCACATCAAAAAGAAGGTCGGCTTGCTCATCGTCGTGAAATAGGTGCCGATATAGCCTTCCAGCAGATTGCCGGTGAAGCTGGTGATGAACCACAGGCCCATCATCATCGACAGGATCTGCGGCGGCGCGACGCGCGCCACCAGCGCCAGGCCGAGCGGCGAGAGATAGAGCTCGCCCAGCGTGATCACCACGAAAAACGCGCCCAGCCATAGCCAGCTGACATGCGCGCCCGGCGGATTGATGTACACCGCCACCGCCATGATGACGTAGGACAGCGCCAGCAGCATGTCGCCGAGCGCCATCTTGCTGACGGTCGACTGCTCCTTGCCGCGCTTGGCCTGCCAGCTCCACAGCAGCACGATCAGCGGCGTGAAGGCGAAGATCATGAAGGGGTTGAACGACTGGAACCAGATGGCCGGAATCTCCCAGTTGATCACGCCCGGGATGAGCCGCCGGTCGGTGAGGTTCGCCGCGAACAGGTTGATGGTGTTGCCCTGCTGCTCGTAGATCGCCCAGAAGAACGTCGTGGGAATGCACAAGAGGATGAGCGCGACCACGGCCTTCCAGTCCTGCGACGTCAGCGGCTTTTTCACGGCCGTGGCCTTGGCCCGCGTCACCTGGTCGGCCGGCAATGTGCGCAAGGCGAATACATAGATGAGCTGCCCGATCACCATGCCGACGCCGGCGGCGAAGAAGCCCCAGCGATAGCCATAGGCCGGATCGTTCGCCAGCCAGCCGCAGATCAGCGGCGAGAAGAAGGCGCCGACATTGATGCCGACATAGAAGATCGAATAGGCGCGGTCGATGCGGCTGTCGCCCGGCTTGTAGAGGCCGCCGACCTGGGTGGAGATGTTCGGCTTGAAGAAGCCGTTGCCGACGATCAGCAGCAAGAGGCCGACGAACAGGAGATTGGGCTCCATCAGGGTGAACTCGGCGATCGCCATCGTCACGCCGCCGATGATCACGCTGTAGCGCTGCCCGATCAGCCGGTCGGCGAGGATGCCGCCGAAGAACGGCGTCAGGTACACGAAGCCGGTGTAGAGCCCGTAGATCAGCGAGGCGAATTGCGGCTGATAGGTCGCGTCCTTGACCGGCCCGGTGTCGAGCGCCCCGAACAGCGACTCGCACAGGTGATGCAGCCATTGATAGCCGACGACGTGGTCGAAATTGCCCGGCATGAACAGAAGTTTGGTGACGTACAGCACCAGCAGCGCGCGCATGCCGTAATAGGAGAAGCGCTCCCACATCTCGGTGGTGAACAGGAAGGTCAGCCCGCGCGGATGCCCGAACAGCGTCTTCTCTTTTGGAGCGGTGTCGATGATCGCCATGCTGCCTGAAGTCCCCCGGTTGCGGGGCGGAGCATGCCCAAGGTTTGGCCCTACGGCAATTCGACGTAGCGGTCTTCGCGGGCGTAGGGCGCAAAACCGAGCCGCTGGTAGAGCGGCAGGGCGCGCGGATGGTCCAGCGTGCAGGTGTTGACGAGAAGTTTTGCGATCGGCCGCGCCCAGGCGTTCGCCACCGCGTGATAGAGGAAGAAATATCCGAGTCGTTTGCCCACCGCTTCCGGCATTAATCCGAAATAGGCGAGGTTGGCGGTCGCGGCATCGCGCAGGTCGAGTTCCGCCATCCCGGCGGGATTGCCGTCGAGATAGAGGACATGGAGTTCGACATCGGGATGCTGCACCACGGCCGCCAGCGCCGTGTCGCTCAGCTTGCGGCGGTCGACCCAGAAATAGGCGTCGCCGATCGTGTCGTAGAGATAGCGATAGAGATGCACCGGCGGGTGGACGGCGCGCATGATCGCGACCTTGCCGCGCGGGATCGGCGGCGGCAGCGCGGCGGGCTTCGCCGTCATCTCCAGGAAGGTGACGACCATGGGAACGCGGCGGCCGGATTCGCGCGGACCCGCCATCAACCCGTCTCCACCGGCGCGTCGCTGGCGCCCCATTCGGCCCAGGAGCCGTCATACAGCGCGACGTCCTGCGCCCCCGCCACCGTCAGGGCCAGCATCACGATCGCCGCCGTGATGCCCGAGCCGCAGGTCGTCACGGTGGGCTTCTTCAGGTCGACGCCATGGCCCGCGAAGACGGCGGCGAGGTCGGCCTTGGATTTCAGCGTGCCGTTGGGGTGTGTTAATTCCGTATACGGAACATTGAGGCTGCCGGGGATGTGCCCGCCGCGCACGCCGGCGCGCGGCTCCGGCTCGATGGCCTTGAAGCGCGGAATGCCGCGCGCGTCGATCACCTGCGCCGTCTTGCTCGCGAGGTTGGCCTGCATCTGGCGGAAGTCGCGGATCAGCGCGTTGTTCGGCCGCGCCGTGAAATGCCGCGCAAAGGGCTGGGCGCTCATGTCCTCCAGGGCGCGGCCCTCGCTGCGCCATTTGGACAGGCCGCCGTCCAGCACCACGACGTCTTCGTGGCCCATGGCGCGCAGCATCCACCAGGCGCGCGCCGCGGCGTACACCCCGGCGCTGTCGTAAACGACGACCAGATTGCCGTCGCCGAGCCCCAGCTTGCGCATGCGGCTGGCGAATTTCGCCGCCGGCGCCAGCATATGCGGCAGCGGATTCTTCTCGTCCGACAGGTCGTCGATGTCGAAGAAGATGGCGCGCGGGATATGCGCCGCGGCGTATTCGGCGCGCGGATCGCGGCTTGCATGCGGCAGGTACCAGGAGGCGTCGGCGACGCGCACGTCCGGCGCATTGATCCGGCTGGCGAGCCATTCGGTCGAGACGAGCGGGTCGGTCATCTTTCGTACGGCACCGTGATGAGTTTGCGCGGTCCGGTCAGCCAGCGCGGCACCGGCAGGCCCTTGCCGCGCAGGAATTCGGGGTTGAACAGCCTGCTCTGATAGCGCGTGCCGCAATCGGCGAGGATCGTGACGATGGTATGACCCCGGCCCATCTCGTTCGCCATGCGCACCGCGCCCGCGATGTTGATGCCCGTCGAGCCGCCCATGCACAGGCCTTCATGCTCGAGCAGGTCGAAGATCGGCGGCAGCGCCTCCTCGTCGGAGATTTCGTAGGCGTCGTCGATCGGCGCGCCTTCGAGATTGGCGGTGACGCGGCCCTGGCCGATGCCTTCGGTGATCGAGCTGCCGTGCGCCTTCAATTCCCCGGTCTTGATCCAGGAATAGATCGAGGCGCCGAGCGGATCGGCGGCCGCGATTCTGATGCTCGGCATCTTCTCCTTCAGCGCCATGCCGACGCCGGCCAGCGTGCCGCCGGTGCCGACGGCGCAGACGAAGCCGTCGATGCGGCCATTGGTCTGGTGCCAGATCTCGGGACCCGTGCCTTCGACATGCGCCTGGCGGTTGGCGACGTTGTCGAACTGGTTGGCCCACAGGGCGCCGTTCCTCTCGCTATGCGCCAGCTGCTCGGCGATGCGCCCCGAAATCTTCACGTAGTTGTTGGGATCCTTGTACGGCACGGCCGGCACTTCGATGACCTCGGCGCCGAGCAGGCGCAGCGCATCCTTCTTCTCCCGGCTCTGCGTGTCCGGAATGACGATGACGGTGCGAAAGCCCAGCGCGTTGCCGACCACGGCAAGCCCGATGCCGGTGTTGCCGGCGGTGCCTTCGACGATGACGCCGCCGTTCCGCAGCGTGCCGCGGCGCAGGGCGTCCTGGATGATGAAGAGCGCGGCGCGGTCCTTGACCGACTGCCCCGGATTCATGAACTCGGCCTTGCCCAGGATTTCGCAGCCGGTGAGGTCGCTGACACGATTGAGGCGGATCAGCGGGGTATGGCCGATCGCGGCGACGACGTCTTTCTTGATGTCCATCTGGCCGTGAAATTGAAAGGGCAGCACGAACCTAATGGGGCGGGGTGGGGCCTTCAAGGCGCGGCGCGAAGAGCGCTCAAGCCTGCGCCGCATCGTCGCCCGGCATCGGTTCCGCTACCCGATTTGGGGGACCAAAAGACTCCGCCAGCACTGTGGTCATGTATTTTTTGACCTGGCCGGGCTTGTGGTTTCGGCACCGAGCAAGGTTGCGGATTGCCGCCGGGCGGCTGTGCGCAAGGCTGCGCCGGTGTTCGTCCGATCTCTTCAATATTCGTCTTTAAGTCCCTGCAAACCCTCATGAAGCGATCGCGCATGGCCTGCGTTCGGCCTGCCGTCTCCAACCGCTTCGCCGGCTCATGTCCCAACCAGACCCTGCCGGTCCGGAACCCGTTAACGAAGTCGACGACTTTTTGTCAGCGGATCAATAGCTTACCCTGGAACCAACCTTCCGCTTTGGCGTTTTCGCAATAACTGGGGGGCTATGTTTGCACCAGTTCCGGGGCGTCCATGTCGAATTCCGCCGATCTCAACGTCGAACGCGCAGCGCCGGTGGCGTCCCTGGCGCTGGAGCGAATCGTGCGCTCGCCGGCCGCCCTGGTCGAGAACCTGCCCATCGGAATCTACACCTGCGACCGTGACGGCGTGCTGGTGCAGGCCAACCGCCGTGCCGAGGAATTGTGGGGCCGCCCGCGCCCAAGCCATTCGAACGTCCGCTTCTGCGGCGCCTTCAAGACCTTCGATTGCGACGGCAGCGAGATCGCGCCCGACAAATCGCCCATGGCGGTCGTGCTGCAAACCGGCCAGCCGGTGCGCGACCGCGAACTGATCATGGAAAAGGACAATGGCGAGCGCCTGACGGTGCTGGCCAATGTCGATCCGTTGTTCGACGAGCAGGGCAACCTCGTCGGCGGCGTCAACTGCTTCCAGGACATCAGCGAGCGGGTGCGGATGCGCAGCCAGATGCGCGAAGGCCGCCGCCAGGGCCGCCGCGTGATGGAGGCGCTGCCGGCCGCGCTCTACACCACCGACGCCGAAGGCAAGCTGACCTATTTCAACAAGGCGGCCGAGAAGCTGTGGGGCTTCACGCCGACGCTGGGCGAACAAACGTGGTGCGGCTCGTGGAAAATCTACTGGCCCGACGGCACCTTCCTGCCGCATGACCAATGCCCGATGGCGGTCGCGCTGAAGGAAAAGCGCGCCCTGGTCGGCCCCGAAGCGGTCGCCGAGCGGCCCGACGGCACGCGGGTGCCGTTCCTGCCGCATCCCACCCCGATCTTCGACAGCAGCGGCACGATGATCGGCGCGGTCAACATGCTGATCGACCTCACCGAGCAGAAGCACGCCGGCGCGCAGCAGCGCGGCCTGATCGACGAGCTCAACCATCGCGTCAAGAACACGCTGGCCACGATCCAGTCCCTGGCGGCGCAGACCATGCGCGGCTCCCGGCAGGAGGGCGCCAAGGAATTCGAGGCGCGCCTCCTGGCGCTCAGCCGCGTGCACGACCAGCTGACCCGCCACAATTGGGAATGGGCCGATTTCGCGCTGGTGGCCAAGCAGACCTTCGCGCCGCTGCGCGGCTCGGCCAACAGCGCCGTGCATCTGACGGGCCCGTCGGTGCATCTGTCGCCGAAAAGCGCCCTCGCCCTGGCCATGGTGCTGCACGAGCTGGTGGCCAATGCGGAAAAGCACGGCGCCTTGTCGACCCCGGCCGGCTCGGTGCGCTTGACTTGGCAGGTCGAGGGCCGAAAGCTCCTCGTCGACTGGCGCGAGCAGGGCGGCCCGCCGGTCGGCCAGCCGCGCAAGCGCGGCTTCGGCTCGCGGCTGCTGGAACGCAGCCTGGCGGCGGAGCTTTCGGGCGCCGCCCGGATCGATTACGCGCCCGCCGGCGTGCAGTGCACGATGGAAATTCCCCTGCCGGAATAGTAGGCAGGGACCATGGACGCGGCCACAGCCAGCAAACGATTCCTCGACGGGCTCTGCGTGCTCGTGGTCGAGGACGAAGCGATCATCTCGTTCCTGCTCGAGGACATGCTGGGGGAGCTCGGCGCCGCCGCTGTCTGTCACGCGGGCACGCTGAAAGCCGCTCTGGCCTTCCTCGACGGCCGCAGGCCCGATCTCGCCGTGCTCGACGTCAATCTCGGCGGCGAGCGCGTCTATCCGGTGGCCGAGAAGCTGGATGACCAGGGTGTCGCCTTCCTCTTCACCACCGGCTACGGCAAGAGCGGTATCGAGCCGCGTTGGTCGGCGAAACAGGTGGTGCAGAAGCCCTTCAACATCGAAATCATGACCGCCGCGCTGCGCGCGTTGCTGGCGGCGCGATAAGGCGCGATATTTTCATTTCATTCTTAAATCGTCATCGCCGGGCTCGTCCCGGCGATCCATGAAAACCGTTGCCGATCGTGTTCATGGATGGCCGGCACAAGGCCACTGCTGTCCGGTTTAAATTCTAGGCCCATAGCAGCTCGATTTGGTTTGGATTTCTGCGGTTTGGC
>OLLF01000217.1_pt1 | contig 17778 bp, 14 predicted proteins | sample 1604471 | NCBI WGS metagenome assembly OLLF01 (sample SAMEA104055714, study PRJEB20765) | soil metagenome | isolation source: soil
TCAGGCGGTTCAGGGGATCGTAGCAGAAGCGCTCATAGACGCCGGAATAGCCGTCGGCGCGGTAGGTGACGTTGCCCAGGCTGTCATAGCGGTAGGTGAAGTTGGCGATGTTGTCGCTGGTGCCGGCACGGACATAGTGCAGGAGGCCGGTCTGGTCCCAATAGGTGTTGGTCGTCGTCACGCCGTTGCCGGCCAGCGACTGCGTCAGGTGCAGATCGGCGTCGCGCGCCTGGGCGGTGAACAGCACCGTGCCCGAGGCGGCGTCCTTGATCTGGCTCAGATAGCCGCGCGAGGTGTACATATAGAGCGCGGTGAAGCCCGACGGATATTGCACCGTGCCGACCTGGCCGGTCGTCGCGTCATAGGTCGTGGCGTAGCTGTAGCTGCTGTCCCAGATCGCGATCGTGGTGCCGGACGGGCGGCCGATGCCGTCATAGGTATGCGTGCGGACATAGCCGTTGTCGGTGGCCGCCGTCGCCAGCTGGCCGATGCCATGCGCCGCCATGTCCCAGGTCCAGGTGGCCGTCATGGCGGGGTTCACGCTCTGCGTGACGCGGCCGAGCTTGTCGTAGGTCAGTGTCGTGGTCTGGTTCTTGGCATCCTTCTGGGTCAGGAGTTCGCCCAAGCCGTCATAGGTGTAGTGCCACGTGCCCATGTCGAGATCGGCCGTCGATGTCCGGTTGCCGCGGAGGTCGTAGACATTGGTCGTGTCGTGGCCGGCCGTATCGGTGATCTTCAGCACATTGCCGAAACCGTCATAGAGGTAGCTCGTCGTGCTCCCCTGCGCGTCTTTGACGGTGGCGTTGAGGCCTTGCGGGTTGCGCGTCGCCACCGTCACTTGGCCGAGATCGTTGGTCACCGTCGTCTTGAGGCCCTGATAGAGCGTCGTGGTGTGCCCGGTGCCCGGCAGGTCGTCGCGCGTCACCGGCATGGTCGCGCCGACCACGCGGCCGAGATCATCATAGGTGTAGGTCGTGAAGTAAGCGCCCGAAAGGTAGGGACGACTGTCCTGCGCCAGGCGCCCGTTGATGTCGTAGCTGGCGCTGTGGGAGATGCTGCCGGCAAAACCGTCGGTGCTGTCGAAGACGTCGCGGCCGAGCGCGTCGAGATAAGACGTCTTCGAAGGACCGTTCTGCGCGCCGCCGGGCGCGTAAGGCATCGACGACACGCGATACACGCTGGCGCCCTGCCCGCCGCCGGTGAGATAGCTGAGGAGCGTATAGGTGCCGTCGGGGCGGTTCTCCCGCGTCCGGCGCCCGAAGCCGTCATAGGTCCAGGTCGTGGCGGCGAGATTGGGATCGGTGTGCCGCGTCAGGCCGCCGAAACCGGGATCGTTGGCGAAGCTATCGACCTGGCCTTTGGCATTGGTGATCGAGGTGACGAAGCGGAATTGCGAATCGTAGCCGAATTGGGTGATGCGCGGATCGGTGACATGCGCCGCCGTCACCGTCGCCTGGATCACGGCGCCGGTCGCCGGATCGAGACCGTATTGCGTTATCCGCTGCAGATCGGCGTTGCCCGACTCGACGGTCTCCTTGGTCAGGAAATCGGTGCCCGGCGCGTATTCATAAGCCACATGGCGCGTCAGCACCGCACCGCCAGCGACCGTGTTCGTCGTTATCGTGCGGGTCAGCGCAAACGGCCAGTTCGTGTCGAACACGCTGTCGCTCATGCCGGTAAAGGACAGACTGCCGTTCATCTGCACCGCTTGCGTGATCAAGCCGGCATTGCCGTTGACGTCGTAGTTGGAATAGGCCGTCGTGGTTTGCGGCAGCGGCGAGACGCCATCGCAGTCGGTACCGGAGACGACCGTGCTCTGCAGCGCCACGAACAGCGGCGTGGCGGGCACCGTGGGCGTCGGCGCGCCATAGGTGTTGACGACCGAGCGTAGCGTTGCGCCCGCGACGCAGCCATTGCCGGACCGCGTCGTGACCGCGGTCTGCGATGCAACCAGGCCGGCATAAGGGAAATCGGTGCGATAGACCGTCGTCTGCTTGATGCCGGTGCGCGAATCCGTCGAAGCGACACTGGCAAAGCCCAGGAAGCCGCGGCCGGCCAGATCGGTCTTTGCGCCGGCATAGGCATACGTCGTCGTGAAGCAGTTCGTCAGGTCGGCTTGCGTACAGGACGTCGTCGTCAGGCCGTTGCTGGAATCGACCTTGGCGACGACATACATCGCGTAGTCGAGGTCTTGCGTGGGATATGTTGCGCCGGTGCCCTTCGTGTAGAGCGGAGCGTTTTTGTTGAGCCGGTCATAGGTGATGTTGGTCGTCGCGCCGAGGCCGTTGTTGACCCAGATCATCAACTCCGGCGTGTAGGCGAATTGAAAGACGTTAGGCAAGTAAAACGACTGGTTGTCATTCGGCTCGATATCCGGAACACCGTCATTGTTGAAATCGGCGACGATGGGCGGTTGGATGTACTGCGGATAAACCGAACCGGGCAATGCACTGCTGGTAATCGTCCCGGCCTGGACGAATCCCGTTCCTGTCGAGAGAAAAACAAGGTGGGGACCGGTGAGGGTTCCGGAGGACGCGCAATAAACCGTCCTTGCGTCAGATCCTCCCGTGGTCTGATACAGGCACTTGGCGGTCAGGGCGATGTCGGTCTTGCCGTCGCCGTTCCAGTCGCCGGCCGCGAAGCTGTAATTCCTCCAGATCAGATTTTGTATCGCGATAGGCGCCGCGAAGCCTGTGCCGGTCGACAAGTACAGCGACCCCACTCCGCTCGCCGGCACGACAATCATGTCGGTCTTGCCGTCGCCGTTGAAGTCGCCAAACACCGGCTCCGTGGAACCCGAACCCAGCGCCGGTGCCGGAGCGGTCACGACCGCGGGGTGACACTGAAAAACAATCTCCGAGCCATAAAAATCGGTGCAGCCGTCACCGTCGAAATCGCCTGTCGCAGCCGCTTCCCACGCAAGGCCGTTGAGCAGCGTGCTGGTAAACGTGCCGTCGCCATTGCTCATTTTGGCATACAGGGAGGACGACGCCGGGTGCGTGTCGCGGTCGATGAAGTCGGTCCTGCCATCGCCGTTGAAATCGCCGGCCATGACATTGGTAATGCCGAAGACGTCGTGCGCCGTGAACCAGCCGGCGGGGCTTTGCAGATTCGGCAAGTACCAATAGAGCGGCCAGCGGTCGCCTTCGTCGTTGGATTGCCAGAAGATGTGCTGAACGAACACATCGGCCATTCCGTCCGCATTGAAGTCGCCGGACGCCACCCACGCGCCATCCGCATCGGAGCGAGTTTCGGAACACACCGACGTGTAGGTGTTGACCGGGCTTCCGGGGGCAAGCACGGGCGTAAATGTGTCGGACTCGGTGCCGGCATAAATTCCGGCGTTGTTGTAACAGTCGCCGGGCAGATCGGTCAGTCCATCGCCGTTGAAATCCGCGGCGGCGTTGTGCGCGGTGCCGTCGAAAATGGTGCGCGGCACGATGGTCAGGGTGCTTCCTGTGCCGCCCTGCCAGCCGAATGTCGTCGGCGCCAGGCACGTACCTCCGGCTTCGCACAGCGTCACCGATGTCAGACGCGACCGCAGGATGGTCGCGCTGACGCCGGGGCGGTAGCCAAGCTGGTAGTCCGAGACAAGGCTGGAGTTCTGGTAGGTCTTGATATGCGTCAGCAGGACCGTCGTCTGGCTCAGCGATCCGGCCTGATACAACGGCGTGACATCGGCCCGTGCCGGGTTGTAGCTGAACTCGACCAAATTATACGGCAGCGCGCCCGAGGTGGCGTTGCCGGTATATTTGATCTGGAAAGGATAGGCTTGGCCGTTCGGCGCATCGGTCGTGTAGACGACCGTGAGGTAGTTGTTCTGGCTGTCCGAGATCCTGTTGACCGCCCAGGCGCGGATGGTGGACGTGCCGACGGCCAGTATCTTGGAGTCGGTCGTATTGCCGAACTCCATGATCACGCCCGCTTTCGTCCATACCTTGAAATAGGCTGGACCGTTGCCGGCACTGCCGTACGCGACGACCCGTGAAAAGTGATCGATTTCCGTGCGATACCCCGTCCCGCCCGAACTGTCCGCGCCGACGGATATGAGCCTTTGCCCCTCCATGCAGAAGCCGTCATTCGAGTCGTAATTTACGCCGCCATGAATCCCGTCCTGCGCCATCGTGCGCGGACAGCGCGAAATCATTGTCAGATCACCCAATGTTGCGGAGGTACCGAGTTGGCCGCTTGCCGGCAGGTTGACGCCGGCGGAGGAACCGTCGCTAAAGTTTTCGAGAGCCATGGGACGGCTGGCGCCCGTCCCGCTGCTTCGTGGTGCGGTGCGGGCCCGGTCCGTATTCGCGACGCCATAATGAAGAGACCAGCCCAGACCAACGATGCCGTCTCCGCCCTGGCTCGAATAGTCCAGCGAGATCGCCGGGACCATGCCGGCCGTGCCGGGCGGCACCGCGATGGGGATGGAATAGGTCGCCGCCCCGCTCGCGCTGACGGCGAACTGGCCGGGCACCGTCATCGGCGGCGCGCCGTCGGCCAGCGCCGGATTCAAAAGCCCGGCGAGTCCAAGACCTAGAAGAACAGCAAGTATCGTTCGCCCATCGCGACTTGCCGCAGTCTTGCGCTCAAATAGAACCCGCATGAGTCTCCCCAACCCCGGCTCCAATCTGCGCATACGACGCGAGCGGCCCCACGCTGCCTTCGGCCCTATCCGCTCACTATCCCCCTAAACGAGGGGAGCGAATTTCTCTTGGACGGTGTTCGAGCCTTCGTGCCGGTGGCGCAACTCGGCGACCTGCCGATACCGCCGCATGCCGAACCGGTTCATCTCCTTGCGTCTAAACACAAAACACAGACTTCCCCCTATCGCAGCAGCCTTGGCCGATCGAGCCGTCCACGTCTCAAGTCTTAGCAAGTTGCACTTCCAGCGATATGCACCCCGCAATCTTGCGGAAGAGCACCATTGCAGAAGCGGACGCCGACCACGGCTGCCGTTGCGATTTCCACGCCATATTGCTGTGGCGCGGCGCGCCTTGCTGCGACTGCGGCTGTCGATAGCTTCGGACGGTTCGGACGTCGTCGACGGCATCGTCCTCACCTGGGTCGGGCGCATTGGCGCCATGAGCGGGCAATGCGCACTCCGGTTCGGCCGCGACCGACCACCACACCAATACGGACAGTTTGCCGGTAGCCAATCGGCAGCTAAGCCGATTTTCGCAGATTGAAATTTGCCGCCAAGCATTTGAACCATTGGTCGGAGCGGCGGGATTTGAACCCACGACCCCCAGTCCCCCAGACTGGTGCGCTAACCAGACTGCGCCACGCTCCGTATCCAATGTGTTTCGCCTCGGGCCTGAAACCCGCCGGCGGGGGAGCCGGTTCGCGAAAGGTCGCGGACTATAGTCGGCGGCCCCCTGCCCGGCAACGCCGTTTACAAAGGGATTTTCGCTTTATTCGCGGCAGGTCAGCGTCTCTTGCGCGCCCTTGGCGAAAACCGCCTGTTTGGTGTCCCGCGTCCCGAAACCGGTGGTGCAGGCATAGATGACGTTGAAGGTGCCGCGCTGGCGCGCCGCCGGATCGCCCTGCAGCAGCCTGGTGTCCGCGGGCAGGACGCAGATCTCCTTGCCGTCGCACAAGCCGCGCAGCGCGAAGACGAAGTCGGTCGCCCCGTCGCCGGCGCGATAGCGTGCGTTCAGGACGTGGATGAGAAAAGGCTGCGGCGTGCCGCTGGCCGCCGGCGCCGCCATGGGCGTGAGCAGCGGCCGCGCCGGGCCGTTGGGCTGCACGGGACACGTCAACGTCGTGCCCAGCCATTCGCGCGCCGAGCACACCGACACCACCCCGCCCTGGCAGACACGGGCGCCTTCCGCCGCGGTCTGTCCGGCGTGATCGCAATCGGCAAGGGAGGGTGTCGCAGCCAACAGGCCGGCGCAGAACGCAAGACCCGCCAACGGGCGCATCAGGCGCCGCGTGTCGACAACGCGCCGCGCAGTCTGGCTTTCAGCTGCTGCAGTTCGGCCAAGAGGATTTCCAGTTGCACCCGTTCGTCTTCGGCCAGAAGAGCCGCCGGCGGCTCGGGCGCGCGCTCCAGCGCAATGACGTTGGAGCGCAGCGGCGGGCGGGCCGGCGCCGCGGGCACCGCTTCCGGCGCCTCGCCGCGGCCCAGTTCGGCGACGTGGCGGTGGCCGCGATCCCGCAGGATCTTCTGCACGCCCTTGATGGTGAAGCCTTCGCGATAGAGCAGCGTGCGGATGCCGCGCAGCAGGTCGACATCCTCAGGGCGGTAATAGCGCCGCCCGCCGGCGCGCTTCACCGGCTTGATCTGCGTGAAGCGCCCTTCCCAGAAGCGCAGCACATGCTGCGGCACGTCGAGTTCCACCGCCACTTCGCTGATGGTGCGAAACGCTTCGGGCGATTTGGTGCGGACGGCGAGCGATGCCTGGGCCAGCAAACGGATCAGTCCTTCTTGTCGGGATCGGGCGTCTGCCCGTTGATGATCGCCTTCAGTACATGACTCGGGCGGAACACCAGAACGCGGCGCGGCGCGATGGGAACTTCGTCGCCGGTCTTGGGATTGCGCCCCATGCGCTGGCTCTTCTGCCGGACGGCGAAGGTTCCGAACGAGGAGAGTTTCACGGTCTCGCCGCGCGCCAGCGCCGAGCACACTTCTTCCAGCAGGTCCTCGACCATCTGGGCGGACTCGTTGCGCGACAGGCCGACGGCCTGGAAGACGGATTCCGTCAGGTCGGCGCGAGTCAGCGTGGTGGTGGTCATGGGCGACTCCTTATGCCTAACGGAAGGTAGGCGCGAGGAGATTATCCGTCAACGTCAAAGGGATAGGTGGCGCCTTTGAAGCGTTTGGTTCACCAGCGGATGAGGCGAATATCGGCTCCCGGTCGTGACCCCGGCATCCGCCGCCGGCTCAGCTCAGGATGAAGTCGCCCGCGTTGAGTTGAGCCAGCGTCACATGCTGCAACGTGATGTGGTTTTCCGCATCCAGGGCGATGACCACGTCGGCGCCGGCCTGCGTCATGAGCAGCTGCAGCGCCGCGAAATTCGCCACCCCATAGCCATGCAGGTCGAGCACGTCCCCGCTGCCGTCCCCGGCGCTGAAATCGGTCACCGTGTCGTTGCCGTCGCCGACGCGGAACAGGAAATGATCGTCGCCGGCGCCGCCCGTCAGGCTGTCATTGCCCCGGCCGCCCGACAGCCAGTCATTACCCGCGCCGCCGGCCAGGACATCGTTGCCGCCCCGGCCGTAGAGGACGTCGATGCCGCCGCCGCCCGCCAGCACCGTGTCGACCGGCGCGGCATCGTGATTGGCGTCGTAGGGCGTGACGAACCACAGCAGCGTGTCGAGCGCGGGCGCAATCTCGGCCATGGTCAGCGTGTGCGAGGCGTCGTCGCGCGTGCCGCTCAGGCCGGTCTGGTTCCAGTTGGCGTCGAAGGTGAGCGTCGCGCTGGCCCAACCATAAGCGTCGGCCACGTCATAGAGCGTCAGCCAGTGCGTGCCGTCGTCATGGGTGCCGGACTGCGAGGTCTGGTGGCCGGCGGCATCGAAACCGTCCGTGGTCCACAGCCAGCCGGCGGCGTTGGCCGTGTCATAGGTGTTCACCCAATGCGTGCCGTTGTCGTTGGTGACGGTTTGCGACACCAGGCTGCCCTGCAGGTCGTAGACGTTGACCTGCGACGCCCAATTCGCGGCATTGGCGTCATCGCTGATCGTCTGCGTCGCATGGCCGGCGCTATCGTAGACGAAGGTGCCGTCCTGGAATCTCACCTGTTCGACCTGGGTCGCGGTGTCGGTGCCGTCGGGCGTTCCGGCGCGCAGGTCGCTGACCGTGACGGTGCCCGCCGCGGTGACCACCTGATGCTCGAAGTGGAAGCCGGAGAACGCGGCGGTGTCCGTGCCGCCGCCGCCATCGATGGTGTCGTCGCCGCCGCCGCCGGTGATGACGTTGTCGCCGCCATCGCCCGTCAGGGTGTCGTGGAAGGCCGAGCCGACGAGATTTTCGATGCCGATCAGCGTGTCGGTGCCGGCGCCGACGGTGTTTTGCGCGGCACCCTGCAGGGCAAGGCTGACGGTGACGCCGATCACGGCCGTCGCATAGGAGGCCGTATCGTTTCCGGGACCGCCATCGATCAGGTCGTCGCCGAATTCGCCCGCCAGCAGATCGTCGCCGCCGCCGCCGTGCAGCACGTCGTTGCCGTCCTGGCCGGACTGGATGCCGTCGTCGCCGTAGATCGTATCGGCACCCGCACCACCGGTCAGCGTGTCGTTGCCCAGCCCGCCATAGAGCACGCCGGAAAGCACGCCGCCGCCGCCGTCATAGACGTCGTTGCCGTTGCCCATGCGGATATCGCCATGGATCAGGCCGGTGTTGTGGATCGCGTCGCCGTTGAAGGCCAGCGTGATGTCGCCGGTAATGGTGCCGCTGTTGGTGATGGTGAGGAAGCCGCCACTCTGGGCGAATTCGCGGATGCCGCCCGCGATCACGCCGGAATTGCCGATCGTGGGCTGGGCGAATGTGCCGTCGATGTCGACCGCGAAGTTGTTCCCGTCCGGCGCCCCATGCGCGCTGATGGTGCCGGTATTGCTCAGCGACGCCTGGTAGCCGCTCATCCAGATGGCGGTCGCGGTGCTGCCGCCCGATACGTCGATGGTGCCGCTGTTCTCATAGGTGCCGCCATTGACCAGCAACGCACCGACCGCCGCGGTTGCGCCGGTCACGCGGAAGGTGCCCTCGTTGTTGAAGTCGACGCCGGGACTCCAGCTGCGCATGCCGGTCGCGGCGCCGTCGCTGGATGTAACCGTGAAGACGCCGGAATTGCGCATGGCCGGCTGCCAGCTGGGCGAGAAAAAACCGGTGGCATCGGCATTGATGCCGCTCGTCGAGACGTCGAATACCGCGCCGGCCTTGTTCCAGAACACCGAATCCACATAGGAGGTCGCGCCGGCGGTCGAGACGCCGGTGACGGATACGTTCGTCCCGTGGACCGAAATGATTCCGTAGTTGAACAGGGACGCGTCGCCGTTCGACTCGAAGATAAAGGCACCTTCATTGGCAAACGACAGCGTCTGCCCCAGCAGGACCGTGTAATTGTTGAAGATTATGATGGTCGTCATGCCGGCCCCCTTCGACTGCGACGGTAACAGTCTGGTGTTAGCGCTACAAGAATTCGCGGTACGGGCGCCAAGTCAATGGCAGGGTCTTACCAGCGGATAAGGCTGGCGCCCCAGGTGAAGCCGCCGCCCATGGCTTCGAGCAGGACCAATTGGCCCTTCTGGATGCGGCCGTCGGCAACCGCCGTGGCCAGCGCCAGCGGCACCGAGGCCGCCGAAGTGTTGCCGTGCTGGGCGACGGTCGAAACCACTTTGCGTGAATCGATTCCGAGCTTGCGGGCGGTGCCGTCCAGGATGCGCTGGTTCGCCTGGTGCGGCACGAACCAGTCGATGTCGGCGATGGTCACGCCGGCTTCCCGGGCCGAGGCGACGATCGCCGCCGAGATGTTGGTCACCGCGTGGCGGAAGACCTCCTTGCCCTGCATGCGCAGATGGCCCGTGGTCTGGGTCGAGGACGGCCCGCCATCGACATAAAGAAGGTCGTGCAAGCGCCCGTCGGAAAACAGCTTTGTGTTGAGGACGCCGTGGTCGTGATTGTCGCCATTGCCTTCGGACGCCTGCAGCAGCACCGCGCCGGCGCCGTCGCCGAACAGCACGCAGGTGGTGCGGTCGGTCCAGTCGAGCAGCCGGCTCATCGATTCGGCGCCGATCAACAGGACGGTCCGCGCCTGCCCGCATTTGATGAAATTGTCCGCCACGGCCATGCCGTAGATGAAGCCCGAGCACACCGCCTGGATGTCGAAAGCGGCGCCGCGCGTCATGCCGAGTCGCGCCTGCAATGTCGTCGCGGTGGCGGGGAAGGTCTCGTCCGGCGTCGTGGTGGCGCAGACGATGAGGTCGATCTCGCCCGCATCCATGGCCGCGTTGGACAACGCCTTGCGCGCCGCCTGCAATGCCAGGTCGGAGGTCTTCTCCCCGTCCTTCACGATATGCCGCTGATGGATCCCCGTGCGCTCGCGAATCCAGTCGTCGGAGGTATCGACGCGCTTGGCGAGTTCGGCGTTGCTGAGGACGGTCTCCGGCAAATACGCGCCGATGCCGACAATCTTGGAACGGATCACGAGGCGGCGGCCTCCGGTTCGACGGCGGCGTGAACCCCGGCGCGGTCGGCGATGATGCGGGCGATGACGCCGGCGCGCGCCATGTCGATGGCCATGTCGAGGGCGCTGGCGAAGCCGAGCTCGTCGGCGCCGCCATGGCTCTTCACGACCACGCCGTCGAGGCCGAGGAAAATGCCGCCGCCCGAAGCGCGCGGATCGAGCTTGCGGCGCAGCACGTTGAGCGCCCCGCCGGCGATGAAGCCGCCGAGGCGGCCAAGGAAGGAACGGCGCAGCGCGCTGCGCAGGTAATAGCCCACCAGCTTGGCGGTGCCCTCGGCGGTCTTCAGCGCGATATTGCCGGAGAAGCCGTCGGTGACGATGACGTCGACCGTGCCTTCGGAGATGTCGTCGCCTTCGACGAAACCGGCAAACTCGATGGGCAGCGTCGAATTGCTGCGCAGGATATGGGCGGCGCCCTTCACCGCGTCGTTGCCCTTCATGTCTTCGGAGCCGACATTGAGGATGCCGACGGTCGGCCGCTCGAGCCCCAGGATGGCGCGCGCGAAAGCCTCGCCCATCACCGCGAAGTCGACGAGCTGCTCGGCGCTGACCACGACATTGGCGCCGACGTCGAGCACCACGCTCTGGCCGCGCTTGGTCGGCCACAAGGCGGCGATGGCGGGGCGCGAGATGCCTTCCAGCGTGCCGAGCTGGAACATCGCCATCGCCATCAGCGCGCCGGTGTTGCCGGCGGAGATGACGACTTCGGCTTCCTTGGTCTTCACCGAATCGATGGCGCGCCACATCGAGGTGTTGCGGCCGCGGCGCAGGGCGAGGCCCGGCTTCTCGTCCATGCGGACGCGCTCGGTGGCATGGCGGGTGGCGACGCGCTCGGCCAGCTTGCCGCGCTTGGCGAGCAGCGGCTTCAGTTCGTCCTCGTCGCCATGCAGGATGAATTTCACCGCCGGATGGCGCAGCACCGCGCGCGCCAGAGCGGCCACGACAATGCCGGGCCCGGCGTCGCCGCCCATGGCGTCAATCGAGACGGTCAAATCGCGGGCCAAGCGTGCCTCGCTGCCCCTGTCCGATCGCTACGACAGAATCGGATCAGGCTTGGGATTTGGTGACTTCGCGGCCGTCATAGTGACCGCAGGCGCCGCACACGTGATGGGGACGCTTCTGCTCGCCGCAATTCGGGCACTCATTGTGGGCCGCCGGCTTCAGGGCATCATGGGCCCGGCGCATATTGCGCCTGGACGGCGAAGTTTTTCTTTTGGGCACCGCCATCGCGGGTCACTCCTTATTGCACCGCATCATGCTGACGGGCGGCAAAACGAGGGGCGTGGGTAGCAGGAAAAGCCCCTGGGATTCAAGCCGGATTTGCCCGAGGCCGGGAAACCCTACCCGCCCTTTTTCAGGCTTTTCAGGACGGCAAAGGGGCTTTCGGGCTTGGCGGCGGCCTCTTCGGCGTCGCCCGGTGCGGCAAATTCCACACCTGGGGCGCGTGGATAGGGGTCGATGGCCAGGACCAGCTCCTCCAGGAGCGGGCCGGCGAGGTCGTAATCCAGGCTGTCGATCTCCTCCGGCACGTCGTCCTCGCCGGCATTCTGGGACAGCGCGATCGTCGTATCGCTGCGGTGGCGCAGGGACGGCGCCAGGTGCAGTTCGCGGTGGACATGCCGCACGATGCGGCTGCGCACCGGCTCCAGCGTCACGACGCACGTCTGCACCACGTCGGCGGTCAACTCCGCATCCAGCGAGAAGCTGTTCGCGGCATGTTTGCGCAACACCATGGTGGCGCCGAAAGTCTCGACCGCCGGCACATCGGCCCAGCGCGCAATACGCGCGCGGTCGTCATCCGAGGTCGTGATGCGCAGTTCCGCCGTGCCGCGGCCGAGATCGCCGAGGTCGTAGATTTCCTGGAAGGGCGGTGTTTCGGTGGTCATCGTCATTCGAATGTCGTGGCGACGGCGCCAAAATCAAGTTCGCCCTGGGCCGGATCGGACTGTTCCAGTTGCGCCCGCGCCGCCAAGGCATAGTGCGCCAGTCCCAGCGCCGCCGCTTCGTGCCCCGCCGCGCCGCGATAGACGTTGCGCACGATCGCCTCCGCCAAGGTGCCCGCGTCCGCCGCGCCCTCATAGGCCTGCATGCGGCCGTTGAAGGCGTTGCCGAGCTTCTTCATGCGCGGTCCAAGGCCCATGTCGCCGGTGCCGAGATCCCGCAGCGCCTCGTCGAAGGCGACGAAGATCGCGTCGGACAGGCCCCGCGACACGTCCTCCAGCCCGGCGGTCTTCAGCCGGCCAAGCACCAGCCAGGCGTGCAGCGCCACCATGTCGAAGCGCCCGTCGATCGTGTCGGCGACGCCGTATTCGCGGAAAAACACCGGCAGCCGCGCTTGCCGCGTCAGGGCGGCGTGCAGGGCCTGGACCAGCCGGGCCTTGTGCGTGTTTCGGCGCAGGACGTTCAGCATGACGGAACTCTCTCCTCGGGGCGGTCTTGCCAGCGCGCGCGCCTGAGGCTAGCACGTTGCCTAGGCGGGGATTTATCCGGTTTAAGGACGTTGTGCATGCGAAAAACGGTTCTGCTCCTGGCCGCCCTGAGCGTCATGGGGCCCTTGATGACAGCGTGCACCCCGGTGACCAACAACCGCGGCTATTTGCCCGACCCGGACGCCGAGAAGAAGATCACCGCCGGCAAGGACACCAAGACCAGCGTCCAGCAGGCGCTCGGCTACCCCTCGACCGAGGCGACGTTCACCGCCGCCGGCGACGCCTGGTACTACATCACCAGCGTGCAGAAGCAGATCGCCTTCTTCGCGCCCAGCACGACCTCGCGCGCCATCCTGGCGGTCTATTTCGACAAGGACGCCAAGGTCACCGACCTCAAGCACTATTCCTTGCGCGACGGCCACATCATCGCCTTCGAGTCGCGCCAGACGCCGTCCAAGGGCCGTGAGATGACGTTCCTGCAGCAGCTCTTCAATGCGACGCCCGGCGTGCCGCTCGGCGGCAGCAACGGCAATGGCGGCCCCAACGGCCCCAACCCCGGCGGCGGCGGCGGCCCGCCGCATTAAAAAATCTACCCTCCCCTTGAGGGAGGGTCGAATTGCGAAGCAATTCGGGGAGGGGTCATGGCTCGGTGCCGGACCCCTCCCCGAAATCTTTTCGCTTCGCTCAAAGATTTCGACCCTCCCTCAAGGGGAGGGTCGATTCATTTGATCAGAACGCGTGCGCCAGCGTCGCCAGCAGCAGCAGCGCCACGATGTTGGTGATCTTGATCATCGGATTGACCGCCGGGCCGGCGGTGTCCTTGTAGGGATCGCCGACCGTGTCGCCCGTCACCGCGGCCTTGTGGGCGTCCGAGCCCTTGCCGCCGTGATGGCCGTCCTCGATGTACTTCTTGGCGTTGTCCCAGGCGCCGCCGCCCGAGGTCATCGAGATGGCGACGAACAGGCCCGTCACGATCACGCCCATCAGCATGGCGCCGAGCGCGTTGAACGCCTCGGTCTTGCCCGCGATCAGGTTGACGATCACGAACAGGACGATCGGCGAGAACACCGGCAGCATCGAGGGGATGATCATCTCGCGGATCGCCGCCTTGGTCAGCAGGTCCACGGCGCGGGCATAGTTGGGCTTCTGCGTGCCCGCCATGATGCCCGGCATCTCCTTGAACTGGCGGCGGACTTCCTCCACCACCGCGCCGGCGGCGCGTCCCACCGCCGTCATCGCCATGCCGCCGAACAGGTAGGGCAGCAGGCCGCCGATGAAGAGGCCGACCACGACCCACGGATTGGCCAGGGAGAAGGTCGGCAGGTCGAAGCCGCCGAAGTAGGCGTAGACGTCCGAATGCTCGGAGAAGTACTTCAGGTCCGCCGTGTAGGCCGCGAACAGCACCAGCGCGCCGAGGCCCGCCGAACCGATGGCATAGCCCTTGGTCACCGCCTTGGTGGTGTTGCCGACCGCGTCGAGCGCGTCGGTCGTCTTGCGCACGTCGCCCTCGAGGCCGGACATCTCCGCGATGCCGCCGGCGTTGTCCGTGACCGGACCGAACGCGTCGAGCGCCACGATCATGCCGGTGAGCGAAAGCATCGTCGACACCGCGATAGCAATGCCAAAGAGCCCGGCCGACAGGTAGGCCGCGACGATGCCGGCGCAGATCACGAGCGCCGGAAGCGCCGTGGACTCCATCGAGATGGCGAGCCCCTGGATGACGTTGGTGCCGTGGCCGGTCACAGACGCCTGCGCGATCACGCGCACCGGGCGGTAGTTGGTGCCCGTGTAGTACTCGGTGATCCAGATCAGCGCGCCCGTCACCAGCAAGCCGACGATGCCGCACTCATACAGCGTCAGGCCGGTATAGGTGACGCCGCCGCTCGACAGCTCGGTGTGCATGCCGATGAGATAGTCGGTGAGCGGCCACAGGCCGATCAGCGACAGGATCACGGTGGCGATGACGCCCTTGTACAGCGCGCCCATGATGTTCTTGGAGGCGCCGAGGCGGACGAAGAAGGTGCCGATGATCGAGGTCACGATGCTCATGCCGGAGATCGCCAGCGGATAGAGCATCAGCGTGGCCTTCTCGTCACCCGTGAAATAGATCGAGGCGAGCACCATCGTCGCGACCGTGGTCACGGCGAAGGTTTCGAACAGGTCGGCCGCCATGCCGGCGCAGTCGCCGACGTTGTCGCCGACATTGTCGGCGATGGTGGCCGGGTTGCGCGGGTCGTCTTCGGGGATACCGGCCTCGACCTTGCCGACCATGTCGCCGCCGACGTCGGCGCCCTTGGTGAAGATGCCGCCGCCGAGACGGGCGAAGATCGAGATCAGCGAGGCGCCGAAGCCGAGCGCCACCAGGCTGTCGACGATGATGCGGCTTTGCGCCGGGTCCTGGATGTCGAGATGCAGGGCCATCGTCAGGATGGTGTAGTAGCCCGCGACCGCGATGACGCCGAGGCCGACGACCAGCATGCCGGTCACCGCGCCGGAGCGGAACGCCACCGACAGGCCCTGCGCCAGGCCCTGGCGCGAGGCTTCGGCGGTGCGGACATTGGCGCGCACCGAGACATACATGCCGATATAGCCGGCGACGCCCGAGAGCGTGGCGCCGATCAAAAAGCCGACCGGCACGTAGAAGCTGCGGAACACCGCGAAGGCGATGACGAAGATCACCGCGCCGACGATGCCGATGGTGGTGTATTGGCGGTTGAGGTAGGCGCCCGCGCCTTCCTGGATGGCGGCGGCGATTTCCTGCATGCGCGCATTGCCGGCGCTGAGCGCCAGAACCGAGCGGATGGTCCAAAGACCATAGAGAAGCGCGAGCACGCCCGCGGCGAGTACAAGTTCCAAGCCCATGGCTTTTCCCCTTAAGTGATGGTTCCCGAAGCAACCGGCAGCGAACGCGCCGGTCCCCATGGCCGGCCGTATTTGGGCGAACCGCTTCAAGGGCGGCGAACATATGCCAAAAGAGGGGGCACGGCGCAACGGCGCTTTTTGACCGGGCGAATCGGCCAAAACCACGGCTTTGGCGGGCGATCAGGGCTTCTCGGGGGTCTTGGTCTGGTGCAGGGGCGAGAACACGATGCCGCCGTCCTTGTCGCCGTCGCCGAAGATGATGCGCGCAACCTTGGCGCTGCCCACGACCCGGCGGGCATCGGCCACGAGACGGTCGGCCAGCAGCCTGGGATCGGCGATGGTGGGATCGGCGCCGGTCGCGATTGCGGCGGCGTTCACGTCGCGCACGAAGGCGTCCTGGATGAAGACGATCTTGTCGCGGATCTCGAGCGCCGCACGCTGCGACGACGCGACGAGTTTCGACGAGATATAGGCATAGCCGAGCAGCTTGCCGTCCTTGCTCATCGGGGCGATCAGGAACGGCATTTCGACATTGGTGCCGGGGTCGCCGGCTTTCTCGGCGGCGAACGCGGGCGTGGCCGCAAGCGTGGCTAAAGCAATGGCGAGGATGGAGACGCGGCGCATCCCGCAGGGTCTCAAAACGAAGCTAATGGAAGGTTACTTCTTCAAAAATGCCGCCAGCCGCGCTTGCCGACCGCCATCGGCCGGCCATCCGGCCCCAGCAGCGCAACGCCCCTGCCCTTCATGATCCAGCCGATCTCGGTGACGGCCGTCCCTGCCGCTTTCGCCGCCGCGAACACGCGGGCGCGTTTCGAACGCGGCGCGGTGAAGGCGATCTCGTAGTCGTCGCCGGCCGCCACCGCCCGCACCACCGCATCCGCGCCCCAGGCTTTCTTCACCGCCACCGACAGCGGCACCCGCGCCGCATCGACCACGATGTGAACCTTCGACGCATCCGCGAGATGCCCGAGATCGGCGAGCAGGCCGTCCGACACGTCGAGCGCCGCGCTCGCCACCCCGCGCAGCCGGCGCCCCAGCGCCACGCGCGGCTCAGGCACGCGATAGCGCGCGATCAGCGCCGGCGCGCGGCGCCTGGCCTTCAGCGCTTCCAGCCCCGCGCCGCTGTCGCCGATGGTGCCGGTGACGAACAGCAGATCGTCGAGCTTGGCACCGCGCCGCAGGATCGTCTTGCCCGCCGGCACATATCCGAACGCCGCGACGGTGATCGTCAGCGGCCCCGGCATCGACGACAGATCGCCACCGAGCAGCGTGACGCCGAATTCCTTCTGATCCGCCGCCAGCCCACGCGCGAAGCTGCGCAGCCATTTCATGTTGACCGTCTTCGGCAGGCACAGCGTCAGCAGATAGCCGAACGGCTCGGCGCCCTTCGCGGCAAGGTCCGACAGGTTCGCGCGCAACGCTTTGCGCGCAATCGTGTCCGGCGGATCGTTTGGAAAGAAATCGACGCCCGCGACGATGGTGTCGGTGGTGAGCACAAGCTCATGGCCGGCGCGTGGGGCCAGTACCGCGACATCGTCCGTCAGGCCGAGCGCGGCCTTCGACGTGGCGAGCGGCGCGAACAAGTCCTTGATGAGATCGAACTCGGAGAAGGGCATCAGGCACCAGTTTCACCCTCCCCTTGAGGGAGGGTCGAACAAATTCGCGCCTCTTCGCGCGAATTTTTCGGGGAGGGGTCCGGCGCCGAGCGCTGCGTCGGACCCCTCCCCGAAAAATCCTTCGGATTTCTCGACCCTCCCTCAAGGGGAGGGTAAAAAAGTGCCTCAAAACTCCAGCTCATCCTCCGGCGGGGTCTCACCAAATTCGCGCGCGCGTTTGCGATGCGCCATCTTGTCCAGCGCGGCATTGACGAAGTTCGGCTCGTCGGCGGTGAAGAACGCGTGCGCGATCTCGACATATTCGTCGATCACCACCCGCGCCGGCACGTCCGGCCGGCCGATCAGCTCGAACGCCGCGGCGCGCAGGATGGCGCGCAGGATCGAATCCACCCGCTCCAGTCGCCAGTCCGACGCCAGGCACTTGGCGATGGCGCGGTCGATCTCGACCTGGTGATGCGGCACGCCGCGCACCACGGCGCCGAAGAACTCGGCATCGGGTTCGATGCCCACCTTGCCATCCGGCTCATGGCCGAAGCGGTGCTCGACAAATTCGTGCGCCACGTCCTCGGCATCGATGCCGGTCAGTTCCATCTGATAGATCGCCTGCACGGCGGCGAGCCGGGCGGCGTGGCGGGCATTGTGACTGCCGGCGTCCGCCGTCATCGGTGCACGCCGAGCCGGTTGCGGGCGTT
>OLLF01000124.1_pt1 | contig 17651 bp, 19 predicted proteins | sample 1604471 | NCBI WGS metagenome assembly OLLF01 (sample SAMEA104055714, study PRJEB20765) | soil metagenome | isolation source: soil
AGGTGCTTGGAGATCGCGGGCTGGCTCATCGCGAAGGGCTCGGCGAGTTCGCTGACGCCAAGGTCGCCCGACGCCAGCCGCGCCAGGATCGCGCGGCGCGTCGGATCGGCCAGCGCCGCGAAGGTCGCGTCGAGCTGCGCGGGCGTCACGGTGTATAACCGGAAGGTTTCATAACAGAATGGTTATCGACAGGAGGCGACGCTGTCAACGATTTTTTCCTCCCCGTAACAACAGGAGGAAGAAAAGTCGCTTGCTTGCTCAGCCCGCCGCGCTCTGCTTCGCTTCCACGCGCTTGGCGGCGATGGGGTGCATCACGCCGGCGCCGGCGGGCCAGACGCCGGGCTCGGTCTTGATGCGCTGCGAAATCTTCCGCGCATGCGGCGACAGGGTCTGCCAGATGTCGTGCGGCATGGATTTCCAGAAGGCGCCTTCCTCCAGCCACGGGCCGTGATACTCGACGTTCGGCATGGCGCGGATCTCGCGGCTAAGGTTCGGCGTCGCGCCGTGCCAGGCGCGGTTGTCGCGGATGACCCCGGCGCCGGCCGGCGCGCCGACCAGCGTCGACAGCCGCATCCATTCGGGCTCGTCCGCCGGCGTCGGCGGGCTGGCGACCAGCGCCGCCGTGCCCGGGATCTGGCGGATCGGCCCGTTCTCCCAGGTGAGGTCGCTCATCAGGAAGTTGATCGTCACATGCGGCGGCGTGCGCGCGATGATCAGCTGCTGCGTCTGGAAGGTGAGTTCGTCCGAGCCGGGCTTGCGGCGCAATTCGATGCCGAGCCGCTCGGCCGCCGCCAGGCGCTTCGGCGGCATCGCGAAGGTCTCCTTCACGTCGGCGTGCAGCGCCTGGTATTCGATGGCGCCCGGCAGGCAGAGGTCGCCGCCGGCGCCGCGCACGTGGTAGTCGTCGCCGCCGAAGATGCGCGTCAGGAGCGGCGTGGTGGTGGCAAGGTCGATCATCGCGGCCCATACCGGATCGTGCAGCAGCTCGCGCGAGGCCGACGCCGTGCCGTAGGAATAGCGGTGCGGCAGCCGCCCGGTCTCGGTGATGTATTTGCGCCCGCCGGGCCCGGGGATTTCGAGAATTTGCTTCAGCACCCGCGCCGAGGCGGCGCGCCAGGTGGCGAGCCGCTCCGCGTCGAGCAGGTTTTTCACGACGACGAAGCCGTCGCGATGGAAGATGCGCGCCGCACGCTCGACCTCATGCGGCTCGACCATCTCGACGCCGGTGAGCCCGTTCTTGGCTTTGAGCTCGGCGCGCAGGCGCTCGACCGAGGGATCGTCGTACACCCGCCGCGCCGGCGCGCGCGGATCGACGGCCCGCGTCCCCGCCTCCGGCACATAGGGCCGCCCCTGTTCGTCGGTGGTCTCGTTCGGCGGCGTGGCGGCGCACCAGCCAGCCGCGGTGGGGCCGGTGACGGCGAGGTTGTCGAGTTCGTGCATTTCGGCGGGTCTATCCATAATTCGGGATGAGCGTCGTACGGGACCATGCTCTCTTCAACACCCGTAATCCGTGTGCATTACGGAATTTGGCGTTGACCGATAAAAACTCATAGAAGATTATATATAGTTATAGGGTCAACCCTTTGGCTTGCCCTTTGTGCTCCCTGGGATCGCGCGCTTCATAAATTGATCGAAAAGAGGGACGGTAAAATCGATCTCGCCATATCTGGGGCTGTAGATCATTCCCTTCTTGATCAACGAATCTCGCACGGGTCCAAAAGACGCCGAGTTCTTCCGAAAGTAATTTGCGATGTTTTTTGTCTTATAAGGACCAGCGCCAAGCTCAGCCATTGCGCGCAGATATCTTTGCTCGGCTTCGGTCACGCGGTCGAGCCGAACGCGGAAGAAGCTTTCATCCAGCAGCTCCGTCGCTTGGTCGCTGGCTTTCGCCACATCATCTGCCGTAATCGGTGATTGCTCAGCGATATCCCATACTGCCGAACCCCATGTTTGCACAAAGTATGGGTAACCGGATGTCACCCTGACGATCTCATTCAGCGCCTCCGCTGTATATTCCACCCCCAATTCCCGCGCGGGTTCCGCAAGAGCCAGCTTCGCGTCGTTGTCTTTGAGCGCTCCGATTGTGGGATAGGTGAAAAGTCGCTCGGCATAGGATTTGGCGTCGCCCGATAGCGCAGGAAGTAACGGCAGGCCCGCTCCTATCACTACGACAGGCAATTGCCTTTGTGCGACGCGGTGCGCTGCCACGATCAAAGCGGCAAGGTCTGGCTGCGACAGGTATTGTATTTCGTCGATGAAAAAAGCGATGCCAGTTCCATTGTCGCGCGCAGCTTCGCCGGCCGCGACAAACAAATCCGGAAGGTCGCGTTCCAGGTCGCCGCTGTCGGCGGTTCCTATCTCGGGTTTGAACGCCACCTCGACTTCCCCAACTTTCATCGAAACAGAGAAGCTTTTCAAAACTCGCAGGGCGCGGCTTGCTACATCCTTGGCTTTTTCATAGGCGCTTATCTTGAGGAGCGCCTGCCGAAGGCTTTGTGCCAATAGCTCTGCCAACCTGCGATTTTCGGGCGCCTCGATGAAATCGGCGACATAACCATTTTTGTTCGCGAGCTTGAGAAATTCATTCAACAAAACGGTTTTGCCGACACCCCGCAGGCCCGTCAGCAGCATTCCCGGACTTGATCGGCCTTTAATGACGCGGGCGAGAACGACATCGACATCGTCCAAAATCCGGTCTCGTCCCGTCAGCTCCGGTGGAGGGGTGCCAGCACCAGGGGCATATGGGTTTGTTTTTCTATCCATAATCATATTGTGTAATATTATACTGTATAAGTCAATATAACTTACTAGTGAATTCTAGTGGTTATCCTACGTGCGTACGCAATTCAAATGTGCCCCGCCCTTGAAACCCCGCGCCCGGCCCGGCTATCTCACCGCCCCGCTCGCACGAGACCTCCCCATGGCCGGCCATAGTCAGTTCAAGAACATCATGTTCCGCAAGGGCAAGCAGGATAAGGAGCGCTCCAAGCTCTTTTCCAAGCTCGGGCGCGAGATCACCGTCGCCTCCAAATCGGGCCTGCCGGACCCGGCGCACAATCCGCGCCTGCGCACCGCCATCATCGCCGCCAAGCAGGTCTCGATGTCCAAGGACACGATCGACCGCGCCATCAAGAAGGGCCAGGGCGGCGACGCCGAGAACTACGACGAAGTCCGCTATGAGGGCCGCGGCCCCGGCGGCGCGGCGCTGATCGTCGAGGCGCTGACCGACAACCGCAACCGCACCAGCGCCGATGTGCGCTCCACCTTCGCCAAATATGGCGGCGAGATGGGCGCGGCCAATTCGGTGACCTTCATGTTCGCCCATGTCGGCCAGGTCGTGTACGCCAAGGACAAGGGCAGCGACGACGCGATGCTCGAGCTCGCCATCGAGGTCGGCGCCGAGGAATGCGTCTCGACCGAGGACGGCCACGAATTCCTCACCAGCCTCGACGATTTCATCGCCGTGCGCGACGCGCTGGAGGCCAGGCTCGGCCCGCCGGCGTCGTCCGGCTTCACCTGGCGCCCGGGGAGCACCGTCGCGGTGCCCGACGCTTCCGGCGAGCAGCTCGTCAAGCTGATCGAAACCCTCGACGACCACGACGACGTGCAGAACGTCTACGGCAATTACGAACTCAGCGACGCGCTGATTGCGAAGCTGGGGGGATGACGGTGCTTGTCATGCTTCGACAAGCTCAGCATGAGGAGGGTTTGGCGCAAGTCTCATTCCAGGCCGGTCGATGTTCTCGCGAGCCAGCCAAAGTCCTCATCCCGAGCTTGTCGAAGGATGACCCGCGCCGGTCTATCTTTCCACCGTCACCGTCCCCGCCGCCAAATTCAGCCTGATCTTCGCCGTGCCCGGCTTCTGCATGGAATCGCCGTCCGAAATGACAATGGGGAACGTGATCAGCAATCCCTTCTTGGGATCATAGCTCGCGGCCAGCTTGTCGAAATCGATGTTGCCGAAGCCGAAATTGTCGTGGTCGCTGATCACGTGACAGGCCGTGAAATCGGGCTCGTCCTTGGCCAGGCCGGGGCTCAGGACCATCAGGTGCAGGCTGCAGCAGGCCGGCTCGCCGCCGGTGTCGAGCAGCGCGACACGCACCTGGCCCTTGTAGAAGACCTTCGAATTCTTCTCCCAGGGCTCGACGATGTTGGTCACGGTGGCGGTGTTGTTGCCGTCGTCGCAGTCGCGCACCGCGACCGCCGCGGCCGGCGTCGCCGTCGCCAGCACGGCCAGAGCCGCCAGGATAATTTTGCGCATGATCGTTTCCCCCAAACCGCAGACGGAAAATCCGTCAGGCCTTTTCGCTGTCCAGCATCGCCATCTGGCTTTCGTGATAGCGCGTGCCGGCGATGGCGCCGTCGGGCGCCGCGGCGTCGATGGCCGCGAGCTCGCCGTCGCTCAAGCGGACGTCGAGCGCGCCCAGCGCCTCGGCCAGCCGCTCGCGGCGGCGCGCGCCGATCAAGGGCACGATGTCTTCGCCGCGGCCGAACACCCAGGCGATGGCGAGCTGCGCCACGCTGATGCCGCGCCCCTGCGCGATGCCGGCCAGCGTCTTCACCAGCGCGGTGTTCCTCGCCAGGTTCTCGCCGGTGAAGCGCGGGAAGTAGGGCCGCTCCGCCGTCTTGCCCTCGACGGTCGCCGTGGAAATCAGCCCACGCGACAGCACGCCATAGGCGGTGACGCCGATGCCCATCGCGCGCAGCTCGGGCAGGATGCGCTGCTCGATGCCGCGCGTGACCAGCGCGTATTCGATCTGCAGGTCGCACACCGGCGTCACGGCGTGGGCGCGGCGGACGGTGGACGGCGACACTTCGCTGAGGCCGAGATGGCGCACATAGCCGGCCTTGATGAGATCGGCGACGGCGCCCGCCGTCTCCTCGATCGGCACGTTCGGGTCGAGCCGCGCCGGGCGGTAGATGTCGATATGCTCGACGCCGAGCCGCTTCAGCGAATAGGCGACGGCGGTCTTCACCGCCACGGGGCGCGCGTCGAAGCCGAGGAAGGCGCCCGCCGGATCGCGCTGCGCGCCGAACTTCACGCTCAGGATCGCCTTGTCGCGCCGGCCTTTGAGGGCGCGGCCGATCAGCATCTCGTTGTGGCCCATGCCGTAGAAATCGCCGGTGTCGATGAGATCGATGCCGGCGTCGAGCGCGGCATGGATGGTGGCGATGCTCTCGTCCTCGCCGGCGGGGCCGTAGAAGTCCGACATGCCCATGCAGCCCAGGCCGATGGCGGAAACCTCGGGGCCGCTGCGGCCAAGCTTGCGTCTTTTCATGCGGGCGGCCCTTTGGCGGATGGAAGCGCATTGAACCATGCGAACGGAACGGGCACAAAGGCAAAGATGGGCGCAGGCACGATTCGCATCCTTGGTCTCGATCCGGGCCTCGCCCGGATGGGTTGGGGCGTGATCGCCGTGACCGGCAGCCGCCTCGACCATGTCGCGCATGGCGTCATTGCCACCCGTGCCGCCGAGGGGCTGGGGCTGCGCCTGATGGCGCTGCATCGGGCGCTGGAAGAGATCATCGCGCGCGAACGCCCCGGGACAATCGCGGTCGAGATGGCGTTCGTCGCCAAGGATCCCTCCGCCGCGCTCAAGCTCGGCCATGCCCGCGCCGTCGCGCTGCTGGCCGCGGCGCAGGCGGGGCTGGAGATCGCCGAATACGCGCCCAACCACATCAAGAAGTCCGTCGTCGGCGTCGGCCACGCGCAGAAGGAGCAGGTGCAGGCGATGGTGCGGCGTCTCTTGCCCACCTGCCGGGTCGAGCAGGCCGACGCCGCCGACGCGCTGGCCTGCGCCATCGCGCATGCGCATCTCGCCGGCACGCGGGCGCGCATGCTGATCGCGGTCGCATCATGATCGGCAAACTCACGGGCATCGTCGACAGCGTCGCGGAGGATCACGCCATCCTCGACGTCGGCGGCGTCGGCTATCTGGTGCAGTGCCCGTCCTCGACGCTGGCGCGGCTCGCCGCCGGCGCGCACGCCTCACTGATGATCGAGACCAAGGTCTCCGACGACGCCATCCGGCTCTACGGTTTCGCCTCCGCAGAGGAGCGCGAGTGGTTCCGCCTCTTGCAGACGGTGCAGAATGTCGGCAGCCGCGTCGCGCTCAACGTGCTGTCGGCGCTGTCGTCGCGCGAGCTGGAGCGCGCCCTGGCGCTGTCGGACAAGGCGACCATCGGCAAGGCGCAGGGCGTCGGCCCCAAGCTGGCGCTGCGCATCGTCACCGAGCTGAAGGACAAGGCGCCCGCCATGATGCTGCGCGGCCATGCCGAGGACGGCACCGTCGTGGCGCTGGCGCCGCGCGGCCCCGAGGCCGACGCGGTCGCGGCGCTGGTCAAGCTCGGCTATTCGCCGAGCCAGGCGTCCGAAATGGTCGCCCGCGCCGCCAACGATCTTGGCGCCGCGGCGCCGGTGGACGCCCTGATCCGCGAAAGCTTGCGGGCGCAGGGGCGTTGATTTACAATCTGACTAGTCAGACTAGTCAGGAGGATGCGATGGAAAAGACGTGGGCCTTGCAGGATGCGAAAGCACGGTTCTCCGAGTTTCTCCGCGAAGCCGAAAACGAACCGCAGATCATCACCTATCGCGGCAAGCCGAAATTCGAGGTGCGCCTGATTGACGACAACGGCACTGAGCCTCCCAGACCCAAGACGCTTTATGACTGGTGGGCATCGGCGCCGAAGGTCCCGGGGTTCAAATTGCCGCCGCGCAAGCGTGAGAAGATGCGCAAAGTGTTCTGATGTTTTTGCTCGACACCTGCGTCGTTTCAGAGGGTATCAGGCCGATACCCGATCCATCCGTCGCGAAATGGATGAAATTCAATGGCTCGGCGAATGCTTATATCAGCGTGCTGACGCTCGGTGAGCTTCACTACGGTGTCGCACAGCTGAACGATCCGCTCAAAGAGCGCGAGCTCAACACATGGATTACCGTCGTGGAAAAGCAGTTCGCCAATCGGATCGTGGTCGTCGATGATGACGCTGCACGGCAATGGGGCTATCTGCGGGCCGCATACCCAAAAGTGCAGACTCCTGATGCCCTGCTTGCTGCCACGGCGATCGCGCATGGCTTCACCTTCGTCACGCGCAACGTGAAGCATTTCCGCTTTGACGGCCTTGCCGTCGTCAATCCCTGGGAGGCCTGATGGCCGCCAAAGCAAAACCCGACGCCGACCGTCTCGTCGCCCCCGAGCGCAGCGAAGAAGACTCGCTCGAAGCCTCGATGCGGCCCAAGCGGCTGGCGGATTTCGTCGGGCAGCAGCAGGCGCGCGAGAACCTTTCGATCTTCATCCAGGCGGCGAAGGCGCGGGCAGAGGCGCTGGACCATGTCCTGTTCTCCGGGCCGCCCGGGCTCGGCAAGACGACGCTGGCGCAGATCGTGGCGCGCGAGCTCGGGGTCAATTTCCGCTCGACCTCGGGGCCGGTGCTGGCCAAGGCCGGCGACCTCGCCGCCATCCTGACCAATCTGGAGCCGCGCGACGTGCTCTTCATCGACGAGATTCACCGCCTCAACCCGGCCGTCGAGGAGATCCTCTATCCCGCGATGGAGGATTACGAGCTCGACCTGGTGATCGGCGAGGGGCCCTCGGCGCGCTCGGTCAAGATCACGCTCAATCCGTTCACGCTGGTCGGCGCCACGACACGCTCGGGGCTCATCACGACGCCGCTGCGCGACCGCTTCGGCATTCCGATTCGGCTCAATTTCTATTCGGCGGACGAACTGCTCTCCATCGTCGAGCGCGGCGCGCGCGTGCTGGGCTTGTCGCTCACCGCCGACGGCGCGCGCGAGATCGCAGGGCGGGCGCGCGGCACGCCGCGCATCGCGGGGCGCCTGCTGAAACGCGTGCGCGATTTCGCCTCGGTTGCGGGCCACGCCACGGTCGACGCCAAGATCGCCGACGCGGCGCTGACGCGGCTGGAGGTCGACGCCCGCGGCCTCGACGGTTTCGACAAGCGCTATCTCAAATTGATCGCCGAGGGCTTCGGCGGCGGGCCGGTCGGCATCGAGACCATCGCCGCGGCGCTCGGCGAATCCCGCGACGCCATCGAGGAGGTGGTCGAGCCCTTCCTGCTGCAGCAGGGCTTCGTGCAGCGCACGCCGCGTGGCCGCCTGCTGACCGGCGCGGCCTATGGTCATCTGGGGCTCGCCGCGCCGCCGCGCGATCCTGCGCAGACCAGTCTGTTCGGCACGGAAGACCCCGACACATGAGCCCGCCATCCATCCTTCGACAAGCTCAGGATGAGGACGGAGTTTGGGCCGTCCGACGGAGCTTCAAAACCCTCCTCATCCTGAGCTTGTCGAAGGATGACCGCACCGATGACTGAGCCGGCCGGCCTTGGACGCTTCGAGGGCAAGACGCACATCCTGCCGATCCGCGTCTATTACGAGGACACCGATCTGTCGGGCGTCGTCTATCACGCCAACTATCTGCGCTACATGGAGCGCGGGCGGATGGAGTTCTTCCGCCTCTCGGGCATCAGCAAGATGGCGATGCTGGACGAGGCCGAGCCCACCGCCTGGACGCTGCGCAACGCGAGCCTCGATTTCCACCGCCCGGCCCGGGTCGAGGACCAGCTCGAGGTCCACACCACCTGTCCGCTCCTGACCGGCGCGCGCATGCAGGCCGACCAGAAAATTTACGCGAACGGCATGTTGCTGGTGCACGGCAAGGTCGAGGCGTGCATTATGACGCTGAGCGGCAAACCGCGGCGAATCCCCCAGGCCGTTCGCGATAAGCTGCTGCCCTATCTTCAATAGGTTAAGCCTTTTGGAAACAAGCGTTTAACCTTTAGCGCCCAAATTCGGCCAACTTTGGATGACCTTTGCGCAAGGCGCCGTGCGCCAAGGCTTCGCTTCTCGGGTTATGAGGTTTCGTATGACGCTGATCCGCATGCTGGCCGTCGCGGCATTCGTAAGCCTTCTGGGAACGCCGGCCGTGGCGCAGCCTGCCGCTGCGCCGACCGGCGGCGGCGCCACCGAGACGCACGATCTGGGCGCGCCGTCCGCCGCGCCGACCACGGCGATCGACGTCACCCCAACCGGCGGTTCCGAGACGGCGACGCCGGGCGGCATGTCGGTGATCTCGGTGTTCCTGCGCGCCGATCCCATCGTCAAGGCGGTGATGGTGATCCTGCTGATCGCTTCGCTGTGGTCCTGGACCATCATCGTCAACAAATGGCTCGCCTTCGGCACGCTGAAGCGCCGCGCCACCAAGTTCGAGAAAGTGTTCTGGTCCGGCCAGTCGCTCGACGAACTGTTCCAGCAATTCGCCGCCAAGGCCGATCATCCCATGGCCGCGACCTTCGTCGCCGCGCTGCGCGAATGGCGCCGCGCCTTCGAAGGCGGCCCGCCGCGCGAGGCGCTGGTGCCGGGCGTCAAGGACCGCATCGAGAAGGCGATGAGCGTCACCATCCTGCGCGAGACCGACGGGCTGGAGCGCCAGCTCGGCTTCCTCGCAACGGTTGGTTCCGTTGCGCCGTTCATCGGCCTGTTCGGCACGGTGTGGGGCATCATGAACTCGTTCACCGCCATCGCCGCCTCGCACAACACGACGCTGGCCGTGGTGGCGCCGGGCATCGCCGAGGCGCTGTTCGCCACCGCCATGGGCCTGCTCGCCGCGATCCCGGCGGTGATCTTCTACAACCGCTTCGTCAACGAGATCGGCCGCTACACCACGCGGCTCGACGCCTTCGCCGACGAGTTCTCCGCCATCCTGTCGCGCCAGCTGGACGAGAAGGCGCGCTGATGGCGGCCTCGCTCCAGCGCAACGAACGCGGCCATCGCGGCAAGCGCCGCCGGGCGATGGCGGAGATCAACGTCACGCCCTTCGTCGACGTCATGCTGGTGCTTTTGATCGTCTTCATGGTGACGGCGCCGCTGCTCACCGTCGGCGTGCCGGTCGACCTGCCCAAGACCCGCGCCCAGACGCTCGGCCAGGACGTCGAGCCGCTGTCGGTCACCGTCAAGCGCGACGGCGCCATCTATCTGCAGAATACGCCGATCGCCGAGGACGCGCTGGTGCCCAAGCTCACCGCCATCGCCGCCAACGGCTACGACCAGCGCATCTTCGTGCGCGGCGACAAAGCCGTAGACTATGGCCGCGTCATGGAAGTGATGGGCCTTTTGTCCGCCGCCGGCTTTACCCATATTGGGCTCGTGACCGATGTCGCAAAGCCTAAACCCGGCACGCCTTGACCGCGCGCCGACCACCACGCGCGTGTCGCGCGTCGGGGGTCTGGCCGTCGCCGTGCTGCTGCACGCGGCGATCGTCGCCACGACTCTGATCAGCTGGCAGCATCATCTGGAGATTACGGACGAGACCCCGCCGGTGGTGCCGGTGGATCTCGTCACCATCGCCGACAGGACGAACGTGGCGCCGACGGTCCAGCGCATGCCCAAGCCGCTGCCGCCCGACGACATCAAGCCGCCGCCGGTGGACGTGCCCGTGCCGACGCCCGCGCCGACGCCGCCGCCGGTCGCCGAGGCCGCGCCCGATATGCCGGCCCCGAAGCCGATGGAAAAGCCGGCGCCGGCGCCCAAGCCGGCCGCCAAGCCCGAGGCCAAGCCCAAGCCGCCCGACGAATTGAAAAAACCCAAGGCCGACGATTTCAGCGCGCTGCTCAACAAGCTGACCGCGCCCGCCGCGGCGCCGCGCAACGCCCGCGTCACCGACCGCACCATCAAGGGCGTCGGCGCCATGAACGCGATGACGATGGATCTGGTGGACGCGCTGCGCAACCAGATCGCGCAATGCTGGTCGCCGCCGGTCGGCGCGCCGCATCCCGAGCAGCTGCGGCCGCAGTTCCACCTGCTGCTCAACCGCGACGGCACGGTCTCAGGCATGCCACAATTGACTGCAGACTCCGCCGCGATGGCCGCCGGCAACCCCTATATGCGCGCCGCGGTCGAGGCGGCGCGCCGGGCGATCATGACGTGTCAGCCCTACAAGCTGCCGGCCGACAAGTACGATACGTGGCACGACATCACATCGCTCGATTTCGATCCGAGCAAGATGGTTCAGTGACGGGAGAATGAGCATGACGAAGAACCGCCTCCTGCAATGGGCCCTCGCCATCGGCGCCGCGCTTGCGATGGCCGTGGCCGCCGCCGCGCCGGCGCGCGCCGAGCTGCACGTCACGGTCGACCAGGCCAATCCGCAGCCGATGCCGATCGCCATTCCCGATTTCGCGGGCACCGGCGGCGACGTGGGCGTGGCGCAGAACATCGCCAAGGTGATCCGCGCCGACCTCGACCGCTCGGGCCTGTTCCGCCCCTTGGATCCCAAATCCTTCATCGAGAAGATCACCAACATCAACGTGCCGCCGCAATTCGGCAGCTGGCGTACTATCCAGGCGCAGGCGCTCGTCGCCGGCCAGGTCACGGCGCAGCCCGACGGCCGCCTGCGCGTCGATTTCCGCCTGTGGGACGTGTTCGGCGAAAGTCAGATGATCGGCCAGCAATATTTCACCACGCCCGACAATTGGCGCCGCATCGCCCACATCATCGCCGACGCGATCTACAAGCGCATCACCGGCGAGGAGGGTTATTTCGACACCCGCATCGTCTTCATCTCGGAATCGGGTCCCGCCCTGTCGCGCAAGAAGCGCCTGGCGGTGATGGACCAGGACGGCGCCAACCCGATCTTCCTGACGCGGGGCGACTATCTCGTGCTGACGCCGCGCTTCAACCCGACGGCGCAGATGATCGCCTACATGTCCTATATCGGCGCCAAGCCGCGCGTGTACCTGTTCGACCTGGAAAGCGGCCGCCAGGAGATGCTGGGCAATTTCCCCAACATGACCTTTTCGCCGCGCTTCTCGCCCGACGGCAACAAGGTGGCGCTGACGCTGGAATCGGGCGGCAATTCCGACATCTATGTGATGGATTTGCGAACCCGTGCCATGACACGGTTAACGTCGGACCCCTCGATCGACACCGCGCCGTCCTTCTCGCCCGACGGCACCCAGATCGCCTTCGAATCCGACCGCGGCGGCAGCCAGCAGATCTACGTCATGAGCGCCGACGGCTCGGGCCAGCACCGCATCAGCTTCGGAGCCGGGCGCAACGGCACGCCGGTGTGGAGCCCGCGCGGCGATCTCATCGCGTTTACCAATCAAAGCGGCGGATTCCATGTCGGCGTGATGAAGACGGACGGCTCCGGCGCTCGCATCATCACCAATGGCTGGGAGGATGAAGGCCCCACCTGGGCGCCCAATGGCCGCGTCATCATGTTCGGCCGCACGGTGCAGGGCGGACGCGGCTCGCAGATCTGGTCGATCGATGTGACCGGGCGCAACGAGCGCCGCGTGCCGACGCCGGGCGATGCGTCCGATCCTGCCTGGTCGCCCTTGATCCAATAGGGTTCCTGTCCCTAAACTCCCTGTAACCTGTTTTCGGGCTCTTTTTCGCCACGAACGCGTTAGAACCTAGAGTTCCATTCCGGCGCCCGCCCTGCCGACCCATTTCTGGAGGAGTTTGAATTCGATGACGAAATTTTCGAGCCTGATGAGCCTGGCTGCGTTGTCCGCGGCGCTTCTGCTGGCCGGCTGCACCACGCCCAAGCAGGCGGAGACGACTGCGCCTCCCGCGACCGGCGGCGGATATTCGACGCCGCCCGCGACGTCGAGCATCGTGCCCGGCAGCGCCGAAGACCTGCGCGTCAATGTCGGCGATACGGTTCATTTCGCCTACAACGCCTACAACATCGAGGACAACGACAAGGCGGTGCTGCAGCGCCAGGCGACTTGGCTCGCCAAATATCCGTCCATCCGCGTCACCGTCGAAGGCGATTGCGACGAGCGCGGCACGCGCGAATACAATCTCGCGCTCGGCGCCCGCCGCGCCAACGCGGTGAAGGAATATCTCGTCAGCCTCGGCGTCAGCGCCGCGCGTGTCGAGACGATCTCTTATGGCAAGGAGCATCCGGTGTGCTCGGAATCGAGCGAAGACTGCTACGCCCAGAACCGGCGCGGCGTCACCGCGATCAGCGGCGGCGCAAATTCGTAAGGGTTGCGCGAGAAAGAATGGGAAAGGGCGCTCCGCAAGGGGCGCCTTTTTTTCACCTCCCCAGCATGGGGAGGTCGATCCGCGAAGCGGATCGGGTGGGGAAGTCTCTCCCGGCGACGACACGTCCCCACCCGGCTTCGCTTCGCTCGCCGACCTCCCCATGCTGGGGAGGTGAAAGAGCCCCGACATTTTCTCCAAGCCTCATTTTGGGCTAAGTCTTCGCAAATGAATGGACTTTTCGGCAGGAGGCGCAGGTGAAAACCAGGTATCGCATCGCGGGTGCCGGCGCGCTCGCGCTCGGCGTCGCCATGGCGGTCGCCGGCACGCAGGGCGCCGGCGCGCCCGCGGCCCCGCTCAGCCATTATATCGCGCCACAGCACCCCGACAATTTCATCCGTGTTGCCGGCCTGTTCGGCGAGAGCGACGAGGAGAAGGAAGCGCGCCTGCAGCACGAGCAGAACCAGGACGACGCCACCAACAAGCTCAATGACAAAATGCGCGACCTGGAAGACACGGTGCGCAACCTGACCGGCACCAATGAGGAGCTCAGCCACCGCATCGCCGAGCTGAGCGACAAGATCGAGCGCCAGCAGAAGGATTTCGAATACCGCCTCTGCGCCCTGGCGGCGCAGCAGCTCGGCACCTCGACGGGGCAGGGCGATCCCAACGCCGTGCCGTGCCCGGGCGCTTCGGGCGGCGGCACGACCTCGTTCAACGCCCCGCCGCCGGCGTCGAGCCTGCCGCCGCTCGGCAATCAAGCGTCGCAAAATGGAGGCAATGGCGAAGTGGCGCAGCATCTGGCGCCGCCGCCCGGCGTGCTCGGCACGCTGCCGGTGGGCGCGGATCGCGCCGCGCCGCCGGCCGCGGCCAACAACGACACCCGCGCGCAATTCTCGAGCGCGATGAACCTGCTCGCCAAGGCGCGCTATGACGAAGCCAGCGCCGCCTTCCGCAACTTCGCCGACACCTATCCGAAGGACGATCTGGCGAGCCAGGCGGTCTACTGGGTCGGCGACATCGCCTATGTGCAGAAGGACTACGCCAACGCGGCGCGCAGCTTCGCCGAGGTGATCAAGAAATATCCCACCTCGCTGCGCGCGCCCGATAGCATGCTCAAGCTCGGCCAATCGCTGATCGCCGCCGGCCAGAAGAAGGAAGGTTGCACCGCTCTTGCCGCGCTCCCGGACAAATACCCCAAGGCCGCCAAGGCCGTCCTCTCCCAAGGCGCCGACGCGCGCAAGGCCGTCTGCCGCGGCAACGCTTGAGAGTTTTTTCGTACGAACAAATTTAACATCCACCCAACATTCGTCATTGCCCGGCTTGTCCGGGCAACCCATCTTTCTTCCGCTGGCGATCAAGATGGGTCGCCCGCATGAAGCGGGCGATGACGACCGTGGGTAAATCAAAGCAAACCAAATCGGCACTGGAAAAAGCATTCGCCGCGGCGATGGAGGCGCTTCTCGCCGCCGGCGCGCCCTGGCCGGGCGCGGTGGCGGTCTCCGGCGGCGGCGATTCCATCGCGCTGATGCATCTGCTGGCGCGCTGGGCGAAGGACACCAGGCGCGCGCCGCCCATCGCCGTCACCGTCGATCACGGCCTGCGCCCGCAGTCGAAAGCCGACGCCGCCAAAGTCATGCGCTGGGCGAAGGCGGCGAAGCTGAAGGCGCAGACGCTGCGCTGGAGCGGCCCGCATCCCAAATCCGACATCGAAGCGGCGGCGCGCGAGGCCCGCTACCGCCTGATGGGCGACTGGGCGGCGAAACGGAAGATCGCCGCGCTCTATGTCGCCCACACGCGCGACGACCAGGCCGAGACCTTCCTGCTGCGGCTGATGCGCGGTAGCGGCCTCGACGGCCTCGCCGCCATGCGCGCGCAGGCGCCGTATCCGGTGCCGGATTTCCATGGGCTCAGTGTCGTGCGTCCGTTGCTGGCGCTGGAGCGCGAGGCGGTGCGGGAACATCTGCGCGCGCACAAGCTGGTTTGGCTCGAAGACCCGATGAACGAAGAGGAGCGCTTCGCCCGCGTCCGCCTGCGCAAGCTCATCCCCGCGCTGGAGGAGGCCGGCCTCACCCGCGCCCGCATCGCCGCCGCCGCCGCCCATCTCGCCCGCGCCCGCGAGGCGCTCGACACCGTCACCGCCGCCGTCCTCGCCCGTGCCGCAAGGCCGTGGGAGGGCGGCGTCCATGTCGATGTGGCGGCGCTGGCCGCCGCGCCGCGCGAGGTGGGGTTGCGGGCCCTGGCGCAACTTTTGATGCTGGTTTCGGGGCAGGCCTACCGCCCGCGCTTCGAGCGGCTGGAGCGGCTTTACGACCGGCTCGCGGCCGGCGATGTGGGCGGCGGCTGCACCCTGCATGGCTGCCGGATCGGCCTTGTCCCTGCCAAAGGCGTGGCTTTTGGGCCGGGAACCCTAGGCATCACCCCCGAAACCGGGCGCACCCGCGACAAAAAATCTAAAAACACCCCATCGACGTAGATTGACCGCAATCAGACGGCGTTAATCGGCTTGTGCCATTGTCATGGACGTGGTGCCGCAAATTTCTTAACGTTTCGCAGGCTGGCAATGCGGTAGAAACGACCTATCTATTAAAGTCGGTACCCCTGGCCTTGGCCCCCGCTCGAAAGGACGGCCCTTTGAACAACCTTCGCAATCTGGCGCTCTGGATCGTCGTCGCCCTCCTGCTCGTCTTCCTGTTCAACCTGTTCCAGGGCTCGACGCACAACGCGACCGCGTCGGCGATCAACTACACCAAATTCCGCCAGGAAGTGACGCAGAACGACGTCAAGGCCGTCACCCTCAGCCAGGGCGGCGCGATCAAGGGCGAGCTGGCCAACGGCCAGCCCTTCACGACCAACATTCCGGCCGGCGACAATTCCAGCATGCAGCTGATGAACGACCACCATGTCGTGGTCACCGTGGCACCGCCGGAAGACGGCTTCAACCTGATCAACGTGCTGCTCAACGCGCTGCCGATGCTGCTGCTCATCGCGGTGTGGATCTTCTTCATGCGCCAGCTCCAGGCCGGCGGCGGCAAGGCGATGGGCTTCGGCAAATCGCGCGCCAAGATGCTGACCGAGCGCACGGGGCGCGTCACCTTCGAGGACGTCGCCGGCGTCGACGAGGCCAAGGACGACCTCAAAGAGATCGTCGACTTCCTCAAGGACCCGCAGAAATTCCAGCGCCTCGGCGGCCGCATTCCCAAGGGCGTGCTGCTGGTCGGCCCGCCGGGCACCGGCAAGACCCTGCTCGCCCGCGCCATCGCCGGCGAAGCGAACGTGCCGTTCTTCACGATCTCGGGCTCGGACTTCGTCGAGATGTTCGTCGGCGTCGGCGCATCGCGCGTCCGCGACATGTTCGAGCAGGCCAAGAAGAACGCGCCCTGCATCGTCTTCATCGACGAGATCGACGCGGTCGGCCGCCATCGCGGCGCCGGCCTCGGCGGCGGCAATGACGAGCGCGAGCAGACCCTCAACCAGTTGCTGGTCGAGATGGACGGCTTCGAATCGACCGAGGGCGTCATCCTGATCGCCGCCACCAACCGTCCCGACGTGCTCGACCCGGCGCTGCTGCGCCCGGGCCGCTTCGACCGCCATGTCGTCGTCGCCAATCCCGATCTCGGCGGCCGCGAGAAGATCCTGCGCGTCCATCTGCGGAAAGTTCCGCTGGCGCCCGACGTCGAGCCGCGCACCATCGCGCGCGGCACGCCCGGCTTCTCCGGCGCCGACCTCGCCAATCTCGTCAACGAAGCAGCCCTGCTGGCGGCGCGCCGCGGCAAGCGCGTCGTGACCATGGCCGAGCTCGAAGACGCCAAAGACAAGGTCATGATGGGCGCCGAACGCCGCTCCATGGTGATGAGCGAGGACGAGAAGAAGCTCACCGCCTATCACGAGGCCGGCCACGCCATCGTCGCCATCTCGGTCGAAGGTTCGGACCCGATCCACAAGGCGACCATCATCCCGCGCGGCCGGGCGCTCGGCATGGTGATGCAGCTGCCCGAACGCGACCGGCTGTCGCTGACGCGCCAGAAGATGCTGGCCGACATCACGATCTTCTTCGGTGGCCGCATCGCCGAAGAGATCACCTTCGGCCACGAGATGGTGACGACCGGCGCCTCCAACGACATCGAGGTCGCGACCCGCATGGCGCGCGCCATGGTGACGCGCTACGGCATGTCCGACGCGCTCGGCCCGCTCGCCTATGCCGAGAACCAGGAAGAGGTCTTCCTCGGCCATTCGGTGTCGCGCACCCAGAACATCTCCGAAGCCACGGCGCAGAAGATCGATTCGGAAATCCACCGCATCATCGATGAGTGCTACCAGCGCTGCTACAAGATACTCACCCTGCAGGCGAGCGACCTGCAGACGGTGGCCAAGGGCCTTCTGGAATACGAGACGCTGACCGGCGACGAGATCGTCGGCCTGATGAAAGGCATCAAGCCGATCCGCACGCCCTATGAGGAGCCCGCGCCCGAGCGCGGCTCCGGCCCCAGCGTCCCCGCCGCCGGCCGCCCGCGCGGTCCGATGATCCCGGAGCCGCAGCCGGGGCGGTAGAAATTTTTACCCTCCCCTTGAGGGAGGGTCGAAAAATTCGAAGCGTAGCGAAGAATTTTTCGGGGAGGGGTCCGACGGCAGTGCTCTGCAT
>OLLF01000054.1_pt1 | contig 17638 bp, 17 predicted proteins | sample 1604471 | NCBI WGS metagenome assembly OLLF01 (sample SAMEA104055714, study PRJEB20765) | soil metagenome | isolation source: soil
GTCTCGCGCCACCATTCCAGGCGGATCTCGCCCATCATCGGCTCGCGCACCGTGTCGGCGACACGCGCGATCTCGACGTTGAAGGCGTAGAGCGCGAGCAACAGAGGCCGCTTCTGCGCCGGCGCGAACAGGGCGGAGAAGTAGCGGTCCGGATCGGCGCGCCGCACGAGGTCTTCGATTGGGGTCATCCCATCTCCAACGAAAGAGCCGCCGGATCGCTCCGGCGGCTCATCGCGCTTGTCACGTGCAGCTCTTGCCTAGAGCCAATGCGTCGCCGCCGCCATGCAGAACAGCATGGGGATGGAAAGCAGCGTGTTGATGCGGCTGAATTGGCCCGCGGTCTTGGCCGACGCCGCCTTGGCATCCGGCGACAGGTCGGGATATTTCCCGTCGATGTTGAGCGCCTTCTGCTGGTTGGGCCAGATCACGAACCAGACGTTGAACCACATGATGGTGCCCAGCCACATGCCGATGCCGATCATGAGGTAGCTGGTGGTCGCGAAAGCACCGGCCGGATCGACGATGTCCAGCGTGTAAGCCTGGACGAGGTAGCGGTTGATGCCGGCGAGCAGGATACCGAACACGATCGTGCCCATCGCGCCCCAACGGAACCAGAACAGCGCCGCCGGCGTGATGTACTTGCCCAGCGCCGGCCGCAGCTCAACGGGAATGGACGGCGTTGTCGGCGTCGAGACGAAGTTGAAGTACCACAGCAGGCCGATCCACATCACGCCGCATGCGATATGCAGGTAGCGCAGCAGGAACATCGTGAAGGTCTCGGCGTCGATGCGCCAGCCGTCCCGCTGCAGATGGATCAGAAGCACGACGATCGCCAGCGCAAAGCCCGCGATCACGACGTTGCGTAGATTTCCCAAAAAGGCCGCCATGGCCGTCCTCCCGTTATGAGTCTGGCCGGGACTTTATCCTACTTTTCGGGCTTTTCAGCCCTTTTCTCTAGATGGCCAACCGCTTGGGACGGCGGATGTTGAGCCACAAGACCACGATCAGCCGCGTCACCATGACCGCCGTGAAGAAGGAGGTGATGATGCCGACGCCGAGCGTCACGGCGAAGCCGCGCACCGGGCCCGAACCCAGCTGGAACAGGATCAGGGCGGCGATCAGATGGGTCGAATTGGCGTCGATGATGGTCGCCATCGCCCGGCGGAAGCCCTGGTCGATCGAGGCCAGCATGCTGCGCCCGTTCTTCTGCTCTTCGCGAATTCGCTCATAGATCAGCACGTTGGCGTCGACCGCCATGCCCATGGTCAGCACGATGCCGGCGATGCCGGGCAGCGTCAGCGTGGCGCCGAACAATGTGAGCGCCGCCATCAGGAGGATGACGTTCAAGGTCAGGGCGATGTCGGCAAAGACGCCGAACAGGCCGTAGCGGGCGATCATGAACAACGCCACCAGGACGAGCCCGGCCAGCGCCGAATAGCGCCCGGCCTTCACGGAGTCGGCGCCGAGTTCCGCGCCGACGGTGCGTTCCTCGATCACCTTGAGCGGTGCCGGCAGGGCGCCGGCGCGCAACAGGATCGCCAGATCGTTCGCCGATTGCGTGGTGAACGAACCCGTTATCTGGCCCGATCCGGTCAGGATCGGCTCGTTCATGTAAGGGTCCGTGATGATCTGCTTGTCGAGCACGATGGCGAAGCGCTGGGTCCGCGGCGGATAGGCCTTGGTGATGTCGGCAAACTCGCGCGCGCCGACACTGTCGAAGCGGAAATTGACCGACGGCTGGCCCGATTGCTGATCGAAACCCGGTTGCGCGTCGACCAGGCGGTCACCGGCAACCACGACGCGCTTTTCGACGGTGACGAGCCTGGGCGGCGCATGCGAATCCTTGTTCAGCACCGGGAGGATTTCGTCGCCGATCGGCGCGACGCCGCGCTGGGCGGCGCCGGCGCGATCGGCGGCCTCATCGACCAGCTGGAAGGTCATCTTGGCGGTCTTGCCGAGCGTCACTTTGAGGTGCTCGGGATCTTTCAAGCCCGGCACCTGAACCACGATCCGGTCGTCGCCCTGGCGCTCGATGGTCGGCTCGCGCGTACCCATCTCGTCGATGCGCTTGCGCACGACCTCGATCGACTGATTGACGATGTCCTGCTGGGTCGTGCGCTTGTAGTCGCTGGTCATCTTCAACGTGAAGAGACCCTGGCCGTTGTCGCTGAACTCATAAGCCCTGGCGCCGACCGCCAGCACGCCGCTGCCGGTCGATGGGTTCAGGGCCTGGATGAGGGTCCGAGCTTCGTCGAAGCGCGCCGGGTCCCGGATCTGGACGGCAATGGCATCACCGGAAGCCGCTGGAAAGCTGTAGAGGATCGGCGGATGGGCCTTGCGCAGTGCGCGGCGGATATCGGCGGTCAGCGATTCCAGCTTGTCCTTGGTGACGGCGTCGAGCTCGACCTCAAGCAGCAGGTAGGAGCCGCCCTGCAGGTCGAGGCCCAGCGAAACCGCCTGATTCGGGAGCCAGGCGGGAAACCTGGCCCGCACCGAATCGGGCAGCGCGTTGGGCAGCGCGATGGCGAAACCGGCCAGCAGAATGATGGCGACGAGGATCCGGACCCAGCTCGAGACCTGCAGCATTGTGGCTCAGCTCTTGTCCGACTTGGTGTCGACGGGCTGGGTCTTGGCGCGGACTTCGGAGAGCGTGCCCTTGACGACCTTGACCTGGACGTTGTCGGAGATCTCGACGGTGACTTCCGCGTCTTCCTTGGCCGGGGCCTTGGTGACGCGGCCGATCAGGCCGCCGGCGGTCACCACCGTGTCGCCGCGGCGCAAATTGTCGAGCGCCATGCGATGCTGCTTGGCGCGCTGCTGCTGCGGACGCATAACGAGGAAATAGAAGATCAGCCCCACGGGCACGAACATGAATAGCGGATTGGAAATGATCTCTTGGATATTCATTCTTGTGTCCGATGGGCTTGCGGGCCGCATCGAGAGCGGCATTTCGGGCGGGAATATAGCGGTGCAGCCTTCCTTTGCAACCATGGCAAAACAGGGGTTTCGGTGATGGCAAAGGCCTCAAAAGGCGCATCCAACGGGGCCGACGGCGCCTTGCTGAAGCGGATCGCGGCGGCGCTGGAGCGGCTGGCGCCGGGCGCCATCGCGGCGGCCGCGCCGGCCTCCGGCGACGCCTTTGTCTGGGAACCGGGCCAGGGCGGCTTGCTCGGCGTCGCGGCGGTGGCCAGCGTGCCGTTGCCGTTGCTCAAAGGAATCGACGCGTCGCGCGACACGCTGCTGGAGAACACGCGCCGCTTCGCCGCAGGCTTGCCGGCCAACAACGCCCTGCTGTGGGGCGCGCGCGGCATGGGCAAGAGCTCGCTGGTCAAGGCGGTGCATGCCGAGGTCAATCGCGGCGCCAAGGGCAGAGCGCGCCTAGCGCTGATCGAGATCCACCGCGAGGAGATCGCCAGCCTGCCGCAGCTGCTGCGCATGCTGCGCGGCGACGCCCGGCGCTACCTGCTCTATTGCGACGACCTCTCCTTCGACAAGGACGACACCAGCTACAAGTCGCTGAAGGCGGCGCTGGAGGGCGGGCTGGAAGGACGGCCGGAGAACGTCCTGTTCTACGCCACCTCGAACCGGCGCCACCTGATGCCGCGCGACATGATGGAGAACGAACGCTCCACCGCGATCAATCCGTCGGAGGCGGTCGAGGAGAAGGTGTCGCTGTCGGACCGCTTCGGCCTGTGGCTCGGCTTCCACAATTGCGGCCAGGACGAGTATCTCGCGATGATCGACGGCTATGCCGCGCATTACGGATTGAAGGTGCCGCAGGAAGATTTGCATCGCCGCGCGCTGGCCTGGTCTGCCGGGCGCGGCGCGCGCTCGGGGCGCGTCGCGTGGCAGTTCATCCAGGACCTCGGCGGCGAGCTCGGCAAAAAACTTTAAGTCGCGCGCGAAGCGCCCAGCAACGAGCGCGGGTTTACGGGCTGCACGCCCTTGCGGATTTCGAAGTGCAGCTGCGGGCTCGACACGTCGCCGGTCTGGCCGGAATAGCCGATGACCTGGCCCTTGGTCACATAGTCGCCGCGGCCCACGATGATGCGCTCGGCATGGGCGTAGGCGGTGACGTAGCCGTCGTCGTGCTTGATGAGCACGAGATTGCCGTAGCCGCGCAATTCGTTGCCGGCATAGCTGATCTGGCCGGAGGCCGCGGCATGGATCGGCGCGCCGAACGGCGTGGCGATGTTGATGCCGGCGTTGCGCACGCCGCTGAGGCTGGCGCCATAGTCGGAAATGATCGGGCCCGAAACCGGCCAGGCGAAGGCGAGCGTGCCGGAAGGCGGCGCATAGGTCGCGGGCTGCGACGCGGGCGGCATGTCGGTCGTGGTGTACCAGCCGGGCTTGGCGCGCGGCGTCGGACAATCGAGCGCGGCGCTCTGCACCGGCGGCGTGCGGCGATGATGCGTTGCCGGGCGCGGCGGCGTCGTGTTCGACGCGACGCGCGGATGATGCGCGGCGTCGGACGCGGGATACCAGTCGAGCTGGGTGCGCGCGTCGTCGGCGACGCAGCCGCTCAGGAGGACCGAGGCAAACAGCGCCGTCGCCAGGAACGCGGCCGCGCGCTGCATTTGAAAGCTCCAAACCATTTTGCGTTCTCGCTCACGGTAGGCCCGGGATCATCGGGACAAACAGAACAGGGATCAGGACTTCTTCCGTCACGCCTGTTTCGTTTCGGATCATCTTCGTCAATCGTTGAGAAAAGCTTTCCGGCAGGCCAAAACCGTTCGAATTCGGCACAGTTCCTACCGGCGCGATGAGCATGCCGCCGATTTTTAACTGTTCGATAAGGATTGGCGGCACTTCGGGCGCCGCGCAGGACAGAAGGATGCGGTCGAAGGGCGCCTGCTCCGGCCAGCCGGCGAAACCGTCGCCGAGCCTGGAGACGACATTGTGCAGCTTCAGCTTGGCGAAGCGGGTGCGGGCCTGGTCCAGCAGCGGGCGATGGCGCTCGACGGTGTAGACGCGGCGGCACAAGGGCGAGAGGACCGCGGCCTGGTAGCCCGAGCCGGTGCCGATCTCCAGGACGCGCATGCCCGGCTGCACGTCCAGATGCTGCGTCATATAGGCGACGATGAAGGGCTGGCTGATGGTCTGGCCGCAGGCGATCGGCAGCGCGCTGTTGTCATAGGCCTGGGCGGCGAAGGGCGCTTCGACGAAGACCTCGCGCGGCGTGCGCTCGATGGCGCCGAGCACGCGGTTGTCGGCGATGCCCTGTCCCCGCAATTCCATGATGAGCTGGATCTGGCGCGGATCGTCGGTCATTCCACCCTTCCGCTGTCATGGCCCGCGAATGCGGGCCACCCAGTTGGTGAAACGCTCCGTCGGAGAAAAATCGGGCTGTGAATTGATGCGGCGAAACCGCGATTGCCGTCACCTGGGTGGCCCGCATTCGCGGGCCATGACAGTTGGGGTGTGGTGACATGCGAGCGCATTCTTCTACGCCAGCGGGAATTTGCCGAGCTTTTCGCGCATCGTCTCCAGCACCTTGAACTCGGTGAGGTTGAGATGCAGCGGCGTCACGGCGATGCGTTTGTTGTAGATGGCATGCAGGTCGGTGCCTTGCGGCGGATTGGACCGCACGCGCTTGAAGCCGATCCAGAAATAGGGATTGCCGCGCGCATCGACGCGGCGCTCCAGCGCGGCGGTCTGCAGGTCGCGCTTGCCTTGCGACGCGACGTCGACGCCTTCGACCTTGTCCGGCGCGGCGTCCGGGAAGTTGATGTTGATGAGAACATCCTCGGGCCAGCCGATCTCGACCAGCCTTTTGATCAGCGGCGGACCCTGGACCTCGCCGCAGGCCCACGGGATCTCGGCGCCTTCGGTCCAGCCATAGGACTGGCTGAGCGCGATCGACGGGATGCCGAGCGCGCAGCCCTCCATGGCGCCGGCGATGGTGCCGGAATAGGTGACGTCGTCGGCGATGTTGGAGCCGCGGTTGACGCCGGAGAGGATCAGCGTCGGCGGCCCCGCTTTCATGACATGGGCGCAGGCCATCATGACGCAGTCGGTGGGGGTGCCGGTGACCGCGAAGCGGCGGCTGTCGATCTCGCGCAGGCGCAGGGGGAGCGTCAGGGTCAGCGAGTGGGAGGCGCCGGACTGCTCGGTCTCGGGCGCCACCACCCAGACGTCGTCGGTGAGGGCGCGGGCGATCTTCTCGGCGGTGACGAGGCCGGGGGCGTGGATGCCGTCGTCATTGGTGACCAGGATACGCATCGCTAAACCTCGGGGCTCGGTTGGGTCAAAACGCTAGTCCTTGATCATTGTTTGGAGGATTTGGGCGCAAGCCCCTCCCGGCGACAGAAGTTCGGCAAGATAATTGTTCGGTGGAATCCGAGGGGGGTGGGGGTATGTGAAAATTTTGGGTTCAATTCCCCCGGAAACAGGCTAACCGGCTGACATGTATAGGAAAACGATGTTGATAAGGTGATGCGCCGGCGCGCCTGAGCCCGCACCAAGGCGACATGGGGCGCTTTGGGCGGGGCGGTCTGGCTGTCGGCTGATGTTTGCATCGGGTCGTTCATTCTCAGGTGGACGTAGGAATATGGTCTTGGCGGACCATACTTCAAGGGGGCCGCTCCTCTTTTTTCTTCCCTTGTTATGGGGGAGGTGGCGCTCCCTCTGCGGGCGCGACGGAGGGGGTGGACGTAGAGCGCCGCGCTGCGGCGCTGGGCCCCCTCCGCCTCGCTGCGCTCGGCACCTCCCCCGTAACAACGGGGGAGGAAAGAGGAGGCGCTCATTTCTTCTCGATCTTTTCCAGGCCACCCATGTAGGGCTTGAGCGCGTCGGGGATGGCGATGGCGCCGTCGGCTTCCTGGTAGTTCTCCAGGATCGCGACCAGGGTGCGGCCGATGGCGAGGCCGGAGCCGTTCAGCGTGTGCACCGGGCCCTTCACCTTGCCGTCCGCGCCGCGCACGCGGGCGTTCATGCGCCGGCCCTGGAAGTCGCCGCAGTTGGAGCACGAGCTGATCTCGCGGAAGCGGTTCTGACCGGGGAGCCAGACCTCGATGTCATAGGTCTTGCGCGCCGCGAAGCCCATGTCGCCGGTGCACAGCGTCATGACCTGGTGCTTGAGGTCGAGGCGTTTGAGGATTTCCTGCGCCGCGTCGGTCATGCGCTCGTGCTCGGCGTTGGATTGCTCCGGCGTGGTGATGGAGACGAGCTCGACCTTGTCGAACTGGTGCATGCGGATCATGCCGCGTGTGTCCTTGCCGGCGGCACCGGCCTCGGCGCGGAAGCAGGGGGTGTAGGCCGTGAAGCGGATGGGGAGTTCCGCCTCGGCGAGGATTTCGCCGGCGATGTAGTTGGTGAGCGGGACTTCGGCGGTGGGGACGAGCCAAAGGCCTTCTACGCGAGCCGTTGCATCGGTGGTATCGGCAGTTTCCTGAATACGTCTCGCGACACTCTCAATTGCATTAGCGACCTCGGGAAAATTACGAGCCAACGCACCAAAGTCCGTTTGCTCGGGAGGCAGCGCCCTTATTCTCTCCATCTGCTGTTGTATGTCAGCGGGCATATAAGCACGGAGAATTTGATCAGCGATCTCAGAATTTCCCGGCCTTGTGAATTCGAGAGGTTCACCCGTAACAGCGGAGAACAAGTCTTCCTTAAATTTTGGAAGTTGTCCGGTGCCGAACATAGCACCATCACGCACCAATACCGGCGGCACGACTTCGATGTAGCCAAATTTTTCGGTGTGGCTGTCGAGCATGAAGCTGGCCAGCGCGCGGTTGAGACGCGCGAGTGCACCTTTGAGATACACGAACCGCGCGCCTGAGACTTTCGCGGCGCGTTCGAAATCCATCAGGCCGAGGGCTTCGCCGAGCGCGAAGTGCTCCTTCGGCGCGTTCATGCCCGATGCTGGCACGTGCCTGGCCGGATTGAAGCGGCGCGCTTCGATGGCGACGTTGGCGTGCTCGTCGGCGCCCTCGGGCACGTCGTCGGCGGGGATGTTGGGGAGAACCGCGAGCGCGGCCTTCAGCTCCTCGTTCAGGCGGCGCTCGTCGGCCTCGCCCTGGGCGATGGCGTCTTTCAGGCCAGCGACCTCGGTCATCAGGGCGGCGGCGCCGGCTTCGTCCTTTTTCGCTTTCGCCTGGCCGATCAGCTTGGAGGCTTCGTTGCGGCGCGCCTGCTTCTGCTGCAGGCCGGTCAGCACGGTGCGCAGTTCCTCGTCGAGCTTGCGCAGCAGGGTGGCGACGGCTCCGCCCTCGCCCCCGCCGCGCCGGTCGAGGCCGGCGACGAAGGCGTCGGTGTGGTCGCGGATGAATTTGATGTCGTGCATGGCGGGCGCTCCGTGAGCGCCGTAATGGCATGGGGGAGCGCGGGGCGTCAAAGCGGGCCGTTTCACCTCCCCAGCATGGGGAGGTCGACGCGCGCAGCGCGTCGGGTGGGGATGTGCCTTCGCCGGGAGAGACTCCCCCACCCGGCTTCGCTTCGCTCGCCGACCTCCCCATGCTGGGGAGGTGAAATTAGATCCCCGCCTTCGCCGCGTCCTTCTTCTTGCGGTCGCGTTCGATCAGCCAGACGAGGAGGACGGAGACCTCGTAGAGCAGGACCAAAGGCACGCCCAGGCTCATCATCGAGAAGATGTCGGGCGGGGTCAGGACGGCGGCCACCGCGGTCATGCCGACGATCGCGTAACGGCGCATCGCGCGCAGTTGCTTGGACGAGACGATGCCGACGCGGCCGAGCAGCGCGAGCAACACCGGCAGCTGGAAACACAGGCCGAAGGCGAAGATCAGCGTCATCACGAAATCGAGATACTCGCTGACCTTGGCCTGCAGCTCGATGCCCAGCGTGCCGTGGCCGCCCTGGGTGTCGAAGCCGACGAAGAAACGGATGGCGTTGGGCAGCATGATGTAGAAGACGAACGCAAACCCAAGCGCGAACATGAAGGGCGTGGCGGCGAGGAAGGGCAGGAAGGCGTTGCGCTCGTTGCGGTAAAGGCCGGGCGCCACGAACATCCACAGCTGCGCCGCGATGATCGGGAAGGCGAGGCAGAGCCCTGCGAACATGCCGACCTTGACGTAGACGAAGAAGGTCTCGGTCAGCGCGGTCGCGATCATGTGGCGGCTGGGCTCGGATTTCAGCGCCTCGTAGAGCGGATGGGTGAGGAAGCCGTAGATCGGCTTGGCAAACCAGAAGCAGACCAGGAAGCACAGGATGAAGGTGACGATCGACCAGATCAGCCGCCGGCGCAGCTCGATCAGGTGATCCATCAGCGGCGCCTTGGTCGCCTCGATGGCCGCTTCGTCGTCGTCGGTGCGGGTGGTCATGGCGCGGGGGGCTTGTAGCCGTCGGCGGCGACGGGTTCGGGATTGGGATCGGGTTCGGCCGGATCGGGGAATTCGCCGCTCCGCGGCTCGGGGGGATTCTCCACCTCGACAAACGGCGCCGTCGCCGGCGCGGCGGCGGTCATGTGCGGCTCGGGCGGCGATTTCATGTCGCCCGGGATGATGGAGCGGTTCAGCTCGCGCTCGATGTCGGCGAGCGGGCGCTGGTTGCGCAGGCCCTCGATCTCCTTGCGCAACTCGTCGAGCTCGGATTGGCGGGCCATGTCGTCGAAGCTCTTGCGGAACTCGTCGGCCATCGAACGGGCCTTGCCGACCCACTGGCCGACGATGCGCATCAGGCGCGGCAAATCCTTCGGCCCCACCACGACGAGGGCGACGATCAGCAAGATGAGAATATGGCTCCAGCTGAAGTCGAGCATCGATTACCGCCCGACGGTGGTCGTGTCCTTGTTGGGCGTGGACGCCGGGTCGCTGGCGGAGCCGGGGATGGTCTTGGCGTCTTCCGGATCGTTGAGGCCCTGGCGGAAGCTCTTGATGCCCTTGGCGACGTCGCCCATCAGGTCGGAAATCTTGCCGCGGCCGCCGAACAGCAGCAGGGCGACACCCGCCAGGATGATGATGTGCCAGATGCTGAGCGCACCCATGAAATGCTCCTTTTCCCCGGGTTTGCCGGGTGGCCGCGCCAACCCCGGCGCGGGCCTCGCCTCTTAAAGACCTTTCGGGGCCGGGAGTGCAAGGTGTTGGGGATTATAGCGTTAGCGGGTTCCGTTGACCCTCCCCTTGAGGGAGGGTCGAAATCGGCGGAGCGGTGCGTAGCGACAGCGTGCGCACGAGACGATTTCGGTTGGGGGGCGGCAGTCGGACGTCCATACGCTGGCGCTATGGACCCCCGAAATTTGCTTCGCAAATTTCGACCCTCCCTCAAGGGGAGGGTGGCTAGCCGATCAGAATCTCGCCTTTGCGGCCGAACGCCGCCGCCAGGGCGCCGAGGCGCTTTTGCACGGGCTCGCCGGCGATGGCCTCCTGGCGGCGCGGCAGGTCGAGCACCAGCTTGGCCGGGGTCATGCGGATCTTGTGGTGCGGCAGCACCGCGAGCGCCGACGCCGACAGCGCGAAGGCGAGGCGGCAGGCGAGCCCGATGCGCAGGGCGCGGGCCTCGTCGTCCTTGTCGAGCAGGTCGGCGTTGGCGATGTCGCGCGGGAAATCCTCGTCGCCGGAATAGCGGTGGAAGACGCACGACGCGATCAGGGCGCGGGTGCGGTGGCTGGCGCCGGCGAAGGGGGCGCTGAGCACCTGGCCGAAACTGCCGAGCGCGCGGTCGTCGGGATGCCGGCGCCAGGCGACGTCGGAGAACAGGCACGCGGCGAGGCGAATGCGGCGCAGTTCGGCGGTCTCGTCGGCGAACAAGGGCGCCATCCAGTCGAACATCTCCTGGGCGTGGCCGGCCTCGCGCGCCTGGCGGGCGTTGGTGCCCTCGGCGAATTCGAGCAGCGGGTCGAGGCCGCGCTCCTCCGCCGGCAGGCGGGCGTAGAGCACGCCCTCGCGCAAGCCGTAAGCGGAGATCACGACCGACTTCAGGTCGCAGGCGAGCAGCAGACGTTCGAGCACGATGGCGCCGTAGGGCAGCGACTCGGCGCGGCGCTTGGAGACGACCTTCATCTTCTCCACCGATTTCTTCGAGAGGCCTGCAAGCACCTTGCAGAGGCGCAAGGCCCGGCCGCGCGGGATCTCGTATTCCTGCAGCACGTGCAGCGGGTAGCCGGTCGCCTCCATGTCGACGCGCGCGAAGCTGCGCCAGATGCCGCCGACGGCGTAGAGCGAGCGGTCCTTGAGGCCGTGGAGATTGAGTTTTTCGAGGCCCTCGTCGACCAGCTTGCGGGCCTTGTCGGCGTCGCCCTTGGCGGCGTCCATCAGGCGCAAGGGGCCGAGCGGCAACGTGTAGGCGTCGCCGGTGCGCCCGCCGCGCACGCTGACCATGTCGAGGCTGCCGCCGCCGAGATCGGCGACCAGGCCGTCGGCTTGCGGAATTCCGGCGACGACGCCTTCGGCGGCGATGCGCGCTTCGTCCTCGCCGGCGAGCACGCGCACCGGGCCGCCCCAGGCGGCTTCGGCGCGGCGGACGAATTCGGCGCCGTTGGAGGCGTCGCGCGCCGCGGCGGTGGCGACGGCCTCGCGCACGGTGACGTTCAGGCTGTCGGCCAGCATCTTGAAGCGGGCCAGCGCCTCCAGCGCCATGGCGCAGCCTTCGGCGTGCAGGCGGCCCGACGTGACCATGTCGCGGCCGATGGCGCAGATGGATTTCTCATTGTGCAGCGTGGCGGCGGCGCGGGTCTCGCTCTCATAGATGACGAGACGCACGGAATTGGAGCCGATGTCGACGACGGCGATCGGGCCGCGCGGTTTGCTGCGCGCGCGCAGCGGCTGCGGCGCGCGAACGTCCGCCGAGGGGGCCTGGATGCCGCTCATTCAGTCCCGCCGCGCGACGATGGCGACGGGAGCCTGACGGGCGATCTTGAGGGCCCGGCCGCGGCCGGAAAGGGACGGATTCGTCATGAAGTAAGTATGCGCCGAAAAGGCGTCCGGCGACGAGGACTCGGCGTCGCGGGCGTAGCTGCCGTCGGCGCTCATGTGCCAGCTCTGGGCCTGGTCTTTCAGCAGCGCGACCATGATCTGGTCCAGAACCTGTTGGTGGACCGTGGGATTTTCGATCGGAACCAGGGCCTCGACGCGGCGGTCCAAGTTGCGGGGCATCCAGTCGGCGGAGGAAATATATATTTTCGCCTGCGGCGACGGCAGGCCGTGGCCGGCGCCGAAGCAGACGATGCGGCCATGCTCCAGGAAGCGGCCGATGATGGATTTCACCCGGATATTGTCCGACAGGCCCGGCACCCCGGGGCGCAGGCAGCAGATGCCGCGGATGACGAGATCGATCTTCACGCCGGCCTGGCTGGCCTTGTAGAGCGCGTCGATCATGTGCGGATCGACCAGGGCGTTGAGCTTGAGCCAGATGGCGGCGGGGCGGCCGGCCCTGGCGTGCACCATCTCGTGCTGGATGGCGTCGATCAGATGGCCGCGCAGGTTGAGCGGCGAGACCGCGATCTTCTCCAGCGACGCCGGCTCGGCATAGCCGGTGATGTAGTTGAAGAGCTGCGCCGCGTCGCGCCCCAGCGCCGGATCGGCGCTGAACAGCGACAGGTCGGTGTAGATGCGCGCCGTGTTGGGATGATAGTTGCCGGTGCCGAAATGCACATAGGTGTGCAGGGACCCGCTCTCGCGGCGGACGACGAGGCTGACCTTGGCATGGGTCTTGAGCTCGATGAAGCCGTAGACCACCTGGACGCCGGCGCGCTCGAGGTCGCGGGCCCATTTGATGTTGGCGGCCTCGTCGAAACGGGCCTTGAGCTCGACCAAAGCGGTGACGGACTTGCCGGCCTCCGCCGCCGCGATCAGCGCCGAGACGATGGGGCTGTCCGACGAGGTGCGGTAGAGCGTCTGCTTGATGGCGACGACGTTGGGATCGGCGGCGGCCTGGCGGACGAACTGCACCACCGCGTCGAAGCTTTCGAACGGGTGGTGGACGATGATGTCCTTCTCGCGGATGGCGGCGAAGCAGTCGCCGCCATGGTCGCGGATGCGCTCGGGGAAGCGCGCGACATAGGGCTTGAACTGCAGGTCGCGGCGCTCGTCCAGGATCAGCTTGCCGAGGTCGGAGAGGCCCAGCATGCGGTCGACGATGACGAGGTCGGCGGCGTCGAGATCGAGCTGGTCGATGAGGAATTCGCGTAAGTCGTCCGGCATCGAGGCCGAGCATTTCATGTGGATGACGGTGCCGCGGCGGCGCTGCTTGAGCAGCGTCTCGAACAGCAGCATGAGGTCTTCGGCCTCTTCCTCGAGCTCGACGTCGCTGTCGCGCAGGACGCGGAAGACGCCGGCGCCGGAAACCTCGTGGCCGGGGAAGAGCTTGTGCAGGTAGAGCGTGACGACTTTTTCCAGCGGCAGGAAGCGGACTGTCTTGCCGGCGTCAGGCAAACGAATGAAGCGCTGCAGCTGCGGCGGGATGGGGACGAGCGCGGTGACGGTCTTGCCGTCGCGGGCGCGCAGGAGGCGCGCGGCCAGCGTGAAGCCGAGATTGGGGATGAAGGGAAAGGGATGCGCCGGATCGATGGCGAGCGGCGTCAGCACCGGGAAGATCTGCTCGGCGAAATGGGTGTCGAGCCAGGCGCGGTCGGCCTCGGTGACCTCGTCGCATTCGATGACGGCGATGCCGGCGTCGCGCAGCTCCTGCGCCATCGGCGTCCACACCGCCTGCTGGTCGCCGATCAGGACCTTGGCCATGCCGCCGACCTGGTCGAGCTGCTGCGCCGGGGTCAGGCCGTCGGCGCTGTGGGCGGCGACGCCTTCGTTGACCATGTCCTTCAGGCCCGCGACGCGCACCATGAAGAACTCGTCGAGATTGGAGGCCGAGATCGACAGGAAGCGCATGCGCTCCAAGAGCGGGTGGCGGCGGTTGCGCGCCTCTTCCAGGACGCGGCGGTTGAAGGCGAGCCAGGAGAGTTCGCGGTTCACAAACCGCGCCGGCGAGGCGGGGTCGATGGCGAAGCCGTGCGCCAGCGCCTCGGCGGCCTCGGCTTCTTCGAGCGCGGTCTCCGCGTCGACGTCGATGGTGAGGATTGGGTTGGACATCAGCTTTTCAGCGTAGCCGGAGCGTATGGCCAAGTCATGACAAACCGCCCTCCTCCAGCAGATCGGCGACCAAAGCCGCGGTAACCGGGCGTTTTTCCGCGAGCGCGCGCGCGTCGGCCCGGGCGACGAAGTCGCGGACGGCGGCGGGCGAGCGTTCGACGGAGCTCAGGATCCTCATGATCACAGGATCGGGCACGGCCAGTTGCCGGTCCGTGAACAATTTGCGCGTCAGGGCGGTCAAAAGCGCGTCGTCGGGCGCCCACAGCGGGAAGGCCAGAAGTGAGCCAAAACGGGATTTCAGGTCCGGGAGCGCGGCTTTCCAGGCGGCGGGCGGCTCGCGGCCGGTGAGCAGCAGGGGGCCGGGGTGCTGGAACAGGGCGAACAGGGCGTCGTCACGGCTGCGAAGTTCCACGTCCTCGACCGCTACGGCGCGGCCGGGTTCCAGTGGGACGGCGGCACGTGTGTCGAGCGCGGCGGCGGCGACGACCAGCGCGCCGGCGGCCTTGGCCCAGGCGGCGACCAGATGCGACTTGCCCGAGCCCGGCGGGCCGTAGAGCGCCGCCGCCGGCGCCGTCCAGCGCGGGAAGGAATCGACGAAGGCCACGGCCTGCGCATTCGCCGGCGCGACGATGAAATCCGCGCGGGTCAGGGACGGCGCGGTGCTTAAGGGGAGCGGGAGTTGGGCGGTCAAGGGGAATTGGTCTCGGAGTGGAAACTATGCGCGAGCACTTGCTAACGCGCCGAAGTCTAGGGGTTTGGTGGGAACAAATGAAGTTTCGCGGCGCGAAGCCTATTTCCAAGGCAGCGGTGTTTTCAGAGTCCGCGTCAGGCGGGAATTGGGTTTGGGCGGCGCGTCAAGTCTCGCCAGAAATTCCGCGTGTACTTTCGGGCTTACTACGAACAGCGTACGGTCCATCAGAGCGTCCTCGGCAGCGTCACCGGTGCCAGTGGTAGAGCGTTTCAGGCCTTGGGGTCTCTTGGACATGGGGTTATTATAAACCGTTGGAAGACGGGCAGCTACATGGCAACGATCAGGGCCTTTCTTTGTGAAGCGACTGGCGAAACCTGCCATGGCGTCACATGTGGAAGTGGCTTTTGTGAGATCGAAGCTGTCCCGTTACCACCAGCTCCGACGCGCGCACCCGGCTCGGTCACGCGGCGGGTGCCATCTATGGCCACCCTCAATCACTCGCCCGAGCGGGAAAAGATCGCTCTGGAGATCGTGCGCCTTGAAGAGAAAGAGCGCGGCAAGCGGTTTAAGCCTCACATCAGGGGTTCACGGATTGCGGGGCTTATCTTTTCTGAAAAAGTCGATGCCGTTCTAAAGCAGCGTCTGCACATGCCTAAATCGGTCAAGCAGTAACGGCACCCAAATTCCGGCAGCACCTTGGGGCCATTGCTCCGTCTTCCGCCACCCGGCGCACCCTTATTCTTCTCCGACAAAAACAAATTGGTTCGCCCGCATGAAGCGGGCGATGACGGATGTTGGTGAGTGGTTTGGTTTGGACTTTCTCGTTTAACGTCATGGCCGGCCTTGTGCCGGCCCCCCATGAACACCACCGGTAACAATTTTCAACGGCTGTTTTCATGGGTCGCCGGGACAAGCCCGGCGATGACGAGTGAGTTTGATTTGACGCAATCCAAAGCGACTCTAGAATGACGACCGTGTCGCCAAGCCGTTCACGCCGCCCGGCGTCCGACCGTGATCGCCTTGAACAGCAGCTGCCCGTAGGAGAACCACGACATCAGCGTGAAGCCCGCGGCGATAATCCCGGCGGCTTCGGCGAGGACGGGCATGCCGACCTTGAAGGTCAGGAGCAGCATGATCAGGCCGATATAGCCGACCTGCACGACCGTGCTGGCCTTGCCGACCATCAGGGGCTCGATCTTCACCGGCAGCGAGAACAGCCAGGCGATGCCGACGCCAAGCACGATCGCCACGTCGCGGCCGATCACCAGCGCGGTCAGCCACAGCGGCGTGTACCCCATCGCCGTCAGGGTGATGAAGCAGGCCAGCATCAGAAGCTTGTCGGCGGCGGGGTCGAGATATTCGCCGAAGCGCGAGACCAGGCCGAAACGGCGCGCCAGGAAGCCGTCCAGCGCATCGCTGCCGCCGGCGAAGGCGAAGACGAACAGCGCCGCGAGGTCCTGGCCCTGCACCAGCAGATAGGCCGTCAGCGGCGCCAGCACGATGCGGATGCCGGTGAGGATATTGGGGATCTGGCGCAGCAACGGGGTCATTGCGATGAGGCCGAGGCCGCGCCCGGCCTGGTGGGCGTGACATAGGCGATCGACCAGCCGTCGCTGCCCTTGGTCAGGCCGACGCCGACCGGCGCCAGCGCGTTCTGCAGCGTGTCGGACGAGCCTTGATAGATCAGGTTGATGCGCACCAGGCCGATATCCATCGCGGTGGTCTGGATGCCGACCACGTTGGGCACGGACGTCATGGCGGCCTGCAGCGTGGTCCATTGCGCCAGCGAGTCGATATGCACCTCCGCCGTGAGGCTGGTCCTGGGGCCGAAATCGATCGCCGGCTTCTGCTGGAACATCACCTCGATGGCGTGCACGGCGGCGTCGGCGGCGAGCGGATAGGTCTGCGCCACGTTCTTGACCAGCGGCACGTCGACCGAGGTCTTCATCGGCGATTCGGCGACGCCGATGCGCTTGAGCCAGATCTGCACCTTGCCGGTCATCTTGTCGGTGAGCGAGGTGCCGCCGGAGGTCAGCGGAATGGCGAGCGCCAGCACGACCTCGCTGGCATGGATGCGGGCGGCGACGAGCTGCACGTCGGCCCAGGTGGTGGCGTCGAACTGCAAACGTTCGAGCGCGACGACGTCGGGCGCCTCGCCGGTCGGCACCGCGAAGGGCACCAGGCTGGCGCCGAAGCGCGGGCTGGAAAAGGCGTTGGCCCAGGGCGAGCCGCGGTTGAAGCTCGGCGACATCGGGATCAAGAGGATGCGGCGCGCATTGGTCAGGCGGTAGGCGGTCGAGATGCCGCTCATGACGCGGGCGACGGCTTCGGGGCTGAAGACATAGGTCACGTCGGCGACGTAGCGGGTGGTCGAGCGCTTTTCGTGCGTGACGGTGAAGCCGCGGGCGATGCGCTTGAGGCCGGCGGCGTCGAGCCTGGGCTGCTTGCCCCAGTCGGATTGCTTGGCGAGGCGCTTGTAGAGCACGTCCCAGGCGCGGGGGCGACCCTGGTCGATGGCGATGGCCTCGGCGGCGCTGGCCGACGGCGCGGTGGCGTCGACATGGATGCCGCTGACCGAATAGGTCAGGTCGGAGGGGCCGGCGAACGCGGCCGCAGGCAACAGAAAAGCAAAGGCCAGCGCCAGGAGGGGGGCAAGCCGGGTAAACGCCTGTGACATTGGAAACCTTGAATGATCGGGACGACTATAAAGCGCGCAAGTCGGGCGCGGAAGCGCCTCTATGATGGGCAAAAGCGGCAATCGCGCGGCGCTGCTTGCCAGTTCCGGGCCGCCTGCCTAAAGGGAGCGGGAATCCTGACCGGCGCCGATTCCCATGGCCGACCCTAAGCAACCGAACGGGAAGACCGGCCGCAACGGCCTGACCTACAAGGATGCCGGGGTCGATATCGACGCCGGCGAGGCGCTGGTGGCGCGCATCGCGCCCGCCGCGCGGGCGACGCGGCGGCC
>OLLF01000295.1_pt1 | contig 17545 bp, 19 predicted proteins | sample 1604471 | NCBI WGS metagenome assembly OLLF01 (sample SAMEA104055714, study PRJEB20765) | soil metagenome | isolation source: soil
GCTATGGGCCTAGAATTTAAACCGGACAGCAGTGGCCCTGTGCCGGCCACCCATGAACACCGTGCTGCACGGTGTTCATGGGTCGCCCGGACGAGCCGGGCGATGACGATACTTTTTTATTGCTCCCTTCGATCCGGCCCCCGGGAGCAAAACGACCCAAAACAGCGCAGCGGCGTGCCGGTTTGGAACACGGCAAGCCCCCGACGCGGCACAGGGCACCCAAAAGCGCTGGCACGGGGGTTGCTCCCTTGGGCTGCAAGAGATTTCAGGTGCCAACGCCCATGACGACCACGCTCAAGACCCTCGCCGCGATCCTTCTGGCCAGCGCCGCCTTCGCGGGCGCCGCCAAGGCGGGCGATTTCAGCAATGCCAGCACCTACAACGCACCCTTCGGCCTGCAGCCGGGCCAGGAAAACCAGGCCGCCACGCCGTCGCTGCGCGACGCCAACGGCAATCTCACCGTCAGCAACGGCCAGTTCGCCACCGCCAATTTCGGCGCCACCTCGGGCGCCGGAGCGTCCGCGTCCGGCGCATCCTCGGCCGGCGGTGTTGGCACGAGCGGTGCAGGTACGGCTTTCGGAAACGCCACGGCGATCGGCAACCAGCTGAACGTCGTGACCCTCGGAAACAACAATACGGTCGTCGTCAACGCAACGCAGACCAACACCGGAACGATCACTGCCACCAATACCGTCAACGGCCACTAACCGAAGAAAGTAAGGGAAGCCCCTCCCATGACTCGTCGCGGAAGAAAACATCTCCTCAAGCCGTTGGTCTTCTTGATCGCGGCGCTCGCCCTGGAAGGCTGCATCAGCCCGCAGGCCGACAGCGTCACCGGACGCTACACCGCCCCGATCGGCGGCTCGCCGGTGATCTCCAACGAGACGCCCTATTCGGCGGCCCTGCGCTGCATGGCGGGCTACACCGGCCAGCGCCCGATCCGCATCGCGGTCGGCCAGATCGCCGACTACACCGGCAAGAGCGAAAGCGACAACTCCGGCCGCAAGATCACCCAGGGCGCCGCCCTGATGGCGATGAGCGGCCTCAGCAAAGCCGGCGTCCAGCTGGTCGAGCGCTTCGACACCTCGGTCGCCGAGATGGAGCTGAAATACGCCAACAACCGGCTGATCGGTGCGGACGCGGCGGCCCCCACGGGCGGCGCCGACTATCGCCAGATCATCGCGGGCTCGATCCCGGGCTCCGACTATTACCTGGTCGGCGGCATCACCGAGCTGAACTTCAACATCCGCTCGGTCGGCGCCAGCGCCGATGGCGGCGAGACGGCCACCAATGGCCTCAAGGGCCAGACCGGCGGCAACATGTACGTCATGAATGTCGGCCTCGACCTTCGCCTGGTCGACACCAAGACGCTGCAGGTGGTGGACGTCATCAGCTACCAGAAGCAGATCATCGGTCACCAGGTCTCGGTCGGCGTGTTCGACTTCCTGGGCGCCAATTTCTTCGACGCCTCCATCGGCCAGAGCGCCCTGGAACCGATCCAGCTCGCGGTCCGCTCGGTGATCGAGCGCGCCGTCCTGGAGATGACCTCGCGCCTCTACCACACCAGCGGCAGCTGCACCGCCGGCACCGACCCGCTGGCCGGCGCCGACGACCGCGCCCCGCCCGCCGCCACCTACACCAACCACCCCATCACCGCCCGTAACGAGGACCACCACAATGACGATGCGTCTCGCCAAGATCCTTATCGCTTCTACGGTTCTAGCGATCCTGCCGGCAACGGCCTTCGCGGGAGCGAATAACGGCGGTCCGCAGCACCAGGCGCCGACGCCGCAGGCGAACGCGACCACGATCCTGAACGGGCAGATCTCCTTCGGCGCCCAGTGGTCCACCGTCAACACGGTGGTGGACGGGGCCGGCGGCGACGTCATCGTGCAGAGCCAGGGCGCCGGCAACGCGCTCGACGTGACGACCTTCAACGACACGCACGTCACCAGCACGCAGGATTCGGAGAGCACCAATATCGGCTCGACGATCAACGCCAATATCTCGAACGTCTATGGCAGCGTCGGCATCACCGGCCAGGCCTTCTGCAACTCGACCAACATCTCGACCGATCCGGCGATCACCGAGGTGCACAGCGACCAGGTCTGCCACGCCCAGGACCCGGGCTCGGAAGTGAACGCCAATGTCGACGGCGTCAGCGGCGACGTCTCGATCGCGTCGAGCGCCTACGGCAACACCTATGCCGAGGACACCAATGCGCTGAGCGCTCCGGCGACCCTGCATCAGGCGAACACCGCCAACGTGTTCGGCACCACCAACGCCACGGTGCACAATGTCGGCGGCAGCGTCGCGGTGACGTCCACCGCCATCGGCAACAATTCGCAGATCGTCCACTACTCGACCGCACAAAGCACGGGTGGCAATTAATTCAGGTTCCGCGTCGACGTCTCCGGGGGCAAACGGAGGCGTCCGGAAGGGGAGAGAGCGAAAGCTCTCTCCCTTTTTTTCTGAAAAATCGCCCTACCGCTCTCGCTGCTTGAGGGCGATTTTTCGTAACTCCATGCCAGCCGGCTGTGCTTCTTTGCAGTCCTTGTCTTTCGTGTAAGTTCGTCGCGCAGCCCCCGATTCCGAGTTCATGAGCAATCCACAAACACGCGCCGCCGCGGAGCTGACGATCCGCGGACTGGTCCTCGGCGTCGCCATCACGCTGATCTTCACCGCCGCCAACGTCTATCTGGGATTGAAGGTCGGGCTGACCTTCGCATCGTCGATTCCCGCCGCCGTCATCTCCATGGCGGTGCTGAGCGTGTTCCGCGGCTCCTCCATCCTGGAGAACAACATCGTGCAGACCGTGGCCTCGGCGGCGGGCACGCTGTCGTCGATCATCTTCGTGCTGCCGGGCCTCGTCATCGTCGGCTGGTGGACCGGGTTTCCGTTCTGGACCTCGTTCCTGATCTGCGTCTCGGGCGGCACGCTGGGCGTGCTGTTCACGATTCCGCTGCGCCGGGCGCTGGTCACCCATTCGGACCTGCCCTATCCCGAAGGCCTCGCGGCCGCCGAAGTGCTGAAGGTCGGCGCCGGGGTGCGCGACGACGGCACGCCGGCCGATCCGGCCGAGGCGCGCGAGGGGCTGACGGCCGTGGTCTATGGCGCCGCCGCGTCGCTCGCCATGGCGGCGGTGACGGCGACGCAGCTTGCGGCGGCTGAGATTCAGAAATTCTTCGTCGTCGGCAAGGGCGGCAGTTCCTACGACCTGTCGTTCTCGCTGGCGTTGATGGGCGCGGGGCACCTGGTGGGATTGTCGGTCGGCCTTGCGGGCCTGCTGGGCATCATCATCGGCTGGGGCGGCGCGGTGCCGATCGTCAGCGCCATGATGCCCGATCCGTCGGCCGCGCTCGGCGACCACGTCATCGACATCTGGAAGCACCAGGTGCGCTTCATCGGCGCCGGCGCCATCGCGGTGGCGGCGATCTGGACGCTGATCAAGCTGGCGCGGCCGGTGATCGGCGGCTTGATGAGCACCATCGCCTCGGCGCGCGCCAAGATGGCGGCGGGGGCCGACGACAGCGACCGCGACCTGTCGGGCACGTGGATATTGGGGCTGACGGCGGTGTGCTTCGCCATCATCGCCTGGGTCATTGCGGACTTCGCGCGGGGCGCGGGTCTCGGTTCGCAAGTGTGGACGCTGACGCTGGTGTCGGTGCCGTTCGTGCTGGTGGCGGGATTTTTGATCGCGGCGATCTGCGGCTACATGGCGGGGCTGATCGGCTCGTCCAACAGCCCGATCTCGGGCGTCGGCATCCTGACCGTCGTCGCCTGCGCGACATTGCTGCTGCTGGTCACGACGGTGAACGACGCGACGTCCAAGCCGCTGGTGGCGTTTGCGCTGATCGTCACGGCCATCGTGTTCGCGGTGGCGACGATCTCCAACGACAATTTGCAGGACCTCAAGACCGGCCAGCTGGTCGGCGCGGCGCCGTGGCGGCAGCAGGTGGCGCTGATCGTCGGCGTGCTGGCGGGCGCGGCGGTGATCCCGCCGATCCTGAACCTGCTGGCGCATTCCTTCGGCTTCGCCGGCGCCGCGCATGCCGGCCCGGCGGCGCTGGCGGCGCCGCAGGCGACGCTGATCTCGGCCCTGGCGCAGGGCGTGATCGGGCACAATCTGAACTGGACGATGATCGGCATCGGCGTGCTGGTCGGCGTCGCGCTGATCGCGCTGGACGAGTTCCTCGGCTGGATGAAGTGGCTGCGGCTGCCGCCGCTGGCGGTCGGCATCGGCATCTACCTGCCGATGTCGGCGATGATTCCGGTGACCGTCGGCTCCATCGTGGGCCATTGGTACAACGCCCGCGCCAAGCGTGCCGCCAATCCGGCGCGCGCCGAGCGGCTGGGCGTGCTGGTGGCCTCGGGCATGATCGTCGGCGAAAGCCTGTTCGGCGTGATGCTGGCGGCGCTGATCGGGTTGTCGAGCGACACGCCGCTGGCGCTGGTGCCGGCGGATTTCGTTTGGGCCAATCCGATAGCGATTGGATTGTTCGTGGTGCTAGTCGCGTCGCTCTACGGCTGGATGCTGTTGCGCAACACGTCGAAAAGCGAAAGCACGTGACGCGCCTGTTTGAGATGCGGCTGGTCGAGCATCTTACCATCGAGCGACGCGACGCCCGCGCCTGAAGCGAAGGCGGCCACGACCTTGCGCGCGTGCTCGACATCGGCGGCGGAGGGCGTGAAGGCCGCGTTGATCGGCGCGACCTGGTCCGGATGGATGGCGAGCATGCCGCTGAAGCCCTCGCGCTGGGCGCGGCGCGCGGCGCGTTCGAGGCCGGCGCTGTCGCGGAAATCGGCGTGCAGGGTTTCGATGGCGTCGACGCCGGCGGCCTTGGCGGCGAGCAGCACCAGCGCGCGGACCATCTGGTGCACGAAGAGGAAGTCGCCGGCCTCGTCGCGATTGGTCGCGGCGCCGAGCGCGGCGGCGAGATCCTCCGCGCCCCAGGAGAGCGCGGCCAGACGCGGCGGCGGCGAGCGGTAGTCCTGCAGCGAGAGAACCGCGGTCGGCGTTTCGGTGGCGACGGGGAGCAGGCGGATCGAGCGCTGCGGCAGGCCGGCCTGGGTCTCCAGCGTGATCAGATGGGCGTCGAGCGTCAGCAGGTCCTGCGGCCCGTCGGGCTTGGGCACGATGAGGCCGGCCGGCGCGGCGGCGACGACGGCCTGCATGTCGGCGACGAAATCGCTGCCGCCGACCGGGTTGATGCGCACCCAGACCGATTGCCGGTTCTTCTCTTTCAAAAATTCGCGCGCCAGGCCGCGGGCGCGGGCGCGGTTCTCTGGCGCGACGGAGTCCTCCAGATCGAGGATCAGCGCGTCGGCCGGCGAGGATTTGCTCTTGGCGAGCTTCTTCTCGCTGTCGGCGGGAACGAAGAGGAGAGAGCGGAGGATCATGTGTAGCCTTTTGCCGAAACACCGATCGCGTCGGCGATCGCACGCAAATGACGATCGCGCGTCCACAAAAAACATCCAGGCGTCAGCATGGCCGACGCAAGCAGGTGAGCATCGATATAGCCGATGCCCTTTCCGTACAGTTTGCGACGTTCTATCAATTCACGAACCTCGGTATCGGAAGCCACCGCCGCCCGCACGATCTTGTCGAGTTGGCCTAAGACGACTGAACGATTGCGGATATGGCCCAGCGCGACTTCTCCAATCACAAAAGGATGCGAGATGGCGTCACCATTGGTCAGCAGCGATAGTAGCTGCGGCTGCGGCGCGGCTACGTGGTCGATCCAAACCGATGCGTCGACCAGAATCACGCCGGTTTCGAGCGCCGCCGCGGCGCCGGCCTAGCATGAGGATCGCTTCCGCCAAGAAGCGCCAGCCGGCGCGACGCCTCACGGTGCACATAGGACTTTAACGCAAGCTCGATCAGAGCAGACTTCTCCTTCACGCCAGCGTAAGCCTGGGCTTCTGCGACAAGCGTGTCGTCGAGCGTGACGGTGGTGCGCATAGCTAATCTCCTATGCATCAAAAGTAGCATCATTTGATGCCAAATTCAATGCACCCTAGACCGGCTGCCTATGCATCAGGGCGCTGCGCTTGCACTGGGCGACAGTCTCGCCGCGCTGGTTGATGGCTTTGTGCTGGAAGAGGACGATGCCTTGCGTCGGACGGGATTTGCTGTCGCGCAGCTCCAGCACCTGCGTCTCCACATGCAGCGTGTCGCCGTGGAAGACGGGCTTGGGGAAGGTCACGTCGGTCATGCCGAGATTGGCGACGGTGGTGCCAAGCGTCGTCTCGTGCACCGAGATGCCGATCATCAGGCCGAGGGTGAACAGCGAGTTGACGATGCGCTGGCCGAACTCGGTGGTCTTGCCGTATTCCTCGTCGAGATGCAGCGCCGCCGGGTTGTGCGTCATGGCGGTGAAGAGGACGTTGTCGGCCTCCGTCACCGTGCGGCGGATGGCGTGCGCGAAGGTCTGGCCGACGCAGAACTGCTCGAAATAAAGACCGGGCATGGCGGATGCTCTTGGCTGCGGCGCAATGCTAGCACGCTCACAGGATGCGGTCGAAAAAGACGCGCGGGCGTCCGGCGGAGAGGCCGCGGCGGAATTCCTTGAAGCCGCATCTCTCCGCGACGCGGATGGAGGCGGTGTTGTCCGCCGTGGTCAGCGCGATGACGCGAACGGGGCCGAAATGGCCGCGGCCCCAGGCGAGCGCGGCGTTGACCGCTTCGGTGGCGTAGCCCTTGCCGAAGGCCTTCGGGATCAGGCCCCAACCCATCTCAGGCATGCCGGCGAGATCGGGGCCGCGGTCGCGCTTGCGATCCATGAAGCCGAGCTCGCCGACGAAGCTTCCGCTCGCCTTCTCCTCGAGCGCCCAGCCGCCGAAGCCCGTCATCTGCCAATGGCCGGCGATGACCAGAAGGGACGACCAGGATTCTTCCTCGGTCCGCGGCGTGCCGTCGCCGGAATAGCGCCGCACGATGGGGTCGGCACTCATCGCCGCGAAAGCGGGGAAGTCCGCCGGCGTCATGGCGCGCAGGATCAGGCGCTCGGTTTCGAGGCGCGGCGCGCTCATGGCTCGCGGTAGAGCACGACCGTCGGCTCGCCCTTGTAGGTGGTGCGCGCGGCTTCGCGAAAACCGGTCTTGGCGGCGACGTTGAGCGAGGCGGCATTCTGTGGCGCGATGATGCAGGCAAAGCGCGTCTTGCCGAAGCGGGCCTCGCCCCAGGCGAGCACGGCCCGCACCGCCTCGGTGGCGTAGCCCTTGCCGTGCGCGGCTTTGGCGAAGGCCCAGCCGGCTTCCGGAATGCCCTCGAGCGAGGGTGCGAGCTCGCGCTTGACGTCGAGAAAGCCGGTCTCGCCGACGCGCGCGTCGCCGGCCTTTTCATGCACCGACCAGAAGCCCATGCCGGTCAGCTCCCAATGGCCGAAGCTGCGCATGAACTTCGCCCAGGCGTCTTCTTCCGATAGCGGCTTGCCGCCGATGAAGCGCGTGACGTCGGCGTCGCCCCACATCGCGGCATAGGCCGGAAAGTCGGCGCGCGTATGGCCGCGCAGGATCAGCCGTTCGGTTTCGAGGACGGGGACGGCCATGGTCTCATTCCACCGTGACGAAAGCGCCCGAGGCGCGATCGAGGATTTCGAGCTTGCCGTCGGCGATGCCGAAGCGCGCGCCGCTGAGCGTCAGCGCGCCGGCGTTCACCCGCTCGGCGACGAAAGGGAAGGTCATCAGATTGTCGAGCGACAGGCGCACGCAATCGCGCTCCATCGCGACATGGCGGGCGGCGGTGTCGTGGATGTGCGCGGAATGCTCCAGCGCGGGCTCGAGCAGGTCGATCCAGGCGCCGAGGAACGGCACGCCCTTGACCAGGCGGTTGTCGAGCGCCGCGGCGATGCCGCCGCATTGGGCATGGCCGAGGACGACGATCTCGGCCACCTGAAGCTGCACAACGGCGAAGGCGAGCGCCGCGCTGGTGCCGCGATGGCCGCTGTCGGATTCGAAGGGCGGCACGATGCCGGCGACGTTGCGCACGACGAAGAGCTCGCCGGGGCTCGCATTGAAGATGGTGGCGGGATCGGCGCGGCTGTCCGAGCAGGCGATGACGAGGAAGCGCGGGGATTGGCCGCGCTGGGCCAGTTCCTCGTAATGCGCATGCTCTTCGGGCCAGCGTTGCTGCTTGAACTGGCGGTAGCCATCGAGAAGATGTTTCATGGCGCCGTTATAGCGCGATTCAGCGGGGCGTTGGCCATGCCTCAGACGAGTTGCATGGGTGCGAAGACCAGCAGAACGAAGGCGAGGCTCGCGACGATGGCGACGGCGTGCCACCAGGGCTTGCGCACATAGATCGAGGTCAGGCCGATGGCGATACCGGCCACATTGCCGATCAGGATCGGCAGGTCGGCGCGCAGGAACTGCGCATCGTAGCCGGACTGGACCAGGGCGATGACCCAGGTCAGCGCGTTGAGCGCGAAGGTCGCGGTGAAGAGGCTCCAGAAGCGGCGCTGGTTGTCGAAATAGTATTGGCGCAGGTCGAGGCCCTGCTCCGGCACGTCGTCGGGGAGGGTTGCGGCGCAGGCAAGGAACAGCAGCGACAACGCCGCGGCGGTGAGCAGGAAGGTGAGGAAGGTGCGCTGGCCGTGGTTCTCGTCGCGCTTCAGCCACCAGCTCCAGAAGCTGCCGAGCGTCAGGATCGTGGTGTAGAGCGCCGTCGCCGGCGCCATCCAGTGCCAGCGCACGCGCCCGCCCGCCTCCAGCAGCTTGTGCACGCTGGAGAGGATGTTCTGCAGCGCCAGGCCGACGACGAAACCGTAGAAGATGGCGGCGTATTCGAAGCGGGTCATGGGGTGAATTCTTCAGCGATCAACTCACTGACCATACGACGATTCAATACCCGATTGTCATCCCCGGCCGAGCGAAGCGAGGGGAAGAAAGCATCGCCCTCATCCTGAGCTTGTCGAAGGATGGCCGCGCGTTCGGTGCTTGTCATCCTTCGACGAGCTCAGGATGAGGAGAGGGTTTGGCTGGGTTAGGGAGTCCCTCGCCGGGGATGACAGTTTTAGTAAGACTTCGGCAGCCCGAGAACGTTCTCCGCGATGAACGACAGGATCAGCTGCTCGCTCACCGGGGCGATGCGGGGGATCATGCTTTCGCGGAGCAGGCGCTCGATCTGGTATTCCTTCGCGTAGCCCATGCCGCCATGGGTCAGCATGCTGCGGGTGCAGGCGTCGAAGGCGGCGCGGGCGCCCAGGAATTTCGCGGCGTTGGCTTCGGCGCCGCAGGGCTGTTTCGCATCGTAGAGCGCGGCGGCGCGCAGGGTCAGCCACCAGGCGCTTTCCAGCGCCATCCAGCTTTCGGCGAGGGGATGCTGCACACCCTGGTTCTGGCCGATGGGGCGGCCGAAGACGACGCGCTCGCGCGCATATTTCGCGCCGCGGGCCAGCGCGTCGCGGCCGAGGCCGATGGCTTCGGCGGCGATCAGGATTCGCTCCGGATTGAGGCTGTCGAGCAGGTAGCGGAAGCCCCGGCCCTCCTCGCCGATGCGGTCCGCGTCGGGGACGAAGAGATCGTCGATGAACACCGTGTTCGAATCGACGGCGGCGCGGCCCATCTTGGGGATGCGGCGCACTTCAATCTTTGTCCGGTCGAGGTCGGTGTAGAACAGCGTCATGCCGTCGGTCGGCTTCTTGCCGTCCGCCTTCTTCGCGGTGCGGGCGAGGATGAGGATCTTGTCGGCTTCCTGCGCCGTGGTCGTCCAGATCTTGCGGCCCTTCAGGGTGTAGCCGTCATTCGTCCGCGTCGCGAAGGTTTCGATGGAGGTGGTGTCGAGGCCGGCATTCGGCTCGGTGACGGCGAAGCAGGCCTTCTGCTCGCCCTTGATCAATGGCGGCAGGAAGCGCCGCTTCTGCTCTTCGGTGCCGTGCACGACGATGGCGTGCGGGCCGAAGATGTTGAGATGGATCGAGGACGCCGCCGCATAGCCGCCGCCGCCGCGCGCCACCGCCTGCATCATGATCGCCGCCTCGGTAACGCCGAGCCCGGCGCCGCCCAGTTCGACGGGCATGGTGATGCCGAGCCAGCCGGCTTCGGCCATCGCACGGTGGAATTCGTGCGGGAAACGCGGGGCCTGGTCGCACGCCGTCCAGTAGTCGTCGCCGAAACGGGCGGCGATGCGGGCGACGCTTTCGTCGATGGCGCGGTGGTCGGCGGAGAGGGTGATGTCCATGACCCTATACTGCCCGTGGAAATGGGACGAAGGAAATCGCCGCTTTCCCTTGGGTTTTCAATCGTTTGGCCGAATTAAGTTTATGGCGGAAAGAGACGCCCGCCCGGTTGCGCCCGCTATCTCCCTGACTAAACTCAAAAAACAGGGGAAATACCGGAACGGTGAGTCTATAAGTGCGCCGCGGCGCAGATCATGGGTCCGGCGGGAACAGCGCTGTCTTGGAGATCAAGTACATCACATGAGTGTCACGGCTGAAGGGCGCCCAGCGCCCGCGCCCGCGCGCCGCCCAGGAATGGCGCCGACGAATGTCACCGACCCGAACTACTTCCACAAAGTGGTGGACTGTCAGTGGGCGTGCCCGGCGCATACGCCGGTGCCGGAATATATAAGGCTGATCGCGGCGGGGCGGTACTCCGACGCCTATATGATCAACTGGCATTCCAACGTGTTCCCGGGCGTCTTGGGCCGCACCTGCGACCGCCCCTGCGAACCGGCCTGCCGGCGCGGGCGGGTGGAGGAGCAGCCGGTGGCGATCTGCCGGTTGAAGCGCGTCGCGGCCGATAGCAAGGACGATGTGACGGCGCGCATGCCCAAGCCGGCCGCGACGAAGAACGGCAAGCGCGTGGCGCTGATCGGGGCCGGGCCGGCGTCGCTGACCGTGGCGCGGGACCTGCTGCCGCTGGGCTATCACGTCACGATCTATGACGCCGACGCGAACGCCGGCGGCATGATGCGGACGCAGATTCCGAAATTCCGCCTGCCGGAATCGGTTCTCGACGAAGAGTGCAACTACATCCTGGCGCTGGAGCCGGAGACCAAGTTCGGCCAGCGCATCGACAGTTTGAAGTCCGTGCTTGAGCAGGACTACGACGCGGTGTTCGTCGGCTGCGGCGCGCCGCGCGGGCGCGACCTGGAGATTCCGGGCCGCACCGAAGCGGCGGCGAACATCCATATCGGCATCGACTGGCTGTCGAGCGTTTCGTTCGGCCATACCACCAGAATCGGCAAGCGCGTCATCGTGCTGGGCGGCGGCAACACGGCGATGGATTGCTGCCGGACGTCGCGGCGGCTGGGCGGCGAGAAGGTCGACGTCGTGGTGCGCTCCGGCTTCGACGAGATGAAAGCGTCGCCGTGGGAAAAAGACGACGCGATGCACGAAGACATCCCGATCCACAATTTCATGGTGCCGAAGGAGTTCGCGCACACGGACGGCAAGCTGACCGGCGTCGTGTTCGAGAAGGTCAAGGCCGAGAAGGACGCCAAGGGCCGCCGCAATCTGGTGCCGACGGGCGAGCCGGACGTGCTGATGGAGTGCGACGACGTGCTGGTGGCGGTCGGACAGGAGAACGCCTTCCCGTGGATCGAGCGCGACCTGGGCGTCGAATTCGATGCCAAATGGGACATGCCGGTCGTTGACGACGTGACGTTCCAGTCGACCAATCCCAAAGTGTTCTTCGGCGGCGACGCGGCGTTCGGGCCCAAGAACATCATCTGGGCCGTGGCGCACGGCCACGAGGCGGCGGTCTCCATCGACCTGTTCCTGAACGGCGCGGACGTGAAGCTGCGGCCGTCGCCGCTGGTCAACCTGTCGAGCCAGAAGATGGGCATCCACGAATGGTCCTATGACAACGACGTGTCGATGGATTTGCGCTTCAAGGTGCCGCACGCGCCCAAGGAACTGACGCTGCGCGACGTCAACATGGAAGTGGAGCTCGGCTTCAACAAGGAGCTGGGCTTCAAGGAGGCGCAGCGCTGCCTCAACTGCGACATCGAGACGGTGTTCGCCGAGAGCCTGTGCATCGAGTGCGACGCCTGCGTCGACATCTGCCCCGTGGACTGCATCACCTTCACGCCGAACGATCCGGAGCCGGTGCTGCGCCATGAGCTAACCGCGCCGGCGCTGAACCTGACGCAGGACCTGTATATCTCCGATGTCCTGAAGACCGGGCGCATCATGGCCAAGGACGAAGACGTCTGCCTGCATTGCGGGCTGTGCGCCGAGCGCTGTCCGACAGGCGCCTGGGACATGAAGAAATTCTATCTGGAAACGGCGAAGGCGGGGTCATGTCACAAGTAATGGCGCAACCTTCGACGCAGCCGATTACGGCCACCAACGACTTCGTGGTGAAGTTCGCCAACGTCAACGGCTCGGGCTCGGCGTCGGCCAACGAGCTGTTCGCGCGCTCGATCCTGCGCATGGGCGTGCCCTTGTGCTCGCGCAACATCTTTCCGTCGAACATCCAGGGCCTGCCGACCTGGTACGAGGTGCGCGTCTCGGGCCCTGGCTGGCTGGGGCGGCGCGGCGGCGTCGACCTGATGGTGGCGATGAACCCGCAGACCTGGGACAAGGACATCGCCGAGATCGAGACCGACGGCTACCTGTTCTACGACTCGACCAAGCCGCTGACGTCGCAGAAATTGCGCGCCGACGTGCACCTGCTCGGCGTGCCGCTGACGCAACTCTCCAACACGCTGGAGGGCACCATCCCGCGCGAGCGGCAATTGCTCAAGAACGTCATCTATCTGGGCGCCGTGGCGCAGCTCCTGTCGCTGCACCTGGAGACGGTGCAGGGGCTGATCACCGAGCAGTTCAAGGGCAAGGACAAGCTCATCAAGCTGAACTTCGCGGCGATGAAGCTGGGCTTCGACTATGCCGCGGCGAACCTCGCCGGCAAGTGCAAGCTGAAGGTCGAGCATTCCGACAAGGTCGGGAATCGCATCTTCATCCAGGGCAACGACGCGGCGGGCCTCGGCGCGGTCTATGGCGGCGCCACGGTGTGCGCCTGGTATCCGATCACGCCCTCGACCTCGGTCGCGGAAGCCTTCACGGCGCATTGCAAGACGTTCCGCATCGATCCCGTCACCAAGAAGAACAACTTCGCCATCGTGCAGGCGGAGGACGAGATCGCCGCCATCGGCATGGTGATCGGGGCGGGCTGGAACGGCGCCCGCAGCTTCACCGCGACCAGCGGGCCGGGCATCTCGCTGATGCAGGAATTCTTCGGCCTCGCCTATTTCGCCGAAGTGCCGGCGGTGGTGTTCGACATCCAGCGCGGCGGGCCTTCGACCGGCATGCCGACGCGCACGCAGCAATCCGACATCCTGCTCGCGGCTTACGCCAGCCATGGCGACACCAAGCATGTGCTGCTGTTCCCGGAAGATCCGCATGAGGCGTTCGAATTCAGCGCCCTGTCCTTCGACCTCGCCGAGCGGCTGCAGACGCCGATCTTCGTGATGCTCGACCTCGACATCGGCATGAACGACTGGCTGTGCAAGCCTCTGGTCTGGGACGACGCGCGCAAATACGACCGCGGCAAGATCATCACGGCGGAGGAGCTGGAGGCCGGCACGTTCTTCGGCCGCTACACCGACGTCGACGGCGACGCCATTCCCTACCGCACCCTGCCGGCGACGCATCCGAGCAAGGGCGCCTATTTCACGCGCGGCTCGAGCCGCAACACGATGGCGAAATATTCCGAAGAAGGCGCGGACTACGTCTACAACATGCAGCGCCTGCTGCGGAAGCTGGAGACCGCCAAAGCCATCGTCCCGGCGCCGATCCGCCGCGCGGCCAGGGAGAAGACCAAATACGGCGCGATCTATTTCGGCTCGACCTCGCCGGCCATGGACGAGGCGCTGGACTCCCTCGAAAAGCAAGGCATCCACCTGAACACGCTGCGCATCCGCGCCTTCCCGTTCAGCGAGGATGTGGTCGAGTTCGTCAACGCCCACGACCAGGTGTTCGTCATCGAGCAGAACCGCGACGCGCAGCTGCAGAAGCTGATGGTCAACGAATGCTCGATCGATCCGGCGCGCTGCATCTCGATCCTGCACTACGACGGCACGCCGATCACGGCGCGCTTTATCACTTCGGCGATCGCCGAGCGCATGAAGGTGACGCATCGGGAGGCAGCGGAGTAATGGCGCGAGTTGCCCACGATGTTGCGCGACGTGCACGCTACAAGCTGTTCGGCGCGGTCCTAACTACATATGGCTACGCCTTGGCAGGCGCAGCGATCATCGAACCGTTACTGAAGGACGGAACCGCGATCACACCAACACGAATCTGGGCATTTCTATTTGCCCTGGCCTTGCAAGGAGCAGCGATCTACATTGCTCCGAAAGGAGAGAAGCCATGAGCTGGTCTTCTGCGCTCGCATGGATAAATGCACTAAGCCCCCTCGACTTCATGGTGAAAGTTATGTCACCGCCGCTGCTGGTAGCCGCAGCCTGGGCGGTGTTCGACGCTTGGAGAGATCGACGTAAGTCCAAAGACCCGCACGCAGCAGAATAGGACTTAAAGTTTCATGACCTACATCGCCAAGCCGAAGCTGCATCATCCGGGGCTGGTGCCCAACAAGCTGGGCTTTACGCATCGCGACTATGAGGGCTCGATCTCGACGCTGTGCGCCGGCTGCGGCCACGATTCGATTTCGGCGGCGCTGATCCAGGCGGCCTATGAGCTCGACATCGAGCCCTATCGCGTCGCCAAGATGTCGGGCATCGGCTGCTCGTCGAAGACGCCGGACTATTTCCTGGGCGGCGCGCACGGGTTCAACTCCGTGCACGGGCGCATGCCGAGCGTGCTCACGGGCGCCAATCTCGCCAATCGCGACCTGATCTATCTGGGCGTTTCGGGCGACGGCGACAGCGCCTCCATCGGGCTCGGCCAGTTCGCCCATTGCGTGCGCCGCGGCGTCAACATGACCTATATCTGCGAGAACAACGGCGTCTACGGCCTGACCAAGGGCCAGTTCTCGGCGACGGCGGACAAGGGCAGCAAGTCCAAGGCCGGCGGCTTCAACGCGGACAACCCGATCGACCTGGTGTCGCTAGCGCTGGTCTTGGGCGCGACCTTCGTGGCGCGCTCGTTCTCCGGCGACAAGAAGCAGCTGGTGCCGATCCTCAAAGCCGCCATCGCGCATCAGGGCTCGGCGGTGATCGACGTGATCAGCCCCTGCGTGCAATTCAACAACCATGCGGGCTCGACCAAGAGCTTCGATTACGTGCGCGAGCACAACGAGTCGGTGAACCGGCTCGACGTCATCGTCGACCGCGCGGAGATCAAGGCGGACTATGCGCCGGGCACGGTGCGGGTGGTGCAGCAGCATGACGGCACCTATCTGAAGCTCTCCAAGCTGCACGCCGATTACGATCCGACCGACCGCGCCGCGGCGATGGCCTATATCCAGCATCATCATGCGTTGGGCGAAGTGCTGACCGGGCTGCTCTATGTCGAAGCCGAAGCGTCCGACCTGCACGCCAATTTGAACACGGTGGCGGCGCCGCTGAACCGGCTGGACGAGAGCGTGCTGTGCCCCGGCTCGGCCAAGCTTGCGGACCTGAACGCCGACTACCGTTGAGCGCGCGCCTGCCCATCGATGTCGAGGCGGTGCGCGGCGCGGCGCTGTCGCGCGCGCCGTTCCCCTGGTTCATGGTGCCGCGCTTCGTGCGGCCCGAGGCGATCGACGCGATCAACGCGGATTTTCCGGCCGTGGCGCATGCCGGCAGCTTCCCGCTGCCGACGCTGCGCTTCGGGCCGGCGTTCGCGGCCTTCATGGACGCGATCCGCGGGCCGGAGTTCACCCGCGCCGTCGGCGACAAGCTCGGCCTCGACCTGTCGCGGCGGCCGACCATGGTGACGGTGCGCGGGCGGTCGGGCGCGCGCGACGGACAGATCCATACCGACAGCGTCAGCAAGCTCGTCACCGTGCTGATCTACATGAACGGCAAGTGGGAAAGCCCTACGGGGCGTCTGCGCCTGCTGCGCGGGCCGCACGACCTTGACGCCGTCATCGCCGAGGTGCCGCCAGACGAAGGCACGCTGCTGGTGTTCGAGAACAAGCCCAACGCCTGGCACGGCTTCGAGGCGTTCGAGGGGCCGCGGCGCGTGATCCAGCTCAACTGGGTGACGAGCGGGCGCGTGGTGTGGTGGGAGCAGACGCGGCACAAGGTGAGCGCGTTCGTGAAGGGGCTGCGCGGGCGCTGATCTTTTCACCCTCCCCTTGAGGGAGGGTCGAAATTTGCGGAGCAAATTTCGGGGAGGGGTCGGGCGCCGAGCACCTCCGTCGGACCCCTCCCCGAAAAATTCTGCGCTGCGCTCCGAATTTTTCGACCCCTGCTCCGCTGCGCTCTGCGTTCGCACGCTGTCGCTACGAACCCCTCAAGGGGAGGGTGAATCTTCATACAGATGCCACAGCCCAGCATGATCTCTCACACGCCAGCGACCTTCACCTAGATCTTCCACATCGTCCGACAGCAGCGGCACCTTGGCGTGGCCGCCGGGGATGTCGAGCACGTAAGTGGGGAGCGCCATGCCGGAGAGACGCGCACGCAAGCTCCGCATCAGCGCCTGCCCGCGCGCGATGCCGACGCGGAAATGCGACGTGCCGGGCGCGAGGTCCGGATGGTGCAGGTAGTAGGGCTTGATGCGGTTCAGGGCAAAGGCGCGCATCAGGGCTTCGAGCGCTTCGACGTCGTCGTTGACGCCCTTCAGCAGCACCGATTGGCTGACCAGCGGGATGCCGGCGTCGACCAGCCGGGCGACGGCGCGGCGCGCGGCGGGTGAGAATTCGCCGGCGTGATTGGCGTGCAGCGCGACCCAGCTCGTGACGCCGGGCGCGATCAGGGCGGCGGCGAACGCGGCGGTGACGCGCGACGGCTCGACCACCGGTACGCGGGTGTGCCAGCGCACGATCTTCACATGGCCGGTGGCGGCGAGACGCTGCGTGATCTGCTGCGCGCGGCGGGGGCTGAGGATGAAGGGGTCACCGCCGGTCAGGATGACTTCCCAGATCTCGGGATGCGCTTCGATATAGGCGAAAGCCGCCTCCAGCGCGGCGGGCGACAGGGCGCTGTCGCCGGCCGGGCCGACGCTCTCGCGGCGGAAGCAGAAGCGGCAATAGACGGGGCAGGCGGCGACCGCCTTGAACAGCACGCGGTCGGGGTGGCGGTGCACGATGCCGGGGACGGGGGAATGCGCCGCGTCGCCGATGGGATCGGGGCGCTCCTCGGGGCGCGTGAGGAGTTCGGCTTCGCTGGGCAGGAACTGGCGGGCGATGGCGGGATGCTCCAGCAGCGCGGCGATCTGCGGCGAGATCGCGACGGCGTAACGCGCGGCGACGGCGCCCAGCGCGGGCGACGGTTCGATCAGGCCGGCGGCGGCGAGGTCGGAGATTGTGCGCAGGGTGAGCGAGATCATGGGCGGGGTCTTAGCGGAAGAAGGACCCAGATGCACGGTGGTGAACACAAACACAACTGTCATCCCCGGCCGAGCGAAGCGAGGGGAAGGGGACCCAGGATTAGACGTATCTTCGGCGTTGATAATCCTGGATCCCTAGCCCAGCCAAACCCTCTCCTCATCCT
>OLLF01000095.1_pt1 | contig 17264 bp, 5 predicted proteins | sample 1604471 | NCBI WGS metagenome assembly OLLF01 (sample SAMEA104055714, study PRJEB20765) | soil metagenome | isolation source: soil
CCCCCGCCGTTTCCGGCAGGGGCTGCAGCGCGCGCAGCAGCGCAGGATCCGCCACGCCGCCCGGCTGACAGGCGGCGGCCAGTGCGCCCAGCGCCTTGGCGCCGGTGCCGCCGGTGAAGCTCGGATTGCCGACGCCGAAGAACGGCCGGGGCGCCGGCTTGTGCGTGGCGCGTTCGGCCCGCAGCGCGACGAAGGCGCGCGGCGACGGCACCTGGCTCACCGCCATCCGGCGGATCAGCCAGGCGGCGTTGCCATAGCTGCCGGTCGGCTGGGCCGTGACAAGCAGCGACAGCGGCAGGCTGTCGAGATCATCGCCCGGCGCGACGATCAGGTGATCGGCGCCCACCAGCGCCGGCTCCACCGGCGCCAGCAGCTGCTGATACAGCGCATAGGACGACTTCAGGCTGAAATCGGAGAGCCGCCCCAGCTTCGGCACGAAGGCGCTGCGCAGGCCGGCGACGTCGTCGGCCAGGCTCTGCGTCGTCGCGTCCAGCGGCCTGGCGGTCAGCGCGTCGGCGGTGACGGCCAGCGCGAAACTGCCCTTGGCGCCGACCACGAAGGTGAGGAACGCTTCGCCGTGGCCGAGCTGCTTTTGGAAATCGCCCAGCGCGACGGGACCGGGATCGGCCAGGCGCGCATAATCGGGATAACGCTGCGCCACCCGCGCCTGCAGCGCGTCGGCGTTGTCCGACGCGGCCTTCAGGTCGGTGTCGTATTTGGCGACCAGGGCGGCGCTGCGCTCGTCGTTCGGCTTGGCGTTCTCGGCCACCAGTTCGAGGCGGGCATTGTCGCGGGCGTGCTGCGCCGCCTGCATCTGGCGCACCAGGTCGGCCAGCGCGGCGTCGCCGGCGGCCTGGCGCGCCGCGACGCGGGCGATGGTCTGGTCGGCGATGCCGGAATTGACCAGCTGCGCCGCGCGGAACATGTCGGCGTCCAGCGCCGCGCGCTGCGACGGCTCGTCCGCCGCCAGCGCCGACGCCGCGGCCAGGAACGGCACGATCTGGTCGGAAACGATCTGCGCGCGCGCGATCCGGTCCTTCGCCAGGATCGCGAAGGCGTCGCGGTAGGCGGCGACGGCGGCCGGCCACAGCTGCTGCTCCGCATAGAACCGGCCGAGCCGCAGTTCGGCGCGCGCGGTCGGCGCGGTGTCGCCGAACAATTTCTTGTCGACCGCCAGCGCGTCGCCGAAATCGCGCTCGGCGACCACGACGCGGCCCTGGGCGGCGTTGACCTCGCCCATCAGCGAAATCATCTCGGGCTTCCACCAGATCGGCAGGCCGGGCTCTTCGGTGATGATCCACAGCGCTTCCTCGGCCGCGGCCTGGGCGCTGGCGGTGTCGCCGAGGCGCAGCGCCATCTCCGCCTCGATGCGCAGCGAATGGGCGAGCTCGCCCTCCAGCGTCACCGGCGCGGTCAGCTCGCCGTCATTGGCGTCGGCGGCGACGGAAGCCGCCTTGGCGGCGTCCACTTCGGCGCGGCGCATGGCGGTGGCGGCCTTGGCGAAGGTCAGGGCGTCGGCGAAATTGCGCTGGTTGGCGGCGTTGAGCGCCTGATAGGAGGCAAGCCGGGCCCGCGCGCTGCTGCTGGCCGAGCCTTCGATGATCGGCGCGGCGCGCAGGAACAGCGCCGCGGCTTCGTCGAAGCGGCCCTGGTTGGAGACCTGCAGCGCGAGTTCCGCCAGCGTCTCGCCGACGGCGAGCGAATCCGCGCCGAACAGCCTGGTCTCGATGTCGAGGGCGTGGCGGTAGGCGTCTTCCGCGCCGGCGTAATTGTCGGCGCCGCCATAGAGCCGCGCCGATTCGACGTAATGCTTGTAGCCGGCGAAATCGCCGGCGCCGAGGCGCAAGCTCGCGGCGGAGTATTTCGCCGTCATCAGCGCCGTGGCGGCGTCGACCTCGCCGGGCGACGCGGCGCGACCGCCGGCGCCTTGCGTCGCCGCTTCCAGCACCGGCAGCATGCCGGGCAGGCCTTCGGCGGCGACCAGCGTGGTGCCGCTGGCGCTGACCAGGATGACGCGCGGCCAGCTGTTGCTGCGCAGGGTGCACAGATAAAGCGCGGCCTCGTTGCCGGCCGCCCCGATCCACTGCGCCGGGTCGCAGGTGATGTCCTGCACCGTGGCGAGGCCGCCCGGCAGCGCCTTGGCGCCGGCCAGGATGGCGGCACGGCGGCCGGCGGTGTCGGCCGGCACGGCGGCGGGAAGCTGCGAGATGCGCAACGAGCCGGAGGCGCCGTCCGCCCCGCCGCATACGATGTCGCCGCCCGAGAGGTTGCACCGCTCGCCCGCGAGGCTGCTGCCGAGCGACGAGGCGCCGGTACCGGCGGCGAAGGACGCGGCGCCGGCGCACAAAACGAGCGCCGCGGCGGTCAAGGGGAGGTGTTTCATGGTCACTGCCACAAGGCCTCGTTGCCCCAGCTGGAGAAGTCCTGGTCGGCCGGCGGCACGCCGCGAACCGCGTTTCCGCCCGGCACGGTTTGCTTCAGCATCCCGCCCATGAAGAACTGCGATCCCGTGCCCTTCTTGGTGCCGTCGAGCGAATCCGCGATGACGATGGTGGCGGTGTCGGAGGTGTTGGGCGACGAGCTGTCGGCGCCGCTCTTGTCGAGCAGGGCGAGCGGGCCCGGCGGCGAGGTCTCCAGCGCCACGGCCGTCACGGTCGGCCGGCCGCCTTCGTCCTTGTCGGTGATCACCACCGTGGCGATCACCGGGACGTTGGTGGTCGGCGAGCCGTTGTCGGCGGTGTTGACCGCGATATTGCCGATCGCCACCGGATCGGTGGTGACGTCGGACGGCGGCTGGGCGCCGGTCAGTGTGCCCGTCACCGTGCCCTGGCCGGTGAAATTGCCGATCGTGCCCGGCGAGTTCGGCGCGGTACCGTCGGTGTAGGTGATCTGGCCGTTGGCATCGATGATGATGTTGCCGCTGATATTGCCGGTCGAATTGTGCGAGGCGTCGCCATTGCCGATCTGGGCATAGGCGTTGGGGCCGGTGTTGCCGCCGCTGAGCACCAGGTCGGTCACCGTGATGTCGCCGGTCACGGTCCAGCTCGCCACCGTCGCGTTCGGGCCGGCGTTGACGGCATAGCCGCCATTGCCGATCTGGGCATAAGCGTTGGCGCCCGCCCCGGCCGCCAGCGTCACCGAGCCGGCCGCGCCGTTGGGCGCGTGCACGACGATGTTGCCGCTGTCGCTGCCGCCAGCCGCGGCGGCCGCGTTCTGGTTGCTCTGGCTGCCGCCATTGCCGATCTGGGCATAGGCGTCGGCGCCGTTGCCGGTCAGCGTCACCGCGTGGCTGGAGGTGATCGTGATGTCGCCACCATTGTTGGCCGTGCCGCCGGCGATGTTGAGGCCGGACTTGTAGCCGCCATGGCCGATCTGGCTGTAGGCGCCGGTGCCGTTGCCGGCATTGAGGAAGACGTTGGCGGCGGTGACGGTGATGGCGCCGGTATTGCTGTAGCCGCCCGTAACGCCGGTGTTGGATTCCGCGCCGCCATGGCCGATCTGGGCATAGGCTTCGGCGCCGGCGCCCGCCGTCAGCGTGAGGTCGCCGCCGGCCGTGATCTGGATGTCGCCGCTGTTGCTGCCGGTCGTGCCGCGGCCGCCATTGCCGATCTGCGCGAACTGGTTGGCGCTGCCGCCGCCGGTAAGGCTGACCGCGCCCGTCGTCTGGACCGCGATCGCGCCCGTGCCGTGGCCGTTAAAGCCGAGCTGGGCGTAGCCGTGCACCGCCGCCAGCGTCAGGCTGGCGCCGTAGAGGGAGGTCTTGCCGCCGGCGCTGCCGACGGATGCGTTGCCCACGGCGCCGCTGCCGCCGATCGAGACGCCCTTGGCGTTGTTGCCGAACACGCCGGCGGTGCCGAAGGAGGACGCCGTCAGCGTGTGGCCGTCCCAGCCCGCGACCAAGTTGATCGCGCCGCTGCCGGCGTTCTGCAGCGTGCCCACGACGGCGATGTTGCCGGCGCTGAGCAGGTTGAACGTATGCGACGAGTTGTAGGCGATGCTGCCCGCCAGGCCCTGGTCGGAAGCACCCGTGAAGCCGATGGTGACGTCGCCGCCCGCGAGCGCCGAAGTGACATAGCTGCCGAAGGTGCCGATCGCGTTGGTCGCGACGAAGATCAAATTGCCGGTCTCCGTGCCGCCATGGGCGACATTGCCGAGCCAGGACTGCCCGCCGGAGAAGCCGGCACTGCCGCCGAGGCGCACATCGATGTCGCCGGTGACGTTGCCGGTCACGTCGGCGGCGAGCGAGCCGTTGCCGACCATGGCGCCGAAGCTGGAGGCGTTGACCTGCAGGTTGTGCAGCGCGACCAGCCGGATCGCGCCGCCGCCGGCGCCGTGATAGCCGAGCTGCGCCAGGCCGTGATCGCCCGAGAGCGTGACGCCGGACGCATAGAGCGTGGTGCTGCCGTGCTGCGAGCCCAGCGCGACCGCGCCGGTCGCGCCGGCGCTGCCGATGACGATGTCGCCGCCGCCATTGCCGTAGACGCCGGCATTGCCGAAGGCGGACGGATCGACCGTGGTGCCGTCCCAGCCGGCCACGACCGTGATGTTGCCGGCAACGCCCTGGACCGAGCCGGTGAAATTGACGTTGCCCTTCGACAGCAGCGTGACGTCGCCGCCGACCGTGCTGGCGCCGACGGTGGTGCCGAGCGCGTTGGCGAAGGTGAGCGCGCCGGGCGTCGTGAACTGCGCCGTGCCGGAGACCGCATTGGTCGCCATGGTCAGCGTGATCGCGCCGCTGCTGGCCGAGACGGACAGGCCATGCGTCGCGATCGCGCCGGTCTGGCCGACCGCGCCCCCGGCGGCGAGCGCGAAGTTGCCGCCGGCATTGACGCCCGCCAGCGTGACGGCAGTGGAGTCCGTGACCGCCGCGTCGTTGCTGCCATTGGTGGCAACCGTCAGTGTCGCGAAGCTGTTGCCGCTGTTGGTTAGCGTGATGGCGCCGCCGGTCGATGAGACGTCGAGCGCGGCCGCGACGATAGCGCCGGTCTGGCTGATCGCGCCGCCGGAGACCAGCGTCAGCTTGCCGCCGACCGTCGCGCCGGAAACCGAGACGCCCGAGGAATCGGTGATCGTCGCATCGTTGCTGCCCGTCGTGGAGACGGTCAGCGCCCCGAACGCATTGCCGCTGTTGCTCAGCACGATGCTGCCGTTCGCCGCCGAGACGTTCAGCGCAGCGGCATGGATCGCACCCGACTGGTTGACCGCGGTGCCGGCCGCCAGCGTCAGCGTGCCGCCGACATGGGCGCTCGCCACGGTCAGCAGCGAGGAATGGGCGAAGCTGGCATTGTCGCTGCCATGCGTCGTCACCGTCAGCGCGCCGAAGGCGTTGCCCGTATTGGTCAGCGTGATGGCGCCCGTGATGGTCGAGACGTCGAGCGCGCCGGCATGGATCGCGCCCGTCTGGCCGATAGCGCCGCCGGCGGCGAGCGTCAGCTTGCCGGTGACCGTGGCGCCGGCCAGCGTCACCGCGCTGCCGTCGACGATCGAGACGTCGTTGGCACTGGTGTCATTGACCGTCAGCGTCGCAAAGCCGTTGCCGCTGCTGGTGAGCGTGATCGGACCGCCGGTGGCGGTGACGCTGAGCGCCCCCGCATGGATGGCGCCGGTCTGGGTGACGGCGCTGCCCGTCAGGCTCAGCGTGCCGCCGACAGCAGCGCTCGCGATCGTCAGCGACGACGCCTGGGAGAACGTCGCGTTGTCGCTGCCCGACGTCGCCACGGTCAGCGCGCCGAAGCTGTTGCCGGCGCCGGTCAGCGTGATGGCGCCGCTGCTGGTGGAGAGATTGAGCGCCCCGGTCTGGAGCGCGGCGGTCTGCGCAATGGGTCCGCCCGCGGCGAGCGTGAAGCTGCCGCCCATCGTCTGGACGCCGCTCCCTGCGAAGGTCACGCCGCCACCCGGCGAGGTCAGGTACACCGCGCCGCCATGCGTCATGACCGCCAGCGTGCCGGCAGCGATGCGCAAGGCCCCGCCGGGGCCGGGATTGCCGATGCCGCCGCTGGCCGCGGCGAGTTTCAGATTGGCCGCGGTGACGGCGGTATTGCCGGTCGTCGCGATCATGCCGGACGCGACGCTGACATCGCCGCCGGCGGCGTTCGAGCTGAACACCGTGCCGTTGCCGATCGTCGCATAATCGCCCGCATTGGCACCGCCGAACAGCGACACCACGCCGAGCGCGTTGACACCGATCACGCCGCCCGCGGCGCCGTGATAGCCGAGCTGGGCATAGCCGTGCAGGCCACCGAGCACGACGGTCCGGGCAAACACGTTGGTGTGTCCGCTGGCGCTGCCGACCGCGACATTGCCTGTCGCATCGCTGCCGCCGATCACGACCGAGCCGTTGTTGTTGCCGAACACGCCGGCATCGGCGAAATGCGCCGCGTCGAAGGTCGTGCCGTCCCAGCCCGCGACGACGGTGACGGCGCCGCTGCCGCCGTTCTGCACCGAGGCGAGGAACGTCATCGAACCCGCGGTGAGCAGGGTCAGGTTGTGCGTGCTGTTGTAGACCAGCGCGTTGTCGAGCTCGTTCTGCGCTTCGCTATCGGTGATGGCGATGGTGACGTCGCCGCCCGACACGTCGGATACGAGCATCGGGGCGATGGCGTCGGAGGAATCGAAGTCAAAGGTCTGCAGCAGGACGTTGCCGGTCTCGCTGAAGCCGCTGCCGGCCACGTTGCCGATCCACGCCTGCGCGCCTTCTCCGGCCGAGCCGTCGAGGAAGGTCGAACCCGCGATGCGCAGGTCGATATTGCCGGTGATGTTGCCCGTCACGTCGCCGTTCAGCGAGCCGTTGCCGATCATCGCATAGTCGTGCGGCACGCCGCCCGCCGTCAGCGTCAGGTCGCCGCGCGCCACCACGAAGATGTCGCCGCCGCCCGTCCCGTGATAGCCGACCTGGGCATAGAATCCGGCCTTGGGCGCCACCGTCAGGTCGCCGGTGAGGATCGTGGTGCGCCCGAATGCCGAGCCGAGGGAAACATCCTGGTTCTGGTTCTCGCCGCCGATCGTCGTGACGGCGCCATTGAGGCCGTAAGCGCCCGCGCCCTGGATCTGCGCCGCCGTGCCGACGGTGTGGCCGTCCCAGCCCGCGACCAGCGTGACCGCGCCGCTGCCGGCATTGCTCACCGTGCCGGTGACGTTCATGCCGGCGGCGCCGGCGAAGGTGAAGTTGTTGGCGCTGGTGTAAGTGAAGCCGCCGATGAAGAGGTCGCCGACCTCCGCGTCGGTGAAGCCGATGAAGACGTTGCCGCCGGTGCCCGCCACCGTGCCGAGATCAGCGGAGAGGTAATCGGCGCGGAAGAAGCCGGTGCGCGTCAGCGCCGTAAGGTCGCCGGTCTCGATGAAGCCCTCGTCCGCGACATTGCCGAGCCAGCCGCGGCCCACCTGATCGGCGAACACGGTCTGCCCGCCCGCCACCAGCGAGATGTTGCCGGTGATGTTGCCCTCGATGCCGGCATCGAGGCTGCCATTGCCAAGCAGCGCGTAATATTTGGCGACGTCGGCGTTGCCCAGCGCGGTGATGTTGCCGGTCATGTTGACGAAAATGTCGCCGCCGCCGGCGCCGTGATAGCCGACCTGGGCGAAGCCGTTGGTCGGATCGATGTTGAGATTGGCGCCGTAGAGATGCAGCGCGCCGCCGGCCGAGCCGATCGAGGCGTCGGTTTCCGCGTCCTCGCCGCCGATGGTGATCGAGCCGCCATTCAGGCCGTAGTGACCCGTATCGGTCAGATGCGCCGCATCGTAGACGCCGTCCCAGCCGGCGATCAGCGTGATCGCGCCGGTGCCCGCGTTCATCATATGGCCAGTGACCTCGATGTCGCTGGTCGACATCAGGGTCAGCGCGAATGGGCTGTCATAGTCGACGAAGGCGTCGACGTTGATCGAACTCTCTTCGCCGATATGGCCGAGCGTGAGATTGCCGTGCGCCAGGTCGTTGGTGATGATGTCGCCAAGGCCGGCGCTTGCGTCGAGGTCGTCGTCCACATCGGCCGCGATGATCACCACATTGCCGGTCGCCGGCACCTCGCCGATGCCCGATTCATTGCCGATGCCGATGGTGCGGCCGGCGCCGCCGCCAGTCGACTCCTGGCCGATATTGCCGCACTCGCAGCCCGGGCCGCCCTCTTCGGTGGCAAGGAAGATCGAACCCAGCGACGACACGAAGATGTCGCCGGTGATGGCGCCCGCGACCGAGCCGTCGAGCGCGCCATTGCCGATCATGGCGTAATGCGCGCCTTCGCCCGGCGCCTGGGCGGTCAGCGAGATGTTGTCGGTCGCGTAGACGGAGATGTTGCCGCCGCCGGCGCCGTGATAGCCGAGCTGCACATTGCCGCCGCCTTGCGCGAACAGGGTGACGTCCGCCGCCGCGATCGTGGTCGCGCCGCTGGCGCTGCCGACGAAGACGTCGTTGTCGGAGCTGTTGAGGAAGACCTCGTTGAAGCCGCTGCCATAGGCGCCCGGCGTCGTCAGGATGTCGCCCATGGCGGTGACGCCGTCCCAGCCCGCGACCAAATTGACCGCGCCGCCGCCGACGCTCTGCGTGTTCTGGATGCTGGCATAGACCGAGATGTTGCCTTGCGACAGCAGGCTCAGCGCATTGGCGCTGGAGTAGATCACCGGCGAATAGACATCGATCTCGTTGGACGCCTCCAGCGTGACGTTGGTGGTCGCCAGCGCCGCGATGATGGTCGAGGGCCGGACGTAATCGGTGTCCTCGGAATCGGTATCGACCGACAGCGTGCCGCCGGGCGGGATCGCCGTGCCGGCGCCCTCGCCCGCCTGGATCACGATGGTGTCGGGATCGAGCAGCCAGGTGCCCGTCTTGCCGTGCGGCGCGCGCGTGTCGACGCTGGCGCCGGTGCCGACGTTCAGCGTGTGGCCGGACGTCTCGATGAAGCCGCCGTCGCCGCCCATGACGCCGCCGCGGGCGCTGAAGATGCCGGAGAAATCGGTCAGCCCGTTCGACCACACGACCAGCGTGCCGCCCTTGCCGCGGCGGATCGCGTCCGCCCGGATCGTCGCGGCGCCCACCGTGACGTTGTCGGCGTTCTGCAAGCCGCCCGCGCCGTGCAGGTCGCCGCCGATGCGCACCGTGCCGCCGCCCGAATCGCCCGAGACGTTGATGGTGGCGTTGTCGGCGACCGTGATGTTGCGCCCGGTGATGGCGACCGAGCCGCCGCTCTGGCCGGGGGCGCGGCCCGAGGCGTCGATCGAGCCCGAGACGGCCACGTCGCCGTCGCCGCCGTCGAGCACGACTTCGCCATTGGCGACGCGCGCGCTGGTCGCCGAGATCATGCCGGTGTTGTTGACCACCGCGCCCGCAATGTCGGCGGCGGCGCGCGCCGTCAGGATGACATGGCCGCCGGCCGCGCTGATCGAGCCGGAGTTCGACACGCCCGTCTGGCCGTTGTCGGCCTTGCCGGCCGGCGCGGTGATGGCATAGCGCAACAAGTTGTCGCCGGTGAAATCGACCGTGAAGGCCGAGGCGCCGCCCAGCACCACGGTGCCGGTATCGGCCGCGATCAGGCCCTGGTTCTGCACGCTGGCGCCCGACAGCACGGCGGAGCCGCCATTGCGGGTGCGGATCGTGCCCTGGTTGACGACCGAGGCGCCGGTGCCGCCCGAGAAGCTGAAATTGCCGTTCTCGAAATCGCGGTCGGCAATATCGGCCGTCGTGGCAATCAATCCGCCGACGTTAACTTGCGAGCCCTTGCCGAACAGGATGCCGTTGCCGTTGATGATCCAGACTTGGCCGTTGGCCAGCAGGCTGCCGAAGATCGACGAGGACTGCGAGCCCAGCACGCGGTTGACGGTGATCGACTTGCTGCCCGGCTGGTTGAAGCGGACGCTGCCGCCCGCCGCGATGGAAAAGCTCTGCCAGTTGATCAGGGCGCGGTCGGTCGCCTGGTTGATGATCGTGGCGTTCGGCTTGCCGGTGATCGTGGCCGAGCCCGAGACGACGACGCCGCCGGCCGGATCGGCCTGCGCCGCGCCGATGCCGAGCACCGAGAGGCAGCTGGTCCCCAGAAGGATCGTCCGGACGATGGCAGAGCTTGTCTTGTTCATGGCTCTTATCCCGTTAGAAGCGTACGGACAGGTCGAGGAGAAGCTTGGTCGCGGTCTTGCCGGCGTCGCTGCCCGGCACCGCATGCAGCGTCTGGGCGCCTTCGAGCGATGCGGTGATGTTGTAGGGCAGCCAGAAGCGCACGCCGCCGCCGACCGAAGCGATGTTCTGGTCCTTCAGCGCGCCCGAGATGTCGAACTTGTACCAGGTCTGCGCCGCGTCGGCGTAGACATAGGGCTCCAGCCCCAGCAGAACCGAATTCTGGAAACGGAAATCGTAGCGCAGCTCCGCCGAGCCGCCGATGCCGTCGTCACCGGTGATGGCACCCGGATCGTAGCCGCGCCCGATCTGGGTGCCGCCGAAGGTGACCTGCTCGCCGGTGATCAGGCGCGAGCGCGAAACCTGCCCCTGCACGCTGAGCACGGTGCTGAAGGAATCGCCGAGCGGCAGCGCGAGGCGCGAATAGGCCGTGACCTTGGTGAAATCGGTCTCGCCCAGGAAACGCGACAGCGGCAGCACGCCGGGCGGCGGCCCCGCCAGCGTGCCGTTGTCCGAGGCGCCGAGGATCGGCAGGCCCTGCGCCACGTCGAAGGTCGTCGTCCACGTTCCCCCGAGCACGCCGGTGAGCTGGTAAGTGCCGCCGATGTCCAGCACCCGCCACTTGTCGCGGCTGATGCCGCCGCCGGCGATGGCGACGCGCGCGTCCTGGATCGTGAAGCCGCCGTCGAGCAACAGGGTCTCGCCGCGCGTGCGGATCACCGGATAGGTCAGGCGCGGCCCGATGGCGTAGCTGTCGGTCAAGACGCCCGCCACCGCGAGCAGCGAGCCCGGCTCGCCATGCGCCACGCTGGCGATCAGGCTGCCGATCATGCCGTCGTCGCCGATGGCGCTGCGATAGCGCACCGAGCCCGCCACCTGCTCCAGCGAATTGGGCGAGGAGGTGACGGTGATGCCGAGTTGGTCGGCGCCGAAGATGGAATTGAACTCGACGTCGCCCTGCACCGTCCAGATGCCGGAGAAGCGCGAGCCGCGATTGTCGACGGCGAGGCCGCCGGCGATCCAGGGCTGCGCCACGTCGACCACCAAATCCGAGGCGCCGGGCGTGTCGGGCGAGGGCCGCAGCACGCCGGTCGCCGAGACGCCCGGGATGTCGTTGGTCAGCAGCAGGCCGCGCTCCATCGTCGCCAGCGTCAGCGGATGGGCCTGCACCGCCGGCTTCAGATAGCCGCGGATCTGCGCCTTGGTCTCGCGGTCGCCGCCCTGCACGGTGACGTTCGACAGGAAGCCCTCGACGACATGGATGGTGAAGACGCCGTCGCGCACGCGCTGCGGCGGCACATAGGCGCGCACCAGGAGATAGCCCCGGGCGCGATACTCCGCCTCGATCTTGTCGGCGACGTCCAGGATGTTGGCGAGCGTGATGTCCTTGCCGATCAGGTCCTGATACAGCGGCTTGAAGGTCTCGGCCGGGATCGTGGTGGTGCCGGCCACCGTGATGCCCGTCAGCTTGAAATGGACTTCATCGACCGCGCGCGGCACCGCCGAGCGGTGCGGCGCGACGATGCTGAAATCGAAATCGGGCTCGGCCGGAACGGCGGGACCCGGACGGCGCAGATCGGGCTGGATCGCGCCGCTCGGCTGTTGCGCGTTCGCGGGCACGCACAGCACGAGCACCATCGCCGTCGTCGCGAGCGCGGCTCTGCTGACCGCACGCTGTCCGGTGCGTCCGCGCCCGAATGAAAAATCCCACTTCAGCAACGCAAACGTCCCCCAGCCACCCACGCAGACTTACGCGAGGGAATACCCCTACGGACCGACAAAATATATTATTCCTATACAGCGCAATGTACCGATTTCCTGCGCCGCAACAATTACATAGTAAAAGAAACAGGGTCCGTTTGGCCGTTTTGTGGCGGGAACTCCGGAACTTCATGGCCGAAGCGCGGCGGCAGTGTGATGTTGCACTGCAGCAGACAACCGGGACGGGAGCACCGGCCGTTTCGTTCTGCCCCATCCAAAAACCGTCATCGCCCGGCTTGTCCGGGCGACCCATGAAAACAGGCGGCGAAAATTGTCACCGGTGGTGTTCATGGTTGGCCGGCACAAGGCCGGCCATGACGTTAATGAGGTATACCGAACCGAAATCGCCTTGGCAGATGATTCAGTGCGCCCGCGATCCCCGCCCCCCTTAACCTCTCCTTAGGCATAAGACTTGCGGCGCGGCCCCCATGTCCGCCGACTCACCGCGCCAACTGCTCCCGGCTGGGACGGCCCGCCCCTCTGCCGCGTCCGCGATTCTCGCCGCCGCGCGCCGCTACGCCCTGTCCGCGCTCGGCCCGCTAACCATCGCAGGGGCGCATTTCCTGGCCTCGATCCTGATTCTCAGGCTGATGGCGCCGGCCGCGTTCGGCCTCTTCGCCTTCGTGCTGGTGCTTGTGCCGTTCTGGCTCGGGATTTCGGTGGCGCTGCTCGGCGCGCCGCTGGTGACGACGCGCCAGGACGGCGGCGGCGCGCGCGAGCTGCCGACGCTGCTCAAAGCCAACCTGCTGTTCTCTTGCGTCGCCACGCTCGCCGTGACGGCGATGACGGCGGCGAGCGGCGCCTCTCTCGCCGCGGCCCTCCTCTTCGGCGCCTATGGCGGCGCGATGTGCCTGCGCTGGTTCGCGCGCTGGCTGAGCTATGCGACGCACCATCCGCTGCGCGCGACGCTCTCCGACGTCGCCTATGGCGTGCTGCTGGTCGGCGGTCTCGCGGCGCTGATGCTGCTGCACGCCGTGTCGATGACCAACGCCGCGCTGGTGCTCTGCGCCGCCGCGCTCGCGGGTCTCGCGGTGTTCGGCCCGGCCTTCGCAAAACAACAGGTCCGCGCCCTGTGGCAGGGCACGCTCGCCGCCTACGCGCCGATCTGGCGCGACCTGACGCAGTGGGCGCTGCTCGGCGTCGTGACCACCGAGCTTTCCGCCAACGCGCATGCCTATCTCGTCACGCTGTTCTCGGGCCCGAAGTCTTTCGCGCTGATCGCCGCCGGCTCGCTGTTCATGCGGCCGGTATCGCTGTGCCTGACCGCCCTCCCCGACCGCGAGCGCCCGTTGATGGTGCAGACGCTGCTGCGCCGCGACCACGAAGCGGCCGACGCCTGCGTGCGCGATTTCCGCGGCGCCGCGGCGGCGATCTGGCTGCTGACGCTGCTCCTCGCCGGCGCCGCGATGGCATGGTTCCCATCGCTGGTCCTCAAGGCCGACTACGACCATGGCCAGGTCGTCATCGTCATCCTGCTGTGGGCCGCGATCATGGCGGTGCGCTCCTGGCGCACGCCCGAAGCGGTGCTGTTGCAGGCGGCGCGAGAATTCCGCCCGCTCGCGAGCGCCAGCGTGTGGTCGAGCGTGGTGTCGCTCGGCTTGACCCTGATCCTGCTGCTCACGCTCGGACCCATCGCCTCGATGCTCGGCATCCTCGCCGGCGACATCGTCATGACCGAGCGCATCTTCGCCCTGGTCCGCCGCTGGAAGCAGGCGCAGCGCTGGCGCCTCGCGCCCGCCTAGCGTCGGAAAAAATATTTTTGCGTCGCAAGAAAATATCGTTCGCTGCGCCGCATATACGAGTCTATCGACCGGCACGAAACGATTTCGCCAATGCCTTCAAGGCTCCGCGCAAATCACGCGGTGGATAAGCGAAGCCGAAAATTATTTTCGGCCACCCCTTGAACCGAGTCGGTCCAGACACCACTTCCCGTAAATCCCCACAGGTGCATGCAAAGCACAGAAGCGGTTTTCGAAACCGCGATTCCCGTGATGCCCGAACTATGTCCTGAGCGCGGCGGAAATAACCTCCGCGATGTGCATCGCGCTCTCGCCCCGGATCATGCTGCGGTGATCGCCCGGCACGGTGCGCACGGTGAGCGCGCCGCAGATCTCCCGCCACAGGCGCGCGGGGCTGGCGCGCATCGCATCGCCCTCCTCGGGCACGATCAGCAGGATCGGCCCGTCATAGGGCGAGGGCCGGTACTGCGCCACCGCCGACAGCGTCGCGTCGTACACGCCCTGCAGCGCCGGCGGAATGCGCCCCGGCAACGGCTGGTCCGCAACGGGCCGGAGGCCGAAGCGCACGAAGATACGATGCGCGAAAGAAGACGCCGCCGCCCGCGCGTACGAAAAATGCCGCCGCACCGGCAGCGAACGCAGAGTCGCAAGATGATGACGCCCACGCGCCGCCACATGCTCGGCCCACACCGCGAACGGCCATTGCCGCGCATGCGTCTGGGTGTCGATCAGCGTCAGCGACGCCGGCACCTCGCCTTGCGCGCGCAAACGGCGCGCCATCTCCAGCGCGGTCAATCCGCCCGAGGAATAGCCGGCAAGATGATACGGCCCGCCGGCAAACGCGCTGCGGATCGCGGCGAGATAATCGTCGGCCATCGCGGCAATCGAACGGTTCGGCGCCTCCCTGCCGTCGAGGCCGCGCGCCTGGACGGCATAGACGGGGCCATCGAAGGCCAGCTGGCGGCCGAAGGCGAACAGCTCCATGACGTTGCCGCCGACGCCGTGCACGATGAAGAGCGGCGCGCCTTCGCCGGCACGGATCAGGACCAGCGGCGAGAATTCGGCCGTTGCCTGATGTGCCACGGCGGCGGCGAGCGAAGCGATCGTCGGCGCGGCATAGATCAGCGTCACGGGCAGCTCGCGCCCCAGCGCCTCTTCGATGCCGAACATCAGGCGCAGCGTCGACAGCGAGTCGCCGCCGAGGTCGAAGAAATCGTCGTCGCGCCCGATATCGTCGCGTTCCAGCACGCGACGCCAGATCGCGGCGATGGCGTCTTCGGTCTCGCCCCGCGGCGCGTCGCCCGGCGCGGGCGACGAAGCGCCTTCGCGGCGCTGCCAGGCCTCGTCGAGCGCCGCGAGCGCGCCGCCGTCGAGCTTGGCACTCGCCAAACGCGGAATGGCGTCGATCAGATGAACGCGCTGCGGCTGCAGCGCGGGCGGCAACGCATCGCGCAGGGCCGCCTTCAAATCCGCCGCGAAATTCTCGCCGGCCTCGGGCGCGACAACATAGGCGATGAGCCACCAGCTGGCGCCGACGCGGCGCGGATACACTGCTGCATCGCGCACGCCGGCCTGGCGGCGCAAGGCGGCTTCGAGCTCGCCCGGCTCGACGCGCTGGCCGCGAATCTTGAGCTGGCGGTCCTTGCGGCCCACAAGGTCGATCAATCCATCGGCGCGCAGCCGCACCAGGTCGCCGGTGCGCAGGATGCGGCAGGTGGGGTCCTTGGGATCGGCCGGAAAATCGGCGCCGACGCAACGCCCGCCCAGCCAGCGGCCGAGCGCGACATAGGGACTACGCACCACGAGCTCGCCGGTCTCGCCCGGCGCGACCGCGCCGCCGTCCTCGCCGAGGATCGCCAGCGCGTTGCCGGCGAGCGGATAGCCGAGCGGCACGCGGCTGCCTTCTTGCGGAAAATCCGCCGGCACGAACCATTGCATGATCGGCGCTTCGGTCGAGCTGTAGCCGAGCTCGATGCGGCAGTCCGTCGGCAGCCAGGCGCGCAAGGCCTCGACGTCGCTCCACAAGACCGCGTCGCCGCCGACGCGCACCACGCGCAGCGACGCCGGCGCCTGGCCCGCGCCGAGCTGCATCAGCGAGCGCAGCAGAGCCGGCACGGCATAGACCATGGTGATCTCGGCCTCGTCGAGGCGGCTCAGGATCTGCCGCGCTCCGGCGCGCTGCACGTCGATCAGGTGCAGCGTCGCGCCGGTCAGCAGCGCCGTCAGCCGCTCGCGCAAGCCAGCGATGGTGCACTCCGAGCTCAGCGGCAGGAAGCGGTCCTGTTCGCTCACATGCGCCGCGCCGACATATTGCGCCACGCGCCGCAGCAGCGCGCGCTGGCTGTTGACGATGCCCTTGGGACGGCCCGTGCTGCCCGAGGTGAAGAGCACGAAAGCGGGATCGTCGGGGCCGGCCGGCGACGCCGGAAGGTCCGAAGTTTGCGGCAGCGGTTTCGCAAGATCGAGTCTGTGCACGCCGACGGGCACGAGCCCTGCGCTCTCCGCATCGTCGAAGCGCCCCACCAGCGCCGCCATACCGGAATCGGCCATGACGTCGGCAAGCCAGGCGCGCGGATAATGCAGGTCGAGCGGCACGAACAGCCGCCCCGCCGCCAGGCACGCCAGCATGGCGAGCGGAAACTCCACCGAGGCCGGCAGCAGGATGCCGACCAGGTCGCCGGGCGCCGTTTCGGCGGCGATCAGCGCCGCGAACGCGCAAACCAGGCGCAGCGCCTCGCGATAGGTGACGGCCTGCTCGCCGTCGTCGATCGCGATGCGCTCTGGATATAGGTTTGCAATGGACCGGAAGCGCTCCCAGATCGGGACGGCGAGATCGGCGTCCGTGAAGGGCGCAAAGCTGCGCGCCACCGGACCGTTCCAGTCCAGCGCATAGTTCGACTGGTCCAGCCAGGGCGCGGTGAATCGATGCAGCACGGTCTTTTCGCCAATCGGGCCCGCGAGGCTAGCGCCGCGCGGACAACAAACCCTGAAGGTCTTTTCGAACCACCCGTCCCGATCCGGGACAGGCACAGCTTATGCAACGACGCAGATGCATGGATTATTCCGGGAACGCTCGGCGATTTTCGTCCCGTTCCGGTCCAACAGGAGGCACACCGATGCTCCACGTTGATACAGCCAAGCTTGCCGGCACGCCCGCCAATGACAGCGAAGCGCCCGAGCCCAAACGTTTGACGCCCGCCGAACAGCCCTTCCCCCGGCTGATCGGCCTTGAGATCACCGAAGCGACGCCCGGCCGCGTCCGCGCCAAGCTCGCCGCGCGCAACGAGCTCTGCCGCTCCGGCGGCACGCTGCATGGCGGCGCCATCATGTCGCTGGCCGACATCGTCGCGTCCTGCGGCGCGTTCCTGAATTTGCCCGAAGGCGCCAAGACCACGACCATCGAGAGCAAGACCAATTTCATCGGCGCCCCGAAGGAAGGCGCGCCGATCTTCGCCGAGGCCGTGCCGCTGCATGTCGGCCGCCGCTCCTCGGTATGGCAGACCAACGTCACGCGCGAAGACGGCAAGCTGGTCGCGGTGGTGATCCAGACCCAGATGGTGATCTGAAGGACAGAATCTACCCTCCCCTTGAGGGAGGGTCGAAAAATTTCGAGCGCAGCGAAGAAATTTTTCGGGGAGGGGTCTGACGGCAGTGCTCTGCGTCGG
>OLLF01000113.1_pt1 | contig 16790 bp, 15 predicted proteins | sample 1604471 | NCBI WGS metagenome assembly OLLF01 (sample SAMEA104055714, study PRJEB20765) | soil metagenome | isolation source: soil
GAATTTAAACCGGACAGCAGTGGGTCAAGCCCGGCCATGGTGACGTGGAATCTACTTGATCGTCCGCACCGCGATCGAGGTTCCCGCCGCGAACACGCCGCCCAGGTTCTGCATCGGGCCCAGCGGCTGCACGTCGTCGCGCACCACCTGCACATGCGGCTCGCCGGACAAAAGCTTGTGCGTCACGCGGCCGTTCTGCACCAGCACCAGGACCTGCGCCGTCCAGCCGGTTTCGCGCGTCGTGTGCACGAAGCCGAACAGGTCGAGGAACAGGCTGCCCTCGCGCTGGAAATCGTGATGCTCGACCTTGAAGACGTAGCCGTTGCAGGCGGTGCGCGCCATGATGCACTCCTGCACCGCGGGATCGAGCTTGTCGAACGCCATCGAGCTGTTGGGCATGAAGCGCTCGACGATGTCGAGATAGGACAGCACCGCCACGTTCGGCGTGTTGTCGGTGTCGAAGCCGAGGCTGGACATCTCGTCGATCGAGGTCTGCCGCAGCGCGATCCGGTCGAAGGCGCCGTGCACCGCGCCGTAGGAATCGAATTTCGAGGACCCGATCTCGCTCTGGCTCGGCAGCAGCATCCCGTCGCAGCCGCCCAATGCCAATGTGACTCCACACGCCCCCACGAAGCGTATGACGCTTGCCCAACGCATGTATGACCCCAATCGATAGCCGGGATTCTCGTGTCCCGTGATGCCGCCTGGGCAGAGCATAGGCCGATTTCCCGTTTCGATACGAGTCGAGTGTGTGACTGGTAAACAACGGTCGGGGATTCCGGTGGATTTGCGCCGATTGCCGCGGCCACCCTGCCGCCGTGGCGCGCTTGCGCCGGCCCGATGGTGCGGCGCATCATGGCGCATCGCCATCCGGAACGCCGCCATGAACGCCCGCCATGAACGTCAGTGAAGCGCTTGCCACGCGCAAATCGGTCCGCGCCTTCCGGCCCGATCCGGTGCCGCGCGCCACCCTCGAAACCATTCTGGTGGGGGCGGCGCGGGCGCCCTCGGGCGGCAATCTGCAGCCCTGGAAGGTCCATGTCCTCATCGGCGACGCCCGCGACGAGATCGTCCGCCGCACCAGGGCGCGGATGGCGCAGAACCCGCGCGGCGGCGTGCCGGAGTACCACATCTATCCGCCCGCGCTGACCGAGCCCTACAAGACCCGCCGCTTCGCCATCGGCGAGGCGATGTACGCGACGATGGGCATCCCGCGCGAGAACAAGGCCGCGCGCCTGACCCAGTTCGTGCGCAACTGGGAGTTCTTCGGCGCCCCCGCCGGCCTCATCGTCTCGATCGACCGCCAGATGCAGCAGGGCCAATGGGCCGACCTCGGCATGTTTTTGCAATCGGTCATGCTCCTGGCGCGCGAGCACGGCTTGCACACCTGCGCCCAGGAAGCCTGGGCCCCGTTCCACGAAACCGTCCGCGACTATTTGAAAGTGCCGCCCGAAGAGATGATCTTCTGCGGCATGGCGATCGGCTATGCCGACGACACGGCTGCGATCAACCGCCTCGTCTCGGAGCGCGCGCCGCTCGGCGACTGGGCGACCATCCGCGAGCGGGCGTGAGGAGCGCACGATGAACCGCACGCCGTCGCCGCTGCAAGGCGCGCTCTGGATGGTGCTGGCCGGCGCCGCCTTCGCCGGCGTCAACACGCTGGAGCAGATCGCCACCGTCCAGGCCGGCATGCCCGCGCCGACCGCGGCCTTCCTGCAATATCTCGTCGCCTTCGTCGTGATCCTGCCCTGGGCGATGCGGCGCGGCCTGGCGGCGCTGAAGACCAGGCGGCCCGGCCTGCACGGCTTGCGCGTCGTGCTCTCGGCCTTCGGCGTGCAGGCCTGGGTCGCGGGCCTCGCCCATGCCGTGCCCATCGGCATGGCCATCGCGCTGGTCATGACCTCGCCCTTCTTCGTCACCCTGGGCGCCGGCATTTTTCTGAAAGAGACCATCAGCGTCGAACGCTGGCTGGCCGTCAGCATCGGCTTCATCGGCGGCCTCGTCATCCTCGACCCGTTCTCGAACGGCTGGTCGGCGGTCGATCTGCTGCCCGTCGCCGCCGCGGCGCTGTGGGCCGGCGCCTCGCTGTGCCAGAAGCGCCTCCTCGCCGAAGAGAGCGCCGCGGCCAGCACCGCCTGGCTGCTGCTGCTGCTGGCGCCGATCAACCTGGTGCTGGCGATTCCGACCGGCGTGCTGCCGCACTCCACCTTCGCGCTGGAGGCCATCGTCGCCGTCGGCATTCTCACCGCGCTGGCGCAGGGCTTCCTGGCGCTGGCCTACAGCCGCGCCGACGCTGCCTATGTGCAGCCTTTCGACCATGTGAAGCTGCCGCTCAACATCCTGGCCGGCTGGATCGTCTTCGGCACGCTGCCGACGGGCCGCCTGTGGCTCGGCGCCGCGCTGATCGTGGGCGCCTCGCTGTTCCTGCTGCTGCGCGAGCACCGGACGGCGCAAAAGATTCTACCTCCCCGTGAGGAGTTCGTAGCGACTACCAAACGCCATATTCTATCGGCGTTTTTTGCCGATTGCGGTTTTGTTTGCGCGTTCTGTTGTCCAGTGCTTCGGCACGTCGCTCGAGCCGGCGTTGCGAAACCACTGTGCCGACGGGGTATCCCAATTGGCCGTTTGGTTCGTTTTCATCGCGACATAGGCCGCCACGAGAGCCAGGACGGCAAGAAAGACGAACAGTGCCGGTCCCGGAGGGACGACACGACTCCTCCGCGGCCCATTTGCACGAGCACGGATTGTTCTCGTTGTCGTTCGCCGCTTGGTCATGGATGACCCGCAGATGTGGACTCGCGAACAACGCCGGTCGTTCGCGAGCCGCTGTCACAGCGCTTTCGACAGACCCACGAAGAATCCTCGGCGCGGACCGAACTGCGGCGCGCCGACGCCGATACCCGATCCGTCGCGGATTTCGTATTTGGTGTCGAAAACGTTGATCAGGTCGAAGCGGGCGGTGATCCCTTCGGCCCCGGGCACATCGAACGTCCGGCTTACGCCCAGATTGACCTGGGTGTAGCCGGGCACGGAATCGCCATTCGGCGTTGCACCGTCTTTTCGCAAGCCCGAACCATAAAGAACGTCGGCGCTGAACACGAACTTCCGCCAGGTATAGGAAGCGCCGGCCGACACCGTCACGATCTGCTGATGATCGAGCGGAATGAAATGGTTCGCGATATAGGCAAGATCGCCGGGATCGAACTGGAATTGGCTCGATACGATGTCGCGGCCCGTCGCGCGCGTATAGGCGGCATTGACATAGCTCGCGAAATTGTCGTCGCGATAGGAGCCGGTGAACTCGACGCCGTACTGGCGTCCGCTGCGGTAGTTGAACGGCGTCAGGATGATCGGCGCGCCGAACTGGCCTTCGTCGATCATGTTGCGCGATTGCTTGTCGAACGCGTCGAGCCCAATCGCCCATGTGTCGCCAAGCTGCTGATTGATGCCGACATCGTAGTAGTCGGCCCGCTCGGCCTTGGGCGTGTCATTGATCGTGTTGGGCGGGGCGGCCGTCGTGCCGGCGAGCGGCGCGATCGAACTGCTGGCGATCAATTCGATGGGCGGCGGCGAGAAGTAGCGCGAATAGCCGGCATGGATCGTCGTGGTATCGGTCGGCGTCCACACCGCATTGATGCGCGGACTGAGCTGGCTTTCGGCGTCGAAGGCCCGGAACTGGTCCCAGCGCAGGCCGTAATTGATCGTCAGCGAGGCGAACGGCTTCCACTCGTCCTGGAGATAGAAACTGTAGCTCCAGGCATGTTTCGCGGAATTATCGGGAATGGTCAGCGGAACGACGCTGGTCTGGTTTCCCGCGCCATCGACCGGCAAGACGAGAGACGATGTCCGGCTGACCAGATCGTCGGCCTGATACAGCGCGCCGAAACGGATCGTGTGGCTGTCGCCCAGGTGCCAGGCGCCTTCCGCTTGCAGGCCGTAAGCTTCGTCCCGCTTGTAGGCGTTTTGCGAAATGCCGTTGTACAGCAGATCGCCGACCGCGTCGGGCGTGAAGAACAAGCTGGAATATCGCCCGAACGCCGAAATCTGGAAGTCGAAGGCTCCTTGGGAGTGCAGGTACGAGACGATGCCGTAATGCGTGATCTCGCGTTGCAGCTCGTTGAGATTGTCGCTGAGGAACGCGGTCTGACCGTTGACGTTCAGCACGTTGTTTCCGGTGCCGGGGTCTACCGGACCAAGGCCGACGATCCCGTCGAGCCCCGCGGGCTGCAGACCCCGCTGGTTCGGAATCTCGAACATGTCGCTGGAAGTGCCGAGAATGGCGGTGATGCTGCTGTTCTGATCCAGGATATCCTGCAGGAACGCAAAGCCGTGATACTGCTTGGTGCGGTCATGCAGCGGATCGGACCTGCCGTCCGGCGACTCGATGCCCAGCGAATTGGTCGTGTAATCGCCGGAGACGAAATAATTGAATCCGCCGGTCGAGCCGCCATAGTCCGCGCTGGCTGTGATGGCGCTGTGGCTGCCGCCATAGACGCCGAGCTGGCCGCCCGGTTCGAACAATCCGGTCTTGGTCTGCACGTCGATGACACCCGCGGTTCGCAGGCCGTACTCCGCCGGCAAGGCACCGGTGATCAGTTTCATCGAATCGGCGAGCCTGGGATCGAGCGTCTGGCCGAAGACCGAGATGCCTTCGGGAATGATGATGCCGTTCAGACGATATTGCAGGCCGTTATGCTCGCCCCGCACATGCAATTGCCCGAACGAATCCTGCGCCACGCCCGGCGCCTGCAGCACGACCTGGTTGAGCAGCGTGTTCTCGCCGCCCGGCTGGTTGTCGATGTCCTTGGCGGTGATGGTGTAGGTCGAGGCGCCGACCTGCGTCTGGATGCCGTTGCGCGCCTCGGCGAGCTTTTGCGCCGTGACGACGACGGTCTCGACCGAGCCGGACGTGGCATCGGCGACCTGCGCCAGGGCAGGCGTGGCGAGGCACAAGGCCGTCGCCGCAGTCGAAAGAAGAAGTGAACGGTACATCGTTGAACCCTCGGCATTGACGCCTCGCGGCCAGCGCGATTGCGCTTGGACACGTCGAAGCGATGACATTGCGAATGCGTGAGACGCCGGACGACCGTGAGGTCGCGCCGCCGCGCTACGCGCTTACGTCGGCGATGTCAGGCGAGAGGGGGTGCGCGGCCGTACCAGCTATGCGAGACGGCGCGGATGATCGCGACAGGCGCGATCAACAACGGGGCCGCCGTTACGGTCGGAATCGGGAGCGGGAACGTGGCAGGAGCCGGCGCGACATAGGCGCCGGAATGCAGGTATTCCTGGCAAAGCGGACAGCGCGTCGGATCATCCGTCGGCCCACGCTGCTTCTGTTCACGATCGAGTGAAGTCGAGTCTTTCGCGGCAAGTTTCTGAGCCGCGGCGGGCTGCGCGCCAAAGCCCGCTTCCGCCTGCGCGGGAATGTGGATGTGCGTTTGGGTGGCGAAACCGGAGACGATAAAGGCCAGAAGCGCAAACAGCGAAATGACGCCGCGCAGCGACAAACCGGTGGTTTGTCGGCTCGTTCGCACGCTTCCGAATCTGCCGCGCTTTGCTTGCAACGTCTCGCGTCCAAGTACGTTTGCCACCGCTTTACACACGATTTTCGGCGCGGTTGCAACGTGTTGTTATCGGCCGCACGTCGCGGAACGCCCACCGTCAGGGGCGCAGGCGGCGCGGTAGCGAATCACGCTATATAGATGCAAGGCATTGATATATTTAGGTATTATCAACGTGCGCGAATCGATCTTTATAGCTTATAAATAACGAAGCGGCGGTCAGCGGCGCTATAAGAATCAAGCACCTGGAAATACTGGCGTTTATGCCCGGCGCGCCGAATTTATTGATAGACTATAATAATGAGACTGCCGGCGCATCCCCCCGACTCGGCTTCGCTGCTCAAGGCGCTGATCGAGAGAAAACCCGAATATTTGGTTGCCATCGGCGCGCGCGCGGGCGTCGTCGACGAAAAAGGCCGCTATCTTCATTGGGACAAATTTCGCTTCCGCAAACCGTCGTCGGGCCTCACCGCCGCCGAGGCTTGGACGCTCACGCGCGTTGCCCGCTTGGTGTCGAGCCAGTCCCTGCCGTTCGCGGACGGAAGAGGCCGGCGCTTCACGTTGTGCGAGCCGCCCGCCCTCAAGCTTGTCCTGCGGGAACTCGACATGAACGCCGGCGGCGCGCTGGCGTCGGATGCGACCGCGCTGTCGTCCGGCGAGGGTCGTCTCTACCTGACGCGATCGCTGGCCGAAGAGCCTTTCGCCAGTTCGTTCATCGAAGGCGCGGCGACGACAAGGCAGATCGCCAAGAAGCTCATCTACGGCGGCCGGGCGCCGCGCACCAAGGATGAGCGCATGGTGCTCAACAATTACCATGCCATGGAGTTCGTGAAGTCGCACCGCGGCGATGCGCTCACGGTGCCCATGCTGTTGGAGCTGCATCGAATCGTGACGGAGGGCACGCTGGCTTCCGCGCACGACGCCGGCAGGGTCCGTACCTCCGACGATATTCGCGTGGTGGACGAGTCAAACGGCGAAATTCTCCATCAGCCGCCGGTGGCGTCCGAACTGGCCGGCCGGCTCCACCAATTGCTCAAATTCGCCAACGATCCCCTTGGCAAGAGCGACTGGGTCCATCCCCTCGTCAAGGCTTTCGTGCTCCATTTCATGCTCGCGTACGAACATCCTTTCGTCGACGGCAATGGCCGCGTCGCGCGTGCGCTGTTCTATTGGGCCGCGTTGCGCGAAGGTTACTGGCTGATCGAATATGTCTCGATCTCCAGCGTCATCGCCGAGGCGAAGATCGCTTATGGAAGAGCGTTCCTGCATGTCGAAACCGACGCGAACGATCTCACCTACTTCCTGATCTATCATGCCGACGTCCTGGCGATGGCCGTGCAGCGGCTCACCGCTTTCGTCGCGAAAAAGCGCGACGAAGTGGCCGCCTTCGAGAAACGTCTGGCGGACAGGCGTCGTCCCGGCGCCTTCAACCACCGTCAGTCATGGCTGTTGAACGAATTGGCACGCCAGCGCATGGCGGGGATTACGATCTTGGATCACGAAAAGACCCATGGCGTGACATATCTCACGGCGCGCAGTGACCTGGAGGGCCTGCTGAAACAGCGCCTGCTGAAGAAGACGAAGAACGGACGCACCTCCGTCTACACGCCGGCGCGGGATCTGATCGACCGGCTCACCGCCACCTGACCCAGGCGCTGAAAATGAGAAACCCGCGCCGGCTTTCGCCGACGCGGGCTCTCGCTTGAATGTGGGGTTCCTACAGGGAGGGGCTTACTGCGGAACCACACGCCTCAAGGTCTGAGCGTCGCCAGGAAAAGTGTACTTGCGGTTTTCCGTCCGGCGACGCGACAATTCATAAGCTCATGCGGCCTTAGAGCCGGATGAAACCGATGATCTGGCCGGTGTACGGATTCACCTCGATGAAGGTGACCCGGTTGAACCGGTCGAAAGAGCGCACGACATAATGGCCGCGCACGAAATAGGGATTGCCGGTGAAGCGCACATGGCGCGCTCGCAAAGAATTGAACACCACGCGGTGCTCGACGATGCGGCGCTCGACGCGCTCGATGCGTGCCCGGCCGCGATCGTTGTGGGTGCCGAACCCGCCGTGAAACGGCGCGGCATCGGCAGCCGAAACGCCGGCGAGGCTGAGAACGGTGGCCGCGGCGGCGGCCGTCAGGATCTTCTTGATGGTCATCTTCGTCTCCTTGGCACGCCCCGTCACGTGGGGCACCGTGTTTCGGAACCGCAAGGCAACTGGAGCCTGCGTTCCATGTCGCGTAAGATGCGCCCCAGTGCCTGAACGCGTTCTGGACAGCTTGTTCATGCTGGGTTCATGGCCAGGGAACTAAAGAGGACCATGCGCTCCCGGCTTTTTCTCACCTCTGTCCTGATGCTTCTGGCGCTCGCCGGACCCGCCGCCGCGCGCGGCACGCTGGACAGCATCCTGCCGGACATCCGCGCGCAGCATCCCGGCCGCCTCTCCGATGCCGAGCCCTGGACCGATGCCGACGGCCGCACCCATTACCGCATCAAATGGCTGACGCCCGAGGGCCGCATTCTCTTCTTCAATGCCGACGCCGACAGCGGCCGCTTCTCCAGCTCCGGCGACGGCGATGTCGGCCGGCAATGGCGCGGCGGCAATCGCACGCGCGGCGACGACGACGGCGCCTCGCAGTCCTCCGGCGGCGACAACAATGGCGGCGGCCATCGCAGCCACTGGAACGGCGGCGATTCCGGCGACGGCGATACCGGCAGCGTCTGGCGCGACCGCCACGATCGCGGCGGCGATGGCGGCGACTGGCGCCGCGGCGGCGATCGCCATGGCGATGGCGGCAACCACGATTGGGGCGGCGGACGCGGCGGCGGCCACGGCGATTGGCACGGCGGCGGCGGCGGCGAGAGCAGCGGCGGTCATCACCATCATGGCGGGAATTGAACCATGCGCATTCTGCTCGTTGAAGACGACAAGGATCTGCAGCGCCTCCTGAAGAAGGCGCTGGGCGATGCCGGCTATGTCGTGGACACCGCCAGCGACGGCGAGGAAGGCCATTTCCTCGGCGACACCGAGCCCTATGACGCCGTCGTCCTCGATCTCGGCCTGCCCAAGCTCGACGGCGTGCGCGTGCTGGAGCGATGGCGCAAGGACGGCAAGACCATGCCGGTGCTGATCCTGACCGCGCGCGACCGCTGGAGCGACAAGGTCGCGGGCTTCGACGCCGGCGCCGACGACTATCTCGCCAAGCCCTTCATCACCGAGGAGTTGCTCGCCCGCCTGCGCGCCCTGATGCGCCGCGCCGCCGGCCTGGCGACGAGCGAGATCGAGATCGGCCCCTTGCGCATCGACACCCGCGCCAGCCGCGTCACCGTCGCCGGCAATCCGGTGAAGCTGACGAGCCTGGAATACCGCCTGCTGTCGTATCTCGCGCATCACAAGGGCAAGGTCGTCAGCCGCACCGAGCTGGTCGAGCATCTCTACGACCAGGATTTCGACCGCGACTCCAATACGATCGAGGTCTTCGTCGGCCGCCTGCGCAAGAAACTGGACACCGATTTGATCCAGACCGTGCGGGGTCTCGGCTATTGCCTGGATGAAAAGCCTGCGAGTTAGAAAAAGAAGAATCCCCTCTCCCCCTTCGGGGGAGAGGGCAGGGTGAGGGGGCGGCTCCGCTTGGTGACGGACTCGAAGAAAAGGCAACGAAAGTCGCAGACGCTCAATCGCTCACGCGCCAAAGAAATGCGCCGCCCTTTTACCCTCCCCTTGAGGGAGGGTCGAAAAATTCGCAGCGCAGCGAAGAATTTTTCGGGGAGGGGTCCGACGGAAGTGCTCAGCGCCCGACCCCTCCCCGAAATTTGCTTCGCAAATTTCGACCCTCCCTCAAGGGGAGGGTAAGAGTATCAGCATGTCCCCTCGCCCCCTCATCACCCGCCTCCATCTCGACTCCCTCGCGGGCCGGCTCATCGCCGCCGCCGCGGTGTGGACGGTGCTGGCGCTGGTCGGCGGCGGGCTCATCCTCTCCAACGCCTTCCGCAATTCGGTGCAGGGCGATTTCGATTCGGAGATCGCCGACGACCTCGATTCCCTCGTCGCCGCCGCCGGCCATGACGCAAGCGGCGAGATCAAGCTCGAGCCGCGCTATCTCGCCGCCTCGTTCCAGCGCGCCTATTCCGGCGACTACTGGCAGATCGCCCCGGTCGGCACGGGCGCGACGCTGATCTCGCACTCGCTGCTCGACCACACGCTGTCCTTGCAGAACGCCGCGCCGTTCAAGGAAGGCATCGTCGCCGGCTATGGCGCGGGCCCCGACAACCAGCACCTGCGCATCCTGGCGCGGCGCATCGAGTTTCCGATTCCCGCCACCGCCAAGCCCGACGACAGCCGCGCCTACATGCTCTATGTCGCCGCCGACACCGCCGAGCTCGACCAGCGCATCGCCGCCTTCAACGGCACGCTGGTGTGGTCCTTCGTCGTGCTCGGCCTCGGCCTGATCATCGCCATCTTCCTCCAGGTCCGCGTCGGCCTGCAGCCCTTGCGCAACGTGACGCGCGCCCTGCACCGCATCCGCGCCGGCGAGGCGCGCCGCCTGGAAGGCCATTTCCCGGCCGAGATCGAGCCGCTCGCCAGCGAGCTCAACAGCCTGATCGAGCACTCCGCCGAAGTCGTCGGCCGCGCCCGGTCCTATGTCTCCAACCTGGCGCATTTCCTGAAGACGCCGCTGACCGTGCTGACCAGCGAGGCCGCGGCGCAGCCCGGCCCGCTGGCCGAGGCGGTGAACCGCCAGGTCCTCACCATGCGCCGCCAGGTCGACCACTATCTCACCCGCGCCCGCGCCGCCGGCGCGCTCGACGTGCTGGGCAGCGTGACGCCGGTGGCCGGCGTGCTCGACGATCTCGTGCGCACCCTGCGCCGCATCCACAAGGACAGCAGCATCATGATCGACGTCGTCTGCCCGGCCGCGCTCGCTTTCCGCGGCGAGCGCCAGGACCTGGAGGAGATGGCCGGCAATTTGATCGACAACGCCTGCAAATGGGCCGACAGCCGGGTGCGCGTCACCGTCGCGCCGGCCGGCGCCACGATCCTTATCGCGGTCGAGGACGACGGCCCCGGCCTCACGCCCGAAGAGCGCAGCCATGTCGGCGAGCGCGGCGAGCGGCTGGACGAAAGCGTCCCCGGCACCGGCCTCGGCCTCGCCATCGTTCGCGATATCGCCAAGCTCTACGGCGGCGCGATGGAGCTGGGCGCCTCCGAGCTCGGCGGATTGGGCGTAAGGCTGACGCTGCCGGCGATTGCGTGACCATGCGCGACGTCGTTAATCCTCCTTAATCACCGCATGGGATCAATTCACCTGACGCTGGAAACATCGCATTAACCGTCCCTCGACTATATCTGACGGTCGAGGCCACAATCCTGTCCCATGGATTGCGTCTTTTGGGGCCATGATGATCTCGCCGGAACGCACCGGATTGCTGAAATCCTTCTTGGGCGGTTTGCCCGAGCAGATCGCCGCGCGCCTGGCGCAGGCGGTGGAGGTCGACCGCCTGGTCGACGGCAAGCTGCTCCCCCATGAAATGATTCTGGAAGGCCTGCGCCCCGCCTTGCGCCGCTCCGCCGGCGCCGACCGCACCCCGACGCCGCTGCGCGCCTTCTGCATGCCGTTCGAGGATCTCTTCACGCTGCATCCGCGCAAGGCCAAGCAGAAGGGTTCCATCGCGCGCGGCAGCGTCACGCCGGTGTGGGCCTGGATCAGCCAGACGCTGCTGGTCGAGCAGAGCAAGGATTACATCCGCGAGTTCAAGGCGCTCATCCTCGCCGGCAAGCATGCCCAGTCGCGCGACCGCGCCGCCGCCTTCTGGGCCGTGGCTTCGGCCGCGATGCAGGCCAGGCTCAACGACCCGGCCGGGCGCAAGGCCGCGCGCGCGCTCTTGAATTCGGAGCTGATCCTCGACGACGCGGCCGAGATGGCGTTGCTGCTCGGCGCCGGCCTCGACGTGGCCGAGCTGCAGCAGATGCTGCCCAAGCCCGTGCCGACGCTGACCGACGACCTGCTCTGGCCGCTGCGCGCCATCTATGACCGGCTGATCGTGGCCTCGCCCGACGTTGCGCCGTACGTCGCCGTCATCGCCATGCACCGGCTGGCGCGGCCCTGGGAGGCGCTCAAGCTGCCGCTCAGCATCTCGCGCCAGACCCAGGACACGCTGATCAGCTCGACCGACATGGGCCTGGTCGGCGAGATCATCTTCGGCGACATCGAGACCTACGGCAACGCGGTGCGCGCCGCGCGCCATCCGCAGTTCGACGAGGCCGCGCTGCTCGACAACCTCACCCATTTCACCGCGCTCTCCAGCGGCATCGTCAAGGGCATCGAGATGCGCCGCGACGGCAAATGGGGCCAGCGCCTGATGAAGGACCGCGCCGCCCTCGCCGAGGTGATGGACGGCTTCATGGAGCGCGCGCCCAAGGAGCTCGCCGCCGCGCTGCCGATGCAGAAGGGCGGCAGCTTCGGCGGCGGCCCGAAGTTTCCGGATTTCGCCAAGGCGGTCGATCCCGAGAAGACCGAACGGGGCCTGCGCTATGCGCGGCTCGTGGTCGGCGCCAAGAACCTCGCCGTCGCCGCCTCCTTCGGCGCCTCGGTCAAGAAGGCCGACGAGGAGATGTGCCAACTCCTGCGCAGCTACAACGAGGACGTGGTCAAGGAGCTGCGCACGTCCGAAGGCGCCAAGCGCGCCGTGGTCGAAAGCCAGTTCGAATTCGTCTGCGCCGCGACGGCTTTGCTGTTCAGCGAAGAAGAAGCCGAACTCCTGCGCCGCAGAGGCAAGGCCGCGCTGCAGGCGGCCGCTGCGGCCTGACGGCTTCTTCTTCCGTGCGTCCGAGGGTTTTTTTTGGCGCCGCGGCCATGCGCGCACGCCGGAACCAAATGCGAGCCATCCGGTTATCCATACGTCGGGCGCATAGGCGTCCCGTTTTTTCGCCAATCGAGATGAGTTCGACCAACCGGCTGCGGCGCCGGCGACGTTTCCTTGCGCCAGATCAAGGATGGCGGCGCCCGTGCGTGCCAGCCTTATCGGACATGCCGGGGAATTTGCCATGCGCTTTCGCCGATTGGACAAAGACACATCGCCGGCAGTCCGCGGCGGTACGCGCGCGGTCATCCTCGCCTTTGCGATCCTTGCCGGCTCGTGCTCGGCCGCCTTCGCCGTTCCCAGCTTCGCTGAACAGACCGGCCAGCCCTGCAGCGCCTGCCATATCGGCAGCTTCGGTCCGCAACTCACCCAGTTCGGCCGCCAGTTCAAGCTCGAAGGCTATACGATGCGGGCAGGGGACAGCTTCACCAATCCCGTCTCGGCGATGGCGATCGTCTCATTCATCAACACCGCCGCCGACCAGGCCGGGCCGCCCGCGCCGCACTACGGCGTGAACAACAATGCCACCATCGATCAGATCAGTCTCTTCGTCGCCGGGGGCATCGGCAGCCATTTCGGCGGTTTCACGCAATGGACCTATGACGGTGTCGGCCGCGCCGTCGGCTGGGACAATCTCGATCTGCGCGCCATCACGCACGAAACCCTGTTCGGCTCGGACGTCCTGGCCGGCGTCAGCCTCAACAATGCGCCGGGCGTCCAGGACGCCTGGAACACGCTACCCGCCTGGGGCTTTCCCTACACCGGCAGCGATCTGGCGCCGTCGCCGTCCGCCGCCACGCTGCTGGACGGCGGCCTGGCGCAGAGCGTGCTGGGCGTCAGCGCCTATGCCTATTGGGATTCGAGCCTCTACACAGAGGTCGCCGCCTACTGGACGCCATCGCACAATTTCCTCAGCGCCGTGGGCTCGGATGAGGGCGCCGGCATTATCAGCGGCGCGGCGCCCTATCTGCGGGTCGCCTGGCAGAAGGATTATGGCGCGCAAAATTTCGAAGTCGGCGCGTTCGCATTGCTCGCCGACCTCTATCCCGGCGGCGGCATGTCGGCAGGCACCACCGACCGGTATCGCGACCTCGGCATCGATGGCTCCTATCAATATATCGGGGATGGCAGCGGCATCTATACGGTGAACGCCCGTTACACCAATGAGCACCGCAATCTCGCCGCCTCGCAGATCCTGCTCGCTGCCGCCAACCGCCAGGGGAGTTTCAACGATGTGCGGCTGGACGCGTCCTACTACTGGCACAACACGATCGGCGGCTCTGTGGGGCTGTTCGACACCTGGGGCAACGGCGATCCATTGCTCTACGCCGACAACAGCACTTTCAAGCCGAACAGCAGCGGCCTCATCTTTCAGGTGGACGGCACGGTGTTCGGCCAGGACATGGAGCACATCATCGGCCGCCTGAACATCCGGGCCGGCCTGCAATATACCGTCTACACCAAGTTCGACGGCGCCGGTTCGGACTATGACGGTTTGGGCCGCAACGCGTCCGACAACAACACATTGAGGATATTCACATGGGTCGCGCTCTGAAGCTGTCGGTGCCGCTCGCCGCCGCCGTCGCATTGGCAATTGCGCCCGCATACGCCTCCGGCAACGCCGCGAACGGCGCCAACCTCTTCAAGCGCTGCATGGTCTGCCATACCTCGGACAGGGGCGGCGCCAATCGTGTCGGCCCCAATCTCTTCGGCGTCGTCGGCCGCACGTCCGGCACGCTGGCCGGTTATTCCTACTCGCGCGCCATGACCGGTGCCCGGATCGTGTGGAGCGAGGCCACGCTCGTGCCTTATCTCCAGTCGCCGGCCCAGGTTGTTGCCGGGACGAAGATGACGTTCGCCGGTTTCTCCGATGTGGCGCAGGCGCAAGACATCGCGGCCTATCTCGCGACGCTGAAATAGGATCAGACCGCCCCTTCCTGCTTCAACGCCGCGATCTCGATTCCGCTGAACCCCAGCTCGCGCAGCACTTCGTCGGTATGTTCGCCCAGCGTCGGCGGCCGCGTCCGCACCGTGCCCGGCGTGCCGTGCAGCTTCACCGGCGTCGCCGCCACCTTCGCGGCGCCGATGCCCGGGAAATCGACGTCGACGAAGAAATCGCCGCCGGCGACATGCGGATCGTCCAGCGTCTGGCGCGGCGCATAGACCGGCCCCGCCGGCACGCGCGCGCCTTCGAAGGCGGCGATGGCTTCGGCGCTGCTGCGCTGCGCCACCCACGCGCCGACGCGTTCGGAGATGATCGCGCCGTTGTCGCCGCGCGCCTTGTCGCTCGCGAAGCGCGCGTCTTCGAGCCACTCCGGCGCGCCGATCAGCTTGGCGGCGCGGCGGAACAACGGATCGCCGTTCACCGCCACGGTGATCCAGCCGTCCTTGGCCTGGAAGATGTCCGACGGCCCCGCCGTCTGGCTGCGGTTGAGCGACGGCACGCGGCCAATCTTCAGCGCGTCCTCTTCGATCAGCGTCGGCGAAAAGAACGTCAGCGCCGTGCGCAGCAGCGCGCCCTCGACCATCTGGCCCAGCCCGCTCGCCTCGCGCGCCCTGAGCGCCGCCGCGACGCCGAGCGCCAGCAGCGACGCCGTTCCGAAATCCACCCACGGCGCCGCCGCGCGCACCGGCTGCTCGGGCGAGCCGGAGAAATACGCCGCCCCCGACATCGCCTGCGCCACGCCGTCGAAGCCGACGCGCCCCGCATACGGTCCTTCGAGTCCGAACGCCGTCCCCACCGCCAGGATGCAGCGCGGATTGATCTTCGAGACTGCGTCCCAGTCGAGCCCCATGGCCGCCAGCGTCTCCGCCGGCAAATTGGCGACCACCACGTCGGCGCCCCTCACCAGCCGGCGCACCACTTCGCGCCCCGCCGCGCTCATCGGATCGCAGGTCAGGCTGCGCTTGTTGCGGTTCATCTGCAGGAACATCGCGCCTTCGCGCGGCGTGCCGTCGTCGTTCTGCGCCAGCGGCACCAGCGTGCGGTCTTCCCGCCCCTCGCGTTTCTCCACGCGGATCACGTCGGCGCCGAGATCGCCCAAGAGCGCCGCGCAATAGGGCCCGGCGATATAGCGCCCGAAATCGATGACGCGAAGCCCCGCGAAAGGCCCGTCCGCACTTGCGCTCACGCTGTCGCTCCCGCTTTGCTGCCGCAGGCGACTATAGCGCCGGAGCGGGAAATTGCATGGCGCGCCGGGGCATGCCAAAGGGAAGCGTCTATCCGCTCCTGCAAGGACCGCCATGCCGCCGAAAATCAATCCCCTGAAGCTCAACGCGCTGCAGCTGCGCACCCTGACCCTGTTCCAGGCCATCGCCCGCGTGCCCGGCGCGGCGCAGGGGCGGCCTGGCGGCGAGGCCGTGATCACGCAGTTTCCCAACGCCCATGGCGATCACTTCCATCTCGGCGACGCGGTGGTGGCCGGCAAGGACGCGACCGGCCTCTACAACGAGGCGGTATGGAACGCGCTGACCCGCAAGGGCCTCGCCCGCGCGCAATATCCGCGCGAGATGGTGCTGACGGCGGAAGGCCTCGCCTACGACACCGGCCTCGCGAGCGAGATGCTGCAAAGGTCGGGGCATTAGCGGGGGGCTTCACTCCACCTTCTTCACCGTGAAGAACGGCTTGACGAACAGCGCCAGCCCCGCCGGTGTCTGCAGGAATTTGTCGAGCGCCGCGGGCTCCGCCGTGATCACCGCGTCGCCCATGTCGCCCTTCTCGATCGTGCCCTTGATCTTGCCCGCGCGGATCGCGGCCTTCACCGCGGTTTCGTCCATCATGGAGAGCGTCATGACGCCCTTGGCATCGATGCGATAGAGCACCGGCACCGTGCCCGCCGGCACCGGTTCGTCGGGGCCTTCCGGCTTGCCGTTGGCGATCGTCATGCGCGCGTTCATGAAGCGGTTCGCGCCCAGCTTCGCCGTCGTCAGCGTGACGTAGTTCCAGTCCTCCGCCTTGGGGCCCGCCTCGGCGATGACGACCGACTGCGTCCCGTCGCTCGGCGCCAGGAAATGGAAATAGCTTGGCTTGCCGTCCTCATCGACGCCGCGCCACGTCCCGGTCAGCGCCGCATCGGGCTTGAGTCCGGCGGTCGTGCCCACCGGATGGCTGGTCGTCGGCGGATAGCAGGCGCTAAGGATCAGGGTGGCGGCCAGCGCCAACGCGGCACGGAATTTGGTCATCGAATATCTCCTTGCTATGTTGTCAGCATGTGCGGGAATTCGGGCGGAAGCGAGGCTCTCCTTCACCTCCCCAGCATGGGGAGGTCGGCGAGCGCAGCGAAGCCGGGTGGGGAAGTCTCTCCCCTCAACGACACCTCCCCACCCGATCCGCTGCGCGGATCGACCTCCCCATGCTGGGGAGGTGAA
>OLLF01000051.1_pt1 | contig 16699 bp, 17 predicted proteins | sample 1604471 | NCBI WGS metagenome assembly OLLF01 (sample SAMEA104055714, study PRJEB20765) | soil metagenome | isolation source: soil
CCCTCCGTCTCGCCCGCTGAAGTAGCGGGCGATCCACCTCCCCCGTAACAACGGGGGAGGATAATCACATCCGATACGGCCCCAGATCCATCTCCGGATACCGTGCCTGCACGTCGCGCAGCGTCTGCGCGTTCCAGTAGTCGCTGCCGGCCGGCGGCCAGCCGAACAGGTCGCGCTGGCGCGGCGTCATCGTGCTCATCGCCTCGTCCCACACCTTCTTCTCCGAATGGTCGGGCCAGGCGAGCTTGCCCTGCCAGCGCCAGGCGCGGGTCTTGAAATCGGTCAGGATCGCGAAGCGCGAGCGCTGCGGCGCCGTGAAGTTCGAGCCGCGGTGGAAGACATCGGTCTTGTAGACCATCAGGCTGCCGGCCGGCGCCTCGACCGACACCTCCTTGTCGAACCAGGTGCCGAACTTGGTGCGCGCGGTGCCGATGGGCACGTCGCGCGTCTCGGATAGAGGCACGACCTTGGTCGGCCCGTCGGTGCTGGTCACGTCGGAGAGCAGGATGAAGGTCGTCATCTGCGCGTTGCGCTGATCCTCGCGCGGCACGACGATGGTGTGGTTGCGGTAGTCGCGGTGATGCATCTGGTCGTAATTGATCGCGCCGGAATATTTCGCCCACAATTCGCCCTTGTAGAGATCGATCTCGGTGGTTTGCAGAAACCGCTCCGCCGCGTCGATCAGGTCGGGATAGACGCACAGCCGGTTGAGCGCCCAGGCGTCGAACGGAAACAGCCTTATCCCCGCGAATTGCGACTTCTCGAACTGCGGATATTTCGCGGTGTCCGCGAAATAGTCCTCCGGCTTGGGATAGATGGTCCACAGCGCCTCGCGCGCTTCGCGCAGGCTCTGCGCATCGATGAACCCTTCCACCACCGTGAAGCCGCGATCCCAGATCTCGGCCAGCTTCTCATCCGCTACGCGCATCGCCATCCATCGCTATTTCTCGCCGCGCCGGTTCCCTTGCGAAATTCCGTTCCGGATCGGGCGGCATTATTTCAGCACACCGGCCACGTTTTGAACACATGAAGTTCCGGTTTCGCCACAGGCGGTTCGTTATCTCTTTGTCGCGGGGGCGCCATCCGACATGCCGATCAAGAGGAGGACGCATGCCCGATTATGAGATTCGCCTGTTCCATCCCGATGGCTCGCTTGCCGTCGTCCATGTGAGCCATCACGATTCGGACGAGGAGGCGCTGCGCCATGCCAGCCGCCTCAAGGGCGATCATGCGCGCTATGAAGTCCGCTGCGGCAACCGCACCCTTGGACAGCGCAGATGACGTGCGCGTCTAAAGCGCGAACGTCTCGCCCAGCATGTTCTCGGACAGCGTCCACAGCCGTCGCGCGCTTTCCGGATCGACGGCCCAGGGGCGCACGCCGGTGAACCCCGGATCGTCCGCCGGCAGCAGCGCCGCGATGTTGCAATCCTCGCAATAGACCCCGCCGCCCGCCGCCAGCAGCGGCGAGGTCGCGCACCACACCGCCGTCGAGGCGCCGCCCGCCGGCGTCTTGAAGCCGTCGCGCACCTTGCCCGCGTCGTCGACCCAGCCCATCGCCTTGATCTCGGCCGCCGGCATGTCGCGTTGCAGGTTGGTCATGATGCCGCCCGGATGCACCGCATAGGCGGTGATGCCCTTGCGCTCCAGCCGCCGGTTGAGCTCGACCGCGAACAGCGCGTTGGCCGTCTTGGACTGGCCGTAGGCCGTCCATTTCTCGTAAGGGCCGGTCTCGAAATTGGCATCGTCGAAGCGGATGCCGCTGCGGCGATGGCCGATGGAGGACAGCGCCACCACCCGCGCGCCCCTGGCCAGCGCCGCCGCCAGCCGGCAGGCCAGCAGCATGTGCCCCAGATGATTGGTGCCGAACTGCGACTCGACATTGCCCATGATGCGCCGCTCCGGCGTCGCCATGATGCCGGCATTGTTGATCAGGATGTGCAGCGGCGCGCCGCGCGCGGCGAACCCGTCCGCGAAGGCGCGCACGCTGGCCCAGTCGCCAAGGTCCATGTCCGCGACCTCGACCGCGTCATGGCCCGTGGTGGCGGCGATGTCGGCCGCCGCCGCCTCGCCCGCGCCGCGCGAGCGCACCGGCAGGATCACCCGCGCGCCGACCGATGCGAGCGCCCGCGCCGTCTCGACGCCGAGACCCGACGATCCGCCCGTCACGATGGCGGTCTTGCCGCGAAGATCGATGCCGGCGACGACCTCGCCCGCCTGCGTGCCGTGGCCGAACGGCGATGCGATAGGCTTTTGTGCAAGCGGCATGGTCGTCTCCAGTTGCGAAGGTTCAAATTCCCGAGCCGAGATCGGCGAAGCTCTGCGCCAGCGACGGCGCCGGCGGCACGCCCGGCCCGCGCGGACTGGAAAGATCGCGCACCAGCCGGTCGATCTGAGTGTTGATTTCCGCCACCGCGATGACCTCCCACCAGGCGGACCGCGTCAGCGTCCCGAGCGCATACAGCCAAGGCGAGGTGTGTCCCGCCGAGCCCAGCGCCGCGCATTCCCGCGTCTCGATCCCGAGCCCGAGGGAATCGGGCGCGATCAACCCGCGCCGTCTGAGATCAGCGAGCAGCGGAAAGGCCAGCCGGTCCATATCGGTACGCGGACCGGTGCAGTTGACGACGCGCGCCGCGCGCAGGACATGCTGCGTTCCGTTGCCGCGCTCGGCGGCCGTCACTTCAACCCTGTCGTCCACGGCGCGATAGCCCAGGATGCGCCCGCCCATCACGCGCAGTTGGCCGTCCGCGATCAGCCCCGCCAGCTTCGCGGCGACGCGCGGCGCCATGCGATGGCGATGCACATCCCAGCGCGGCCGCAGATGGCGCAGGAACAGCCTGCGATCGGCCTCCGTCCAGCCATGCCAGACGCGCGCCACGGCCGGGCGCATCGCATCCATCACGCGCTGCCAAGGCACGCCTCGCGCCTCGGCCAGGCTCGCGTCGTCCCGCAGCCGCCGCATCAGCGCGCGCGGCGACACATGATCCGCGGCATCGTAGACCGCATCCCAGCGCCCGCCCGCGCGATGCGCCAGCGGCAGCAGGCCGCGCCGCGAAACCGCCAGCATCGGTCCCGTATGGCCCGCGGCGGAAAGCTTCAGCGCGATATCCACCATCGTCAGTCCCGTGCCGAGCAGCACGACCGGCGCGTCCGGCGCGAGACCGTCGAACGCGTCCTCGGCCCAGGGATCGGGCACGAAGAGCTGCGTGTCGTAGAGCCAGCCGTCCTTCGCCGCCGGCGGCCGCGGCGGCAGGTTGCCGGTCGCCAGCACGATCAGGTCGGCCGCGATCTCGCGCCCATCGCCGAGCAGCACGCCGCGCGCCGGAAAATCGAGCAGTCGCACGACCTCGCCGCGCACGATGTTGAAGCCTGGCCCACGCACCGGCGACGCCGCCGCCTTCACCCGTTCTTCGAGATAGGCGCCGAACAGCTCGCGCGGCACGAACGCGCCCGCGAGATCGCCGCCGCTCTCCGCCAGCGCTTCGCCCAGCAACTCTGGGCGCAGGCGCAGCCAGTCGGCGAAGCCGGGCTCGAGCCCCACCTCCACGCGCGCCACCGGCACGTTGAGCAGATGTTCCGGCGCGCAGGCGCCATAGGCAAGGCCCGGCCCCACACGCCGACTACGCTCGACTAGGATCACATGCGCCTCAGGCCGCGCCCGCGCAAATTTCAAGGCGAACAGGCTGCCGCTGAAACCACCGCCGATGACGACGACGGTCGGGCCTGTGCCGGATGCAGAGTCGGACAACCGCGAGCGCTCCCGTCAGTCCGGTGTGCTGGCGATTGCGTTCTGCGCGATCGGCTTGAAGTCGGCGGTCGAGAAAATCGCCAGCCGGTCGGTCTTGCCGTCGTAATAGGTGACGAGCACCTGCTCCGGACCGGTCTGCACGACGTTGGATATGCCCTTCGCCGCGAGCAGCTTCACCGCGCGGTCCATTCCGGGCCGATAGAGGTAAAGCGATTCGTCGTCGCGGCGGTCGATTCGGTTGTCATGGTTGGTATCCGCAGTGGCCACCGCCAGCAAAAGTGCGATCACCGCTGGCGTGGCGCCGGCCGCCGCCGCCGCTGGGTGCACCGGATAGCTCCCGCCGATCGATTGCTTGACGCCATGGAACAGCCAGTGCGAGCGGCCCGTTGCCGCGTTTACAATCAGGACGTTGACGTCCTCCGACGGTCCCCGCCCTTCGCTGGAAAACGATCCGTAGCGGTCGTTGCGGTCGCGCTCCAGCACCATGACGGCTTCGCTGGTGCCGTCGAGCAGACTGATGGTCGTCGCATCCAGCGTGCTCAGCCCGCTGCCGAAAGTGTAGGAGACGTTGGGGTCCGCCTGTTCCACATGCACGAGACCGGCGGCCGGATGCTCGAAATAGCGCGGCCAGAAGAACAAATTTCCGCCGATGAAGAACAGAATCGCCAGACCCGCGAGCGCAAGCAATATCGAATTCATCCGGTTCAAAAACCGGAAGAAGCGATTCTTCTCTTCCATGTCTGCATCCCCCGCGCGGCGTTGTGCCGGCAAAGCCTAGCACGTTCCGCCGGCCCCGCAGGCCCCCGGGCTCACGCCGCCGCGTCGCCGTGGCGGAATTTGTCGAGGTGGTGCTCCTGCTTGATATAGGCCTTGGCCGCGTCGGTGTTGAACAGTTCGCGGTCACCGTCCTCCTCGTCGTCGGTGACGGGCGTCAGCGCGAGATCCATGTACTCGAACTTCTTCGGATCGTGCTTGATCTTGAGATATTTGCGCCGCAGCCGCAGATAGAGCGAGCCCCATTTGAACAGCTTGGCGACCGTCTCGACGTAATAGCCCGGATAGAACGCCAGCGGCGACACCACCGGGAAGCCCGGCCGCCGCGCGCGGCGGAATTTGCGCCGCAAAAAGCCGCTCTCCAGGGGATGGATGTGCTCGATCTTGATGCTGCCCGAGAACCAGGTGGCCAGGAACAGCGCGTTGCTGGCGTTCGCCTTCATCGCCGCGGCGCGCTTCATCACCGTCACGATGTGCTCGTCGGTGTAGTAGTGCTCCCAGGCCTGGTCGTAAGCGGCTTTCCAGTCCGCCTGGCTCATCTTGGAATGCGCCGTCGTCAGGTGGTTGAGGTCGTATTTGTTGAGGTCCGGATCCATCGCCACGCCGGCGCGATGCAGCTTCTGGTGATCCTCCGAGCCCGGCAGCGGGGTCAGGAAGAAGAACTCCAACAGGTCGACCGGCAGCTCGCGCTTGATCACCTCGATGTCGTTCATCACGGATTCAAGCGTGTCGTTCGGGAAACCGATGATGTAGCCGGCATAGGTCAGGACCCGCGCCGCCTTCCACGCCAGCAGCATCTTGCGATATTCGGTGATCTTGTTCTGCCGCTTCTTGGCGCCCATCAAATTCGCCGGATTGATGTTCTCCAACCCGATGAAGACGCGCTTGACGCCGGCGCGCGCCGCCTTCTCGACGAAGTTCGGCAGCTTGTGGCACAGCGTGTCGACCTGGATGATGATGCCGATCGGCATCTTCTCCACCTCGCGCAGGTAGATCAGGCGGTCGAGGATCGCCTCCCAGTCCTTGTTGCGCGCGAAATTGTCGTCGGTGATGAAGAAGCTGCGCGCGCCCTGGGCGATGTTGGCGCGCACGATCTTTTCGACGTCGTCCGGCGAGCGCCGCCGCGACTTGCGCCCCTGCACGTTGATGATGGTGCAGAACGAGCATTGATAGGGACAGCCGCGCCCCGCGTCGAAGCTCGTCACGCCGCCGGCGGTGCGCACCACCTTGTTGGCGGCGAGGAACGGGATCGGCGTGCCCTCGATCGACGGCAGGTCGTCCATGAAATTGTACAGCGGCTTCAGGTCGTTCGCGAAGGCATCGCGCAGTACCATCTCCAGCCGGCCTTCGGACTCGCCGGCGAACAGCGGGCACCCCATGGCCTTGGCCTGGTCGAGATGGTCGTCCCTGCCGCCCAGCATGCTGATCGTGCCCGAGACGTGGAAGCCGCCGATGGCGACCTGGATGCCCCGCGCGCGCAAAGGCGCCGCGATGTCCAGCGCCCGGGGAAACTGGTTGGATTGCACGCCGACCAGCATGACCATGCCGGCACCCGCCTGCTCGATCATCTTCGCGATCCGCTCGGGCCGGATCAGCGTGTTGCATTCGTCATGCGCGTGGATGTCGAATTCCACATCTTCGCCCAGCACCTGGCGCTCGGCGCAGTCCATGGCCAGACCGTGCAGCGAGGCCAGCGTGTTTGAGGGGATTGCCGAACGGTACCACTGGATGACATAGCCGTCGTCGTCGTAATGCGACGGCTTGACCAGGATCAGGCAGAATTTACGCTTTGCCATGCAGCCCCCTTGGGAACATGAAGCATAGTTCATGTTGCCAAGGCACGCAAAGACGGCCTTCGGCGGCTACTTAACCGGCGGCTTGGCCCGGAAATCGACATCGCTGTTGGCCAGCAGATAGAGCACCGCGGCCCAGGCGGCGACGTTCTGGTTGAGCTGCGCCGGGTCGACGATCGCCAGCGTGTCGTCGGCCGAATGGTGATAATCGAAATAGCGCGTCGCATCCTGGTTCAGCGAGAACACCGGCACGCCCGCCCCCGCGATGCCCTCGACGTCGGACCCGGCATTGACGGCGGGCTCGCGCGCGATCAGCACCTTGAGCGGCGCCAGGATGGTCGCCAGCGGCTTCAGCTGGTCCTGCGCCATGGCGCCGGCCGGCAGCTGCAGGCTGTAAACCGAGTCCGCGCCGAGGTCGCTTTCGCCGGCGATGACCATGTCCGCCAGTTCGTCCTTGTGCGCGGCGAGATAGGCCGCGCTGGCGCCACCGGTCTCCTCCGAGCCCCACAGCACCACGCGCAGCGTGCGCCGCGGATGGCGTTTCAGGTCGCCGATCAGCTTCACCGCCGCCGTGGTGATGGCGACGCCCGCGCCGTCGTCGATGGCGCCCGTGCCCGGATCCCAGCTGTCGAGATGGCCGCCGATCACCACGACCTCCTTCGGCACCACGCTGCCGGTGATCTCGCCCGACACGTTCCACGCCAGCGTCTCGGGATGCTGCGCCGACAGCAGCATCAGGTGAATGCGCACCGGCCCGCGCGCCGCCATGTGCTCGAGCAGGTCGGCGTCGGGCACGCCGAGCGCGCCGGCCGGGATCTTCGGCGCATCGTCGGCATACTTCATGGCGCCGGTGTGCGGCGCGCGCCCCTCGCCGGTGGAGATCGAGCGCGTCAGGTACGCGACCGCGCCGCGCCTTGCCGCTTCCGATGCGCCCGAGCGTGCCGGCACCGCCGCGCCATAGCCGCTGCCGTTCTGGGTGCGGGTCATCGGCTGGTTGACGACCACGATCTTGCCTTTGAAGGCGTCGGCCGGCGCCGCCAGAAGCTCGGCGAGGCTCTTCAGCACCACGATCTCGGCCTCGATGCCCTCCGGCGGCGTCGCCACAGAATTGCCCAGCCCGATCACCGCCAGCTTCTGCGCGAACGGCGCGACGACCGATGCCTCCTCGGGCCCGCGCTGCCAGGACGGCTTGGCGAATTCCTCGGCATGGACGTTCTTGAAGCCGAGCGCCTTCAGCCTGGCGATGGCCCAGTCGCGCGCCCGCATCGCCGCGGGGCTGCCCGCCGGCCGCGGCCCGATCTCGGTCGTCAGCGACTCCAGGACGTTCCACGCCGTCGGATCGCTCAGCGCCCGATCGCGCAGCGCCATCGCCGTCTGCGGATCGGCGGCGGCCGAACCGATGAGCCCAAACGCAAGCGCAGCGCCCAACAAAAGTCCACGCCTGCTCATCCTTGTACTCCATCGAATCCGCGCCGCAGACTTTCAGGTCTTCGCGCGATCTGCCAGCGCGTTCTGTGCGATCCCTGACAACATGTCGCGCGGCCTGACGCGATGGCTTTTCTTCGACGTGCCGTTCTAAACTATTCCTGCCGCGTCTCGAAGGTGATTAAAGTTTATCGCCTCGTGACCACCAGCTAGTGCCGCTAAATATAGGTCTAGGTCTGCTGTGACGAGCGTGCACTCGTCTTTGTCTGTGCTCAGGAATGCAGCGTCAGAAAGGCCCAACCGAACAAACTCATCCCGATCGCAAGCTAGGCGGCTCTCGATGTATTCCTCTCGGACGGAGCCGACCAATGCCTTCAGCGTCTCGAAGAGCTGGCTCTTTATCGGGTCATTTGAATAACCGAGGAGGTTTGACGCTTCTGTCAAGGCGTTGGGCGTTACGACCACCACGGTGTGACGCGCGATGAGATCGCGAAGAAGGTCAAAGTCATCGGAAGTGTATGCATTGAGTCGCCTGTGCTTACCGATGAACTCTGGCGACGCCAAGCCCACTACAAGCAGCACCAGCAATTGCGCATCGATCGCCAGCGACCGAGCCATCAGGCTATGGCGGGTTGGCGGTTCTTCACTGACACGACCGTCCCATCGCCGGAAATACGGATTATCTTATATGTTCTTGGCTCCAGCATTCCGAGCTTCGATGCGAAATTTGCTTGATCCCAGGGCCGCGTGAAACCCAAGGTGATGAGCCAAGCATGTTCCGACTCATCGAACTCAACTTCTTCTAAGCCGAGGTTTCTTATCTGCTCGTTCGCAAATAACTCGACCACGAAAGCTTTTGCTTTTTCGACGGCTAGTTTGACATCCATCTCAAACGTCCTGCCTTCCGCAAGGCAATTATGCCCGAAAATGCAGACATTGCTAGTTCTTCGCCTGATCCACCAGCTTGTTCTTCGATATCCACGGCATCATGGCGCGCAATTTTGCACCGACGTCCTCGATGGGATGCGCCGCGCCGCGGGCCCGCGTCGCCTTGAAGCTCGCCTGCCCCGCCTTATTCTCCAAGACCCAGTCGCGCGCGAACTTACCCGTCTGGATGTCGTCCAGCACGCGCTTCATCTCGCGCTTGGTCTCGGCCGTGATGATGCGCGGGCCGGTGACGTATTCGCCGTACTCGGCGGTGTTGGAGATCGAGTAGTTCATGTTGGCGATGCCGCCTTCATAGATCAGATCGACGATCAGCTTCACTTCGTGCAGGCACTCGAAATACGCCATCTCCGGCGCATAGCCCGCCTCGACCAGCGTCTCGAAGCCGGCGCGGATCAGCTCGACGAGGCCGCCGCACAACACCGACTGCTCGCCGAACAGGTCGGTCTCGCATTCCTCGCGGAAGCTGGTCTCGATCACGCCGGCCCGGCCGCCCCCGATGGCGCTGGCATACGACAATCCCAGATCGTGCGCGTTGCCGGACGCATCCTGGTGGATCGCGATCAGGCAGGGCACGCCGCCGCCCTTCTGGTATTCGCTGCGCACCGTATGGCCCGGCCCCTTGGGCGCCACCATCAGCACGTCGAGATCGGCGCGCGGCTCGATCAGCTTGAAGTGCACATTAAAGCCGTGCGCGAACAGCAGCGCCGCACCCTGCTTCATGTTGGCGTGCAGATGATCGCGATAGATGTCGGCCTGCAGTTCATCCGGCGTCACCATCATCATGACGTCGGCCCATTTGGCGCAAGCCCCGACGTCCATCACCTTGAACCCCGCGGCTTCCGCTTTCTTCGCCGACGCCCCCGGCCGCGCCGCGATGGCGACGTCCTTGACGCCCGAGTCCCGCATGTTCAGCGCATGCGCATGCCCCTGCGACCCGAAGCCGATGACGGCGACCTTCTTGTTCTTGACGAAATTCAGATCGGCATCCCGATCGTAGTAGACGCGCATGGGGTATTCACTCCGCTTCGCTAGAAACCATTGATCGACATGAGCATCACGTCGTCTTCGATGTTCTTATGTTTGAGACCAACGTCGGTCATCATACTTCTGATCAGAACAAATAATTGTTCGTTTGTTTGAGTTCGCGCAGTGACTGCACGTAGAAAAACTTTCGCGTTTATCACAACTTTATCCGAGTCGTTGAACGTAAAAAGTATTTCGTTCAAGGCGGCGGCAAATTCTTTTGATGGCGGCATCGTGCGATATGCCATCATCCGACGTAAACAGTCGAACTTCAGTTGTCTTGCCGTTACTTTGCTTTGCCACCAAAGTTGAATGACCAATGTGACGACAGCACCTACAAGACCTCCGGCAACGATAGAAAGTATGTCCATCTAGATAGCCTCCGACTCATGCGTCACAAAGGCGACTCGAGTGGACTTGCGCGCACGCTTCCAGAAGCGGCGCTTGACAGCGCGCAACTCACCGCGCTTCCAGCCAAGCAAGCGACGCGAGCGGCGACTGAACGCGTCGCACTCATCGCCGCCGTTGTATCCGCGCGACCCCATCATGGCATCACATCGCCTCCGGCCCACGCGCGATGGCGGCGACACCCGTGCGGCTCACGTCCACCAGCCCGAGCGGGCGCATCAGGTCGACGAACTGGTCGATCTTGAATGGCGCGCCGGTGATCTCGAAGATGAAGCTGGTATGCGTCGTGTCGACGATATGGGCGCGGAAAATCTCGCCGATGCGCATCGCCTCGACGCGCTTCTCGCCGCTGCCCGCCACCTTGACCAGCGCCATCTCGCGCTCGATGCCGGGCGCCACGGTGGTCCAGTTGACGACGCGGTGCACCGGCACCAGGCGGCGCAGTTGCGCCTCGATCTGCTCGATCACCTGCGGCGTGCCGCTGGTCACGATGGTCACGCGCGAGGTATGCGCCGCGTGATCGACCTCGGCCACCGTCAGCGACTCGATGTTGTAGCCGCGGCCCGAGAACAGGCCGATGACGCGCGCCAGCACGCCGGCCTCGTTGTCGACCAGCACCGCGATGGTATGGCGCTCGGAATTCGGCGTCTTCATCGGCGCTTCAGCCAGATGCGCTGGAAATCGTCCTGCGAAATCGCTCTCGCCTCGAACGCCGGATCGCCGGCGAGCTCGTCCAGCGCCGGCACCGGCAGCGTGCCGAGGAACGTGCCGCCGGATTCTTCGCTTGCATCGGCGAAGCCACGACGACCATCGCCGAAAATCTCGACCTTGCGCGTCTCATAGCGCTCGCCGTCCAGCTCGCTGTAGAGATGCAGCGGATCGCTGCCCACGGCTTTCGCCCATTTGATGTGGATATATTTCATCGCGCGCCGCCGGCCTCAGACCAGCATCTTCCCTTCGTCGCTGACTTCGGCGCCCTCTTCCGCGTCGGACAATATCATCTCGTTGTGCGCCGCGCCCGAGGGAATCATCGGATAGCAGTTCTCCTTGGGATCGACGCGGCAGTCGAACAGCACCGGCCGGCGCACGTCGATCATCTCCAGGATCTTGGCGTCCAGTTCGTCCGGCGTCGTCGCCCGCAGGCCGACGCCGCCATAGGCCTCCGCCAGCTTGACGAAATCGGGCAGCGCCTCCGAATAGGAATGCGAATAGCGCCCGCCATGCAGCAGCTGCTGCCACTGGCGCACCATCCCCATATATTCGTTGTTCAAGATGAAGATCTTGATCGGCAGGTCGTACTGCACCGCCGTCGACATCTCCTGCATCGTCATCTGCACCGAGGCCTCGCCCGCGATGTCGATCACCAGCGAATCCGGATGCGCCATCTGCACGCCGACGGCGGCGGGCAGGCCATAGCCCATCGTGCCGAGGCCGCCCGACGTCATCCAGCGGTTCGGTTCCTGGAAATGATAATGCTGCGCCGCCCACATCTGGTGCTGGCCGACTTCCGTCGTGATGTAGGTGTCGCGGTCCTTGGTCAGTGCGTATAGCCGCTGCACCGCGTGCTGCGGCTTGATGACGGTCGCCGAATTGCGGAACGACAGCGACTTCTTGCCACGCCAGGCCTCGATCTCTTTCCACCACGCGGCCAGCGCCGGCGCATCCACCTTGCGTTTTTGCGTCTTCCAGAAATGCAGCATCTCCTTCAGCGCCTTGGCGGCGTCGGCGACGATGGCGAGGTCGACGCGCACATTCTTGTTGATCTGCGCCGCGTCGATGTCGAGATGGATCTTCTTCGACTTCGGCGAGAACTTGTCGACGGCGCCGGTGACCCGGTCGTCGAAACGCGCGCCGAGGCAGATCATCAGGTCGCAATCGTGCATCGCGTTGTTGGCTTCGTAGGTGCCGTGCATGCCCAGCATGCCGAGCCATTGCGGCTCCGACGCCGGCAAACAGCCCAGCCCCATCAGCGTCGAGGTGACCGGAAAGCCGGTGAGCTTGACCAGCTCGCGCAGCATCGCCGACGCCGCCGGCCCCGCATTGACGATGCCGCCGCCGGTGTAGAACAGCGGCTTCTTCGCCGCCGCCATCATGTCGATGGCCTTGACGATGGCGCCGAGGTCGGGATCGGTCTTGGGCTTGTAGGTGCGGTGCCGCACCGCGGCCGGCCCGATATATGGACCCTTCTTGAACTGGACGTCTTTGGGAATATCGACCACCACCGGCCCCGGCCGGCCCGTCGTCGCGATCTGGAACGCCTCGTGCAGCACCCGCGCCAGGTCGTTCACGTCCTTCACCAGCCAATTGTGCTTGGTGCAGGGCCGCGTGATGCCGACCGTGTCGGCTTCCTGGAACGCGTCGTTGCCGATCAGGTGCGTCGCCACCTGGCCGGTGATCACCACCAGCGGAATGGAATCCATCAGCGCGTCCATCAGCCCCGTCACCGCATTGGTGGCGCCCGGCCCGCTGGTCACCAGCACCACGCCCGGCTTGCCGGTGGAGCGGGCATAGCCTTCCGCCGCATGCACCGCGCCCTGCTCATGCCGCACCAGGACGTGCGTGATGCCCTCCGCCGCGAACAGCGCGTCGTAGATCGGCAGCACCGCGCCGCCCGGATAGCCGAAGATGTGCTGGACGCCCTGGTCCTTCAGGGCGCGGATCACCATCTGCGCGCCGGAAAGCTCGATGGCGCCGTCGCGCGCTGCATTCAAATTGCTGGTCTCTTTGTCCATGGCGGACATCCTTCGGTCGTCGGTCAGTACAAAAGCAAAAGGGGCGTTGCCGCCCCTCAGGTCATAAGCCGCTGCATCGGAAGCCGGGTCATCCCGGTCCGTCCAGCGGCCTTCCAATAAGTACGAGCGCCAATGTCATGGCAGGTTCCCTTTGGTGCGGCGCAACCTAAGCAAAGTCGGATTCGCCGTCAAGCAACTTCTTCATAGGTATTTTTGCGTTTCAGCAATAATATTGCTATCCGCCGATCCATCGATCCGGGTCCAGTCGGCCAGCTGGTTGCGGAACCAGGTGTCCTGCCGCTTGGCGTATTGCCGGCTGGCGATCACGGCTTTCTCGATGGCCCCGGCTTCGCTGAGCGCACCGTCATGCAGCGCCAGCAATTCGCGCCGCCCGATGATGCGCGCCGCCGGCAGCGCCGGGTCGAGGCTCTCCAGCGCCAGCGCCTCTTCCATCGCGCCGGCCGCCAGCATGCCATCGAACCGCGCCTCGATCCGCGCCCGCAAGGTCTCGCGCGGCACGTCGATCACAAACCGCGCCAGCGTCAGCCCGTCGAGCACGGGCCTCCCCTCGTTCTGCTGCCAGAACGACAGCGAGCGGCCCGACGCCTCCAGCACTTCCCAGGCGCGCAGCATGCGCTGGCCGTCGCCGGGGAAAAGCTGATCGGCCATGACGGGATCGCGCCGCGCCAGCTCTTCGTGGAACGCCTGGTTGCCGATCGCTTTCAGTTTCGCACGCGCCGCCTCGCGCACGCCGGCGGGCACGCTCGGCATGTCGGAGAGACCTTCGGTCAGCGCCTTGAAATAAAGCCCCGTGCCGCCGACGAAAATGGCGACGCGCCCCGCCTTGCGCACCTCGTGCAGCGCGTGCCCCGCATCGCTCTGATAGCGCCCCGTCGAATAGGCCTCGCGCGCCGGCACATGGCCGTAGAGCAGGTGCGGCGCCAGCGCCATGTCGGCGTCGGACGGCCGCGCCGTCAGGATGCGCGGCTCGCGATAGACCTGCATGGAATCGGCGTTGACGATCACGCCGCCCAGCGCGCGCGCAAGTTCCAGCGCGGCGCGCGACTTGCCGCTCGCGGTGGGGCCTGCGATAAGGACGGCGTCTACGGACAAGGCGAGACTCGCTTGAGCGACACGGCAGAGATGGCACGCTTCGAGGCCCTGGCGGAAGAGGCCATGAGCGCCGTCTACGACATGCGCCGCCCCGATGTGCGCAGCTGCCTGGAAGACGCGCTCTACAACATCGCGCGGGCCGCCGATATCGCCCGCATCCGCGGCTGGGCGGGCGACGTGGAGCGCCTGAGCAAGCGCCGCGACCGCATCCAGGCCGGCTTCGACGCGCGCTTCAAGAAGAAGCGCCCGACCGCGCCGTGACCCGCCTACGCCAAGGCTTCGGCAGGTCCACTGCGCCAGTCCACCGTAGCTTCAGCGTAGGTGGACCGTGACCCTGCCTTACGTCCTCAACATCATCGGCGCCTCGGCCTATGCCGTGCGCATGCCGGCCTTCGCGGCCGGGCGCGAGGTCTGGCTGTCGGAAGGCAAGGCGCTCGACATTCCCTTCGACCACGATCCGGCGCAGGTCCTGGAACGCGCCCGTCACCATTTCGCCGGCCAGCCGGTGGACGTGAACGTGCTGCCCACCGCGAACCGCCGCAAGAAGCTCCTGATCGCCGACATGGATTCGACGATCATCGCTTGCGAATGCCTCGACGAGCTTGCCGACATGGCGGGGCTGAAGGCTGAGGTCTCCGCCATCACCGAGCGCGCCATGCGCGGCGAGCTCGATTTCGCCGACGCCCTGCGCGCGCGCGTCGCGATGCTGAAGGGCCTCGAGCTCGCCGCGCTGGAGCGCGTCTATGCCGAGCGCATCCGCCTCAATCCCGGCGCGAAGACCCTCGTCGCGACGATGCGCCGCCACGGCGCGCATACGCTGCTGGTCTCGGGCGGATTCTCCTACTTCACGTCGCGCGTCGCCAAAGAGGCCGGCTTCCACGCCGAGCAGGCGAACGCCCTGCACGACGACGGCGCGGCGCTGACCGGCCGCGTCGCCGATCCGATCCTCGGCCGCGAAGCCAAGCTCGCCGCGCTGGAAAAGGCGGTGAGCGATCTCGGCCTCGACGCCGCCGACGCGCTCGCCGTCGGCGACGGCGCCAACGACCTTGCGATGATCCAGCGCGCGGGCCTCGGCGTCGCCTACTATGCCAAGCCCATCGTCGCCGCCGCCGCCGGCGCCAGCATCGCCCACGGCGACCTCACGGCGCTGCTGTATCTGCAGGGGTATTTGGACGCAGAGATTGTAAGGGCGGAATAACCCTTTCACCTCCCCAGCATGGGGGTCCGTAGCGACAGCGTACGGACGCGGAGCGAAGCGGAGCAGGGGCGGCGGCTCGCACGCCGCCCCTGCTCCTTTCGCTGTCGCTCAAGGAGCGCCGATACGCTGTCGCTATCGGCCCCCATGCTGGAGAGGTGAAGTTGTTCAATTCAACTTGATCGCGACATACGTCGTATCGCCGCCCCGGCTGACCAGCATGGCGACGATCTTCTTGCCGACCTTGCGCGCATAGTCGATCGAGGCGCTGACCTCCTGCGGCGTGTGCACCGCGTTGCCCTGCACCTGCACGATGACGTCGCCGGCGCGGATGTTCTTGTCGGCGGCCGGGCTCTCGCCGGCGACGTCGGTGACGAGCACACCCTGCACGTTGCCCGCGATCTTGAACTGGCCGCGCGCCGGCCCGTCCAGCACGCCGAGCGACAGGCCGAGCAGCGTCACCCGTCCCGGCTTCGCCGGCGGCGCATGCGGCGCCGCGGCCGGCGGCTTCTCGTCCAGGCGCAGCACGGTGATATGCACCGTCATCTTCTTGCCTTTGCGGAACAGGTCGACCGCCACCGTCTTGTTGATGGCGGCATCCGCGACGGCGCGGCTGAGCGCGCGGCTGTCGCCGATCGCCTTGCCGTCGAACGACAGGATGAAATCGCCGTTCTGGATGCCGGCGCGCGCCGCGGGGCCGCCCGGCGTGACGTCGGCGATCAGCGCGCCCGAGGTGCCCGGCAGGCCGAGGCCTTCGGCGACGTCCTCGGTCACCTGCTGGATGCGCACGCCGACCCAGCCGCGCCGCGCCTGGCCGAACTGGCGCAGCTGGCCCATCACTTCTTTCACCAGGTTCGACGGAATCGAGAAGGCGATGCCGACGCTGCCGCCGCTCGGCGAATAGATCGCCGAGTTCACGCCGACGACATTGCCGTTCATGTCGAACAGCGGGCCGCCGGAATTGCCGCGGTTGATCGGCGCGTCGGTCTGGATGAAATCGTCATAGGGCCCGCTCTCGATGTCGCGGTTGCGCGCCGAGACGATGCCGGCGGTGACCGTGGAGCCGAGGCCGAAGGGGTTGCCGATCGCGATCACCCAGTCGCCGATGCGCGCGCTGTCCGAATCGCCGAGCCGCGTCGAGGGCAGCGGCTTCTTCGGCGTAACTTTCAGCAATGCGAGGTCCGTCTTTTCGTCGCGCCCGATCAGCTTGGCCGGCAGCGTCGTGCCGTCGTTGAGCGTCACCGAGATCTGGTCGGCGCCCTCGATGACATGGTTGTTGGTGACGATGAAGCCGGTGGGATCGATGATGAAGCCCGAGCCCAGCGAGGTGACGTGGCGCGGCAGGCTGGGCCCGGCGCCCAGGAAATCCTTGAACAGGTCGGCGAGCGGCGAGCCCGGCGGAATGTTCGGCAGCCCCGGCGCGCCGGCGGCGGGTTTCAGCGTCTGGGTGGTGGCGATGTTGACCACGGTCGGCAGCAGCCGCGCGGCCAAGTCCGCGAAGCTCGCCGGCGCCCCGCGCACCGGCACGATGGGCGCCGCGGCC
>OLLF01000169.1_pt1 | contig 16607 bp, 17 predicted proteins | sample 1604471 | NCBI WGS metagenome assembly OLLF01 (sample SAMEA104055714, study PRJEB20765) | soil metagenome | isolation source: soil
TCATCGCGCGCGATGAACAAATAGATATCGTCTATCTGACGCGTCGCGCGGACGCTGAACAGCGGCTTCACAATTCGCTTCGACGAAATACGGCCATGACTTCGGTGTCGGAAGCAGGCTCCTCGGTATCCATTTCGGCGATAGCCTCCTCGAGTTCGGCGGCCTCTTCGTCGGTCAATGGGTAGAGAACTTCGCCAAACCGTTCGAGCGCCAATAGCAAACCGACGGCTTGCTCCCGGCGCTCGGGCGGCCAGACCCGAACACGGGCAATGATTGTTTCAAGATCGTCGTTTTTCATGGGCGGATACTAGCCGAATTCACAACCCGGCGTTAGCTCCGCAGCACCGACTTTCCCGCGTAGGTTGCCTGATCGCCGAGCTGCTCTTCGATGCGCAGGAGCTGGTTGTATTTGGCGAGGCGATCCGAGCGGGCGAGCGAGCCGGTTTTGATCTGGCCGCAATTGGTCGCCACGGCGAGGTCGGCGATGGTGGTGTCCTCGGTCTCGCCGGAGCGGTGGGACATCACGGCGCGGTAGGCATTGCGGTGCGCGGTGTCGACGGCGTCCAGCGTCTCGGTCAGCGAGCCGATCTGGTTGACCTTGATCAGAATGGCGTTGGCGACGCCCTTCTTGATGCCCTGGGTGAGGCGCGCCGTGTTGGTGACGAAGAGATCGTCGCCGACGAGCTGGACCGTCTTGCCGACCGCGTTGGTGAGGCCGGCCCAGCCGTCCCAATCGTCTTCGGCCATGCCGTCCTCGATCGAGGCGATGGGATAGCGGGCGCAGAGGTCTTCGTAGAATTTCACCATGCCGGCGGCGTCGAGCGACTTGCCCTCGCCGGCCAGCTCGTATTTGCCGTTCTTGTAGAATTCGGTCGAAGCCGGGTCCATCGCCAGCATGACATCGTCGCCGGGACGGTAGCCGGCCTTCTCGATGGCGCGCATGACGAAAGCGAGCGCTTCGTCGGCGCTCTTCAGGTTGGGCGCGAAGCCGCCCTCGTCGCCGACATTGGTGTTGTGGCCGGCGTCGTGCAGCGCTTTCTTGAGCGTGTGGAAGACTTCCGCGCCCATGCGCAGGCCTTCCTTGAAGGTCGGCGCGCCGACCGGCATGATCATGAATTCCTGGAAGTCGATCGGGTTGTCGGCGTGCACGCCGCCATTGACGATGTTCATCAGCGGCACGGGCAGCGTGTTCGCCTTGGCGCCGCCGACATATCTGTAGAGCGGCAGGTTCGCCGCCTGCGCGGCCGCCTTGGCGATAGCAAGCGAGACGCCGAGGATGGCGTTGGCGCCGAGGCGCGACTTGTTGGGCGTGCCATCGAGTGCGCACATCAGCCGGTCGAGGCGGATCTGATCCTCGGCTTCCATGCCGCACAGCGTGTCGAAGATTTCGCCGTTGACCGCGGCGACGGCGTTCTCGACGCCCTTGCCGCCATAGCGCTTGCCGCCGTCGCGCAATTCGACCGCTTCGTGGGCGCCGGTGGAGGCGCCGGAGGGCACGGCGGCGCGGCCCAGCGAGCCGTCCTCCAGGCGCACATCGACTTCGACGGTCGGGTTGCCGCGGCTGTCGAGAATCTCGCGGCCGGTGATGTCGATGATGGCGGTCATGGGGGCCTTCCGATTGTGCCGGCCACCTCTAGCGCCCGCGCGCGCGAAAAAAAAGCCCGGGCGTTAGTTTGACCGCTCGGCTCTCTTCCGGTCGGCGGCCGCGAAGTGAGCGATCTGGCCGGCTTGCGCCTTCTGGAATGCAGGCCGAGCGGTTGCGCGCGCGACATAGGCCTCGGTCGCCGGCCGGTCGCCGAACGCGCGGACCTTTGAAACGCGCAGCACATCGGCCATCAACAGGTCTGCGACGGTGAAGCGCCCGGCGGCGAGCCATTCCTGCCCGCGCAGGACTTTTTCCAGCTGGTCGAGGCGCTTGCCCATCCATCCGGTAAGATCATCGTTCTCGCCGCCGGTGATCTTCAGAAACCACCACGGCACGGTGACCATCTCAATCGAGTTGAGCGCGGCGACCGTCCATTGCAATGTCTGCGCTTCTCCAACCGGATCGCGCGGCATCAGCTTGTCGCTTTTGCGGGCGAGGTGCAGCAGTCCGGCGCCGTGCGGGGTTACATGGCAGGGCCCGAGAAGCGCAGCATGGGTTTCGGCATCACGATGCTGGGGACGTTCGGCCTCTTGGTCATGGCCGTCATCGGCATCGTGCAGGCGTGGATGGCGGTAGCGGCCGCTTAGTTGAGGTGCGGGCGCTTGGCGATGCGGTCGATTTCGACCAGGTCGCCAAGCAGCGCCGGCACGTCTTTCAAGAAGAGCATGTTGGGGCCGTCCGAGCGGCCTTCGCGCGTGGCGCGCTCGGGGTCTTCGTGGACCTCGATGAACACCGCCGCGACGCCGACCGCCACCGCGGCGCGCGCGATGTAAGGCGCCATGTCGCGATTGCCGCCGGAGCTGTCGCCCTGCCCGCCGGGCTTCTGCACCGCATGTGTCGCGTCCATCACGACGGGCGCCCCGAACTTGGCCATCTGCGGCAGGCCGGTCATGTCGACGACCAGCGTGTTGTAGCCGAAGCTGGCGCCGCGCTCGGTCAGCAGCACGTTGGGATTGCCGGCGCCGGTGATCTTGTCGATGACGTTGCGCATGTCCCAGGGCGCGAGGAACTGGCCCTTCTTGACGTTGACGATGGCGCCGGTGGCCGCGGCGGCGAGGATCAGGTCGGTCTGGCGCGAGAGGAAGGCGGGTATCTGCAGGATGTCGACCGCCTGGGCGGCGATGGCGCATTGCTCCTTCTCGTGGATGTCGGTCAGGACCGGGAGGGCGAAATGGGAGCGGATGTCGGCGAAGATCGGCAGCGCCTCTTCGAGGCCGAGGCCGCGCTGGCCGGACATCGAGGTGCGGTTGGCCTTGTCGAAGCTCGTCTTGTAGATCAGGCCGACGCCGGCCTTGGCCGCCATCTCCTTCAGCGCCGCGGCCATCTCGAAGGCGTGGGCGCGGCTTTCGAGCTGGCAGGGCCCGGCGATGAGCGCGAGCTTCTTGGCGTTGCCGATCTCGACGGAGCCGGCCTTGACGACGGCATTGGGCTTGGCCATGGCGCAATCCTGGGAATGACGGTGCCGCTTATACAACAAAGCGGCCGGACTGCACGACGACCTGGCCTTACGGGATCGTATAGCGCAGGGCGCTGACGCCGGCGAGCGGCGACAGGACATCCATGACGTCCCAGAAGGTCGTGGAGTCGATGCGCACGACGTCGCCCGGGCGGATGGGCGTCGCTTCACCGGCGGCGACGCGGATCTCTTCGCTGTCGCCCTGGTGGCGGACATAGAGCGTGCTCTTGACGGCCTTGGGCGAATAGCCGCCGGCCAGCGCGACGGCGCTCGCCGCCGTCATGCCGTTGGCGAAGGGATATTCGCCGGGCTTGAGCACCTCGCCCACGACGTAGAACGGACGATAAGTCGTGACCTCGACATTGACGTGCGGCTCGTTGAGATAGCCGTTGGCGAGCGCGGCGGCGATGCCGCCTTCGAGATCGTGCGCCGTCATGCCGCCGGCCTTCATCTGGCCGATCAGCGGCAGGCGCACGAAGCCGGTGGCATCGACCTGGAATTCGCCGCTGAGATCGGCTTCGTCATAGACGGTGATGCGGATCTTATCGTTGGCGCCGAGGCGATAATCGGTGCCGCCATAGGCGGGCGGCGTCGCGGCCGACGCGCTGCCGGCAAACGCCAGCGCCGCGGCGACGGCGGCCGCGCGGACGATTCGCGAAAGGGGCATCGGATTCATGCGCCCACCTTAAGCGGCTGTTCTTTCGGAATCCCTACGGTTTTAGCGGCGCGGTAAACCGGCGGTTAACGCAACCGGCGGCGGGGGGCGGGCCTTAAGATTTGTAAACCACCTGCATCCATCTAAGGCCCTGCCCGCATCTCACTGATGTAACGCAACCAGGGACGGGACCATGCGCACGCTGATCCAGACGGCCAGGCCGATTTTGCAGGCGCTGATGTCGACGGGACTGGGCATTCTGGCCTTTGCGGCGCTCTCGGGCGCGGGCTTCACGAGCGAAACCAGCCTGGTCGCGGCGCTGATTCTGGCCGGCGCGCTCAATATCTCGGCCCTGGCGTCATTGAACGGCGACGGGTTCCTCCCTACATGCGAGGGGGCGATGGGGGAATCGTAAGCATGAGCGTGGCCCAGGGGGCACCGGTTCTGGCGGGGCCGAAGATTCCGGAGCGCGAGCTGTCGCTCTACCGGCGGATGCAGGTCGCCAGAGAGAACCAGATGGCGGCGTTGCCGCGCGCGGCCTATGAGCAGCCGGTCTATGTCTCGAAATCCATCTTCGGCACCGGCACGTTCATCAACGATCCGGCCGGCATCAAGCGCGTGCTGCTGGACAACGTCGCCAATTATCCCAAGGCGCCGATGGAACGCGAGGGTCTGGGCGCGGCTTTTGGTGACGGAATACTTGTGAGCGAGGGCGAGAAATGGAAATCGCACCGCCGCATCATGGCGCCGTCCTTCGACTTCAAGAGCCTGGTCTCCTATGCGCCGGCGATGACGGAGTGCGCGGCTGACGCGGCGCAGGGCTGGGACCGCAAGGGCGCCGGCACGGTGATCAACATCGCCGACGAGATGACGCATCTGGCGCTCAAGATCATCTCGCGCACGATGTTCTCGACCGACGCGGAGCGGCTGGGCGGCCTGGTCGACGGCGCCATGCGGCGCGGCCAGGATCTTCTGAGCTTCGGGCTGCTCGACATCCTGCCGCTGATCGGGCCGCCGCGCATGCGGCGCAAGCTGGCGCGGGTGCGCGCGACCTTCGGCGAGATGGACGGGGTGATGTACGGCCTGATGCGGTCGCGGGCCGCGGCGGGCGCGGGCGATGGGCCGAAGGACCTGCTCGACCGGCTGGTGGCGGCGCGCGACAGCGAGACCGGCGGCGGCCTCAGCGACGAGGATGTCCGCAACGAGCTGGTGATCATTTTCCTCGCGGGGCACGAGACCACGGCGCTGGCGATGACCTATGTCTGGTACCTGCTGTCGCAGCATCCCGAGGCCGAGGCCAAATTGCATGCCGAGCTCGACGCCGTGCTGGGCGGGCGGGCGCCGGCGCATGACGATCTGGTGAGCCTGCCCTATACGCGCATGGTGATCGAGGAAGCGATGCGGCTGTACCCGCCGGCGCCGGGCCTGTCGGGGCGAGAGGCGCAGGCCGACGACGAGATCGCGGGGCACCCCATCGCGAAGGGCGCGATGGTGCTGATCGCGCCGTGGCTGGTGCATCGCCATCGCAAATTGTGGGACGAGCCGGAGCGCTTCGATCCCGAGCGGTTCTCGCCGGCGCGCAGCGCGGGACGGCCGCGTTTCGCCTATATGCCGTTCGGCGGCGGCCCGCGCGTCTGCATCGGCGCGGCGCTGGCGATGACGGAGACGATGTTGATCCTGGCGACGATGGCGCAGCGCTATCGCCTGCGGCTGGTGCCGGGGCAGGACATCGTGCTGCAGCACCGCGTGACGATGCGGCCAAGGGACGGGATCCGGATGATTTTGTGTCCGCGGAAGTAGCGGGCGCGATTGACTGCACTAGTCCATTGGACTACCATGCCCTGAATGGATGTGCTGGTCGCCGTTGTCGAGTCTGACGAATTTCTCGCGGCGACGCGAAAGCTGATGCACGAGGATGAACGGGCGGCGTTGGTCAACTATCTGGCCGGCAATCCCTTGGCCGGCGATTTGATCACCGGAACGGGCGGTGTCCGAAAGTTACGCTGGGCCTTGGAAGGGCGCGGCAAACGCGGTGGCGGCAGAGTGATCTACTTCTTTCACAGCGAAAATCTGCCGCTCTTCATTTTCACGATGTACGCGAAGAATGTGCAAAGCGATCTGAGCGACGCGGGCAGAAATGAATTGAAGCGGATCACCAAGTCGATAGTCGAGAGTTACGGAAAGGTCGAACGATGAGCAAGGCGGTTGAGGAGAGCATTCTGCGCGGTGCGCGCCAGGCACTCGCCTTCGTGAAGGGCGAGGCGGACCCCCGCAAATATCGCGTCCATATTCCGCACGAAATCGACGTGCGCCGTATCCGAACCAACCTCGGTATGACGCAGGCGCAGTTTGCGCGGGAGTTCGGCTTCAGCGTGGACACGCTGCGGCATTGGGAGCAAGGCCGGCGCATGCCTGACGGCGCCGCGCGCGCCTATCTCAAGGTGATCGATCATGCGCCGAAGGCGGTAGTGAAGGCGCTGAACGCGGCTTGAACGTGGGAAAGATCAAACGATCCCAGGGTTCGGAAGCTGCAAGTCTCGTGTATTTCTATTTCCTCGGTCGATGACAGTGGACGGAGGAATGTACGGAACCGAGAACTTTATGCGGCTTACGGCAGATTCAGTGGTCGACGTGCTTCCTTTAGCTCCAAAATCTGCGCTCACTATCTGAATTCCGAGTTCGGCGCCGCCACCTTTTTCAGATGAGCTTGTCGACTCAACCGTAACGGCGACATCAAACTCGATCTGAAGAATTTGCTCGGTCGTGAGATTGTTTGCGTGATCAAACACGGGGCTAACTGCCCCTAATATTCCATTCTGCTTGAGTTCACTCTGCGCATCACGGATGCCGGAGAGCACCTGATAGATTGTCTCTTTGATAAATTGATCAAGCTGCATTTTGATTTTCCATCACACTAAGCGGCTCTTCTGCACCGCCGCGGCGACGAAGCTGGTGAAGAGGGGGTGCGGCTCGAGCGGGCGGCTTTTCAGCTCCGGGTGATATTGCACGCCGATGAACCAGGGGTGATCCGGGATTTCCATGATCTCGGGCAACAGGCCGTCGGGGCTCCAGCCGCTCACTTGGAAGCCGTGCTCGCCGAGCATTTTCGCGTATTCGGTGTTGACCTCGTAGCGGTGGCGGTGGCGCTCGCTGATCTCGGTGGCGCCGCCATAGACTTCGCTGACGCGGCTGCCGGGCGTCAGGACGGCCGTGTAGGCGCCCAGACGCATCGTGCCGCCCATGTCGCCGTCGGCGCTGCGCGTTTCCTTCTCGTTGCCCTTGGTCCATTCGGTCATCAGGCCGATGACGGCGTGCTTGGGATGACCGATCTCGCTCGTGCCGGCGCCGTCGAGACCGGCGAGGTCGCGCGCCGCCTCGATCACCGCCATGTGCAGGCCGTAGCAGATGCCGAAGAACGGCACGTTGCGCTCGCGCGCGAATTTCACGGCGTGGATCTTGCCCTCGGTGCCGCGCTCGCCGAAGCCGCCGGGCACCAGGATGCCGTTGACGCCTTCGAGGAAGGTCGGCGCGTCGGGACGCTCGAAGATCTCGCTGTCGATCCAGTCGAGATGGACCTTCACATTGTTGGCGATGCCGCCATGCACCAGCGCCTCGGAGAGGGATTTGTAGGAGTCCTTCACCTGCATGTACTTGCCGACGATGGCGATGCGCACCTCGCCTTCGGGATTCTTGACGCGCTCGACGACTTCCTTCCAGCGCGCGAGGTCGGGCGGCGGCGCATCGGCGATGCCGAAGACCTTCAGGAGCTGGGTGTCGAGACCGGCCTCGTGATAGGCCATGGGCACGCGATAGATGGTGTCGAGATCGAGCGCGGGAATGACGTTGTCGGCCGGGACGTTGCAGAACTGGCCGATTTTCCGCAGGTCGTCCTGCGGGATCGGGTGGCTGGCGCGGCACAGAAGGATGTCGGGCTGGATGCCGATGGCGCGCAACTCCTTGACCGAATGCTGCGTCGGCTTGGTCTTGAGCTCGCCGGCGGCCTCGATATAGGGCACCAGGGTCAGATGCACGAAGGCGGTCTGGCCGCGCGGCAGGTCGTTGTGCAGCTGGCGGATGGCCTCGAAGAACGGCAGGCCCTCGATGTCGCCGACCGTGCCGCCGATCTCCACCAGGAGGAAGTCGAGGTCGGCGATGTCGGTGAGGACGAATTCCTTGATCATGTCGGTGACGTGCGGGATCACCTGCACGGTGCGGCCCAGATAGCCGCCCTTGCGCTCCTTCTCGATCACCTGGCTGTAGATGCGGCCCGAGGTGACGTTGTCGGACTTCGAGGCCGAGACGCCGGTGAAGCGCTCGTAATGGCCGAGGTCGAGATCGGTCTCGGCCCCGTCATCGGTGACGTAGACCTCGCCGTGCTGAAAGGGCGACATGGTCCCCGGATCGACGTTGAGATAGGGGTCCAGCTTCCGCAAACGGACTTTGTACCCGCGAGCTTGCAACAAAGCTCCGAGTGCGGCGGACGCAAGACCTTTTCCCAAGGAAGAGACCACGCCGCCGGTGATGAAGATCAACCGCGCCATGGAAGGCCAACATGTCGAAAGAGGTGCGCGCACTCAAGCGGAAAGATTCAAAATCGCGCAGGTGCGTCATGCGCCGCGAACAACGCGGGCGAACGTGCTGAATCGAAACGATTTAGTGCGGCGTGGGAATGCCCGGCGCGGCGGGCGCGGGGGCCGGCAGCGGCTTGCCCGGGACGGCCGGCGCGGTCGTGGGCGTCGTGGGCGATTCGAAGAACGACTTCTCATTGCGGCCATGCAGCGCCAGGAGGTTGAGGCCAAGGCAGGTGACGAAGAACAGCGCCGCGAGGATGGAGGTGGTGCGCGTCAGCGTGTCGGCCGCGCCGCGCGGGGAAAACAGGCCGCCGAGGCCCGAACCGCCGCCGCCCATGCCGAGCGCGCCGCCTTCGGAACGCTGCAGCAGCACGGTGACCACGAGGCCCACGGCAACCAGAAGTTCCAAAGCGACCAGAATGGCTTGCATGCGAGGCTCCCGCGGGCGGCCGGCGGCGCCCTATTTGAAGGGGCGCTCAATAGACGAAAGTGGCGCGGGTGGGAAGCGGGCTTGCGAAACCACAATCGGCGCAGGGGTAAAAATCATCCCCATTTCTGTCATCGCCCGGCTTGTCCGGGCGACCCATCTTGTTTTTCCCGAAATTGGGTTGCCCGGACAAGCCGGGCAATGACGGTTTTTGGGTGGGGTTGGATCGATTGGGCCGGGCCGCTTAGCGCAACTCCGCTTCTACCGCGCCGCGGCCGCGGCCGACATGTTGCGGGCGCGGATGATGGCCACGGTGGCGTCGATCTCGGTCAGGATGTCGGTGGTCGACTTTTCGCTGTGGAAGACGTGGTTGAGGCTGAGGGCGGCGTGCCCCAGAAGGTGCATCGAGGCGTTGCGGTCGACGCCGGCCTGCAGGCCCTCCACCGCCGCCACGATGGAATCGCACCAGTCGATGGACGACTCGAACCCGGTGTCGCGGCAGCGCCGGGCGACGCCTTTCGACAGCGCCGCGATCTTGGCCAGTTCCTGCTCGTAGGTGGCGGCGCCGGGCACGTGCTCCTGCATCAGCCGCCACAGGATCGTGATCTGGAAGGCGTCGCGGCGCAGCTTCTCCGAATTGAGCAGGTCGCGGGCGGCGCGCAGCTCGGCATCGAGGCGCAGCGTCGCCTCTTCGGGCGAGAGCCGGTCCTTGGCCTTCATCTTGAGCGAGTTCGGCGGATCGAACAGCTCGACATTGGACGGGCGCGCCAGGTCCTTGCGGCGGTCGGGGCCGACATAGTCGCAGGTGACGACGAAACCCTTGCGGCGCTCGACATGGCTCTCGATGCGCTGGCCGAGCAGCGTGGTCGAGAACGGCCGCAGCAGGCAGTCGTCGGCGCCGGAGTCGACCACACGGGTGACGAGGGCGGCGGATTTCTCCCACGCCGTCACGATGATGACGATGAACGGATTGAAGCCGGCCGCGCCCTGGCGCAGCTCCTGGATCATGCGGCACAGATTGGCGTCGGCGCCTTGCGATTCGCACAGCGCCAGGTCGGGCGGGCGGCGGCGGATGGCATCGGCGAAGGCGTCCAGGCTGGCGACGGTCTCGATCTTGCGGAAGCCGAGCGTGTACAGCGCGGCGCGCGTCGCGGTGCGGTTGGCCGCCACCGGGTCATAGACCAGCGTCTCCGTGGAATCGTAATTCAGTCGGGCCATGGGCCGCGCACCGTGTCCGCCACAAGTGTTTCAAACGGGTAATAAATTGCACGCAGCGGGTTAAGGAACGGTGGGAAGACGGGGTTAAGAGGGCGCCCTCGAAGCCTCTACAATTGTAAGAAAGTCGGGGGCTTTCAGGCTGGCGCCGCCGACCAGGGCGCCGCCGACATCGGTCAGCGCGAGAATCTCCTTCGCGTTGGAGGGTTTTACCGAGCCGCCGTAAAGAATGCGTAACGGCGCGGCAAGACAGGCTTTGATATGGGCGTGCATCTGCGCGATTTCGGCGTTGGTCGGGGTCTTGCCGGTGCCGATGGCCCAGACGGGTTCGTAGGCGATGGCGGTGTTGGCGACCGTGGCGCCGGCGGGAACACTGCCGGCGAGCTGCGTCTTGCAGATATCGTAGGCTTGGCCGGCGTCGCGCTCGCTTTCCGTTTCGCCGATGCAGATGATGGCCGTGAGGCCGGCGCGCCAGGCGGCCTTCGCCTTGGCGGCGACGATGGCGTCGGTCTCGGCGTGATATTGCCGGCGCTCGGAATGGCCGACGATGACGGCGCCGGCGCCGGCATCGCGCAGCATCTCGGCGCTGACGTCGCCGGTGAAGGCGCCGGATTTTTCCGCATGGCAGTCCTGGCCACCGATGGCGACCGGCGTGCCGGATGCCGCGGCGGCGGCGCGGGCGATGAGCGTCGCGGGCGGGCAGATCAAGATGTCGCAGGCCGGCGACCTGAGGCCGCGCGCCAGTGCCGCGATTTCGGCCACATCGGCGGCGAGACCGTTCATCTTCCAGTTTCCGGCGATCAGCTGGCGCATGCGTTCCTCGATAAAAACTTCGACATCACCGGTGATAATTTTCAACGGCTGTTTTCATGGGTCGCCGGGCCTCTTTAGCGACAGCGTAAGAGGGCCCGGCGATGACGAACGGGGTGGTTTGATTCAACCCGATCCCAAACCACACTAACGCAGGATTTCGACCAGAAGCACCCCGGCGGGCTGGTGCGGCACCAGCGCGAAGGAGCAGGCGATCAGGACGCCGCTGGGCGAGACCAGGGTCTCGGCGGCACGGCCGGGCAGCGAGGGGTCGGACAGGATGCGGCTGACATTGATGGAAATGGCGACGATGACGAGGCCGGCCAGCGCCGCGGCGGCGCCCAATTCGGCCTGGAAAAAGCCCGACCAATCCTGCATATAGCGCGCCTTGCCCTCGCTGCACCCCCTCCCTATCATCCGCCGCTTTTTGCCGCCACGTCACAACCGGATCGTTCATGCTTCAAACAATGCGCAAATACGCGAAGGGCTGGGTCGCCACCATCTTCATGGCCGGCCTCGCGCTCAGCTTCGCCGTCTGGGGCATCGCCGATATCTTCCGCGGCTCGCCCGACACCGTCGTGTTCACGGTGGGCTCGACCAAGGTGCCGGTGGAGCAGTTCGCGCGCGACTATCACAACGCCCTGCGCAATGCCGGCGTCGTGCTGCCGCCGGACCAGGCCAGGGCGCTGGGCCAGCAGGTCGCGGACCGCATGACGCTGGGCATCGCGCTCGACAACATCGTCGCCGGCCTCGGCCTGACGGCCAGCGACGCGCGGGTGCGCCAGCAGGTCCAGACCATCCAGGCCTTCAACGGCCCGCTCGGCACCTTCGACCACGACAAATTCGTGGAGGTGATCGGCCAGGCCGGCTATTCCGAAGCCGAGTTCGTCGCGGTGTCGCGCAAGGACGCCGCCCGCAGCCAGATGCTGCGCGCCGTCGAAGGCGGCTTCGTCATGCCGCCGGACTACGCGCGCGCGATCTTCTCCTACATCAACGAGGCGCGCGCCGCCGAATATGTCCTTTTGACGCCGGCATCGCTGGGCGAGATCGCGGCCCCCGGCGAGGCGGTCCTCGCGGCCTATGTGAAGGCCCATCCCGAGCGCTTCAGCACGCCCGAGTATCGCGACGTGAACCTGGCCGCGATCGGCGTCGACGACGTCGCCGCCACGATCACGGTCAGCGACAAGCAGATCCAGCAGGAGATCGACGACAACCGCGCCGAATACGTCACCGACGAGAAACGCGTGCTGGAGCAGATCGGCTTCAAGTCCGAAGACGAGGCCAGGGCGGCCAAGGCCGCGGTCGACGGCGGCAAGACCTTCGAGGCGCTGGCGGCCGAGCGCAACGTGCCGGCGGCGGACTACAAGCTCGGCGAGCTGTCGCAGGCCGACCTCGCCATCGATCCGGCGCGCGCCAAGGCCGCCTTCGCGCTGCCGCCGGGCGGCACCAGCGCGCCCATCAAGGGCAATTTCGGCTGGCTGCTGATCCACGCCGTCACGATCACGCCGGGCAGCGCCAAGTCTCACGACGAGGTCAAGCTGGCGCTGCAACGCAAGCTGGCGGCCGACAAGATGACCGAGATCGCCAACGCCTATACCGACGCGGTCAGCGCCGGCGCCGACGTGCCCGAGGCGGCGCGCAAATCGGGCATGAAATTCACCCACATCGCGGCCATCGACGCCCAGGGCCTGGCGCCGGACGGCAGCAAGGTCGCCGCGCTCGCCAATCCCGAATTGCGCGCCGCCATCTTCAAGGCGGAGATCGGCGAGGACGGCGATCCCTTCCAGACCACCGACGGCAGCAATTTCGCGATCAAGGTCAACGGCGTGACCCCGCCGAAAACCAAGCCGCTCGACGCCGTGCGCGCGGCGGCGACCGCGAGCTGGCTGGCCGAGCAGCGGCTGGCGCGCCTGCGGGCCAAGGCCGCGGCGCTGGCCGCCAAGGCCACCGCGGACCACTCGCTGGTGGCGGTCGCCGCCTCGCTCGGCACGCCGTACGTGTCGAGTCCGGCGCTGACCCGCGGCACCGATGAGGGCCTGTTCACCAAGCCGATCGTCGCGGCGATCTATGCCGCACCGGCGGGCGCGGCGATCTTCGCAGCCACCGCGGACGGCAATTTCATCGTCGCGCGGATCTCGGGCATCGTTCACCCGGCGGCGCCGGACAACGACCTGAACTTCGTGCGCGGCGTCAACCAGCTCTCCGGCCAGATCGCGTCGGACCTCACCGAAACGATGGCCAAGGCGTACCAAAAAAGCGAAGGCCTGGCGGTCAACCAGAAGCTGGTCGATACCACCGTCGGCGGCAATTCGGGCTCATGAACCCAAGATGGCGAGCGAACCCGATTTTCCCGCCTTCGCGCGCGTCTACGATGCCGGGCGGGCGCAGGTTCTCTACACCAGGCTGATCGCCGACCTGGAGACGCCGGTCTCGGCGTTCCTCAAGCTCGGCGAAGGGCGCGACAACGCCTTCCTGTTCGAGAGCGTGCAAGGCGGCGAGGCGCGCGGGCGCTATTCCATCATCGGGCTCAAGCCCGACCTGATCTGGCGCTGCCGCGACGGGGTGTGCGAGATCAACCGCAGCGCGCGGTCGGCGGCGGACCAGTTCGTGCCGGACATCCTGGCGAACGATCCCATCGCGGCCTTGCGCGCGCTGATCGCAGAATGTCGCATGGAATTGCCCGCCGGCCTGCCGCCGATGGCCACGGGGCTGTTCGGCTATCTCGGCTACGACATGGTGCGGCTGATCGAGAAGCTGCCCAACGTGCCGCCCGATCCGCTCGGCCTGCCCGATGCGGTGCTGCTGCGGCCCACGATCGTGGCGATCTTCGACACTGTGCGCGACGAGATCCTGATCGTCACGCCGGTGTGGCCGCAGGCCGGCGTCGATGCGCGCGCCGCCTATGGGCGGGCGTCGGAGCGGCTGGCCGATACGGTGGACGATCTGCTGCGCCCGGCGCCGGCCGCGCCGCCGGTGCCGGAGAACCTGCCGGCCTTTACCCAGATCGATTCCAACACCACGCATGACGACTATCTCGCCATCGTCGAGCGGGCCAAGGAATACATCCGCGCCGGCGACGTGTTCCAGGTGGTGCCGAGCCAGCGCTTCCGCCGGCCGTTCACGCTGCCGCCGTTCTCGCTGTATCGCGCGCTCAGAAGGCTGAACCCCTCGCCGTTCCTCTACAATCTGGCGTTCCCGGGATTTTCCATCGTCGGCTCGAGTCCCGAAATTTTGGTGCGCCTGCGCGACGGCGTGGTGACGATCCGGCCCATCGCCGGCACGCGCCCGCGCGGCAAGACGCCGGATGAGGACAAGGCGCTGGCCGAAGAGCTGATGAGCGATCCCAAGGAGCGCGCCGAGCATCTGATGCTGGTCGACCTCGGGCGCAACGATGTCGGGCGCGTCGCCAGGACCGGCGAGGTGAAGGTCACCGGCAGCTTCTTCATCGAACGCTACAGCCATGTGATGCATCTGGTGTCGAACGTCGAAGGCAATATTCGCGATGGGCTGGACGCGGTGGATGCGCTGAGCGCGGGGCTGCCGGCGGGGACGCTGTCGGGCGCGCCGAAGATCCGCGCCATGGAGCTGATCGACGAATTCGAGAAGGAAAAGCGCGGCGCGGTCTATGCCGGCGCGGTGGGGTATTTCGGAGCCGACGGCTCGATGGACACCTGCATCGTGCTGCGCACGGCGCTGGTCAAGGACGGCGTGATGTACGTCCAGGCCGGCGGCGGTGTCGTCGCCGACAGCGTGCCGGAGGCCGAGTACCAGGAGACCGTCAACAAGGCGGCGGCGCTCATGCGGGCGGCGGAGGAAGCGGTGCGCTTCGCCACGGCGGGCAAGCGCGGGCAATAGTTTTTTACTGTTGTGAACCCAAACCGACCCATCATCGCCGGCCCCCGGGCTCGCGCCAAAGGCGCGACCCGAGGACAGGCTCTTGTGCCGGCGACCCATGAACACGAACCGCGAAATAATATTTGGCCGCGGTGTTCATGGGTCGCCCGGCCTCTTAGCGACAGCGTAAGAGGGCCGGGCGATGACGATTATTTTTGATTCAGCGCCAACCTTGCGTCCCGCTCGGTCTTCAAGCGGACCGCCTCGGACAGCGGCACCAGGATGAAGCCGCGGGCGGCGGCATGCGCCGTCCACTGCGCCAGGGCGGCGAGCGTCACGTCGTGGGGGTGGCCGATGGCGATGGCGATGCCTTGGGCGCGGGCGCGGGACTCAAGCTCCATCAACTGGGCGCCGACGGCGTCGGCGGTCTGCTCGTCGTCGAGGAAGACGTCGCGGCCGGTGCTGGCGACGCCGAAGGCGTGCGCGACGTCGACGACTTGCGTCGCCGCCGTGGTGCGCGAGTCGAAGAAGACGAGATGGCGGGCGGCGAGTTCCTCGGCGACGGGGATGAGCGCGGCACGGTCGGCGGTGAATTTGCTGCCCATGTGGTTGTTGATGCCGATGGCGCCGGGCACTCGGGCCAGCGCGGCGACGAGCCGGGCACGGATTTCATCCGGCGCCAGCGCGGTGGTGAGCGCCAGCGGGCCGGGGTTGTGATCGCCTTCGGCCTGCATCGGCATATGGACGAGGATTTCATGGCCGCCGCGCAGGGCCTCGGCGGAGAGCCAGGGCGTCGCCTCGGCGTAGGGCAGGAAAGACAGCGTTACCGTCTTGGGCAGCGTCAGGGCGCGGTCGGCGTGGGCGAGGTCGGCGCCGAGATCGTCGATCACGATGGCGACTTTGGGATTGCGCACCGGCGGCGCGGCGGGATCGGCGCGGCGCGCGGTCAGCCAGTCGGGGAACGCATGCGCCACCAGCGGATAGAGAATCTGCGGCGCGAAAGCGCTGGGGCCGGTCGGCGGCTCGACGCGCAGATGCACGGCGGGGTCTTGCGGCGTGTCGCTCGCCTGCGCGGCGGCGGAGGGCAGCAGGATGCTAAGCAGCGCCGGGATGCCGGCGACGGCCCGGCCGCCGCCGATGCCGATGGCAGCGACGAGCAGCAGCCAGAATGCCGCGTTGGCGCCGGTGAACAGCGCGCGCGGCGGCCGCGGGCGGCGCAGGACGCGAATCGGTTTCAGCCGATACATGCGCCTGTGTAAGCGGGGGCGGGTGGGAGTCAAATAACAACACTTCACCTCCCCAGCATGGGGAGGTCGGCGAGCGAAGCGGTCCGTAGCGCCAGCGTAGGGACGGGTGGGGATGTGTCTTTGCCGGGAGTGACGTCCCCACCCGACGTGCTCGCTTCGCTCGCCGTCGACCTCCCCATGCTGGGGAGGTGAAAGTGGGCTAGCGATTCAAATCCACCCGTACCTCCGCCGACAATCCGGGGCGCAGGCGCGCCACGTCGGGCTGGTTCGGCAGGAGGCGGATGCGGGTGCCGACGCGCTGCACGATGCGGGTGAAGTTGCCGGTGGCGGGCTCGAAGGGGAGCAGCGAGAATTCCGAACCCGAGCCGGGGGCGAAGCTTTCGACCTCGCCTTCCAGCGTCTCGCCGGGGAGCGCGTCGACCGAGATGCGGGCGCGCTGGCCGGGGAGCATGCGCGCGGTCTGGGTCTCCTTGAAATTGGCGACGACGTAGAGCGTGTTCAGCGGCACGACGGTGAGTAGCTGGGTGCCGGGCTGGACATATTCGCCCAGCTGCACCTGGCGGTCGCCGACGACGCCGTCGACGGGGCTGCGGATGACGACATGGGCGAGATTCTGGCGGGCCAATGTCAGCGCGGCGCGGGCGCGGGCGAGCGCGGCGGCGAGCTGGCCGCGCGATTGCTCGACGACGGCAACCTGGCTCTGGCTGGCGGCGAAGGCGGCGCGGGACTTGTCGGCATCGGCGGCGG
>OLLF01000196.1_pt1 | contig 16310 bp, 16 predicted proteins | sample 1604471 | NCBI WGS metagenome assembly OLLF01 (sample SAMEA104055714, study PRJEB20765) | soil metagenome | isolation source: soil
TCGCCAAACGCTTGGAAGACAGAAGAATCAACGCCATGCGCCTTGTCCACCAATTTAAACCGGACAGCAGTGGCACAAGGCCGGCCATGACGTCAAATGGGTAAATCCAAACCAAAATCGCTCTAGAACGCAAAGGCCTGAAACGGAAAAAGCCCCGCGCGCAGGCGCGGGGCTTTTTGTTTTGCAGGGTCGGCCGGCAGGCGCACCGCCGGTGCAAAGCCCTCGGCGCGAGCGCCCTCATAAAGAGGCTGCACGCGCAGACGCGGAGTTCGCGAAAAAGGGGCTGGGCTACTCCGCGTACACCGCGCGAACAGTCTGGTGTTCGATTGCGCCTGGTCAGAGCACGGCGCAAAGGCATGTCCGGCCTCACACCGAAGAGCACAAACGAAAAGGGCGGACCGTGAGGTCCGCCCTTTCCGATTGGCTTGAAGCGAGGTTCGCTTAGCCGCCGAGGTCGATGACCGCGCGGCGGTTCTGCGGCTCACGCACGCCCGGACCGGTCGGGACGAGCGGATCATGGAACGACTTGCCCACGATCTCGATGCCACCGCCATCCAGGCCCTCGCGGACCATTTCGTCCTTGACCGACTGGGCGCGGCGGATCGACAGCGCCTGGTTGTAGCTGTCCGAGCCGACCGTGTCGGTGTGACCGGTGACCAGCACCTTGACGAAGCCGTTGGCCTTGGCGACGCGAACCGCTTCGGCAACCACTTCCTGCGCCTTGTCGGTCAGCGCCGACTTGTCGAAGTCGAAGAAGACGATGAACGTCTTCACCGGCGGCGGGGGAGGCGGCGGCGGCGGGGGCGGCGGAGCCTCACCCACATACCAGCGAACACCCAGCATCGCGACCTGCTCTTGAGCCTGGGCGATATGGATCGGGGTCAGACCGACGAAGTCCGAGGCGTAGCCGCGGTCGATTTCGGCCGAGCGATAACGATAGTCGGCGAAGATTTCGAACGAGGGGCTGACCTCGTAGTTCAGGCCGACAATGCCCTGCCACATGAACTCGGTGTGCTGGCCGCGGATCACCTTGAGACCCGGGAAGAGCGAGTCGGTGACCGACATGTTCAAGGCGCCGGCGCCGACGCCGCCGCCGAGCGAGAGGCTCCAGCGCGAACCGAGGTTCCAGTCGTAAACGACGTTCACGAGAGCGGATTTCAGCTCGTTCGTGCCGCTGAATGTGCCGACGAAGGGCACGACATGGGCCTGCTGGTCGTGCGACGAGTAGCCGACTTCGAATTCGAGCCGGAGATTACTGGCCCACTTGTAACCGAAGGAGCCCGCGACGAACACGCCGTCTCCCTGACCCAAATCCGCGTGCACGGAGGCCGGAGGAGCGGTGACAATCGCCACATCATCCATCTGGGAATAGCCAGCGCCAAGACCCAGGTACCAACCTTGCGTATCATTGGCCAATGCAGGAGAGACGCTGAGCGCCGCTAGTGCCACGCCCGCCAAGGCGATCGAACGAAGTTTCATTTTTTACCCTCGCTTCAAATACCGACGGGTAGGGACCCCCCCACCTAAACGTTCGGACGACTACGGACTTATAACCGCCACGGGTGCGGATGTCTCCATGAACTGATTTGGGATTCGGGCATTTTTCAGTGTCGGCAGGCGGATTTACGTTGGCTCTGTGACCGGGCTGCAACAGACTGCTCGCTTACCGGACGCTTTTGACCATAACGCGTGACAACCAGCAACATTACGCCCCCGGTAAGTCTCTAAGCCCGAAATCCTCGCGCCCATCCGCCGTCCAGGTAAAGGCGTAACGGCCGGCGAGCAGATTAAGACGCCCTTGTCCCCCACGTTCGAGGGTCTTGAGCAGCTCCTCGCGCGGCGCGACATGAAACAGAGCCAGCCAGCGGCGCAGGACCTGCTCGCCCACCCGGCCCAATCCCTTGAGGTCGCCGAAGTCGACGGCATGGATCTGGCCGCCTGGCGCCAGGGCGCCTTGCGCTGCCTTAAGTGCCTGTTTCCAATCTGGAATCATGGAAAGTGAATAGGAGAAAACCGCGGCATCGAAGGGCTCTTCTTCGCCGAACAAGGCCGGTGTCAGGTCCTCCGCATAGGCCTGCACCAGCTTGGTCCGGCTGCTGAGCCCCGCCCGTTCGATCGCCTTGCGGGAGGTCGCAAGCATCTCGGCCGACGCGTCCAGGCCGAACAGTTTCGCGGTCGGATAGGCCTGTCCGATCTTGATCAGGTTGCGCGAGGTGCCGCAGCCGATCTCGATGACCCGCGCACCCGGTTTCAGCCGCAGGTCGCCGATCAGCCGGTCACGCCCGAAAAGGTAATATTTCCGTGTAAAATCATAGATATAGCGTTGGTGCCGGTAGACCCGGTCCATCAGCGCGGCATGATCGCTGGTCGGGGGCTGCGGGCTCAGGACAGCGGCCGCCGCGCATAGATATGAAAGCCGCCATAGATCGAAGAGCGGTCCTTGGCGTGCCCTTCGCGGCTCTCCTGCTCCAGGTAGGTCCAGGGCGCCAGCACGTCCACCGGCAGTTTGCGCGGCAGGGGCGAGTCCGGCCCCGCGGTGCGGAAGATCACCCGCGCGTCGCGCGCATGCGCGGTGCGGTCGATCTCGCGCCACAACGCCGTGATCTGCTCCTTGTTCATCCAGTCCTGGGCGTCCAGCAGCACGTAGCGATGCAGCGATTGCGGCGGCTGGGCCTCGAGGAAATCGGTCAGCGAGGCGTGGTGCACCTCCACCTTGCCGGTCCGCGAGCGGATGACGTCGTAGGTTTCGCGGCGCAGATAGTCCGGCACCGCCTCGCGATGCTCGACGTCGTAGCCGCGGCCGAAGGCCTGCCAGGCAAAATAATTTTCGCTGATCGGAAAATCGCAAGCCAGCCGCTCGACGCGCTCGCGCAGCACCGCGACGGGATCGCCGCTCGCGACCAGCTCGTCGTACTGCGCCGGCGGAATGCCCAAAGCGTACAAGGAAACCGGGCTTTTCGAGAGCAGTTTGATCGATTTGTAGTTGAACAGCGGTGCGATATCGCGCTCGAACAGGCGGCGCTGCTCTTCCGGCGTGCGCGCCGAAAGAATCGGCTCCAGCTTCTTGCCGTGCAGCTTGGCGACCGCATGCAGGATGCCGATGAAGCGTCCGAGCAGGCCATAGCGATACAGGTTGCGCCCGAACATGTTGATGCGCCGCCCGCGCAGCGGCACGTTCTTGTCCCAATAGCGCCGCGTCTCGTCGTCCAGATGCGGCACCAGGAATTTGTCGTAAGCCGCGCGGTTCGCCTTGTCGTTGGCGTGGCCGAACAGGCGGAAGAAATCCTCGTGGCTGGGCAGGTTGGCGAGCGCCACCAGCTTGAGCTTGGTCAGCGCGATGTGGTTGGGGTTGAGATCGACCGCGATGATCTTCGCCGGATTGGCCGCGAGGTAGTTCAGGACGTTGCAGCCGCCGGACGCGATGGTGATCACCCGGTGTTCCGGTTTCAGGGCCAGGGCACTCAGGTCGACGGCGGGGTCTTCCCAGATCTGGTTGTAGACAAACCCTTGAAACATCAAGGTAAACAGGCGTTCCAAGGCGCCACGCTTGGTGGTCGCAGGCTTTTGGTGCGCCGCCTTGTCGAGAAGCAGGTTTGCCATTGGGTCCTTTGAAATCCTTAGGATTTTCACCGCACCTAGGGAGTGCCTAAGTTTTATGACGGAATGAAGGAGCGAGGCAAAGAAATTACCTTTCGCACGCGCAAGGAACCCGTCTTGCGCCTCGTGCGGCGCGCCTCTAAGGGAGCGCAATGACCAGCAAGCCCAAGACCGCCGTCGAGGAAGTCCTCGACCTGCTCGATCTGGAAAAGATCGAAGAAAATATTTTTCGCGGCCAGAGCCCCGAAGACCGCATGCAGCGCGTGTTCGGCGGCCAGGTGCTGGGCCAGGCGCTGGTCGCCGCCAGCCGCACCGTCGAGGGCCGCGTCTGCCATTCCTTCCACGCCTACTTCCTGCGCGCCGGCGATCCCAAGGTTCCGATCCTCTATGAAGTGGACCGCGCCCGCGACGGCGGCAGCTTTACCTCCCGCCGCGTCGTCGCCATCCAGCACGGCAAGCAGATCTTCAACATGTCGGCGTCCTTCCAGGCGATCGAGAAAGGCCTCGAGCACCAGTTCGACATGCCCAAGGTGCCCGGTCCCGACTCGCTGATGGACGAGCACGAAGCGCGCAAGAAATGGATGGAGAACATGCCGGAGGACGCCAAGGCCTGGATGAGCCGGCCGCGTCCCATCGAGATGCGTCCCGTGATCCTCGACAACTGGATGAACCGCACGCCGCGCGAGCCGTTCGACAATGTCTGGATCCGCGCCACCGGTCCCGTGCCCGACGACGTCATCGTGCAGCAATCGGTGCTGGCCTACGCGTCGGACATGTCGTTGCTCGACACCGCGCTGCTGCCGCATGGCCGCTCGTGGAATTCGCCGATCCAGATGGCGAGCCTCGACCACGCCATGTGGTTCCATCATCCCTTCAAGATGGACGACTGGCTGCTCTATGCGCAGGATTCGCCGAGTTCATCGGGCGCCCGCGGCTTCAACCGCGGCTCGCTCTTCACGCGCGACGGCAAGCTGGTCGCCAGCGTCGTGCAGGAAGGCCTGATGCGCGTGCGCGAGGATAAGCAGAAGAAGAGCTAGCGCAATCGGGTGAAGCGTACTTCAGCTTCGCCCGTAAATTGCGCGACAATCAAAGAGCTTAGAGCATGATCCAATTCTACCAAATGCGATCATGCTCTAAGGGCAGCTGCTCGGCCCGGTGATCGTCGTGCTGCGCCTGGGACGGGCGTAGAAGGTCGACGTCATGTTCGTCGAACTCGACAGATATTTCGCGATGCTGGAAGAATAGGGGTACGTCACTTCGGCCAGGATCACGCTGCCGCCGGTCGAGATGACGCCGGTCGGAACCGTGACGGCGCTGTTGACGGTGCGTGCCGTCGCATTTTGCGCGCAGCTCCACGCCACCTTTCCGCCGCCGGCGCCGTTGTCGATGACGCTGGTGATGACGATCTTCAAGCCGGTGGGCGAATAGGGATAGACGATCGAATTGATTGCCGAATAGACGTTGGAGAGATCGGTGCTGGCCACCGCCTTTTCCTGTGCGATCAGGTCGGCGGCGGTACTCGCCAGGCCGGTGACCTTCTGCTTGCAGGCCAGTGCCGAGGTGATTTCGATGCTGCCCAGGAACATCGCCACCAGGACCGGCGCCAGAATGGCGAACTCGACGGCGGCCATGCCGTCCTTGGCGCGAGCCACGTTGCGGATCCGGCTCAGCATCCCGACACACTCGACACGAAGGGTTCGTTGCGGAACGCAGCCGTCGCACTGATGAGATGCTTGCCGGTCGACATGTTGGTCAGGAATTGCGACAGGACCGGCGTGATGATGTTCCAGGTATAGAACGAGCGCACGAGCACGACATTGCACGCGGTGCCGGGCTGGTAGTTGTTGAGGGTGGTCTTCAGATTGCCCGCCGCGTCGGTCGCGGCCGCGAAACTGGCGCTGGAATATCCGGTATAGGCCTCGACGTCGATCTGGAGATTGCCGTTGCAGGCGAGCAGCGGCGCGATGTCGTTGCAGATGCGGGTGCGCAGCTGCGCCTGGGTCGTGCTGGCGGCCTGCGCCTGCCCGGTGCGGATATAGCGCGCGGCGTTGTCGGTGGCGTATTGCAGTGTCGAACCGGCGAAGAAGATCACGCCGTTCTCGACGATCCCGAGCAGCAACAGAAAGAATACCGGTGCGAGCAGGGCGAATTCGAGTATGGCGGAGGCTTTTCGCCCATCGGCGCGCATGCGCGCGGCCGTCTTGCGAAGACGTGCGCTCAGGCGTGCGGTGATGGAAGTCCTGTCGCTCACGGCGGTGCCGTCTTAAGCCTCTTGCCCATGCAACTTTTAGAGCGCGGCACGCGCAATCCGAAGGACAAGCCGGTATCGTGCTGAACAATTGCTTACCACGATGGGCACAGTGCTGTTCGAATGGTTACAGTGCCAGGCTGCGATTCACGCTTTGCTAATCTTCGTTGATTTCGAGGGAAATTATGCGCGTATCGCTAACGAAGCCCTAACCAGGTTCCGTGTTTCGAACGGCTATTTGGCGCCGATTGATGAATGATGTGACGGCTGTCATTCCATCGGATTGGAAGTCATGTCCTTGCGCGATACGATTTGCTCCGCACTGGCACGCGCCCGCGCGTTGCTATGCAATCGCGACGCCAATGTCGCGATGATCTTCGCGATCGCGATCATTCCGGTCACGATCGCCGCCGGCGCCGGCCTCGATCTGACGCGCGCGATGATCGTCAAGTCCAATCTTACCGAGGCGCTTGACGCCGCGGCGCTGTCGGTCGCCGCCACCAGCGGCCTGACGCAGTCGCAGATGACGACCCAGGCGCAAAACTATTTCAACGCCAACTACAAGGTCGACGCGAACTACGGCGTGCCGGCGACCGTGGCGGTCTCGGTGAGCGGACAGTCGGTCACCGTCACGACCAACGTTCCGATGCCGACGACCCTGATGGGTGTCGCCGGCATCCACACCGTCACCGTCAACGCATCCTCGACTGTGGTGTGGGGTCAGACCAAGCTGTGGGTCGGTTTGGTGCTCGACAACACCGGATCGATGTGTCAGTCGGACACCGACCCGAACGCCGGCAGTCCGTGTGCCCATCCGGCATCGGGCACCAAGATCGCATCGCTGCAGGCGGCGAGCCATAATCTTCTCACCATGCTGCAGGCCGCGTCGGCCAACGCCGGCGACGTGAAGGTGGCCATCATCCCCTTCGTCAAGGACGTGAACGTCGATCCGGTCAATGCCGGCGCCACCTGGATCGACTGGACGTCTTGGGACGCCGCGAACGGCACCTGCGATATTTCCAGCAAGCACAGCCAGTCGAGCTGCACCAGCACGAACGGCACCTGGACGTGGACCGTTTCGGCCGGCGGCACGTGCACGATCTCCAGCCAGACGAACAGTTCGGGTTGCACCAGCACGAAAGGTACATGGACCGCCGCCTTCTGCAACATCTCGGGGATCAACAACCAATCGAGCTGCACGTCGACGCACGGCACCTGGACCAGAAGGAGCAGCACCTGCTCCATACCGGGCTACAGCACAAAGACCACGTGTCAGAACGCGGTCGGTACCTGGACGCCGGCCTCTTGCAACATCGCGGGGATCGCCAGCCAGAGCACATGCACCAGCACCTACGGCGTTTGGACGTGGAACGCGGGCACCTGCAACCTCACGGCGTATACCACCCAATCGACCTGCACGGCCGCGACGGCGCAATGGCATGTCGATCACACCCAGTGGAACGGCTGCGTCACCGACCGCGGCAACTCGGGCGGTCCGGACACGACGAACAACTACGATACGAGGAATACGGCACCGTCGAGTTCGACCGCGAGCAAGTTCCTGGCGGAACAATACTCGTCCTGTCCGGAAGCGATCACGCCGCTCAGCTACAACTGGACCCAGCTCGGCACTGAGATCGACAACATGGTGGCGGACGGCGCGACCAACCAGCCGATCGGACTGGTGTGGGGCTGGCACGCGCTCAGCACGGGCGATCCCTTGAATGCCGGGTCGCCGCCCGCCAACACGTCGCGCTACATCATCATTCTCTCCGACGGTCTCAACACGCAGGACCGCTGGTATGGCGACGGCGTGCATCAGAGTTCGTCGGTCGACGACCGCATGACGTCCGTCTGCACCGCCGCCAAGGCCGACGGCATCATCGTCTACGCCCTGTTCGTGGATATCGGCGGAACCCAGGGCAACTCGACCGTGCTGCAAAACTGCGCGACCGACTCGAGCAAATATTACGATCTGACCAGCGCCTCCCAAATCAGCGCGGCGTTCACCGCGATCGGGCAGCAGATCACCAATCTGCGCGTCGCCCAGTAGGGGGAACTTTCGCGAAGGCGCGAAACCTTCGCGAAAGCATCTCCTGCATACACTGGGCCGGCTCAACCAAGGCATTCCATGCTCGGCTCCCTCGCGCTCGATGTGATTACGGGTTTCGCCCATACGATCACCCGCATCCTGCCTTACATGGTGGGCATGGGCGTGGTGTTCGCCGTCCTGTCCTGGCTGTCGCCCTGCAATGCGGGCAAGCCCTGGTGGGGCAAGCGCGGCCTGGTCACGGACCTTTGCTATTGGTTCATCGTGCCGGTGTTCACGCGCTATGCGCGGATCGGCTTCACCGTCCTCATCACCGTCTATCTCATCGGCATCAACACCGCCGACGGCCTCGTCGCCTTCTTCGATCACGGGCATGGCCCGCTGTCGCGCCTGCCGTTCCTGGTCCAGCTCGGCATCTACCTGGTGGCGAGCGAGTTCTGCCTGTACTGGATCCATCGCGGCTTCCATACGGCGCGGCTGTGGAAATACCACGCTGTGCATCATTCCTCGCAGGACGTGGAATGGATTTCCGCCTCGCGCTTTCACCCGGTCAACCTGATCCTGGGAACGGTGCTGGTCGACGTCATCTCCCTGATGTCGGGCATCACCTCCGACATCTTCCTCGTCATGGGGCCGTTCAACGCGCTGACCTCGGGCTGGGTGCACGCCAATCTCGATTGGACGCTGGGCCGCTTCAAATACGTCTTCGCGGGGCCGGTGTTCCACCGCTGGCACCACGCGCGCGAGCATGTCGGCGTCAATTTCGCCGGCACCTTCTCGCTGTTCGACGTGATGTTCGGCACGTTCTACATGCCGCAAGGCGAGCTGCCGCAGACTTACGGCATCGAGGACGAGAACATGCCGGAGAGCTTCGGCATGCAGGTCGTCTACCCGATCCTGAACTGAAAATAGGTCGCGGCGAGGCGCGGCCAGCGCTATTGCGCGGTCTTGGCGCCCAGATCCATGTGCTTTTCGATGTCGCCCATGATGCCGGAGAAGTTGGAATCGCCCGGCAGCGGAGCGGCCTGGCAGCGATCGCTGCTGCAGGCCAGCGTCGTCGTGGCGCTGCCGCGGGTCAGCGTGACCGTGGCGCCGTGCGAGCCCGACACGCTCACCGGCACGTTGGAGACTTCACGCCCGGCGCTGTCGAGCGCGATGATGTTCGTCGCGCCGAACGACTTGCCGAGCAGGAAGGCGTGCCGCGAATCGATCATGTTGATGTCGGCGATGGTCGGATTGCCGACATAGACCGTGGTGATCGGCTTGGCGAAGGTGACGGTGCGCACCTCGTCCATCGGCACGGAAATGCCGCCGGCGAGCGCGGAGCTGCTCATCAGGCTGAAGGCGAGGGCGGCGGCGATGCTGGTGCGCATGGGAAGTTCCTGACGTTCGCTGGCGCCCAAACTATCGCGCCCGCCGTAAAAGATGGATTAACTTCTGGCGCCGCTCAGCGCGCCGCTGTGTCCCGAATATGGACAACCGCGAAGGCGTCGCTGTGCAGGCGATGCCAGCCCGGCCGTGCATCGAGCTCGGCGACCATCGGCGAGCGCGGGCTGAGGATGCTCCAGCGGATGCCGTACTGCCGGATCGCCGCATCGAGTGCGGCGGGATCGGGCCGGATCAGCGCGGCATAGCGCTGCAGCGCCGGCTCGCCATACAGCTCCGCCCGCGAGTCGATGAAGGGCCGCACGCCGGCGAAGATCAGATAGCCGCCGAAGCTGTAGTCGTTCAGAACCGGCGTGGCGCGCAATCCTGCGGGCACGCTGGAGAGCGCCGTCATCGGCGACACGGCGCCGTCGCTCCGCACGATAGGCAACACGAACCGCGTCGCGATAAGGCCCGCGACCACGATCATCGCACCGGCCGCCACAGCCACGGAGAGTCTCGAACGCATCCGCGCGCCCGCCATGCCCAGCGAACGCGACAGCGGGTCGGCCAGCAGCAGCGGCGCGATCACCGCGAACACGATCTGGTGACGCTGGTGCTGCAGCATCATGGTGAGCAATCCCAGCAGGACCAGGACGCGCACCGCCGAAAGCTTCACGCCGCGCGACAGAAGAACGTAGAGCGCCGCCGCGACGACCAGCGCCGCCGGCTGCAGATGTGAGAAATCCATCGGCCGCCATTCGTCGACATTGGCGAGGCTGGACGTGCCCATGAGCGTCAGCGGAAAGGTCAGGCCCTGGATGAAATGCGGATTGACCAGGCAGGCGCAGAGCGCCCCCGTCCCGAACAGGCCCCAATCGCGCAGAGTTTTCGCGCGCAGGGCCGCATCATCGACCAGCGCTTCCAGCGCCAGGCCACCGGCCAGCGCCAGGCCGAGCAGGAAACTCCCATGGATATTGGCCCAAACGGTCATCACCGGCAGCAGCAGCCAGGACGGGCCGCGCCGTTCGCTGCGCGCCTGGACCAGTTCCGCCGTCCAGATCGCGAGCAGCGGCAGCGCCAGCAGATGCGGCCGCGCCAGAAGACTCCCCGTCATGCAGGAGAGGGCGAGAACTGTCGTAATCGCCTGCGCCTGCGGCTCCAGCCAGCGGCCGAGCGTGTAGGCCAAAATCCCCGCCGTGAGCGCGGCCGCCATCGCGAACAAACCGATCAGGCCGCTCCAGCCGCCCGCCTGATAGCTGAGCGCCATGACGATTTCCGCCAGCCATTCATGCGCTTGCCACGGTGCGTTGGCGAAGGTGTAGGAGAAAGGATCGCGAAACAGGATCGCATGCTCGGCCAGCATGCGCTGGCCCGCCGCGATATGCAGGAAGGTATCGCCATCGTTGAGCACCTGTGGCGCGAAGGCGGTGACGGCGAACGCAACGGCCGCCGCGCACAGCGCGATCGCCATGCGTGAATCCAACGGATATGCGGAAGACCGTGTCAAACGCCGGCGCTCGCCCGATAAAGCTCATCACAGGCGTACCGCAAAGCCGTGACGGAATGATTGATCGCCGTAAGACTGTCGGCCGCGAAGACGCGCCAGGCGCAATCGGCGACAATTCGGGCGCTATTGGCCAACGTCGTTAACAAGCGGCAAATATTAAGGCTAGCCGATGTTCCAATCGGCCGTTTTCGTGCCGCACCGGCACATCTCGCCGATTGCGTCACTTGTAAACTTAAGCCGCCATTAAGCTCATGCCCCTAGTCTCACCATCAGTCCAGGTTGGTCTCTCGAAATGGTGCCGGCCGGACGTCCTAGGGTGTCACTTTGTGGAGGCTAACATGAACAACCTTTTCGCTCGCTTCGTGCGCGACGAGTCCGGTGCGACGGCCATCGAGTATGGTCTGATCGCCGCGCTCATCGCCGTTGTCATTATCGGTGCCGTGCAGGTCGTCGGCACGAAACTCTCGACCACGTTCAGCACGGTGTCGACGAGCATCAAGTAAGCATTCGCGTCTCGCGGATGTTTGGCGCGCGGCCGCTTCCCAAGGAAGCGGCCGTTCGCACTTGCCAGGTTTTTCGATGACGGCAGAGCTCCTCGTCCTGATCGTGCTTCCGGTGCTTCTGGCGCTGGCGGCCGGCTGGGATATCGCCAGTTTCACGATTCCCAATTTCCTGCAGCTGGCGCTGATCGGCGCCTTCCTCGTGTTCGTTTTCGCGACCGGCATGGCGCCGGTGGCGATCGGCGGCCACCTGCTCGCCGGGTTTCTCGGCCTGGTGATCGGCTTTACGCTGTTCGCCCTCGGCTTTATCGGCGGCGGCGATGCCAAGCTGTTCGCCTGCGTCGCGCTCTGGCTCGGCTTCGGCAACCTCGTGGATTACGCGATGGTCGCCTCCATCATAGGCGGCGCGCTGACCTTGCTCATCCTCGGCCTGCGCCAGATGCCTTTGCCCGCCATGCTGACCGGGCAGTCCTGGATCCTGCGCCTGCATGACGCCAAGGGCGGCATCCCCTACGGCGTGGCGCTGGCGGCCGGCGCCTTCCTGATTCTTCCGCAGACGGAAATTTTCCGGATCGCGTCAACGATCTAGCAACGCCGAGCGCATGCGCCGGTGCATGGATCATTTGCACAGCGTTTTGTTAAGCAAATTCTAAAGGGTTCCGTGGTCGGATCACACCCAAAGGAGCGTGGGTCATGAACATGCCGCGTATACTCATTCTGGTATTGGCCGTGGTCGCTGCGGGCGCCGCGGCGTTTCTGGCGCGCGGCCTGCTCGGCGGCGGCACGCCGCAAGCCTCCGCCATGGCCGTGGCCCCGCCGATCGAAACCAGCGAAGTGCTGGTCGCCTCGGCCGCGCTGCAGCCCGGCCAGCAGCTCAATCCCACCATGGTGCACTGGCAGAAATGGCCGAAGTCCGATGTGGATTCGACCTTCATCACCCGCGCGCAGACACCCAATCTCGAAACCGCGCTGACCGGCACCGTGGTGCGCGCGCCGATCGTCGATGGCGAGCCCCTGACCGAATCCAAATTCGTGCATGCCGAGGCCGGCGGCTTTCTCGCCGCCACCCTCAGCCCGGGCATGCGCGCGGTCTCCATTCCGATCACCACCGAATCCGGCGCCGGCGGCTTCATCCTGCCCAACGACCGCGTCGATCTGATGATGACCGAGCAGATCTCCGACAATCCGCGCCGCTTCCGCGCCCGCATCGTGCTGACCAACATCCTGGTCATGGCGATGGACCAGACCTTCAAGCAGGATCGCGACCAGAAGGTCGTGCTCGCCAAGACCGCGACGCTCGAACTTACCGCCGAGCAGTCGCGCATCGTGATCAAGGCGCAGGCCGCCGGACCGTTGACGCTGGCGCTGCGCGCCCTCGGCGACGATTCCAAGCCGGCGCCCATGGCCGCCAACCAGACCCATGACGACGACGACGCGCCCAGCGGCAGCGGCGTCACCGTCATCCGCTTCGGCGTCGTGCCCACCGGCGCCAATGGAAGGAAAGACTAGGCCATGCGGAATCTTCTCCTCGGCCTCGCCCTCGTCACGCTCGGCATCGTCGCCGGCAGCGCGGACGCGTCGCCCAGACACCTGCCGCCGGAAGCCGGCGCGCATGTCATCGCGCTTTCGACGCGGGGCGGCACGGTCACGCAGCGCCTGGTGCTGTCGCTCGGCAAGGCGGCCATCGTCCAGCTCGACGCCGATGCGCGCGACGTGCTGGTCTCCAGCCCCGACATCGTCGACGCCGTGGTGCGCACGCCGCGCCGCATCTTCCTCCTGGCGCTCAAGACCGGCCAGACCAACGCCTTCTTCTTCGACGGCGCCGGGCATCAGCTTGCGTCGATCGACATCCGCGTCGAAAAGGACGTCACCGATCTTTCCGGCATGATCCGCAAGGCCATGCCGGGCTCGAACGTCACGGTCTCGGCGATCAACGACAATGTCGTGCTCAACGGCACCGTCACCAGCGCGCAGGAATCGGCGCGCGCCCAGGACCTGGCCGCGCGCTTCACCGGCGACGCGACGAAGGTCGTCAACATGCTCAAGGTCCCGGGCAGCGAGCAGGTGATGATCCGCGTGCGCATCGCCGAGATGCGCCGCAACGTCGCCAAGCAGTTCGGCATCGATCTGGCCAGCGCCGCGATCGTCGCCGGCGTCCCAATCATGGCCTCGTCGGCGCAGGAATTCGGCCTCGTCGGCCGCGCCCTCAACGATCTCTCCGCCGCCCAGGCCGGCCAGGTCTGCCAGAGCGGCGCCAATCCCTTGGGCGGCACCAGCTGCGCGCTCGGTCCCAACAACCTGCAAGGCACGATCAAGGCGCTGGAATCGGTCGGCCTCGTCCACATGCTGGCCGAGCCGAACCTCACGGCGGTGTCGGGCGAGACCGCGAAGTTCCTCGCCGGCGGCGAATTTCCGGTGCCGGTCTCCAGAGACCGCGACGGCAACGTCACCATCGAGTTCAAGCAGTTCGGCGTTGGCTTGTCCTTCACGCCCGTGGTGCTCAGCGCCGGCCGCATCTCGCTGCAGGTCTCGACCGAAGTCAGCGAGCTCACCAACACCGGCGCCTTCACGCTGCAAGGCGCGGGCACCACCAACGGCCTGACGATCCCGGCGCTCTCCGTGCGCCGCACCCAGACCACCGTGGAATTGCCCTCCGGCGGCAGCTTCGCCATCGCCGGCCTGATGCAGCACAATTCCAAGCAGGTGCTCGAAGCTCTGCCCGGGGTCAAGGATCTGCCGATCCTGGGCGCCCTGTTCCGCAGCCGCGACTTCGAAAACGACGAGACCGAGCTGGTTGTGATCATCAGCGCCTATCTGGTGACGCCGACCGCCAACGCCAATTTCGCCGCGCCGACCGACGGTTATGTCGCACCGACCGATCCGGAGACCATCCTGATGGGCCGTGTCAACGCCGTTTACGATCACAAGCCCGGTGCCGATGCCGCCAAGCCGAATCCGTCGGCCGCCGTCGGCTTCATCGTCCAGTAGGGGTCCGTCATGATGCCCACCAGCAAGAGTTTCTTCCGGGCCGCGTCGCTGCTCGCGGTCCTGGCGGCGGGAAGCTGCGCCGCGCCGATGAACGACGACACCGGCCTGTTCGACGATCCGAGCGTCAATCATCCCATCCAGGTCGCGCCCAGCTATCATACGCTGAAGCTTTCCTTCTCGGCGCCCGATGCCGGCCTGATGCCGGACGACGCGCAGCATTTCGACGCCTTCGTCGCCGACTTCATGCAGCACGGCAACGGCGCGATCTCGGTCTCGGCTCCGGCCGGACGCGACGCCCAGGTGGCCATCGGCTATTTCGGCGAGCGTCTTGCCAATGCCGGCGTGCCGCGCGACCGCATCCTCGTCGGCACCCACGAACTCGCCGGCGGCGACGGCAAGGTCGAGCTCGGCTTCATCGGCTACCAGGCCGCGACGACGCCGTGCGGCGACTGGTCCCAGAATCTCGGCTACACCGCGTCCAACCGCGTCAGCCCGAATTTCGGCTGCTCGGTGATGCGCAACATCGCGGCCCAGGTCGCCGATCCGCGCGACCTCGTCGCGCCGCAGCCGCTCGGTCCGGGCGACGCCGCGCGCCGCGCCATCGTCTACGACAACTACAAGAACGGTAAGCCGACAGGCGCCGAAAAGACGCTTGAGCAGTCGGGCGCTGTCTCCGACGTCGCCAAGTAACGGAAGGTTGCACATGGTGAAGTCCAACGAGCCGGAACAGGAAGAGGCCTTCGGCGCCGCGCCGCATGAGCGGCCGGTGCCGCGCATCTCGATCGCCGCCTTCGTCGAATTTCCCGACACGGGCGCCGCGCTGCAGCGCGCCGGCTCCGACCGCCGTCTCGCCAAGGCGCATCTCAACGTCCAGCTCGGCGGCATCAATGCCGCGGTGGAGCATTTCCACGGCCAGGTGACGCCGAACCTGCTGATCGTCGAGACCCGCCTCAACGGCCAGGCCGCGCTCGAAGAGCTCGACCGTCTGGCGGAAGTCTGCGATCCCACCACCAAAGTCGTCGTGGTCGGCCGCGTCAACGACGTCGAGCTCTATCGCGAACTGATGCGCCGCGGCGCGTCGGAATATCTCGTGGCGCCGCTCAATCCGCTGCACCTGATTGAAGTGATCTCTGGCCTCTATCTCGATCCCGACGCCGCCCCCATCGGCCGCGTCGTCGCCTTCGTCGGCGCCCGCGGCGGCGCCGGCTCCTCGACCCTGTCGCACAATGTCGGCTGGTGCATCGCCGAAGAGCTGCGCATCAACACCACCATCGTCGATCTCGACCTGCCGTTCGGCACCACGGGCCTCGATTTCAACGACGAGCCCAGCCAGGGCGTCGCCGACGCTTTGTCGGCGCCCGAACGGCTCGACGACGTGCTGCTCGACCGGCTTCTCGTGAAGCGCGGCGAGCATCTGTCGATCTTCGCCTCGTCCGCCATCATCGACCGTGAATACGACGCGCCGATCGATGCCTATGAATCGGTGCTCGACGCGGTGCGCCAGTCGACGCCCTGCGTCATCGTCGACATCCCGCATGTCTGGACGCCCTGGGTGAAGGCGGCGCTGATCGGCGCCGACGACATCGTCATCGTCGCGACGCCGGATCTGGCGAGCCTGCGCAACGCCAAGAACATCGTCGAGCTGGTGCGCGCCGCGCGCCCCAACGACACCCCGCCCCGCCTGGTGATCAACCAGGTCGGCGTCGCCAAGCGCCCGGAAATCCCGGCCAAGGATTTCGCCGAGACCATCGGCCTCGAACCCGCGCTGATCATGGCGTTCGATCCGGCTTTGTTCGGCCAGGCCGCCAACAACGGCCAGATGATCAACGAGCTCGCGCCCAAATCCCAGGTCGCCATCGGCATCCGCCGCCTCGCCGAACTCGTCACCGGCCGCGTGCCGCAGCCTTTGCAGAAGGTCACGCCTTTCCTGTCGTTCCTGAAAGGGAAGAAGAGGGCATAAGGCATGTTCGGCAAGCGCAATGCATCGACTGACGCGCCCACGCGCGCTCCGGCAGCGCCGCCGCCGCTTGCCGCCGGCGCACCGCCGGTTGC
>OLLF01000319.1_pt1 | contig 16103 bp, 15 predicted proteins | sample 1604471 | NCBI WGS metagenome assembly OLLF01 (sample SAMEA104055714, study PRJEB20765) | soil metagenome | isolation source: soil
GATTGAGTTCCGTTTCAATCACCGTAAGGACAACACCTTCAAGCTCTTCTTGAAGGCCTACCTTGGTTACGTTTCGCCCTAATCACCTAAATCTTATCCACCACTTTAAATCGCCGGTTGCGATCCCGATTTTTTCAACCATGACCGAGCCCGACGCTTCAAACCCGCCGGCGGATCGCGCCATCGCGTCGCCGCCACGCCTCCCGCCCGACGAGCGCGCTCGCCTCACCATGGCCGCTTCGATGCGACGCCCGATGCTTCCTCAGGAAGCCTCATGTGCCCATGAAGCGCGTTGCCGCGACGACTTATCCACGGCGATTGCCGAGCGCGTTCAAGCCTTTGACCACTGTTTCGGGGAATTGAATTCAAAAATAAAAATATCTCGCGTCCCGGCCCGGAAGGCAGGCTTAGCGCCCGCCTATGTCGATGTTACCGACCGGGCCAGCGTGAAGCGTGCGGCACTCGATGCTTTCATGGCTATTCCGCGGCTTGCTGGAATTCGAGGCTGTCGAACGTCGCGGCCAGGGCCGGGCCGCCCGGCTTGGCCGTCAGCCGCCCGAGGATCGCCTCGCGCGACTGGCTGCGGCCGAAATCGGCCTGCGTCACCGCATGCCATTCGATCATCTGGTTCCAGACGGGATCGATGACGCTGCTGCCCGGCACCCTGGCGCCGTCCTCGGTGCGCAGGGTCAGGCTGCGCAGCTCCGACACCACCGTCGCCAGATACGCGACATGGATGGCCTCATCGGTGCGGATGCGCTCGACGAGGTCGGCGGCATGAGCGGCGGCGGCGCGGCGGTCGGTGAAGTTCGTGGGATCGCGCATGATGCCCTGGCAGAACGAGAAAAAGCTCTCCGCCTTCACCTCGATCATCAGGACGTTCATCAGCAGGAGAATCCAGTCCTCGTATTCCTTCGCAATCTGCGGCATGCGCCGCCCGCTCTCGGGCCGCGCGATGCTCGCCGGCACGTCGGGGATCGGATAGGCGTGCCTGCCGAACAGCGCGTCGCGCACCGCGAACCACATGTCGTCGTGACCGCCGACGCCGAGCGCCTTCTGCCCGCCCTCGTCATAGCCGTGCGCCGCGAGCAGCCCCTTGTTGAGATGGCCGAGGCAGGTGTTGGAGATGTCCTCGACCACGATCGCCTGGAAGTCCGGCGCCACGGCTTGCGCCAACATGCCGCCCCGCGCCTCGATGATGCCGGTGATGGTCAGCGAATTCCACAGCGTCTCGCCGAAGCCGTGGCCGAGCAGGAACTTCTGCTGCTCGACCGTCGGATAAGGTCCGCGCTTGAGGAGGCGCGTCGTGGCATCGATGATCGGCGCGCCGCGCGTCTGCAATTGCTTCTGCCAGCCCTCGACGGCGGGCCAGCGGTTCAGCGTCCGCGGCGAAACATAGGCGCCCGCGGCGTCGAAGCCGCCATGCAGGCGATACCCCGCCTCGACCTGCGGCTGCGCATAGGCGTGATCGGCCATGATCTCGTCGCGCGTGAAGCTGAGTTTCGTCATCGTGCCTCCTGCCGCGCGGAAGTCTGTGCTCCCCGGCGCATTTCCAGAACACTGATAGTTTGTCAGTTGTCGCCGTCTGTCAACGGCAGGTTACGTCTTCGACACCTGACGGACAGCACGGATCGAAACAAAAAGTGCTGCGTTTTGAAGATGTTGCGAAGAGAGAGACACACTCTCGCGACATGCCGCGCAGAGCGTGGCCCTGCGGAGAGTCCGAGTGACCTCCGGCCCCAAAACCTAGGAGACAAGCATGAGACAAAGAATCGTGTTCGCGGCCGCGTTCGGCCTCGCGATCGGCTGCGGCGTGGCGGCCGCGCTCGCCGGCACGCCGGGTTACTACGTCACCGGCGAAGGCGGCGTCTCGCTGCCGCCGGATCTGCGCCTCAACAGCGTCACGCTCGGACCGGCGCACGAGAGCTTCGGCACCGGCTTCGCGGCCGGCGGCGCGGCGGGCTACGACACCGGCGACGGCTGGCGCGTGGAATTGAGTTCGCTCTATCAGCACACCGATCTCAGCCGGCTCAATGGCGCGGCCGCGGACGGTCATCTGTCGTCGACCAGCGTGATGGCGAACGCCACCTACGACCTGCTGCCAGATGCGCAGTTCACGCCCTATGTCGGCGCCGGCATCGGCTTGCAGAATGTCGGCGGCGAAGTGGACGGCCTGCGTGGCCGCGCGTGGAAGCCGGCCTATCAGGCGGAAGCCGGTTTGCGCACCGATGTCGGCAACAACGCCTCGCTGTTCGGCGAATACCGCTTCAGCCAGGCCGAATCCGTGACGCTGTCCGACGCGACCGACACGGCGCATCAGCACTTCGCGGATCACGCTCTGCTGGCGGGTGTGAGCTTCAAGCTGAACTGACGCTTCGTCCGAGATGCCCGGGGGCGGGCATCTCGGCGGGAGCGGGGGTTACTGCTTTTTTCACCTCCCCAGCATGGGGAGGTCGAAATGCGAAGCATTTCGGGTGGGGAAGTCTCTCCCGCCAAAAGCACACCTCCCCACCCGACGCGCTGCGCGCGTCGACCTCCCCATGCTGGGGAGGTGAAAATTTACGGCTTCAGCGCCTTCACCAAAAATCGCGTCAGATTGTCGAGCACTTCCTCGCGCTTGCGCTGCGAGCGCGCGCCTTCGCTGGCGACCTGATGGATGGCGCCCAGAATGGCCTGCCCGACGATCTCGGCGTTGTAGCTCGTGCACGCCTGCCCGTTGCGCATCGCTTCGCGCACGATCTCGCCCCAGTCCAGGCCCCAGCGCACCAGCAGCGGCGTCGCCTGCACGCCTTCGGCATCGATCACCAGCTCATCCGTCATCGCCGCCGCGAGTACGCCGGGATGCTCGGCGGAATATTCGTAGACCGCCTTCAGGTTCGCCGCGATCGTGGTCTCCAGCGACCGTTCCGCCGGCTGGCGCGCCTTCATGAACTCGTGCAGCTCTTCGCGCGCGTCGTCGACGAACGCCAGGAAACACGCCTTCTTGTCGGGATAGTGCAGGTAGAACGTGCCGTGGCCGAGGCCCGCCTCGCGCGCTATGTCCTGCGGCCGCGTGGCATGATAACCGCGCTCGACGAAGAGCTTGCGCGCGGCGCGTTTCAGCTTGGCGAGACTTTCGGGCTTGCGCCGCACCGGGCGGCTATCGTCCGGGCCTTTTGCCAGAATAGCTTGATCCATGACGCCTACTTCCCCCGCGTTTACACCCTAAGTCAAATCACACGTCTTCTGCCCGCCGCCGTGACGCGCTACACTAGACCAATTCGAGGGAGGATCGCGATGCGCAAACTTTTGCTGGCAGTCGGAACGGCGGCGGCTGTGGCCGCCCTGACGACACCGTCATTTTCCATGGGCGGCGGAGGTGGTGGCGGCAGTGGGGGCGGCTATGGCGGTGGCGGCGGCATGGGCGCGACCGCGACTTTCGACGACTACGCCGTCGCCGTCCGCATGATCAAGCACGAAAAATATTCCGATGCGATTCCGCATCTGCTGATGGCCCTGGCCGACCGGCCGCACAGCGCGGACATCCTGAATTATCTGGGCTATTCCAATCGCATGCTCGGCCAGTTTCCCGCCTCGCTCGACTATTACAAGCGCGCCCTGAACGAGGATCCCGCGCACAAGGGCGTCCACGAATATCTCGGCGAATTGTATTTGCAGATGCACGACCTGCCGTCGGCGCAGCACGAACTCGACACGCTGGCGGGCCTCTGCCCGTCCGGCTGCGACGAGCGCGACACGCTGACCAAGGCGATCGCGGCCTACGCGCCGGCCCCGGCAGCGGCGGCACCGGCCACACCCTCGGGAGGATAAAAGTAGCGTGCGGATTTTATCGGATACGGCGCGGCACAGCCGCCGCCTTGCGATTCTTTTGACCCTCGCCGCGATTTCGGCCACCGCCTCGGCAGCAGCGCCCCCACCGGGCGACGCCGCGCCGGCGAATCTGCACGTCAACCTCGGCGCGCTCGATCTCAAGCGCGACCAGCTTCCGGACGGCAAGCATTACATGTCGACCGGCCCGGCGCAGGCCTACGACGCCAAGTCGCACGACGTGACCTGGTATTCGCGCGACACCGTCATGGGCCGCCGCACGCCGACGCTGCACTATGGCGCGCACAATTTTCCGACCTATTCGTTTGGGACCGAGACGCCCGGCAGCCGCGGCACCTTCTGGACCCCGGCGCTTCCCATCAGCCCGAAATTCGCCTGCACGGTAAGTTTCGTTCACAGCTATGCGCTGGGCGACGCCAGCCGGATTGCGCTTGGTGTTGACCGCATGACGTTCAGCTACAGCTTCGACGGCAACAACTGGATCGACGACGTCCTGCCCAAACCGGGCGTCAAGATTGCCTGGACGACGGTGGTCAAGCCGATTCCCTGCCAGAGCCATACGGCGCTGTGGCTGAAATGGGATTTCAACACCATCAACGGCGAGCACAACAACGGCCGCGGCTGGAATCTGAAGAGCTTCGACCTGCAGCAGAAGTAGTCCGTCAGGCCGCCGCCGCTTTTTTCTCGCGCAGCGCCCGCCACACCCGTTCCGGCGTCGCCGGCATGTCGATGTGCAGCACGCCGAGCGCGTCGGCGATCGCGCTCATGATCGCCGGCAACGCGCCGACCGTTCCGGCCTCGCCGCAGCCCTTGGCGCCGAGGTCGTTGGTCACGCACGGAATCTCTTCGTAGGCGAAGTCGATGTCCGGCATGTCCGACGCCCGCGGCATCGCATAGTCGCTGAAGCTCGCGGTCAGCAGCTGTCCCGTCGTCTCGTCATAGACCATGTTCTCCAGCAGCGCCTGACCGAGCCCCTGCACCACGCCGCCATGCACCTGTCCCGCGACCAGCATCGGGTTGATGACGCGGCCGAAGTCGTCGAGCACGTGATAGGACAGGATCTTCACGTCGCCGGTCTCGGGATCGGCTTCGACCTCGCAGACATGGCAACCGTTCGGGAAGGTCGATGCCTGGCCCTGATAGTTCGCCTCGCTGTCGAGGCCGTGCTCGAAGCCCGGCAGCGCCTCGCGCTTCAGCGTCACCGCCAACTCGCCAACCGTGATGCTGCGGTCGCCGCCGCTGACCGCGAACGTCCCGATGCCTTCGACGACCTGGAAACCGACGTCCTTGCCGCCGGCCTGCAGGACCTGTCCCGCCGCAACCTTGCCCTTCTTGATCACCTCGTCGGAGGTCAGCATCAGCGCGCCGCCGGACATGTTCAGCGAGCGCGAGCCGCCCGTGCCGCCGCCGTTGACCCATTCGGTGTCGCCCTGCTTCACGGTGATGGACTCGAACGGCACGCCGAGCTTCTCGGCCACCAGCTGGGCGAACGAGGTCTCGTGCCCCTGCCCGTTCGACTGCGTGCCGCAATAGAGCTCGACGCCGCCATTCTCGGTGAACTTGATCGCCGCCGGCTCCTGCCCCGCCGCGCCGGTGATCTCGACGTAATAGGCGAAGCCGAAGCCGCGCAGCTTGCCGCGCTTGGCCGACTCGGCCTTGCGCGCCGCGAAGCCCGCCTGACCGGCGCGCTTCAGTCCTTCCTCCAGCAGGCGCGGATAGTCGCCGGAATCGTATTTCATGCCCCAGGCGTTCTGGTAGGGCAGCTCGGACGGCGACGGCAGGTTGCGCTTGCGGATCTCGGCGCGGTCGATGCCGGTCTTGGCCGCTGCCGCATCCATCAACCGCTCCATGAGGTATGCAGCTTCCGGCCGCCCCGCGCCGCGATAGGCATCGACCGGCGCGGAGTTGGAGAAATAGCCTTTGACGTTGGCGTAGGCCTTGGGCACGCGATAGACGCCGCCGAAGATGCGGCTGCCCGCCAGCGTCGGGATGAACGGCGCGTAGACCGACAGATAGCCGCCCATGTTCGCCGTGCCGACAATGCGCAGCGCGAGGATCTTGCCGTCCTTGTCCAGCGCCAGCTCGCCGGTCGTAATCATGTCGCGTCCGTGATCGTCGGCGAGGAAGGATTCGGTGCGCTCGGCGCTCCAGCGCACCGGACGGCCGACCTTCTTGGCGCCGATCAGCACGGCCGGCTGCTCGGGATAGAGAAACCCCTTCATGCCGAAGCCGCCGCCGACGTCCTTGGTGATGACGCGCACCTTCTCCTGCGGCACTTTGAGGATCAGCCGCGCCAGCCCGCCGCGGATATTCGCCGCGCCCTGCGAGGTGACATAGAGAACATAATCGTCCTTGACGTTGTCATAGACGCCGATCGCGTTGCGCGTTTCCATCGGCATGGCGCTGACGCGGTTCTCCACCACTTCCAGCGAAATCGTGTGCGCGGCGCCGGCAAAAGCCTCTTTCACGCCGGCTTCGTCGCCATCCGCCCAGTCGAAGCTCTCATTGTTCGGCGCGGTATCCCAGATTTGCGGGCCCGTGGGGGCCGCCGCCAACGTGCCGACGGCATCGAGCGTCTCGTACTCGACGGCAACCAACTCGGCGGCATCCTTGGCCTGTGCGTAGGTCTCTGCGATCACCATCGCGATCGCTTCGCCGGTAAACGTGATCTTGTCCTTGGCCAGGATCGGCTTGGCCGACAGGCGCGTCGAAGAGCCGTCGCGGCTCCTGATCGGCGCCATCAGCGGCATGGGTCCCGCGCCGAACGCCTCGATGTCTTCGTAGGTCAGGACATCGACGACGCCCGGTGCTTCCTTCGCCGCCGAAACGTCGATCGACAGGATTTTCGCGTGCGCCTGGGCGCTGCGATGGAAGCAGGCGAAGGTCTCGTTGTCGAAACGCAGATCGTCCGTATACTGACCCTGCCCGGTGATAAAGCGAATATCCTCGGTCCGCTTGACCGATTGGCCGATGCCGAATTTCATGTGTGCGAATTCCTAGTTCTTGTAGCTCGGGTCCACGCGGTCGCATTTGCGGCGCAGCGCCGGCCAGGCCAGCGCGCCGACCATGCCGTTGAAGGCGCCCTTGCCCTGCATCGCCGTCTTTTCCGGCACGCCCTGGTTGGGCCAGTTCGGCAAGGCGCCGCCGGCCAGGGCGCGAACCTGCATCGAGCAGGCGCGCTCCAGATAGAACATGCGCAGGAACGCGTCGGCGCAGTTCTTGCCGAGCGCCAGCGTGCCGTGATTGCGCAGGATCATGGCGTTCTTCTCGCCGATATCGGCGACCAGGCGGTCGCGCTCGTCGAGGTCGAGCGCCACGCCTTCATAGTCGTGATAGGCGATCTCGCCCGAGATCATCATCGCGTGCTGGTCAAGCGGCAACAGGCCGTCCTTCTGTGCCGACACCGCGACGCCGTCCGTGGTGTGCAGATGGATCACACAGCCCGCGTCCTCGCGGTTCATGTGCAGCGCCGAATGAATGGTGAAGCCGGCGGCGTTCACCGGGAACGGCGACTCGACGATCTTGTTGCCGTCGACGTCGATCTTGACGAGGCTCGATGCGGTGATCTCCTCGAACAGCAGGCCGTACGGGTTGATCAGGAAGTGATGCTCCGGGCCGGGCACGCGGGCGGAGATGTGGGTGAAGATCATGTCGTCCCAGCCATGCATCGCGACCAGGCGATAGGTCGCCGCCAGATCCTCGCGCACCGCCCATTCCTCGGCGCTGACCTGGTCCTTGACGGATTTCACATCATCGGTGGTCGGCATTTTGCGGGCGGCGCTGCTCATGGACGGTCTCCGGCGAATGGCGAGGCGCAAGATTGGACCCGCCCTGCCCGCCAGTCAAACCTCGGTTCAATTCACCCGTACCCGCGCCACGGCCGTTTTCCAACCTTCGTACAGCGTATTGCGCGCTGAGGCTTTCATGTCGGGCTTGAAGCGGCGATCCAGCGCCCAGCGCGCGGCGATGTCCTTGGTATCCCGGAACAGACCGGCAGCAAGACCGGCAAGGTAGGCGGCGCCGAGCGCGGTGGTCTCCGTGACCTGCGGCCGGTCAACCGGCAGTCCTGTCAGGTCGGCGAGTCGCTGGCAGAACCAGTCGTTGCGCACCATGCCGCCGTCGACTTTCATCGCCTTGGGCGCGCGCAGGCCGGAGCGCTTCATGTCCTTGGCCATCGCTTCGAGCAAATCGCGCGTCTGGAAGCAAACCGCGTCCAATGCAGCCCGCGCGATTTCCGCGGCGCCCATGTCGCGAGTCAGGCCGAGAATCGCTCCGCGCGCATCCGGGTCCCAGTACGGCGCGCCGAGGCCGGTGAAGGCCGGCACGAAATAGAGGCCCGGCGCGTCCTTGGCGGTGCGCGCGAGCGCTTCGATCTCTTCTGCGCTGCGGATCACGCCGACGGCGTCGCGCAGCCATTGCACCACGGCGCCGGCAATGAAGATGCTGCCCTCGATGGCGTAGGCGGTCTTCTTGCCGATCCGATAGCCGCTGGTGGCCAGCAGCTTGTTCTTCGAGACCGGGACCTTGGAACCGGTATTCACCAGCGCAAAGCAGCCCGTGCCGTAGGTCGACTTGACGTCGCCCGGATTGAAACAGGCTTGGCCGAAGGCCGCAGCCTGCTGGTCTCCCGCCACGCCGAGGATCGGAATGGCCGCGCCCAACAGCGCCGCGTCCGTCGTTCCGAAATCACCAGAGCTGTCGCGCACGTCCGGCAGCGCCGCAGCAGGCACGCCGAACAATTCCAGCATGCCGGCATCCCATTGCAGCGTCTTGAGGTTGAGCAGCATGGTGCGCGACGCGTTGGTCACGTCGGTGGCGTGGACCCTGCCGCCCGTCAGCTTGAAGATCAGCCAGGCGTCGACCGTCCCCAGGGCGAGTTCACCGGCCTGGGCGCGGCGGCGGGCGCCGGGGATGTGATCCAGCAGCCATTCCATCTTGGTGCCGGAAAAATAAGGATCGAGCAGCAAGCCGGTCTTGGCCGTTATTTTCGGTTCGAGCTTCTTTGCTTTCAGCGCGCGGCAACGTTCGGCGGTGCGGCGGTCCTGCCAGACGATGGCGTTGTGCAGCGGCTGGCCGGTCTTGCGATCCCAGATGACCGTGGTTTCACGCTGGTTGGTGATACCTATGGCCGCGACATCGGAAGCTGGGACGCCCTTCAGCGCGGCGCGGCAACAGCCAAGCGTCGCCTGCCAGATTTCGCCCGCGTCATGCTCGACCCAGCCGTTTGCCGGGTAAATCTGGCGCAATTCGATGGCATGCGACGCCACGGGACGCGCATTGGCGTCGAACAGGATGGCCCGGGTAGAGGTCGTGCCCTGGTCGATGGCCAGGATGTAGGGCGCTTCGGCGTTCTGCATGGTTCGTTCCGGGACAGGTGTCGGACGGCGGAGAAAATTAGATTAACACGCTGTTAACACCGATTTGCTACTCGTTTCCAACGGTCCAGAAGGGATCGGTGCAGAACGCATCCGGGGCAGAACGTGGGGCTTACCGCGCACGACATGAGCGACATGGGACGGCTGGCGCAGCTCGCCGTCAATCCGCAAGGCACGAGCCGCGAGGAAATCTACCTCGCCGTGGCCTCGCTCTATCGCATCCAGGGCACCGGGCTGAACCAGCGCGAACGCGCGCTGATGCACGAAATTCTCCGCCGGCTGACCCGCGACGTCGAGATGGCCATCCGCATTGCGCTCGCCGAACGCCTGGCCGACGATACGACTGCGCCGCATGATCTCATTCTGTTGTTGGCCGACGACCGCATCGAAGTCGCCCGGCCGCTGCTGCTGCGCAGCCCGCTGCTGACCGATATGGACTTCCTCAAGCTGATCACCGCCAGCGGGCACGCGCATCACGAAGCCGTCGCCACGCGCGCCCATATCGGCGAGCCCGTGACGGAAGTGCTGGCCAACAGCGAGGCCGAGTCGGTGCTGGTGGCGCTGGTGCGCAACGCGACCGCCAAGATCTCGACGCTGACGTTCGAGACCCTGGTCGAGAAATCCCGCAACATCGAGAGCCTGCATGAGCCGCTGACGCAGCGCTCCGATCTTCCGCCCGTGCTGGCGACCCGCATGTGCGAATGGGTGACGGACGCCCTCAAGACCTATATCGCCAAGAACTACGCCATCGCGCCGGAGCGCCTGACCAGCGCGATGAACGAAGCCGAGACGCTGATCAAGAGTGAACCGGCCGCGCCGCGCAATCCGCCGGCCGAAAGCGCCCAGAAGCTGATCGAGAAGCTGGCCTCGTCGGGCCAGTTGAAGGCCGGGTTTCTGCTGCGCGTGCTGCATCAGGGCCAACTCGATCTGTTCGACCTGGCGCTGGCCAAGCTGGTCAACCTGCCGCTGCCCGAGCTGCGCAAGAAGTTCTACGACGGCGGCCCGCGCGCGGTGGCGCTGGCCTGCCGCGGCGTCGGCATCGACCGCTGCGTCTTCAACACGGTGTTCAATTTGTCGCGCCAGGCGCGCGACATGCGCGCCACGCTGAGCCATGCCGACATGGCGGAGGTGGACCGGGTCTTTGCGACCTCGTCCAAGCCGGCCGCCCTCACCGAACTGGCCAGTCTCAGGTTCAATTAGCCTAGCCACCCTGCTACGCTGCACGGATGATCGATCCGTTCGGCCGCCATATCTCCTATCTGCGCATCTCGGTGACCGATCGGTGCGACTTCCGCTGCGTCTATTGCATGACGGAGCACATGACCTTCCTGCCCAGGGCGGACATCCTGTCGCTGGAGGAGATCGAGCGCCTGGCCATGGCCTTCGTGCGCAAGGGCGTGGAGCGGCTGCGCATCACGGGCGGCGAGCCGCTGGTCCGGCGGGGCGTCATCAGCCTGTTCGACCGGCTGGGCGCGCAGATCGGCAAGTCCAATCTCCAGGAAGTCACGCTGACGACCAATGGCAGCCAGCTGGCGCGGCATGCCCGCGACCTGGTGAGCGCCGGCGTCAAGCGGGTGAACGTGTCGCTCGATACGCGTGACGCGGACAAGTTCCGGCGGATCACGCGCTGGGGCGATCTGGGCAAGGTGCTGGGCGGCATCGACGCGGCGGATGCCGCGGGGCTCAAGATCAAGATCAACACCGTGGCGCTCAGGGGCGTGAACGAGGACGAGATCGAAGCGCTCATGCTGTGGGCGCATTCCAGGGGCTTCGACCTGACGCTGATCGAGACCATGCCGCTGGGCGAGATCGACGGCGATCGCGTCGATCAATATCTGCCGCTGTCGCTGGTGCGGGCACGGCTGGCACGAAGCTATACGCTGGACGAGTCGGAGTATCGGACGGGCGGCCCGGCCCGCTATGCGCAGGTTGCCGAGACGGGCGGGCGGCTGGGCTTCATCACGCCGCTGACGCACAATTTCTGCGAGAGCTGCAATCGCGTGCGGCTGACCTGCACCGGCACGCTGTTCATGTGCCTGGGACAGGAGGACGCCGCCGATCTGCGGGCGCCGCTGCGCGCTTCGACCGACGATGCGCTGCTGGAACGCGCGATCGACGCGGCGATCGCGCGCAAGCCGAAGGGACATGATTTCATCATCGACCGGCGGCACCGGGCGCCGGCACTGGAGCGGCACATGTCGCTGACGGGCGGCTGAGCCATGGGACAGAGCCTGCACTTTGTCGCGGCTTCCGCGCCGGACGCACAGGCGGCGCTCGAGCTGCTGCGCAAGCGGCACGCGGATGTCGGCGCCGACAAGGCCGAGGTCATCGTGGCGCTGGGCGGCGACGGGTTCATGCTGCAGACGCTGCACAATTTCCTCAGCCGCAAGAAACCGATCTATGGGATGAACCTGGGGTCGGTCGGGTTTCTCATGAACGAGTTCCATGAGGACAATCTGGCGGAGCGCCTCGCCGCCGCGGAGTCGGCGCAGCTGCATCCGTTGCGCATGCGCACCGAAGGGCCGAACGGCGTCACCGAGGCGCTGGCCTTCAACGAGGTCTCGCTGCTGCGCCAGACGCGGCAGGCGGCCAAGCTGCGCATCCTGGTGGACGAGAAGCCGCGCATCGCGGAACTGATCTGCGACGGCGTGCTGGTGTCCACGCCGGCGGGGAGCACGGCCTATAATTTGTCGGCGCACGGGCCGATCCTGCCGATCGACGCCGACCTTTTGGCGCTGACGCCGATCAGCGCCTTTAGGCCCCGGCGCTGGCGCGGCGCCCTGCTGTCGCACCGGGCGCGGGTGCGGTTCGAGATCCTGGAGGCCGGCAAGCGGCCGGTCAGCGCCGTGGCCGACGACCTGGAGGCCCGGGACGTGACCGCGGTGGACGTGGCGGAAGACCGCACGATCAGCATGACCATGCTGTTCGACGCCGGCCACAGCCTGGATGAACGAATCCTTGCCGAGCAGTTCGTCGATTAACCGCGCCTGAGTTTTACAAGACGTTAAGGCCGCTGGCGTAGTTTTACCCATCGGGGACTTGCGCCCGGGCGTTGGTGCGGCGGATATGAGCGGCTACAGGTTTGACAGGCTGAAAGTCCTGGTTGTCGACGACAACCAGCACATGCGCAAGCTGGTCGTCGCCATCCTGCAGGCGTTCGGCGTGGTGCAGATCTTCGAGGCGGCCGACGGCAACCGCGCCTGGGCGATGCTGCGCGAAGCCAATCCCGACGTCGTCATCCTCGACTGGATGATGGACGGCATGAACGGCATCGAGCTCGTCAAGCTGGTGCGCACCTCGCCCCAGACGCCCAACCCCTTCGTGCCGATCATCATGCTGACGGGCTACGCCCAGGTCGATCACGTGCGCCAGGCGCGCGACGCGGGCGTCAACGAGTTCCTCGCCAAGCCGGTGTCGGTCAAGGCGGTGATGTCGCGCCTGGTCTCGGTGATCGAGCATCCCAGGCCCTATGTCCGCACCAAGGCGTATTTCGGGCCCTGCCGGCGGCGGCGCGGCAAGGAAGAATATCGCGGCTCCGAGCGCCGCGCGAACATGGCCGAGCCGATCGCAACCGACGACGCGGCCTGACCGGGCCAGAGAGAACCAGCATGGCACGCCAGCTTCCCATCGAGATCTTCATGCCGCCGAACATCCTGAAGGCGAAGGTCGGCAGCGCCATCGGCGGCATCGACATGGCCGCCATCAAGCGCGCCGAAGCGGCGATGGAGATCCTCAAGGTCGAGTTCAACGACTGGCTCGCGGAAGACGTGGCGCGCCTTGCGGCCTGCCGCGACGGCTTCGCGGCGACGCCGTCGGCCGCAGCGCGGGGAGATATGTTCCGCGCCGCGCACGACCTGAAGGGCCAGGCCGACACGTTCGAATATCCGATGATCGCGCGCATCGCGAGTTCGCTCACCAAGCTCATCGAGGGGACCGCGCCCGCCCGGGAGATTCCGCTGAGCCTGATCGATGCCCATGTCGCCGCGATCCGCGTCGTGTTCCGCGACAAGATCAAGACGCCGACCGACCGCGTCGCCAGCGTGCTGGTCGACGAGCTCGAAGCCCGCGTGATCGAGACCTTGCCCAAGGACGAGAAGGCCGCCGCCGCCGCACGCCCATAAAAAAGGGCGTCCTCCCGCCGAGCCCTCCGCCCGCGGGAATCCGCCCTGGTCGCAAGCTACGCAGCAGGCCGGCGCAAGGCCTGTTACGGCCAACCAACACGGCACCTTCGCTTCTCCACCATTCGGGTCTTTGCCAATTCCGGCAGCGAGGCCCCGCTTTTGCGTCGCGGGAGCCTGTCAGCCGGGGTCGACACGGATACACGCAAGCTCGCACCCTCGCCCTGTATGGACTTGCGTTGTCTCGGGCCGCTTCGCCGCTCCGGCCGGAACAGGGAGCGCGGCGCCGATGGGACATCTACATGCATTCCTCAAGTATTCGAAAAAATAAAATAAGAATTCGCAAAAGTGAGTTCAAGTGTTGGGGATAGATTTAATGTTGGAGCGAATTCGCCAATGAATTCAGAGAGGGCAAATGAAATGAGAGCGCTCGCAGACGTCACTTATCCACCACCCTCCTTCACCATGGCCGCCCCCCGGGACCACGCCGAAGGCGTGGCCCGAGGGCAGGCTCTTGTGGCGGCCACCCAGTGGCGCGCGTCTGCGCGCCTAAAAATGACTCACGCGGAGGCGCGGAGTGCGCGAGAGAAGCTGCTCCGCGAACTCCGCGCCTCCGCGTGACATATTTTTTGTTGGGCGCTTCGCGCCGCTGGGTGGCCGGGTCAAGCCCGGCCATGGTGAAGAGGGTGATTTCAACGCCATCCCCTTAGCGATCACGGCCCAATTGCAACACGGCGCGGGGCGGTTGGGCGCGGATGCGGCCGAAGGCGATGACGGCGCGCTCGCCCAGGACGGCGACGTCGAGCGTGCAGGCCTCGAAATGGGCTGCGTCCTTGACGCCGGCCTCGCGGCAGATGGCGCGCGCGCGTTCGGCGACCTTGGGTTCGAGATCGGCGGTACGGAACGGGGCGCGGGGATTGCCGCGTTCGACGTCCTTGTCGCCGCAGAGCTGCGCCGGCAGCGACTCGCCGGCCGGGACGCGCCAGCTCTCGCCATAGCGGCGATAGAGATCGGCGAACGAAACCGGCTGCGGCAGCACGGTGCCGCCCCGCGCCGCAAGATCGTCCTCGCCGGTGTTGCCGTTGGCGTTGCCGAGCAGGCCGCGCGCCTTCGCCACCGGCACATGGCCGAGGTTGACCGCGACGTTGATCCAGCCGCCATTGACCTCGGCGCGCACGCTCTCGCCGCTCTGGCGGCTGAAGAGGTAGACGTTGCCGTTGCGCGTCACGCCGTCGCCGCCGGGCAGCGCCAGCGACTTGCCCTCGCCGATGTCGGTCGTCCTGCCGTCGACGACGAGGCGGACCGGGGCGAGGCAGACCGCGAGGCGCGACGTGCCCAGGCGCACCGCGACCGCCTTGTTCACCGCGGCGCCCGGCCACATCGGCGCGCCCGAGGCCTGGCGCGTCTGCACCGCGAAACCGGCACCGGTCTGCGCCAACAGAAAATCGCCCGAGGCCTGGAAGTCGAAGAGCAGGCCGGCGAAATTCGTCAGATGGGTGTCGCCGATGCTGGTGCCGGAGGCGCACACAGAGGTCGCGCCGGGGTTGTTGCTTTCGTCGAACACGATGGCCGGCGCCGCGCCGCCATAGGGACAGCATGGCTGCACCAGATTGAGATTGTTGGCCTCGGCGGTGAGGCCGTCGCCCTGGCAATTGGGCGCGTTCATGGTGCCATCGGTGACAGCGGTGCGGACGATGAGGTTGGAGCCGGCGTTGAAGGCGGCGGTGGACGAGCCGCCGTCGCCGAAGATGTTGAACTCGGCGTAGTTCCAGCCCTGCCCCAGATTGAGGACGTTGTCGTTGCCGGACGCGGTGTAGATGTTCGCACCGGTCGACATGACGAGCGTGTCGGTGCCGCCGGCGACCTGGCCCGACAGGCTGAGCTGGCTGAGATTGGCGATCGGCTGCGTCGGGACCGCCACGGAGGTGCTGTTCATGTAGCAACTGGGCGGCGACAGCGTCCATCCCGGCGGGCACGCCGCGCCCCAATGGATCAGCCAATATTGCATCAGCGCGAAACCGTCATTGGAATAGACGAATTGCTGCCAGCCCTGGCAGTTGGCCGGAATCGCGGCGCCGGCGCAGGCCGTGGTGACGAAGAAGCTCGAATTGACCTGCAGCGAGAAGCTGTCGGCGACGTTGCCGAAGCCGGTCTCGCTGGTCACGCCGTTGACGGCGTCGAACGAGCCGACCGCGGCCGTGATCGTGCCCGGCACCTTGGCCGAGAAATCGTTGCCGTGCCCCACATTGTACGGCACCGGCGGATAGGGCCGCAGCGGCGCGGTCACGCAGGGCACTTCGCGCCAGGCGAGGCTGGGATAGGACGCCGTGAAGCAGCCTTTCTTCGGCTGGCGGATCTTGAGCAAGGCGGCGCGCCAGGCGTCGCGGCTCATCGCCGCCGCGGGCGCGCCGGTCGAGGATGGCGCGGCTTGCACCGGCAGGCCGGACAGCAGGCTTGCGGCCAGCACGAAACAAGCGACGTGCGCGATACGCGACAAGCTGAACGATGTCATGGGCCGCCTCGTTTTCGAAAATTCCGAAGGGAACGCGACGCAGTCGACGCCGGGGCGCGGCGAGAAAATGTGAAGCGTGTTCGCCGCCACCCGTACTGGCAAACATAACCCTTGCGCCCGCTAAGCGCCAACAGCCTGAGCGGTTGGTTAGAGCAGTTTTGGTTTGGATTTGTTCATTTAACGTCATGGCCGGCCTTGTGCCACTGCTGTCCGGTTTAAATTGGTGGACAAGGCGCATGGCGTTGATTCTTCTGTCTTCCAAGCGTTTGG
>OLLF01000195.1_pt1 | contig 15741 bp, 19 predicted proteins | sample 1604471 | NCBI WGS metagenome assembly OLLF01 (sample SAMEA104055714, study PRJEB20765) | soil metagenome | isolation source: soil
CGGGCCGCGGATGGCGCGGCCCGCGTCCCCGGCTCCACGCCCGCCACCTCCGACAAGCTGGCACAGCGCAACATCATCTTCTCCGTCGTCGCCAATCCCGGCACGCCCGGCTCGCGCACCGCGACCCACACCTTCGAAGTGCGTCCGACGCCGCTCGGCCTCGCCGCCGGCCGGCGCGTCGACGAATTGCTGATCGGCTGGCGCAACCAGCCGGCGGGCACCACCGCCAAGCTCTACCTGCCGGGCGTCATGGCCGCCGAGGTGATCGCGCTGGCCGACAAGATGTACGCGCATCACGACCACGGTCCGCGCCACGCCGCATCATCCGAGCCGCCCGCTGGAGATCGTGCTGCGCGGCGCGTGGCATGGCGGGACTTGATCGTAGCGGCGGATATTGAGTTGCCGTCACACTGCCGCCTTTGCCCGAATCTAAGATTTGGCAAAATACAGTTGCGTGGCAATATTTGAGCCGGCCTTCTCCGTCCGAGCCCGTTTTTTGCCGAATACCACGCCGGCGCCACAATTCCTTTGTCATGCCTCGGCAAAGGTGATTGATTTGCCGATGCGCGGGATGAGAACGGGAATGAGCGGTGGCCTGAAAGCCGAGACTGCCGACAGACGCCACGCCGCCGCTGCCCACGACCCGGCGGCGCAACCCGCGGCGCTGGTGCCGGCTGGGGAAGCGCTCGCCGAAACCTTGAACGGCGGTGCGCGCGTGCAGTCGCTCGTTCAGTTGCGGCAGGCGTTGAACCAGGGCCCGCGCGCGCGCGCGCACCTTGTCTTGCAGCGCGCCGTCACGCCAGCGAACCCGCCGGACGCGCGTGCGCTGTTCCGCGATGCGACGCAAGGCGCCGCCGCCCCACTCCCGCATCGCGCCCGGATGGAGCACGCCTTCGGCCAGAATCTCTCGCAAGTGCGGGCCTATCTCGGCCGGGCCGAGCCGTTGGCCGGGCTCGGCGCCCATGCCGCCGCGCAAGGCGACCGGGTCGCCTTCGCCGCCGCCAGCCCGGACCCGGCGCTGGTGGCGCATGAAGTGACCCATGTGGTGCAGCAGCGCCAGGCGGGCGGCGGTGGCATCGCCGCGTCGGGCGTGAGCGCCCCGAATTCGCCGGCGGAGCGCGAAGCCGATGCGCTGGCCCCGCGCGCGGCGGCGGGCTTCGCGGTACGGGCCGGCGCGGCGCCCGCCGCCGGCCTGCATCTGGTGCGCTACAGGGTCGGCGACCAGGTTCTCGCCCAGCGCAAAAAACAGGCGACGATCCTGAGCGTCCTGGAGCCGGAGGACGCGGAAGACGGCCTGCAGCAATACATGGTCCGGATCCTCGCCACCGGCGAGGAGATGAAGCTGCGCGGCGGGTCGCTGGGACCGGTTTCCACGGCGCCGGTGACGGTCGCGGGCAGCAGTTCGTCTGGCTTGCGAGGTGGCGGCAACAACAACAACAACAACAACGCCTCCGTCGCGCGCGAAGGCGAGCAGCAGGGCGTCGCCGACAAGCAGATCGTCATCGCCCCGCCGGCGGCCCCGCGCTTTGTCGAAATGTATGACAAGCTGAAACTCGGCGCCCAATTGGCCGGTCCGCTTCGGCATGACGCCCAGACCGCGGCGGCACCGGGCGGCAGCAGCAACAATCTGCAAGGCAAGCTCGGCGAACTCATGGCGCAGGATCAATTGACGGCGCTGCATCCGGGCAGGGAGGTGACGATGGGCTTGAAGCTCGGCACGGCGGAGCAAGGCCGGGTGACGGAGCTCGGCGACATCGATCACATGATCGCCCGCCGTGGCCCGGGGGGCCTCATTCCCGAAAAGCTGGTGGAAACCAAGGCGGGCAATGAAATCCCGGGGGCCGCCGCCACCCAGGTGCAGAAGCACCGCACCGTGCTCAAGAAGGCCGCGCTGCGACAGGACAATGTCGAGATCTACGGCACCGGCGCGGACGGCAAGGCGAACATCAACGACGTCAGGACCGGCCAATTCGACTTGTCGGATTTGGCCGGCGATCTGCAGAGTGTGGACGTGGGAACGGCCGGGCCCAAACGTGAGGGCGGCAAGCAATTCGACACGCAGCTGCTCTTCTCCGTCGCCGAGATGGCGGCGTTCACCCAATACGTCGTGACCCGCTTCAAGGCGCTGCCCTGACGCGCGCCTCGGGCTGGCGCACGGAACCGTTCCAGGATTGCGGGCCGGCGCGGGAATTCGCGCTTTGATTTGGTGCGGGCGGCCGGACTCGAACCGGCACAGGCCTTTCGGCCCTACGGATTTTAAGTCCGGTGCGTCTACCAATTCCGCCACGCCCGCTACCGCGTGCCGACTGTATATCGCGTGCCGACCCGACTTTTAAGCCGGATGCGATACGGCGTCCGGGTTGCCGCCGCGCCCGCGCCTGATATTAATGGCCGGCCCACCCCGGAGCAGCCCGGAGCACCCGCCGATGCACGGCCATGCGCTCACCTTTGCCATCACCATCGCCGGCTTCGTGGTCGCCCTGTTGGCGCTGGTCGTCCAGGTCCTCGCCTACCGGCGCGGCAAATAGCACAACCCGGTACCACCCTTGGTTGAGTGCTCCGGAAAAAGCCAAGCCTTTCCAAGGCCTTCCCGCGCCAACATTTTGTCCGGCAAGCGTTGACAGGGCAAGGTCCCTGACTATAGTGCGCCGCCTTCGCGGACCCCCGGTCTGCGTCAAACCTTGCGGGCTCCCCCGCCACAGCCTGGACGAAGCAGAAGCATGACCAAGCGCGCCGAAAGCAAGTACAAGATCGACCGCCGCATGGGCGAAAGCATCTGGGGCCGTCCCAAGTCCCCGGTCAACAAGCGCTCCTATGGCCCCGGCCAGCACGGCCAGCGCCGCGCCAAGAAGCTCTCCGACTACGGCACGCAGCTGCAGGCCAAGCAGAAGCTCAAGGGCTATTACGGCAACATCACCGAGCGCCAGTTCCGCAAATACTACACCGAAGCGTCGCGCCGCCAGGGCGACACCGGCGAGAACATGATCGGCCTGCTCGAGAGCCGCCTGGACGCCGTCGTCTATCGCGCCAAATTCGTGCCGACGCCGTTCGCCGCGCGCCAGCTCGTCAGCCACGGCCATGTCAAGGTCAACGGCCGCCGCGTCACCATCGCCTCCTACCAGGTGAGCGAAAAGGATGCGATCGAGCTCTCGCCCAAGGCCAAGGAAATGGCGCTGGTGCTCGAAGCCAGCAAGAGCGCCGAGCGCGACACGCCCGATTACGTCAGCGTCGACCACGACAAGATGACCGCCAAGCTGCTGCGCACGCCCAAGCTGTCGGACGTGCCTTACGCCAGCCAGATGCAGCCGCATCTGATCGTGGAGTTCTATTCGCGCTGAGCCTCGCCGCATCGCATATCGAAAAGGCCGCGGGGTGCGATCCCCGCGGCCTTTTTGTTTGGCGGAGGCGCCCAGGACGCGCCGGTCAGGACACCGTGCTTTTGGAGAATTCCAGGAAGCTCTGATTGATCGTCAGGCTGCCGCTTTCGAAAGCGCGGCGAAGCCTTGGATGGGAGACCTTGGCGTCGAATACGAACGGCTTCATTTGGGCGGCGAGGATTTCTCGAAGGCCGGGCGAACTTTCGACGAAATCCTCCTTGACCTGCCGGAACGCTTTCAGGATTGCCGTGTCGCCCAGATCGCCGAGCGCCAGAATGCTTTTGCTGGGCGCCGGAACCTTCAGCGCGACGATCGGCATGGCCACGGGCAGCTTGAGGTTCGTGCCCGTGCCCGCGAGCAAACCCGACAGCAGTTCCGGTCCGCCAAGGCGGGCGAGATACAGCCCGGCGACGTCGTGCCTGTTGTCCTCGCTGAAGCCGCTCAATCCGCAGTAGACGATGTCTCCCACCACCAGCCATTCACCGCGCGTCACGCCATGCGCGGTCACGTAGGTGCAATGGCATCGCGGTGCGCTTTTGGTCCCGTCATTGTTGAGGATGAGAATTTCCTGATGGTAATCGGCGTCGCTGCTTTCGAAGCGGTAGGTCGCGTAGAGGCCTGCAAGCGAAGCGATGGCGCTCTGCGTGCCGGGGTCGCTTCCGAGCGGCTTTTCGTAGCGCCGTTCGCGTTCCTCGGGCAGGGCCAGAACCTGGGTGCAGTACAGCCGCGCGCGGCGCCAGTCATTGCTGTTCCTGAGCGCTTCCGGAACCGGGACGGTTTGGTTGTCCGGCCGGCGCCCGTCCATGTAATTGACGACCAGATGCGCGAATTTGTGGCGCAGCGGCGTATTGGTTTTGACATAACTCGTGATTGTTTCGCGCGTCGGGTCGCTGTCCCCGCCATGGGGCGCAGCCGACGCCCGGGAAATTTCATCGGCGATGTCGTGCGCCGAACGGCCATAAGCCTCGGCCAGAAGCGCGATCAAATCCGACACGCCCGGGTTCGGCAGCCGTTTGGCGCGGCTTGTAGGCATTCTATCACTCCACTATATATTGCAATGCAGCAGCGCCGAAGTTCGAGAGAACATAGCCGAATTTCAAGAAATTCGGTGTGTATTTTACAGTTATCGCTCGAAGTCTGTTAAATCGGTTGTGCTAGAGATTCAGATATGCTTGGTTTGCACTGCGTTATACCGAATCGGGCGAGAGCCCGGCGGTCCGACGTCGACGAAGGCGATTCCGGGGGGGATCTCCCGGCGCTGACGAGGTGAAGGAAAAATGAAGGTCGTGGTTTCGGAAGCGGAGAAGAACTGCCGCGAAAAATATAAAAAGCTGGTCGAACTCGGATTTTTTCCGAAGCCGTTGCCGCGTCATCTCATCTATTCTCACGGCGATAAGGCGCGTCTGCCATTTGTCCGCCTGACCGCGGAAGGAAATCTTCCGGCGCGGGAGACTGGAACCTTTGTTCATATCCCGGAGCGCACGGCCTTGAAGACAGGTCGGTCGCGCTAGACAAGGGTGGAGCGACGGTTGGGAGCGCTTCTCCTGACATCCCCGCCCTCTGACCCGTTCCAGAGCGATGACAACTGAACCATGCACTCCAGCCGTGCTCGGCCGCGTCGCTGAGATTTTGCTCCATGATTTCGAAGGGCAATTCAAGCCGCTTTTCGAGCAGACGGCGGACCTGCTTCAGGGGCGGCCGCTCGAGCCCGAGCACGAAGCCTTCAATGCGCTGGACCACCTTTCCAATGCCCTTCGCCAAGCGGCCAGGGCGGACGACCCCGGAACACCGCCGGTCGAGGCGGATGCCGCCAGGCTGAATGCGCAAAGGCAGCTCTGGCAGGCGCGGCGGCATATCTCGACCGGCCGCTTCTTCTGCGTCGAGCATCAGATATTGTCGGCCATGAACCATATTCTCGAACACACCGAGAAGCTGTCCCATATCAACGCCGCCGACCAGGCGGCCCTGCAGCTTCGCGGCACTGAGCTCGAGGAAAAGTTTCATGGTTTTGCCGAGCTTGAGATCAAGCCGCTCTTCGACCTCAACGACCTCGAACAATCGATCGACGATCTGGCGCGCAAGATCGAGGGATTGATCGCGCTGCTGGACGAATTCTTCGACCTGTCCCTGGAGGTCGCTGCCCTCGGGCAGGCGGCTCCGGCGCCATAGCCCGCCCTGCGCGATCCCGCGGTCAAGGTGCAGGATTGAAGGGGCTTACGGGAAGCTTGGCCCAGATATCCTCGCGCAGATTGCGTCCGCCTTCTTCGGTTCGCCGCGCCGCGGACACCATAAAGGTCGGCTCATCGGAGACCCAGGGGCCGGCCAGGAGCGCGCGGCCGAGATCGAAATCCAAAACCTTCTCGGTCAGGCGCGAAACGATGCCGTCCAGCGCAAGAGCTTCACATGTCGTCCTCAGGACGACCGTCGATCCCACCTTCATGACCGCCCGGTTCTCGCATTCGGACATCACCATGCGGTCGAGCTTGTCGGGCCGCTGGCTGACCAGGATGAGAAAGAGTCCGTACTTCCGGCCTTCGGCCGCGATGCGGCGGAATTGTTCTTTTAGCTTGATTTCGGCTGGCGTCACGGCATCCACAGGAACGGCATTGTGGGCTTCCTCGACCACGATGAACGTCGGTACGCGCGAATCCTTATCCGCCGTATTTGCCAACGCCTGCTCCCACTCGCTCTTCGCCCGCTGCCAGGCGGCTTCCAGAAAGGCGCTTATCGCCATTTTCTGGTGTCGTGGGTCGCGCAAGGACGGCAAATCGACCACCTCGATGCGCCTGGGCTCTTTGACTTGGTGGGCCTCCACGACATTGGGATCGATCACGCCCGACTGCTCGAGCTCGACGGCCCTGCTGAAATAGACGCGCACGGAGTCTTTTGAAATGAATTTGCAGTGCGTCAACACGCGCTGATAGAACCGGCCGCGCCCCGGGGAAAACATGTTCGCCAGCGTGGGAAATTTGCGTTGCACATAGACGTAACGGATATTTCCCGCGGCCAGGCTTTTGGGCAGTTCCCTGGCCTCCGACCCGCTTTCGATATCGCCGAATTCCGCGCAAAGCGTGGCCTGGATGTCCGCGCCGTCCTTTGTCGCCGCTTCGCAGAACCCTTGCGCGCATGCCAGGAAACTCTTGAGCCACTTTTCGTTGTTCGTGACCTCCGTCAGATCCGCCAGAATCTTGATGAGATCGTGGCAATGGCGCAGTTCGTCGCGCTCGTTCTCGGGCGCATCTTCCGCCAGCAATTCGATGGGGAAATTCAACCAATCCAATAGCAGCGGTTCGGATTTCACATTGCCGGGACGCGGCTTGGAGTAAACGACCTTCGACACCTCATCCCATTGCGATGTGAAATCCTTCTTTGTGGGCTCCTCCGCAAGGAATCCCCCTCTCTTGGTCCGGTCGTAGCGTTTGTCCGTCCACTTGCTGTCATCCTTGGCTTCCGCGATCTTGCGAAAATCCGAATTCATATCCAGCACCAGGACGCGGCCACGGGTCTTGAGCAAAATCTCCTCGATCAGCCGTCCCAGGAAGAAGGACTTGCCGGAGCCGGACTGCGCGACGATTATGGTGTGGTGCGCGATCGTTTTCGGGTCGGTGACGACAACGTCGGTGAGCTTGTGTTTGCCGGGCTTGCCATTGTCAAACCAATGCAGCGGCTCGAGCCCTTTTGTCACTTTCCACCCAAGAACCAGGTTCTCGGTGAACCAAGCCGGCTTCGCTGCCATCACCCGCTCCAAACTGCCCTGTTGCTGCCGATAGTTCATGCCGGGTGTTTCTCGCAACCGGGGAAATTTACCGGTTGCGCTTCCGCGACATCAATAGCGTTCCGTGATTTTTCGAATGGCCCGCTGTCCAGAACCGGAAAGGGCCTGCTGTCTTATGGATGATCCTTCTCGCCTGCCTTTGGTCTTATCATGTCCAAGGTATCGATATAAGCGAAATGCCGCGTTGCTCTGCGGCCGCGCGGCAACCGGCGCCCGCCGGCCGCCTTGCGGCGGCTCCCGCCATCCTGTGCTACAATCCCTGCGCATCGAGGCCCTGTTCCCCTTGCGGGATGACCTGTCTCGCGGCGAAACTTTAAGTGAAGGCCGCAGGGGTGCCTTGCGGCCTTTTCAATTGTAATCGGCGCGCGCGTCCCCAACTCTGCGAAGGACCCTCAGACGGATTTGCGCGATGACCTACACGATCTTCGGCGACAAGGGCTCGGGCGCGTTCTCCGCCGAGGCCGTCCTGGCCGAGGCCGGCGCGCCTTACGAATTCTATTCCGTCTCGCTGGAGAAGAACGAGCAGCGCAAGCCCGAATTCCTCGCCATCAATCCCAGCGGCAAGATTCCGGCGCTGCGCCTGCCGGAGGGCGAGGTCATCACCGAATCCGCCGGCATCCTGCTCACCATCGCCGATCATTTCCCCACGGCGCGGCTGTTGCCGCCGCAGGCCGGCGCGGCGCGGGCCCAGGCCTATCGCTGGCTCGCCTTCATGGCGTCGGAGATCTATCCGATGGTCGAGGTCTCCGACTATCCCGAGCGCTTCGCGCCCGCGGGCGAGGATGCGGAGCGCCTGCGCGCCCGGGCCCGCGAACGCATCCGCGAGCGCCTCTTGATCGTCGAGCGTTTCACCGCCGGCCCCTGGCTGCTGCCGTCGGGCTTTTCCATCCTCGACATCTACGCCTCGATGTTCACCCGCTGGCGCGGCAGCATCGGGCGGGAGTGGCTGGCGGAGGGGCACATCCCCAAGCTCGAAGCGATCTCCGCCGCGCTGGCGGCGCGCCCCGCCATCGCCCCGGTCTGGGCCCGCCATTTTGGCAGCTGACGGCGCGCGCCCAGTCTCGATCCTACAGCCCCCAACCTCACATCCGTCATTGCCCGGCTTGTCCGGGCAACCTATTTTCCTTTCTTCAGACGACAAATTGGGTCGCCCGGACAAGCCGGGCGATGACGATTTTTTTGATTTGTTCCATTCAAACCAATCCGACTCTGATCGCAGCCTGACGGGAGATTTTCATGGTTTCGCGGCGGATGATGATTGCAGGCGGCGCCGGCGCGGCGGTCGTGGCGGGCCTCGGCTACCGCGTCTGGGATCGCGGCGTCTTCGCCGGGCCCGGCGGCCCCGCCTACGCGCCCTGGGCCGACTGGCGCGGCAGCGTCATCGACGGCATCGCGCGTCCGCTGCACGCGGCGATCCTCGCCGCCAATCCGCACGACACCCAGCCCTGACTGTTCGAGTTGCACAATGAATCCTCGATCACCGTCTATGCCGACCGCGGCCGCAATCTGGGCGCCTTCGATCCCTTCCGCCGCGAGATGCATCTGGGCCTCGGCGCGGCGATCGAGAACCTGGTGCGCGCGGCGAGCGTCTACGGCTACGCCGCCTATGTCCGCCCCGCCCCCGGCAAGTTGACCGACACGCCGCCCGACGAGCCCGTCATCGCCGCGCACATCACGATGGACCCCGGCGCGCCGAGCCGCGATCCGCTGTACGAGGCGATACCGCTCCGCCACACAAATCGCGGGCTCTATCTCGAACGCCAGGTCGCCAAGGCGGTGCTGATCGATCTGGGCTATCTCGTCGAAGACCTCGGCGTCCGCGTCGTCTTCCTCGACGACCGCAAGGCCTGCAAGGACATGGGCGACCTGATCGTCGACGCGACGGCGCGCATCGTCGCCGATCCGCAGATGTCCGCCGCCAGCGCCCGCTGGATTCGCACCGGCCGCCGCGACATCGCCGAGCATCGCGACGGCGTCAGCATCGATGCCGCGGGCCTTTCGCCGGCCACCGTGATGTTCGGCAAGCTGATGCCGGACCTCGGCGCCGCGACACAGGACAGCTACTGGCTGGCCAACACCAGGGACGTGCAAGTCCACGCGCCGGTGCTCGGCATGGTCCTGGTCAAGGACCGGCTCGACAAGGCTGAGGCTATCGCCGCCGGCCGCGCCTGGCAGCGCATCCATCTCATGCTCGCGGGCGCGGGTCTCGCCGCGCAGCCGCTCAACCAGCCGGTGGAATGCATCGACCGCAACGCGCAGCTCGGCAGGCCGGACAGCTATCAGAACGCGCTGGTGAAATTGGCGAACGCGCCCGGCTGGCAGCCGACCTTCACCTTCCGCCTCGGCACCGCGGAAAAGCCCGCGCCGCTTTCGCCGCGCCGGGCGCTGGAAGACATGATGAAAAGTTCGGGGCTGGCTTAGGCGGCGCGGGGCTGCCATCCTTCGACAAGCTCAGGATGAGGTCTTAGCCCCAGTCCTCATCCTGAGCTTGTCGAAGGATGGACGAGAGGCTCGACCTACGCGGTCTCGAGCGCGATGCCCTTTTCGGCGAAGAAGGCCGCCAGCTCGTCGTTCTCGAACATCTCGCGCACGATGTCGGCGCCGCCCACGAACTCGCCCTTGACGTAGAGCTGCGGGATCGTCGGCCACTGCGAATAGTCCTTGATGCCGGAGCGGATCTCGGGGTCCTTCAGCACGTCGACGGCTTTGAACTTCACGCCCAGCTGCGACAGGATCTGCACCACGGCGGCGGAAAATCCGCATTGCGGAAACACCGGCGTGCCCTTCATGAACAGCAGCACGGGACTGGATTTCACTTCGTCGTCGATACGCTGGTGGACGTCGGTCATGTCGTCTCGCGCCATGTGTGGGTCGCTTCCCATGTAGGCGCGATGCTGCAGCGCGTCAAGGTTCGGCCCCTGCACAGGCGTCCCGCGCGGCCCGGAAAAGCCCATGAATCCGGCTTTTCCCGCGCGCCTGATGGCTCGGATCGAATCGCGGATTTGGGATGAAGTCGCCGGTGATGGTGCCGGACGCGTCGACCTTCCATGCACCCTTTATGGCCTGTGGCGGAATGGCGTCGTCAGGATCGTATCCGCCACCGATCGCATAGACCCAGCCGCCCGGATTGGCCTTGGCTTGCGCTCTGGCGTGATCGTCGGGCACCGGCTGGTTCGCTATGCGCATGGCCTGGAGTTTGAGGTCCGTCATCGGCCCGGCAGGTTCTCAGTCCTTCGCCTGCGTCGTCAACTGCAGCGCATGCAGCACGCCGCCCATATTGCCTTTGAGCGCGGCATAGACCATCTGGTGCTGCTGCACCCGTGTCTTGCCTTTGAACGCCGCCGACGTGACGACCGCGGCCCAGTGGTTGTCGTCGCCCGCGAGGTCGGTCATCGCCACCTCGGCGTCGGGAAACGCGTCCTTGATGAAGGTCTCGATCTCGGCGGCTTTCATGCCCATGGCACTATATATCTCAAAAAAATATCGTCATCCCCCGGCTTGTCCGGGGGACCCATGAACACCGTGTTGCTCTCGTGTGCATGGATGGCCGCCACAGGGGCGGCCATGACGGCTGTTGGGTGAGGAAGGTTATACAACAAGCGGTCTCAATTCGTCAGCGGGATCTCTTCACCCGACATATAGCGCGGAAACCACCCCTCATGCGCGGTCTTCAGCTCCGCCACCGCAATCTCGCCGATGCCCTCGATCAGCACGGTCCCGGGCCCGGTGCAGCCGATCAGGACATGCGGCACGCCGTGATTGCGCGCCGTCTCGCTGACCCGCATCGCCATCGCCGGCGGGAACGCCACGACATAGCGCGCCTGGTCCTCGCCGAACAGGAAGGGGATCGGATCGCTCCCCGCCGGCAGCGCGATGTTCGCGCCCATGCCGCCGGCCATGCACATCTCCGCGACGGCGACCAGCAAGCCGCCGTCCGAAACGTCATGCACGGTATCGATGCCGCCGGCCTCGATCAGAAGGCGCACGAAATCGCCATTGCGTCTTTCGCTCGGCAGGTGCACCGGCGGGGCGGCGCCGGCCTCGTCGCCTTCGATCTCGCGCCAATAGATCGAGCGGCCAAGATGCCCCCTGGTCTCGCCGACCAGCATGATCACGTCGGTATGGCGCTTGAAGGCGATGGTCGCCATCCTGGCGACGTCCTTCATCAGGCCGACGCCGCCGATGGCCGGCGTCGGCAGGATGGCTTCGCCATTGGTCTCGTTGTAGAGCGAGCAATTGCCGCCGATGACGGGAAAGTCGAGCGCGCGGCAGGCTTCCGCGATGCCGTCTATGGCGGCGACGATCTGGCCCATGATCTCGGGCTTCTGCGGATTGCCGAAATTGAGATTGTCCGTCACGGCCAGCGGCTTGGCGCCCACCGCCGTGAGGTTGCGCCAGGCTTCGGCCACGGCCTGCTTGGCGCCTTCGAACGGATCGGCGGCGCAATAGCGCGGCGTGACGTCGGTTGTGATCGCCAGGCCCTTCTTGGTGCCGTGCACGCGCACCACGGCCGCATCGCCGCCCGGCATCTGCACCGTGTCGGACATCACCGAGTAGTCGTACTGCTCCCACACCCAGCGGCGCGAGCACATGTCGGGCGCGGCGAGAATTTTCCGCAGCGCTCCGAAGACGTCGCGTTCGCCAGCTCCACCCGACAGGCCGGCGGCCGCCGGCCTTATGTCATAGGGCCGCTGGTATTTCGGCGCCTCGTCCGACAGCGCCGTCACCGGCAGGTCGGCGACCACCGCGCCCCTGTGGCGGACGACCAGCCGCCCGGTGTCGGTGGTGATGCCGACCACCGCGAAATCCAGCTCCCATTTCTGAAAGATCGCCTGCGCCTGCGCCTCCCGCCCGGGCTTCAGCACCGCCAGCATGCGCTCCTGGCTTTCCGACAGCATCATGTCGTAAGCGGACATGTCGGCTTCGCGTTGCGGCACCTTGTCGAGGTCGAGCTCGATGCCGCTGCCGCCCTTGTCCGCCATCTCGGCCGACGAGGAGGTCAGCCCCGCCGCGCCCATGTCCTGGATCGCGATGATCGCGTCGGTCGCCATCAGCTCCAGGCAGGCCTCCAGCAGGAGCTTCTCGGTGAACGGATCGCCGACCTGCACCGTCGGGCGCTTCTCCTCCGACGCGTCGTCGAACTCGGCCGAGGCCATGGTGGCGCCATGGATGCCGTCGCGCCCGGTCTTGGAGCCGATATAGACCACCGGATTGCCCGCGCCCTTCGCCGCCGACAGGAAGATCTTGTCGGTGCGGGCGAGGCCGACGCACATCGCGTTGACCAGGATGTTGCCGTTATAGCTCTTGTGGAAATTGACCTCGCCGCCGACCGTCGGCACGCCCATGCAATTGCCGTAGCCGCCGATGCCGCTGACCACGCCGCTGACCAGGTGCCGCGTCCTGGGATGCGAAGGCTCGCCGAAGCGCAGCGCGTTCATCATCGCGATGGGCCGCGCCCCCATCGTGAACACGTCGCGCATGATGCCGCCCACGCCCGTCGCCGCGCCCTGATAGGGCTCGATGAAGCTGGGATGGTTGTGGCTCTCCATCTTGAAGATGCAGGCGTCGCCGTCGCCGATGTCGATCACGCCGGCATTCTCGCCCGGCCCCTGCAGCACCCAGGCGGCCTTGGTCGGCAATTTGGCGAGATGGAAGCGCGTCGATTTGTACGAGCAATGCTCCGACCACATCACGCTGAAGATGCCGAGCTCGACAAAGCTCGGCTCGCGGTTCAGCAGCCGCTTGACATGGGCGTATTCGTCGTCCGTGAGGCCGTGTTCCGCGACGAGTTCGGGCGTGATCTGGGTCATGGCGTGTAAAAACTTCCGATATGCGTCATCTCTTGGAACGCTTGAGCCACTGCATCGCGTGCCAGAGTATCCAGGTGGTTGCGACGCCCGGCAGAAGCATGCAGAACAACATCACCAGTGCGCCGTCCAGCGGGCGATGCTGAAGGTCGCCGATGTTGAACGCGAGCATCCACGCGCCCATGAACAGCAGGCCCCAGATCAGGGTGAAGCGTGCTTGCGTCGCCGTGCTCCATCGCAGGGCGGTCTTCACGACAGCGTCTCGATCAGGCTCTCGAACAGCGCCCGCCCGTCCGTCCCGCCCAGCATCGCATCGACCACGCGCTCGGGATGCGGCATCAGACCCAGCACGTTGCGCTTTTCGTTCAAGATGCCCGCGATGTTGCGCGCCGAGCCGTTGGGATTGTCGCCCGCCTGGTAGCGGAACACGACGCGCCCCTCGCCCTCCAGCCGGTCCAGCGTCGCGTCGTCGGCGTAGTAATTGCCCTCGCCATGCGCCACCGGAAACGACACGCGCTGGCCCTTCTCGTATTTGCGCGTGAACGCCGACTGGGTCTCGTCGACTTCCAGCCCCACCGGCCGGCAGACGAATTTCAAATCGGCATTGCGCATCAGCGCGCCGGGCAACAGATGCGTCTCGGTCAGCACCTGGAAGCCGTTGCAGATGCCCAGCACCGCGCCGCCGCGCGCCGCATGGGCCTTGACGCTGCGCATCACCGCCGACTGGCTCGCCATCGCGCCGCAGCGCAAATAGTCGCCGTAAGAGAACCCGCCCGGCAGCACCACCAGGTCGACCTCGGGCAGGTCCGTATCCTGGTGCCAGACCATGTGCGGCGCCTTGCCCGTCAGCGCGTTCAGCGCCGTCGCCGCGTCGCGGTCGCAATTGGAGGCCGGAAACACGATGACGGCGGATTTCACCGCAGAGCCTCCAAACAAAGATTGTCATGGCCCGCGAATGCGGGCCACCCAGGTAACGCCCCGCGCAAGGCGCGCAGATCGATTCGAGATAATGCTGCCGGACGACTATGCTTTACGCCCACCTGGGTGGCCCGCATTCGCGGGCCATGACAAGTGCGGGAGGTCACGCCTTCAGCTCGATCTCGTATTTCTCGATCACCGTATTGGCGAGCAGCTTCTCGCACATCTCCTTCAGCGCGGCGCGCGCCACCGCCTCGTCCTTTTCCGCCAGCTCCAGATCGATGACCTTGCCCTGCCGCACCTCGCCGACGCGCGCAAAGCCCAGGCCGTTGAGCGCATGCCCGATGGCCTTGCCTTGGGGATCCAGAACGCCGTTTTTCAGAGTTACGAATACGCGGGCCTTCATGACGGGTACGCAACCTCATGCTGAGCTTGTCGAAGCATCATCGGACCAGTTGCGGCCCCTTGCTCTCGCCCTGGATCGATTCGGGCATGATGCCGAGGCGGCGCGCCACTTCCGAATAGGCCTCGACCACGCCGCCGAGGTCGCGGCGGAAGCGGTCCTTGTCCATCTTGTCGTTGGTCGTCACGTCCCACAGCCGGCACGAATCGGGGCTGATCTCGTCGGCCAGCACGATGCGCATATAGTCGTTTTCCCACAGCCGCCCGAACTCGACCTTGAAGTCGACCAGCTTGATGCCGACGCCGAGGAACAGGCCGGAGAGGAAATCGTTGATCCGGATGGTCAGGTTGACGATGTCGTCGAGGTCCTGCGGGCTCGCCCAGCCGAACGCCGTGATGTGCTCCTCGCTGACCAGCGGATCGTGCAGCGCGTCGTTCTTGTAGCAATATTCGATGATCGAGCGCGGCAGCACCGTGCCTTCCTCGATGCCCAGCCGCTTGGACATCGAGCCCGCCGCGATGTTGCGGACGATGACCTCCAAGGGGATGATCTCGACTTCCTTGATCAGCTGCTCGCGCATGTTGAGGCGCTTCATGAAATGCGTCGGCACGCCGATCGCGTTCAGCTGCGTCATCAGGTATTCGCTGATGCGGTTGTTGAGCACGCCCTTGCCGTCCAGCACCGCCTTCTTGGTGGCGTCGAAGGCCGTCGTGTCGTCCTTGAAATACTGGATCAGCGTGCCGGGCTCGGGCCCCTCATAGAGGATCTTGGCCTTGCCCTCATAGATCATGCGCCGGCGTTTCATCGTTGTGTCCTTATTGACCGCCCGAAACGCGAAAACGGGTTCAAACCGAAGCAGCGAAAATAGCGGCGCGGCCGGCGTGCGGCAACGTTGCGAAAGCGCGCATACGCCCCTATCTCTGTGCTGTCCACAAGCTTGCGCCGCGGGACCGGGTTTGCACCGCGTTGCATCCATGAAACCGTTTTAAGACAAGGGGTTAGGCATGAGCGGTTCCTTCGACGACCGGCGCCGGGGTTTTGAGTCCAAATGGGCCCATGACGCCGACATGCAGTTCAAGATGATGGCCCGCCGCAACAAGCTGCTCGGCCTGTGGGCCGCCGGCGAGCTCGGCAAGACCGGCGACGCCGCACAGGCCTACGCCAAGGAAGTGATCGCCGCCGATTTCGAGGAGCCGGGCGACGAGGACGTCTTCCGCAAGCTGCGCCGCGACCTCGACGCCCGCAAGGTCCCCGACCATGTGATCCGCTACCACATGGCCGAGCTCCTCGACACCGCCGCCCAGCAGGTCCACGACGAGATCCCGAAGTAGCGCTACGCTCCACACCCTCAACCGTCATCGCCCGGCTTGTCCGGGCGACCCATGAACACCGTGCAGCACGGTGTTCATGGGTGGCCGGCACAGGGCCACTGCTGTCCGGTTTAAATTCTAGGCCCATAGC
>OLLF01000178.1_pt1 | contig 15079 bp, 19 predicted proteins | sample 1604471 | NCBI WGS metagenome assembly OLLF01 (sample SAMEA104055714, study PRJEB20765) | soil metagenome | isolation source: soil
GTTCAATGTTGGCCGCACAACCAAAAACACCGGAAACCCGAGCAACCATGCGCCTCTCCAGCTAGCACACGGTTACAAATCGCCCTAATCACCAAATTTATTGAAGCACTTTTCCCACATCCGCCGCCATCCCCGCGACATCATCCGTCGCCGTCGCCACCAATCTCGCGCGGCCCGTCTTGTCGAACACGAACACCGCGTTGGAGTGCATCACCTCGTAAGGCGGCCCCGCCGTCACGCTGTAGGCCACGCGATAGCGCCGCGCCAGCGCCGCCAGTTGGTCAGCGCTCCCGCGCAACCCGTCCACCTGCGGCGCAAACGATTTCACATACCCCGCCAGCAGCGCCGGCGTGTCGCGCGCCGGATCGACCGTCACGAACAGCACGCACACCTCGCCGGCGCGGCGCCCGAGCTTGTCCAGCACCTCCGACAGGTTCGCCAGCGTCGTCGGGCAGACGTCCGGGCAATGCGTGTAGCCGAAATAGAGCAGCACCACCCGCCCGCGATAATCGCCGGCGCCCACCGCCTTGCCGTCACCCGCCCGCGTCATCGCGAAATCGAGCGCCGGCATCGCGCCCGTGATGTCGGTCGCGTGCGAGCCCGCATCCTGCCGCCCGCAGGCGCAAGCGAGCAGGGCGAGGGCGAGAACGGCGAGCCGCGCATATGTCATCGCTTCCAAATAGCACGGGGCAGGGCTCAGCGCCCGCTGTGACCAAACGCCTCGCAAAGCGCGGGCCCCCGCGATTTATAAGGGGCCGATGGCCGCGCTGACCCTTTCCCGCTCGCGCAAGGACGGACTGCTCTATGGCGGCGTGCTCGCCGCCGGCGCCGTGCTCGATGCCGCCTGCCGGTTCTTTCCGTCGCAGCTGCCGTTCTGGCTGCCCTGGGAATTCTCCTGGCCGGTCTACCTCGCGACGACACTGTCCCTGATCTGGTTCCGGCAAGGCTGGCAGCGGCTGGACAAGGCCGAGCGCCCCGCGCCCTGGCGCGCCGCCAGTTTCGTCCTCGGCGTCGTCTCGTTCTATGCCGTCCTGCAGACCCACATCGACTATCTCGCGCAGCACATGTTCTTCGTGCACCGCGCCGCGCATTTCGTGCTGCATCACGCCGGCGCCTTCCTGATCGCACTCGGCGCGAGCGGCCCCGTCCTGCGCGCCGGCATGCCCGCCGTCCTGCTGCCGCTCCTGGGCGCCCGGCCCGTGCGCCGCACGCTGGACGTGCTGCAGCATCCTGCCGTCGCCCCGATCCTGTTCGTCGGGCTGCTCTATTTCTGGCTGCTGCCCGCGATCCATGACCGCGTCATGCTCGACGCCAATCTCTACGACCTGATGAACGACACGATGGCGGTCAACGGCGTGATGTTCTGGTCGCTGGTGCTCGATCCCAGGCCCAAGCCGCCGGCCCGCCTGTCGCACCTGCTGCGCGCCGCCATGATCCTGATCATCGAGCTGCCGCAGATGGCGCTCGGCGCCATCCTGTCGCTGTCGACCACCGACTACTATCCCGTCTACCGGATCTGCGGCCGCATCTATGCGATGACGGCGCTGAACGACCAGCACTATGGCGGCCTGATCATCTGGCTGCCCGGCACGCTGACCAGCTTCGCAGGCATGATCGCCGTGTTGTGGACGATGCGGATCAACGAGGAGAAGGCCGAGCATGCACAGCAGAGTTCTTAGCGCCGCGGCTGCGTTGCTGGCCGGCGCGTTCTTCATCCAAGCCGCGGCGCTCGACGTCGCCGTCTCGCAGCCCTATCTGCGCCTGATCCCGGGCGGTGTCCCCGCCACCGGCTATTTCAACATCACCAACTACGCCAGCGAGCCCGCGATTCTCACCGGCGCGCAATCCTTCGACTGCGCCGCGCTGACGATCCACAAGAGTTCCACCACGGGCGGCATCGCACGGATGGATGCCGTGTCCGCGCTCTCCATCGCGCGCGGCCAGCGCATCGCCTTCGCCCCCGGCGGCTACCACCTGATGTGCGAGCGCCCATCGCCCCGCCTGCGCGTCGGCGGCACGATGAAGATCACGCTCAATTTCGCGAGCGGTGCCCATAGCGAGATCACCTTCTACGTCGTCAACGCGCGCGGCGGCGGCCAATGAAGATCGACGGCAATTGCCACTGCGGCGCCATCGCCTATGAGGCCGACGCCGACCCGGCGCTGGCCGGCATCTGCCACTGCACCGATTGCCAGACCCTGAGCGGCTCGCCCTACCGTGTCACGCTGCCCGTGCCGGCGGAAGGTTTCCGCCTGCTGCGCGGCGCGCCGAAGCTCTACATCAAGACCGCCGACAGCGGCACCAAACGCGCGCAAGCCTTCTGCCCCGATTGCGGCACCCCGATCTACGCGAGCGCCCTGGAGAATCCACCGACCATCTCCCTGCGCTGGGGCGCGATCCGCCAACGCGCCCAGATCGCGCCGCGCCGCCAGATCTGGTGCGCCTCGGCCGCGCCGTTCGCGATGGATTTGCATGGCCTTCCGGGCGTGGATGGGCAATCATAGAATGTTGACCTGACCGAGGGCTCTAATGGTAACGCTTACTATTTCGGAGAAGCGCCAAATCACTTTTCCTCAAGACGTGCTTGAACATTTGAATATCGCGGGCGGCGGCACGTTGCGTTTCAAAATGATGCCGGACAAAAGCATCCTCGTGTGGAATGCGAAAAAGGTTGTCATCCCCGGCGAGCGGAGCGCACTTCGCGCGAAGCGAGGGAAGGGGACCCAGGCTTAGCCACATCTCCGTCATCGAAAAGGACGCGACGAAAATCTCGATGGTAGTGGGATATGCCGAGACTAGCCGCGATGTAGTTGGACGGACTAGCTGATTTGAAGATCGTACGTCTCACCACGGTTGTCCTGACAGACTCCAATTCCCTTCAAATTCCATTCGCTGAAATCGAACGTGCACCGCAAAGCGCTGCCGTCCGATGCGGCGGCTAGCACAGTGCCGTTGCCGCCGGTTGGAAGACCGGCAAACACTCCGCTTGCCATTGCTGTCTGACCGCCCGAATAAGCCGAAGTAGTTCCCATGCCAACGGAGCCTCCCGTCTCAATATACGCCCAACGGCCACGATAGACTTTTCCTCCCAGCGTCAATTCTATGGGGCCGCCACGCTGTCCATTCGCTGGGACAGTCGCCGTGCCGGTGACGCCGGTCTGCCGGCCCATGAGATAGAAGTCGTGCGAGAGTGTGATGCAGCCACTCAACGCGAAAGGCATTAGGAGAACCAAGGGCCGAAAGCGCATTTAATAGTCCTTCCGATTTATAAGCTTCGCCCTTGCGGTCGTCCTGGCATTACTATTCGTTCGGGCCTAGGCGCTTAGCGACGGAATCGAATTCGTCGGACCTCATCATCACACGCACCCTCAATACCCCACCGCCTGCCCATCTTTCCGCATCTCGGACCCGCCCCAATACACGCGGTTCTTCGCGTCCCACATAATCGCCTGGTAGCCGCCGAACGCCCCCGACCCCGGCTTGATCGTATAGCCGCGCGCCGCCAGCGCCGCCTTCACCTCGGGCGCGAAGCCGCTCTCCATCTCGACCACGTTCCCCGTCGGCGCTTCGCCGGTGACCTCCGAGCCGCCGGTGTGATACCAGCGCGCCGCGTCGCCCGCGTCCTGCACGTTCATCCCGAAATCGATGATGTCGGTCAGCACCTGGACATGGCCTTGCGGCTGCATGTCGCCGCCCATCAGCCCGAACGCCAGGAACGGCGCCCCGTCCTTCATCACGAAGCCCGGGATGATGGTCTGGAACGGCCGCTTGCCCGGCGCATAGACGTTGGCGGCGGCCGGATCGAGCGAGAACAGCTCGCCGCGATCCTGGAACATGAAGCCGAGCCCGTCCGCCACCAGCCCCGAGCCCATGCCGCGATAGTTCGACTGGATGATCGACACCATCATCCCATCCTTGTCGGCGGTGGTGAAATAGGTCGTGTCGCCCTGCGAGAGGCGCGGATCGCCCGGCCCGACATTGGGGTTGGCCTTGGCAAGATCGATCAGCTTGCGCCGCGCATCGGCATACCGGTCTGACAGAAGCTCCTTCATCGGAATCTTCACGAAGGCCGGATCGGCATACCACTTGGCGAGGTCCTCGTAAGACAGCCGCTTGGCCTCCAGCATCGCGGTGATCGCATCCGCGCTGCCGGCGCCCATCTTCTTGAGGTCGAAGCCCTTCAAGATCTGCAGCATCTGCAGCGCCGCCGCGCCCTGCGAATTGGGCGGCAGCTCATACACGTCATAGCCGCGATAGTTCACGCCCAAGGGCTCCACCCACTCGCCGTGATGCGCAGCGAAATCCTCGTAGCGCAAATCGCCGCCGATGCGCTTGAAATAGGCATCGATGCGATGCGCGATCTCGCCCTTGTAATAGGCGTCGCGCCCGCCTGCCGCGATCAGCGACAGCGTGTGCGCCAGGTCCGGATTGCGGAACACTTCGCCCTCCGCCGGCGTCTTGCCGTCCACCAGATAGGTATGCCGCGCGTTGTCGAGCTCCTCGATCATCTTGGCGTTGTTCTCGAACGCCTTCATGTTGCCTTTCCAGTACAGCGAAATGAGCTGCGTCACCGGAAAGCCGTCGCGCGCATAACCGATCGCCGGCGCCAAATCCTCGGCCAGCGTCAGTTTGCCGAAGCGCGCGTGCAGCGCGCCCCAGGCATCCACCGCCCCCGGCACGGTGATGGCGAGCGAGCCGTATTTGGGGATATGCGGCACGTACGGCACGCCCATCCGCGCCGACACCGCCTTGATCTCGGCCGTCATCTTGGCGAGGTCGCGCCCCTTGGCCGAATGGCCCGAGCCGTTATAGCCGTAGAGCTTCTTGGTCTTGGGGTCCCACACGATGGCGAAGAGGTCGCCGCCGAGCCCGTTCGACACCGGCTCCATCAGGCCCAGCGTCGCGTTGGCCGCGATGGCCGCATCGACCGCGCTGCCGCCTTTCTTGAGAATGTCGATCGCCACCTGCGAGGCCAGCGGCACGGCGGTCGCCGCCATGCCGTGCTGGCCGAGCACCGGCGAGCGCGTCGCCCAGCGCGTGCCCGAATAGCGGTCGCCGCGCTCCATCTGCCCGAACGCGACGTTCGAGACCATTCCGATTGCCATGATGAACAATGCCCCCGCGATACCTGCTGAAATCCGTGACCCGTTCACGCGTCCCCCCGACAGTTTCATGAATGCTCCAGCTTTCGCATAGCCGACATGCCACGACCGCCGCCTGTATACGCCGCGGCGCGCGTCTTGGTCACCCCGTCAGCTTGCCCCAAACCGCGAAACGATAGGCTGTAAACTTGTGCCGACACCTCTCGTAAGGGGCCAGTGCCTACTTTCGTCACACAACCCACCAACCGTCATGGCCCGCGACTGCGGGCCACCCAGGTGATGCCGAGGCCGACTCTTCGTTACGAATCCAAAATTTCGGTCCCTTTCGGCAGCCGGCTTCGCAAAAGGTATCCATGCAACAGCCCGTCCGGCGTCCGCGATGTGTAGCGGTCCTTGATGTAGGGCTGCGCGCTGTCGTTCCACAGGAAGGTCGTGTTCAGATAGTCGGTGTCGTCCGTCGTGAGTTCACGCACGCTCCCGTCGTCGTTCACATAGACGAAATGCCGGGCATAGGTTCCCGCTTCGCGCTCTTTCGCTTTGGGCATTCCGCGTATTTGCCACGACGACCACAACCAAGCCGCCAGAAGCAGCAGCACGACCGCCAGCCCCAGTCCCAAAACGATTGCCGCGAACGTCATCATGCCGAAATCTTGGCGGCCAGCTCTTCAGTTGATCTTGTCATGGCCCGCGACTGCGGGCCATCCAGGTGACGCGAGGCAAAACGCGCACCGCGCACCCACACTTATCTACCGCCCGCGCACCCGGCGTATAATGTGCCGATGAGCGGTATTATGGCGCAAACGCCACCGCTATATTTAGCGGTACAACGACTCAGAATGGGTAGGCGTCATGGCTGGCAGAAACTTTACTGCAAGAGTTGTCGAGCCGTCCGGCGTAGCGGTTCGGATCGAATTTCACGAAAGCATCCCCCATCTGACGGCGGAGGCCATTACAATCTATCTCTCTGACAAGGCGACGATAGAAGATGCTGAGAACCTCAGCCGCGCTCTGAATCGGCTAGGGGAAACCTTCCAAGTAAACCGATAGGTTGATGCGCAACGCCTAGCCGGTCTTCTTGTCCTTTGCCGCTTTGGCCTTCCAGCACTCGCTAAGCGTCGAGGTTCCCGTGCCGTATGGGGATACGTCTTTGATGAGGCGTTCCATCGCGGCGAGGCGTTTGGACTTTTTGGGCGTGCGCTTGTGCGCTTCGACGTATTCCCGAGCTTGATCCAATGTGAGTTTTTCGACCGGGATGGGCGTTGCTCGCAGTACGCCGTTCTTATCGGCTAGCGGAATAATTACTTTCTCTGAGACGGCATATTCCGCAAAAAGCTCTAGCTGACCATCGGAAGCTGATCCGGGGCGGAAATTGGTATGCCGCCGGGCGATGGCCCTCATGGCCATGTCGATCAGTGCGTTAGCCTCGGCTTCGATAGCCTCCGGATGCTCTCTCCGGACGTTGGCAACCACTTCGTCAAGGGACATCGCTTTGCGCGTTGTCTTGTTCAGCGCCGCGGCAATATGCATTTGAGTTTGCGGCGTTTTTGATTTGCTTCCGGCCATGAACTTGTCCTGTGATTCGCTGGAGAGAGCATACCGCAGCGTCAATGCTCGCAACCATGGCGGGCGTCACAAATTCATCGATTAGATCGGTGGCATCCGACATCTCAGCGAGCGCCGCTATCGCCACTTTGAGACTCTCCGCGCGCTCATGGTGACGCTCGAACGCTTCCTGTCGCGCCTTACGGGCTTTGCGCTCTGCCGCACTTGGGCGCGGCTGCATGCTTCCGTCGCTCGCCCTGACACGGCCGCCCAGAAGCCTGCCTATTGCCGCCGCCTCACCCTTTGGAGGGCGGCGACGATGCTGCCGGAGATAGGTGGAGTAGGCATTTGGCCCGTACCGGGATTCGAGTTCTTCGGCTACCGCCAGTAGTTGCCGGACCTCTTGAAGATCGGAAACATCGGGCTGGACATAGGGCTGCAAATCGATTCTCCTCACTTTGCAGCAAGGCGAACCGATTCGTTGCGGCCCCTAGCCGACAACGGGTTGAGACGGACGGGCGCCAACCCGACCGAATCACTTTCGAGCCTAGCTCAACCCCGATTGAAAAGATTCAGGTAATTCCCCACAGGGGGCTCGCCGGCACTTGGCTTTGTCAGGTGAGCGTCCAACGCGCCGAGGCGGCGCTTCCCGTCTTGGCGACCTTCTTAGCGCACTCCGAATAGGCGAGGTTCGACCTTACGCGCGGACCAAACGCGAGCCGTGCCGACGCCGCGCTCACGCGCCGTTCCCCGCGCGCGCGCGCGCACCCCGCTAGTGGGGGATGGAGGCCGCCCGCGTCCATGATCCGGAAAGGTTCGCAGGGCCGGGCAGGGGCACGCACCGTTTTTTCGCGGAACAGGTATGTTGCCGGACGCCGCTCGCGCTCGCTTACTGTGCCCCAACAGGCCCGCCAAACACCGGGGAGGGTCCTCGCAAATTCTAAAACAATACGATGTGGTTCCCGCCGCGCGAACCACTACGCCCCACATCCGACACGGTTTCGCGGTTTGACCATGTCCGCCCAACCCAATAAGCCCTCCCGCATGCTCGATGCTCTCCTTCGCCGCAATCTCGACGGCTTTACCGCGCCCGCGGCGGCGCGGATCGCTGCTTCGCGTGTCAGCGCCGCCAGCCTCACGGCCTGCGCCTTCGTCTGCGGCGCCATCGCTCTGGTCGACATCGGCCACCGCTACTACCTGGTCGGGCTCGCCTTCCTTATCGCCGCCCGCCTGTTCGACGTGCTCGACGGTCCCGTCGCCCGCCTGAAGCCGCCGACCGTGTTCGGCCCCTACCTCGCGCACATCCTGGACATGCTCGTCACCGCCGCCGTCCCCTTCGCCTTCGCCCTGGCGGAGCCGGGCCGGGCCCTGGCGGCGATGTTCCTGATGCTGGGACTCGTCGTCCGCGCCGCCGCGATCGACGACACCGTCCGCCCCCTCGGCAGCGATCCGGCGATCGGCTTTTTCGGCCGCGTCGGCCGGCTGGTCGAAAAGACCGACCTGTTCGCCGCCTTCGCGCTCGCCTGCCTCTTCCCGGCGTGGTTCAGCCTCATCGCCTATGCCGTTGGCATCTTGTGCTTTATCGCCGCCGGCGGCCGCGTCGCGGCGGTCGCGATGCAGGAGCCATGAGGGTCGTCGTCATCGGCGCCGGCGTCGCCGGCCTCGCCGTCGGCTGGCGCCTGCGCCAGGCCGGAGCCGAGGTCACGATCCTCGAGCGTGCCCAGGCCGGCCACGGCGCCACCTGGGCCGCCGCCGGCATGATCGCGGTGGCCGGCGAGATGGGCTTCGCGCAAACCCCCGAAGCCGAATTCGGTCGGCATTCCAGTCTGTTGTGGCCCGGCTTTGCCAAAGAGCTGGAGGCCGCGTCCGATCTCGCCATCGGCTACCGCCGTAGCGGCGCGCTGATGGTCGCCCGCACGGCCACCGAAGCCACTGCGTTCGAATCGTGGAGCGGCGTGGATCGTCTCGATGCCGTGCAGGCGCTGGCGAAAGAGCCGATGTTGACAGGCGACATCATGGGCGCGCTGTGGGCGCCCGACGAGGCGCAGGTCGACAGCCGCGCCCTCGGCCAGGCGCTCGCGACCGCCTTCGTCCGCGCCGGCGGCACGATCAACCTGAACGAGGCCGCCGTCCGCTTCGAGCTTCGGGACGGCCAGGCCGTCGCGCTCGTCTCGCCGTTCCATCGCTACGAGGCCGACGCCTTCATCCTCGCCGCCGGCGCCTGGTCGGGCGAGATCGGCGGCCTGCCGCCGCAGGTGCTGCCGCCGGTTCGTCCGGTCAAAGGCGAGATGATCGCCGTCGCCCCGCCCGCCGGCGTCTCGCTCCCCCGGCATGTCGTCTGGGGCAATGCAGTCTATCTGGTGCCCCGCGCTGATCGTCTCCTGATCGGCGCCACCGTCGCCGAGATCGGCTTCGACACCGCCGTCACCGAGGCCGCCGCCGACTGGCTCTCCAGCCGCGCCATCGCCCTGATGCCGGGTCTGGCCACCTGGGAGGTCGTCGAACGCTGGGCCGGCCTGCGCCCCGCCTCGCCGGACGGGTTGCCGCTGCTCGGCCGCACCGGCGTCGGCCGCCTCTTCGCCGCCACCGGCCAGTTTCGCAACGGTATCCTCTTTGCACCGGCTCTGGCCGAGAACCTGTCCCGTCTCGTTATGGAACACGCGGCCGAAATCCCGGCCTTCGACCCGCGGCGCTTCCATGAGAGAGGAAGAACAGGCGCGAGGCCGTCTTGAATCTCACCGCAGCATTCTGGTTTTTCGGCGCCGGCATCGCTTTGCTGGCGCTCGGCGGCGAAGGCGTCATCCGCGGCGGCGTCGCTTTCAAGCGCGCGCTGGGCGCATCGCCCGTCATCGTCGGCCTGTTCGCGATTTCGCTGGGCACGGCGTCGCCGGTTCTCGCCATCGCGGCCCAGTCCGCCCAGGCGAACCTCCCCGACATCGCCATCGGCGTCGTGATCGGCGCCACGCTGATCAATCTTCTTCTCATCCTCGGCCTCGGCGCCCTGATCCAGCCGATGCCGAGCGCGCCCAAGGTCGTGCTGCGCGACGGCGGCGCCATGCTCGCCGCCGCCGCCGCGCTCACGGCGCTGGCGCTGCACGGGCAGATCGGCCGGCGCGAGGGCGTCCTGCTGCTCGGCGCCTTCGTCATCTATGCGGTCATCGCCAGCGTCTCCGACTGGCGCCGCAGCACCGAGCACTCGGTCGCCTGCGACATGGCCGAGAAGCGCTCGCTCGGCCAGAGCCCGTCCGCCGGCGGCGGCCTCTTCGCTCTCACCGTCGGGGTCATCTGCCTTCTGATCGGCGCCCATTTCACCGTCGGCGGCGCCCTGAGCCTGGCCACGGTGTGGAACATCCCGCCGTCGGCGATCGCCATGACCGTCGTCGCGCTCGGCGCCTCGTTGCCGGTGTTGGCCATCACCGTGATCGCCGCCCTGCGCGGCCACACCGACATCGCCATCGGCCATCTCATCACCGCCAGCGTCTTCAACGTCTTCGGTGTCCTCGGCATCGCGGCGCTGATCCGGCCGCTGACCATCGCGCCGTCCTTCGCCGCCGCCGACGTCTTCGCGCTTCTGGCCGCCGTCGTCCTGCTCCTGCCGCTGCTGTCGTCCAGCTGGCGCCTGTCGCGCACGAAAGGCTTTCTGTTGATCCTCGCCTATGCCGGCTATCTCGGAGTCCTCGCATGGCGTCTTGGGTTCGGTTAGTCCGGCAGCCGCCAAAGCCCAAAGGGCAATTTTCGAATTCCGGAAAGCGTCGTGCGCGTAATGTAACCGCCGAGCGGAATGAACCGTGCCGCGACCAGGAACGTATCGCGCAGCCACGCCATCACCCGGCTATGCGACTGGAACGCCGGCGTCAGCGCCCGCGACGTCAGCTGATAATAAGCGACATGCGGCCTGCGCATCGTCTCGTACAGCACCAGCGCCGCATCGACATCGCGCGCCTTGGCAACGCAATGCGTGATCGTCACCGCATCGATCAGCGCCAGGTTCGCGCCCTGGCCGAGCTGCGGACTGGTGCCATGCGCCGCGTCGCCCAGCACCAGCACGCGCCCCTTGCGCCACGGCTTCATGACGACGTCGCGATACGTCGCCAACGCGAGCTGGTCGAACGCGGTTATCTCGTCGAGGATCGCTCCGATCTGCGGCCACACCCGCAGCGCCTTCGCCTTGAGCGCCTCCAGCCCTTGCGCCTTCTGCGCCTCGACCTCGGCGAGCGGCAGGCTCCAGAACCACGCGACATGCGGCCCCTCCGCGCCCGGCGCGCGCCCGATCGGCAGCACGCCCATCATCGTATGCGCCCCGTCATAGGTCTGGCGCAGCCGCTCGGTCCACGTGCCAGTGCGATCCGGCACCGCGCACCACAGCGCGCCCCACGGATAGAGCGGCGCCGTCAGCCGCAGCCCCAGCCCGTCGCGCGCCGCGTCATGCGCGCCCGCGCAATCCAGCACCAGATCGAACGGCCCCGCGCGCCGCCCGTCCTTGGCGACCAGCACCGGCGCCTGTGGCGTCTCGATGCTGGCGACCTCGAACCCCAGCACCAGCTTGGCGCCGCTCGCCGTCATGCGCGCATGCAGCAGGCCAAACAGCGCCGCGCGATGGATGCCGAGCCCATGCAGCGTGCCATAGTTGAGATCCAGCACCCGCCGCCCGCGCGGCGTGCGCCCGTCCAGCGCCTGGATGCGCGCCCCCCAGCGCTCGGCCTCCGCGCGCGCGCCGAGCCGCTCCAGCACCTGCAAGCCCGAGGGCTGCAACAGCAACCCCGCGCCCACCGGCCGCGCCGCCGCGAAGCGCTCCACCACGGTCACGTCATGCCCGCCCTGCGCCAGCCCGATGGCGGCGGCTTGCCCGGCAATCCCACAGCCGATGATGCCGATGCGCACGCCTCTCTCCCCAGGACGATGAATGGGTTATGTTCGATTCCACCCCTTGAGCAAAGCGATGCCCGGCTTCGTCCTCCACCCGCGCCTGCAAGCCGACACGGCCTTCGTCGCCGATTGGCCGCTGAGCCGCGTCCTGCTGATGAACGACGCGCGCTACCCTTGGCTGATCCTGGTGCCGAGGCGCAGCGACGCCGTCGAGCTGTTCGACCTTGCCGCCGCCGACCGGCAGATCCTGACCGCCGAGATCGCCCGCGCCGCGCAGACGCTGAAAGCCCTGACCGCCGCCGCCAAGATCAACGTCGGCGCCCTCGGCAATGTGGTGCCGCAATTGCACGTCCACATCGTGGCGCGAAACCCCGGCGACCCCGCCTGGCCCGGCCCCGTCTGGGGCCACTCCGCGCCCGTGCCTTACAGCGCCACCGCGCGCGCCGCCTTCATCGCCCAATTCGTAAACGCCTCTTAACCAGACTGGCACGGCGCTTGCTCCTGCATTCTTCAGGAGAACCCGTTTCCATGCAGGCAGAAGCCGCAACCGCCACGACCGACCGGTCCGCAATCCTGGGCGCCCTGCAGAGGGCGGCGCAGGCGACGGGCGCCGATTTCAGCTATCTGCTCGGCACCGCGACGCGCGAATCGAACCTGAAACCCTCCGCGCAGGCAGGCACTTCCTCCGCCGCGGGCCTCTTCCAGTTCGTCGAACAGACCTGGCTCGGCGTGGTCAAGACCTACGGCGCCAAGCACGGCCTGGGCTCCTTCGCCAGCCAGATCAGCCAAGGCTCCGACGGCCGTTTCCACGCGGCCAATTCCGCCGACCGGGCGGCAATTCTTGCCCTGCGCAAGGACCCCCAAGTCGCCTCCTTGATGGAAGGCGAGTTCGCGCAAGCCACCCGCGCCACGCTGCAGGACAATCTCGGCCGCGACGTCTGTGGCGGCGAACTCTATGCCGCCCACTTCCTCGGACCCGACGCCGCCTGCCGCCTGATCCGCATGAACGACAGCCAGCCCGGCGCCAAGGCCGCCAACGCCTTTCCGGCCGCCGCCGACGCCAACCGCAACGTCTTCTATCACCGCGACGGCTCGTCCAAGACGGTGCGCGAGGTCTACGACTGGGCCCTGCAGCAGCCCGGCGGCGCGTCCGCCCTCGACGTCGCGCCGGCGCAAGCCCTCGCCAGCGCCGCGCCCGCCACCGTCATCGGCGGCGACAGCTACGCCGGCACCACCAACACCGCCTCGCTGCTCAGCAGCTTCGCCTCCTGGCGCCCGAGCCACGGCTTCTTCTCCGGCGACGCCGACGGCGACAACGCCATGCCCTCAGCCCCGTTCCTGCTGACGCCCGGCGTCATGGACGTGCTGTCGTCGATGCGCCCGGTTGCCGACAGCCGCGCCACCGACTAAAGCCTTCGTCCCCGAACCAAGAGCCACCATGCGCGCCGCCGTCGCGTCCGTCTGGGCCGTCATCGCCACGATCTTCTTCGTGCAGACCGCCAACGGGTTGCAAACCAGCCTCCTCAGCGTGCGCGCCGGCATGGAGGTCTTTCCCGCCTGGACCATCGGCATCGTCATGGCGAGCTACTATGTCGGCTATTCCGCGGCGCCCTTGACCAGCCGCGCTGTCATCGGCCGGATGGGTCATGTCAACACCATGTGGATCGGCATCGTCTGCGCCGCGCTGGTGATCGCGGCGCACGCGTTCCTCGTGACGCCCGTTGCCTGGGCCGTGCTGCGCATCGTTTCCGGCTTCGCGCTGTCCAGCGCCTATGTCGGCGCCGAGAGCTGGATCCACGACCGCGTCGCCAACGACAAGCGCGGCCGCGTCTTCAGCATCTACATGGTGGCGCAGATGGTCGCGATGACCATCGCCCAGCTCCTGCTCGGCGCCGGCAATCCCAAAAGCGCCCTGCCGTTCCTGCTCTCGGCCGCGATCTTCCTGGTCGGCGCCGTGCCGGTGCTCGGCGCGCGCCACACCGCGCCGCACCGCGCCCCGCCCGAGCCCTTCAGTATCCTCAAACTGTTCCTGGCGTCGCCGCTCGGCGCCGTCGCCACCGTGCTCGCCGGCGTCTCCTGGTCCATCGTCTTCACCTTCGGACCCGTCTACGCGCAGCGCAGCGGCTTCGATCTCACCCATGTGAGTCTCTTCATGGCGCTGGCGATGATCGGCGGCTCGCTGCTGCAATTTCCCTTGGGCTGGCTGTCGGACGCCATCGGCCGCCGCGTCACCATCGCGCTGATGTCGGCCGGCGGCATCGCCGCGTCGCTGTTCGGCCTGTGGGCGGACGGGCAGGGCGACGTCATGAAATACGTCGCCTCCGGCTTCGCCGGCGGCCTGATCTTTCCGATGTATGCGGTCTCCGCCGCCCACACCAACGACGCCGTCGCGCCGCCAAGCCGCGTTGCCGCTGCGGCAGGATTGATCCTGCTGTTCGGCCTCGGCTCGATCTTCGGCCCGCTCGTCGTCGGCGGCGTCATCACCGCCCTGGGCCCCAGCGGCTTCTACGTCGTCCTTGCCGCGACGCTGACGGCAAGCTTGGCGGCGGCTGACGTCACTCGCTAGAGTTGGCAAAACACCGCGAGGAAACATGTCCGAACCCGCCAAGCCGGCCGCCGTTCCCGTGCCGGCCGCCACGATCCTGCTGCTGCGCGACGGCGAGGCCGGCCTCGAAGTGTTTATGGTCAAGCGCCATCACCAGATCGATTTCGTCGCCGGCGCGCTGGTATTTCCCGGCGGCAAGCTGGAGAAGGGCGACAGCGACGCGGCGCTCGAGAAGCATGTCGATTGCGCCGCCGACTGGACGCCCGCGATGCGTGCGCTCGGCGCCGGCGCCATCCGCGAAGCCTTCGAAGAGTCCGGCATCCTGCTGGCGCGCGACGCCCGCACCGGCGGCTTCGTCACCGCCGGGCGTCTCGCGGAGCTGCAGCACTACCGTCCGCTGCTCGACAAGCGTCAGGCCGTGCTCGCCGAAGTCCTGGAGAAAGAACAATTGCGCCTCGCGCTCGACCAGCTGATCCATTTCGCGCACTGGATCACGCCCGAGAACATGCCCAAACGGTTCGACACGCATTTCTTCCTGGCCTCGTCGCCCATCGGTCACGCCGGCAGCCATGACGGCCATGAATCGGTGGATTCGCTGTGGATCACGCCGCACGCCGCGATCTCCGATGCCCGGAAATGGAACGTGATCTTCCCGACCAAGCTCAACCTGATGAAGCTCGACGCTTCCAAGACTGTCGCGGAGGCCATCGCGACGGCCCGCACGACGAAAGTCCTGCCCGTCGTCCCCTGGATCGAAGACGGTCCCAACGGTCAGATCCTGAAAATCCGCACCGACGCCGGCTATACCCAGACCACGGCGAACATGCGCGAGGCGATGTAGCGCCGTTTTGGATCGAGTTGAATCAAACCAAATCCGTTCGTCATCGCCGGGCTTGTCCCGGCGACCCATGAAAACAGCCGGCGAAAATTGTCGCCGGTGGTGTTCATGGGTGGCCGGCACAAGGCCACTGCTGTCCGGTTTAAATTCTAGGCCCATAGCAGCTCGATTTGGTTTGGATTTCTG
>OLLF01000186.1_pt1 | contig 14665 bp, 16 predicted proteins | sample 1604471 | NCBI WGS metagenome assembly OLLF01 (sample SAMEA104055714, study PRJEB20765) | soil metagenome | isolation source: soil
CGCCATCGCCACACGCTATGACAAAACCGCCAGAAATTTCCTGGCCGCAATCCTGCTCGCAGCAGCTATCATTTGGCTTAATTGAGGACACGCCCTAGCTCATTTATGAACCACTTAAATTCGCCGCCGAATTCGGAATGACGTTTTTCTGCGGGATTGAGCGGTTGCGTGTAAGAATTCATCCTCCGAAACATTTCGAGAATCTCGCTGCGTTCGGCCGCGAGTATCATGTCTACTGGGACGGAATAACTAAGGAATTGATTTTGCTTTTCGTCGTCTAAATCAGAGAACCGATTGCTCCGATATTTAAGCGACGCGTTCGTCAACGCGAATCCGTCGTTGCTATATTCAATTAGAGTTGTGATCCGTTGCTGCCCATCAACTATCTCCCGTCTAATTTTCTTCGTGGTGCCGACGAGCGTTTCGTACAGGTAGACTTTTGGAAACGGATATCCGTTGAGAATCGTATCGATGAAGTATGATTTTGCGTTTGATGGCCAAAACCCTGCATGGCGCTGATATTCCTTATTTATCACTAGATCTTTTCGATCAAACATCTCGCGGATTTCAGCAATGGAAATGCTAGAATTTTGAATGCGCATGAGATGAATCCTGGACAATGCAAATTCTATTATGAACCATTAACCCACCGAACCCGCAATAGTACAGGCGGCAAAGGACAATCTGAAGTTGTCGGCAATTGGTAGTCAGCGCCGCAACTACTCCGCCGCGTGGCTGCCACCGACATAGGTGTGGGTGCCGCGGTGGTGTAAGTGGTCGGTGGGGAGGATGTCGCCGGGCTTGTAGGTCGGGCCGCTCAGCAGTCTCCCATAGAGCGCGGCGAAGTCCTCGTAGGTCTCCTGGAACAATTCGTCGAACGACTTGATGACGAAATAGCTCTCCTGGAAATCGTCGATGCGGTACTCGGTGCGCATGACGCGCTCCAGGTCGAAGGCGATGCGGTTGGGCGAGGGGCTCTCCACCGCATAGATCGACTCGGCGCGGCTGGAGACGATGCCCGAGCCGTAGATGCGCAAGCCGTCCGCGCCCTGGACCAGGCCGAACTCGACCGTGTACCAGTAGAGCCGCGCCAGGTTCTTCAGCGCGCTGAATTGCGTCAGGGCGCGGACGCCGCCCTTGCCGTAAGCCTGCATGTAGTCGGCGAAGACCGGATGGGCCAGCATCGGCACATGGCCGAAGACGTCGTGGAAGATGTCGGGCTCTTCGATGTAGTCGAGCTGACCCGCGCTGCGGATGAACTGGCCGGCGGGGAAACGGCGATTGGCGAGATGGTCGAAGAAGATCTCGTCCGGCACCAGCGAGGGCACGGAGACGACGCGCCAGCCGGTCAGTTTCTCGAGGCCGTCCGACAGGCGCTCCAGGTCGGGGATCTGGTCGGGGACGAGCTTCAGCTTGGTCAAGCCTTGGAGGAACTCGGCGCAGGCGCGGCCGGGCAGCACCTTGGCCTGGCGCTCGAACAAGGTCTTCCAGACGCCGTGCTCCGCCGCGCCGTAACGCTCCCAGTGCTGGTCGATCGTGAAATCGGCGCGAATCTCGGGATGCTTCAGACGGAGGGCGTCGAGGCTCGGCATGGCGGCAATAGAAACCGCGAGACGCACGCCTGTAAAGCGCCGTGTGAAGCGCCGCCGCGAAACCATGAATAAGTTGCGGCGTGCGCGTCCCCGGCGCACCTGTGTTGCGGGCGGCAAGCACAAAAGGCAAGCCAATTGCGGCGGGCAAAAGCTATGGTCCGGCAACTTTCGAACACAGTCGCCGCACGACGCCAAAGGCTGAAATCCCCACCGGTCACGGAGGCCGCGGAATAATGAACGTATTCGACTCGCCCGACTTCGATGCCCACGAGACCGTCGCCTTCTTCGACGACAAGAAAACGGGGCTGAAGGCGATCATCGCCATCCATTCGACCGCGCTGGGCCCGGCCTGCGGCGGCACGCGGATGTATCCCTATGCCAGCGCCGACGCGGCGCTGACCGACGCGCTGCGCCTGGCGCGCGGCATGAGCTACAAGAACGCCATCGCCGATCTGCCGCTCGGCGGCGGCAAGGCGGTCATCATCGGCAATCCGGCGACCGACAAGTCGGATGCGAAATTCGCGGCCTTCGCGGCGGCGGTGAACGGGCTCGCCGGGCGCTACATCACGGCGATGGACGTCGGCATCCTGCCGGCCGACATGCCGGTGATCGCGCGCGGCACGGACTTCATCGCGGGCTACGACCAGCCGGGCAAGGCCGGCGGCGACAGCGGCCCGGCGACGGCGCTCGGCGTGTTCGCGGGGCTGAAGGCCGCGGTGAAGCATCGCCTCGGCGCCGACACGACCAAGGGCCTGCGCGTCGCGATCCAGGGGCTCGGCAAGGTCGGCATGGGCGTGGCGCGGCGCCTGCACGCCGAGGGCGCCAGGCTGATCGTCGCCGACACCAACATGAAGACGGTGCGCGAGGCGGTCGAGACGCTGGGCGCCACCGCCGCGACACCGGACCAGATCGTCACCGTGGAATGCGACGTGCTGTCGCCCAACGCGCTGGGCGCGATCCTCAACGACCAGACGATCCCGCGCCTCTGCGCCCGCGTCGTCGCCGGCGGCGCCAACAACCAGCTGGCGCGCGACCATCACGGCGAGATGCTGCGCGACCGCGAGATCCTCTACGCGCCGGACTATGTCATCAACGGCGGCGGCATCATCCGCGTCGCGGCCCAGATCGAGAACTGGAGCGATGCCGAGGTCGAGCGCCGCGTGCTGGGCATCGCGGGCACGCTGGCTGCGATCTTCACGCGGGCGGCCAGGGACGGCGAACCGACCAGCGTCATCGCCGACCGCATGGCGGTGGAGCGCATCGCGAAGGGAAAAAAGACCGCGAAGGCGGCGGAGTAACCGCCTTCGCCCATTGTCCTCACCCCATCGCTTCCAGCGCGCTGATTTCCTGCCTGACGCGGCGGCCACGGTCGCCGACCAGTTTGGCGATGCAGTAGGCGAGCGCCACCGCCGCCAGGCCGCCCAGGACGATCCGCACCGGCTCGTTCTTCGCGATGCCGGGCGCGATCAGGTTGAGGCCGAGGCCGAGGAAGAGCGGCGTGAACCACCACCACCACATGACCCGGCGCAGGCGATGCTGGCGCGCGAGCTCGTGCTGATACTGCGTGCGCAACTGCCCGGTTGCGGCGGGCGCCCAGCCGCGGACCGCCAGATAGAGCGTCAGCGCGGCGAAGACGCCCTGCGTCGCCCAGGCGAGCGGCGCGATCGGCGGGTGGTAGAGCAGCAGGAAGGACACCGAGCCCGCGATGATGGCGAGGCAGACCGCGATCTCCGCCAGATTGCGCCAGCGCACGGCGTTCGCGAACTTTGTGTAGTCGTTTTCGAGGTCGGGGACGTCGCCCTCGGCCAGGCGCGATGGCGCATCGGCGCCCGAGGCGATGCGCAGGACGGCGATGACGGGCAGGGCGACCGCACCCATGACGATGCCTTGCTGCAGGAAGACCCAGCCGGGCCCGATGAGATGTGCGGCCGTCAGCCAGATGAACGCCGCCTCGGCCAGGCCGAGCGCGACGGCCGCGGTCACCGCGTCCAGCACGCCGCTCAGCACCGGCCGGCGCGCGGGGCTGCGATAGGCGTCGCGCAGGACAAGCGCGAGAAGCGCCACGGCCGTCGGCACCGCGGCACGCGCCCAGTGCGGCAGGGCGGCGCCGGCGGAATCGGGAATGAAACCGCCGAGACAGGCGAACAGCGCGAAGGCTTGCAGCGCCAGGACGGCGATGCTCGAAGTGCGGCGGATCTGGCTGGCGACGACATAGGGCATGACCTGAACTCCTTCCGAAAAAAATCGCAGCGGCGTGGAATAGCGTTCCCAAAGATCGCCGGTCACTTCTTCGCGCGCGGCGGGCGGGATGAGGAGGCGGACCAGCCGGTCCAGAACGGCCGGCGGCTGTTTCAGCTTGCGTTCCACGTCGCGTCTCCCCAGGTCAGCGCGATGGCCTCGCAGATCCGCCGCGCGGTCGCCGCGGATTCGCGCAAGGCGCGCTCGCCGGCCGGCTTGAGGCGATAGTGGCGTTTGGAGCGTCCGCCGCGCTCCGGCGTCGGATCGGACAGCCAGGAAGCGATCAGGCCCTTGTCTTCCAAGCGGTCGAGCGTGGCGTAGACCGCGCCCAGGGCCGCCTTCTTGGGCCGCGCCAGGTCGTCGACCGCGGCATGGATCCTGACGCCATAGGCGTTCTCGCGCAGCGTCAGGATCGCCGTCAGGACGAGCTGTTCAAACTGGCCAAGGGTCGCGGCGTCCACCATATGTCATACGGTGTATGATTAATGCACGCGCGTCAAGGGGCCAAGCGAAAACCCCCGCCCTGCGATGCAGGACGAGGGCTTCCAGCGCTTTTGCATAAGACGAATTAGTAGGTGTGCGGCACCTTCGCGTCGCCGGTTTTCACCTTTTTCTCGGCTTGCTTCACGGCGTGCGTGTCCGCGGTCGGCGAGTCGCTTTCGCGCTCGACCGGCGCGCCGATGATGTGCTTGCCGCCGGAGAAGGACGGCGGATCGCTCGCCGGAAACGAATCCTTCATCTGCCGGTCGATCTTGTCGTCCTGTGCCTTGTGCTCTTCGGGCGTCAGTTTCTTCGCGGCCGTCATGGCATCCTCCACTCGTTGCAGGCGCGCAAAACGCGCATGCTTCGCATAGGAGAAAACGGCCCGGCGGGGGATTGGTTGCGGCGGCTAATGGAACAGGCGGTCGAAGAGGTGCGGAAACAGGCCCACCACGCCCACCAAAATCAGGTAAACCGCGACCAGATAGTTCAAAATGCGCGGCAGCAGCAGAATCAGGATGCCGAAGATCAGGGCGATCAGCGGCTGTATCATGATGATGTCCAGATGCATGACGGTATCCCTCGGTTTGTACGGGGTAAACGCACCAGTTCCACTTTGGCAACATGACATTATCATATAGGCGGGGGCTGCGTTTTCTTGCGCCCGGCGATATGCCACGTTTGGGCGTGAGGGCAGGAGGCGAAAGATGGCGACACGGGCATCGCGAAAGATCGAGGCGGACGGACCGCGCCTTGCGCCCAAGACCATCACCATCGATCCCCTGACGCCGGTGATCGGCGCCGAGATCGGCGGGGTGGACCTGTCGGGGCCGTTGTCGGACGAGCAGATCGCCGAGATCCGCGCGGCGCACGAGGCCTACCACGTCATCCTGTTCCGCGACCAGCATCTGAGCAACGAGGATCACAAGCGCTTCGCCCGCCTGTTCGGCACGCTGCACGTCCATCCCTATCACGCCACGAACATCATCCCGGAGCACGCCAAGGGCGGCGGCGGCAACGAATACGATCCCGAGGTCCTGGTCGTGAAGTCCGACCAGAACTCGCGCTTCGTCGCGGGCGAGGAATGGCACACCGATGTCACCTGCGACGTCGAGCCGCCGATGGGCTCGATGCTCTACATCACCAAGACGCCACAGATCGGCGGCGGCGACACGATGTATTCCTCGGCGGTGCGCGCCTACGAAGCGTTGTCGCCGACGATGAAGGAGTTCGTCGGCAAGCTGACGGCGCTGCACGATGGCGCCAAGCCCTATACCGCCGGCTATGGCGCGGCGCCGCCGCCGGGGGGCTGGCCGAAGACGAGCCATCCGGTGGTCATCACCGTGCCGTGGAACGGCAAGAAGTCGCTTTACGTGAACCGCGGCTTCGTCACCCGCATCAACGAGCTCGACGCTAAGGAGAGCGACGCCGTGCTGGAGATGCTCTGGCGCCATATCGAGACGCATGTCGAATTCCAGTGCCGCGTGCGCTGGACGCCGAACACGCTGGTGTTCTGGGACAATTGGTGCACGCAGCACCACGCGGTGTGGGACTACTACCCCTATTCGCGCTATGGCCAGCGCGTGTCGATCGTGAACGGAAAACCGCAAGCATGAAAACCAGAGCCGCCGTGGCGTTCGAGGCGAAGCAGCCTCTGGAGATCGTCGAGCTCGATCTCGAAGGGCCGAAGGCCGGCGAGGTGCTGGTCGAGATCAAGGCCACCGGCATCTGCCATACCGATGCCTACACGCTGTCGGGACTCGACTCCGAAGGACTGTTCCCCTCGATCCTCGGCCATGAGGGCGCCGGCATCGTGCGCGAGATCGGCGCCGGCGTCACCAGCGTGAAGCCCGGCGATCACGTTATCCCGCTCTACACGCCCGAATGCCGGCAGTGCAAATCTTGCCTGTCGGGCAAGACCAACCTGTGCACCGCGATCCGCGCCACGCAGGGCAAGGGGCTGATGCCGGACGGCACGTCGCGGTTTTCCTATCGCGGCCGGACGATCCATCATTACATGGGCTGCTCGACGTTCTCGAACTATACCGTGCTGCCGGAGATCGCGGTGGCGAAGATTCGCGACGACGCGCCGTTCGACAAGGCCTGCTATTGCGGCTGCGGCGTGACGACGGGCGTCGGCGCCGTGATCAACACCGCGAAGGTCAAGGCCGGCGCGAACGCCATCGTCTTCGGGCTCGGCGGCATCGGGCTCAACGTCGTCCAGGGGCTGAAGCTGGTGGGCGCGCAGATGATCGTCGGCGTCGATCTCAATGACGACAAGAAGGCGTGGGGCGAACGCTTCGGGATGACGCATTTTGTCAATCCCAAGACCGTGTCCGGCGATCTCGTCGCGCATCTGGTGGCGCTGACCGACGGCGGCGCGGACTACACCTTCGACTGCACCGGCAACGTCACGGTGATGCGCCAGGCGCTGGAGGCGTGTCATCGCGGCTGGGGCGAGAGCATCGTCATCGGCGTGGCGCCATCGGGTGCGGAGATCGCGACGCGGCCGTTCCAGCTCGTCACCGGGCGGGTGTGGAAGGGCACGGCCTTCGGCGGCGCGCGCGGCCGCACCGACACGCCGAAGATCGTCGACTGGTACATGAAGGGTCTGATCCAGATCGATCCGATGATCACCCATGTGCTGTCGCTGGAGCAGATCAACGACGCCTTCCACCTGATGGAGGAGGGGAAGAGTATTCGCAGCGTGGTGGTGTATTGAGCGCGGGGCTTCTCATCCTTCGACCCTTCGACAGGCTCAGGACTCAGGATGAGGTCCAGATAAAAGTCCTCATCCTGAGCTTGTCGAAGGATGGATGGCAGGCGCGATGCTGACCCGAAGCTACTTCCACGCGATCACCGACAAGCCGCTCCTCCGCGAGACCATTGGCGCCTGTTTCGACCGCATCGCGGAGCGGTTTGGAGACCGCGACGGGCTGATCGTGCGGCACCAGGATGTGCGCTGGAGCTATGCCGAATATCGCGCGCAGGTCGACCGGTTCGCGGCGGGGCTGCTGGCGCTCGGCATCGGCAAGGGCGACCGGGTGGGGATGTGGGCGCCCAATTGCTTCGAGTGGTGCCTGACGCAGTTCGCCACCGCCAAGATCGGCGCCATCCTGGTCTGCATCAATCCGGCCTATCGCACCTACGAGCTTGAATTCGCGCTGAACAAGGCGGGCTGCGTCGCGCTGGTGACGGCGCAGCAATACCTTTCGAGCAACTACACCGGCATGCTGCGCGAATTGCTGGACGCGGCGAAGCTGCCGCATCTGAAGCACGTCATCGCGACGGGCGACGTGCCGCCGGCGGGCATGCTGCGCTTCGGCGATGTCTGCGCCATGGGCGACGGCCGGACCGCACGGCTCAAAGACATCGCGCTTACGCTGTCGCCGGACGATGCGATCAACATCCAATTCACCTCCGGCACGACGGGACAGCCCAAGGGCGCCACGCTCAGCCATTTCAACATCCTCAACAATGGCCGCATCGTCGCCGAGGGCATGCGCTTCAGCGAGCGCGACCGGCTGTGCATTCCGGTGCCGCTCTATCACTGCTTCGGCATGGTGATGGGCAATCTCGCCTGCGTCAGCCATGGCGCGGCGGCGGTGTTTCCCAATGACGGCTTCGATCCGGTCAAGACCCTGGAAGCGGTTGCGGCCGAGCGCTGCACCGCGCTGCACGGCGTGCCGACCATGTTCATCGCCGAGCTGGAGCATCCGCGCTTCGGCGAGTTCGATCTTTCGTCCTTGCGCACCGGCATCATGGCGGGCGCGCCGTGCCCGGTGGAGGTGATGAAACGCGTCAAGGCCGAGATGCACATGACCGAAGTGCTGATCGCCTACGGCCAGACCGAGACCAGCCCGGTCAACCACCAGACCACGGCCGACGATCCGCTCGACAAGCAGGTCGAGACGGTGGGCCGCCCCGGTCCGCATCTGGAGATCAAGCTGGTCGGCGAGGACGGCGCTATCGTGCCCACCGGCACGCCGGGCGAGATCTGCTGCCGCGGCTATTCGGTGATGCAGGGCTATTGGGACGAGCCGGCGCGCACGGCCGAGACCATCGATGCCGACGGCTGGCTGCATTCGGGCGACCTCGGCACCATGGACGGCGCGGGCTATACGCGTATCGTCGGGCGGCTCAAGGACATGATCATCCGCGGCGGCGAGAACGTCTATCCGCGCGAGGTCGAGGAATTCCTCTTCACCCATCCGGCGGTGCAGGAGGTGCAGGTGTTCGGCGTCGCCGACGCGAAATACGGCGAGCAGGTGTGCGCCTGGATAAGGCTGCGCGCGGGGCATGCGATCGGCGCGGACGACGTGCGCGCCTTCTGCAAGGACCGCATCGCGCATTTCAAGGTGCCGCGGCACGTTCGCTTCGTGGACGAAATCCCGATGACGGTCACCGGCAAGCCGCAGAAGTTCAGGATGCGCGAGGCGATGGAGCGGGAGATCGCTGCGGCGATGGGCGAGATTTTACCCTCCCCTTGAGGGAGGGTGGCGATATGTCATTCCCCGTTGACATCGGTTCCGCCCTTCGCCACCTTGTCATCCCAGAATGACAACGGCACCGACCCTGGCTCCGGAACGCCCCGCGGCGCGCAAGCGCGATGCGGAGGCGACGCGCGCGGCCATCCTGGCCGCCGCCAAGAAGCATTTCGCCAAGTCCGGCTTTGACGGCGCCTTCCTGCGCGACATCGCGGCGGAAGCCGGCGCCGATGCGGCGCTGATCAACCGCTATTTCGGCGGCAAGGATGGGCTGTTCGCGGCGGCGCTGAAAGACTCCATCGCGCCCGATGCGATCTCGCAATGGTCGCGCGAGAATTTCGCGCACGACGTCGCCAAGATGATGGCCGGCCATGCGCATCAGAACGTCGAGCGCACCCATGCCTTCGAATTCCTGCTCCAGGCCGCGACCAATCCGACCACCGCGCCGCTGCTGAACCTGGCGGTGCAGGAGCGCTTCATGGGCCCGATCCGGCAATGGATCGGCGGCGCGCATGTGGAAGCGCGGGCGCGCCTGCTGGCATCGGTCTTCATCGGCCTTCTGGTCGAGCGGCTGATCCGCGACGAGGCGCTGGAAGGCGCGGAGCGCGACGTCTTCATCGAACGCATAGCGGCTTTGCTGCAGTCGCTGGTGGACAATTAACGCAACGACGACAGGCACGGAGACCGACATGACCGACGGGAACATCACCAAGGACATCATGTACGACGCGGTGGCGCCGGACGATTTCGAATCGATGATCGAGCTCGACCGCTATGAAAAGCGCTCGACCGCTTTCGACAAGATCATCAGCGCGACGCACGACCATTTCTGGGATCCGCTGGACAAGAAATACATCGACTTCGCCGAGCCCTGGGACATGAACGAGGCGATGCAGCCCGACGAGCAGATTTTCGCGCTGCAGATCCCTTACGTCCGCGACCATCTGGAGAAGACCGGCCAGAAGGCCAGGTTCATCAACGAGATGACGCTGTGGACGATGTCCTCCATCCTGCATGGCGAGCAGGGCGCGCTGAACCTGTCGGCTTCGCTCTGCCATGTGCTGAAGGACCAGGGGGCGCAGGAATATGCCGCCAACCAGACCCGCGAGGAGGCCCGTCACGTCACCGCCTTCGCGCAATATGTGAAGGCGCGCTGGGGCCGGCCGCGGCCTTGCGGCTCGGTGCTGAAGGCGCTGCTGGTCGACATCATCTCGGCGCCCGAGGTCTACAAGAAGATCATCGGCATGCAGATGCTGGTCGAGGGCCTCGCCATGGGCGCCTTCGCCGCCGGCTACAAGTTCAACCGCGATCCTTTGGCCAAGAAGCTGTTCCAGCTGGTGATGACCGACGAGGCGTTCCACCACAAATTCGGGAAGATCTGGGCCGACAAGACCATCCCCAAGATGACGCCCGAGGAACGCAACGTGGTCGAGGACTGGGCGGCGCACTGTTTCCAGTCGCTGATCATGAACATGGGCTCGCCGCAGCAGCAGGCCGAGATGTTCCAGGAATTCGGCCTCGATCCGGCCAAGATCCTGGAAGGCCTGGTCGAGCTGCGCGCCGACGCCAAGCAGCGCGAGCGGATGAAGGAGAGCACCAACATCTTCCGTGTACTGATCAAGACGCTGCTCAAATCCGGCCTCATCACCGAGCGCACGCGGGCGTTCTATGCGACCTATGTCGACATGGAGGAGCTGACGGCGGAAGGCGACCGCATGATCGGCGACGACATCGCCGAGGAAGGCATCAAGTACCTGCAGGAGATCAACTTCAAGGGCCGCAGCAACGAAGCGGCGATTCGAATCGCAGCCGAGTGATCGTGCGTGCTTCGAGGCCTCGTGCGTGAAGAACGCACGAGGCACCTCAGCATGACGAGAGCGGTACACGCCCTCAGTCGTCATCCTGAGGCGCGAGCGTCAGCGAGCCTCGAAGGATGACGGCAGCGCCAGACACCAAGACGGACCGACATGCCCAAGATCAAATACATCGAGCACAGCGGCAAGGAACACGAGGTCGAGGTGCCGGAAGGCTGGTCGGTCATGGAGGGCGCGGTCAAGAACCTCATTCCCGGCATCGACGCCGATTGCGGCGGCGCCTGCGCCTGCGCCACCTGCCACGTCTTCGTCGACGCGGCGTTTGCGGCGAAGCTTCCGCCCAAATCGGACATGGAGGAAACCATGCTCGATTTCGCGCCGGAGATTGCGCCCAGCAGCCGACTGAGTTGCCAGATCAAGGTGACGAAAGACCTCGACGGGCTGATCGTGCGCATGCCGACCAGTCAGCACTGAAGGAGTACGGCCATGAACATCGCGGTGACGAGCAATCTGAAGGACGCGCGCGACGCGGCCTATGCGCTGCCGATCGAAGAGCTCAACCCGGCGCAGGGCATCCTGTTCCAGTCCGATACGATGTGGCCGTATTTCGAGCGCCTGCGGAAAGAGGACCCGGTCCACTACACCGCCGAGAGCGAATTCGGGCCCTACTGGTCGATCACCAAGTACAACGACATCATGGCGGTCGACACCAACCACCAGGTGTTCAGCTCCGACTTCTCCTATGGCGGCATCACCATCGGCGGCGGCGCGGCCAATATGGAGCCGCTCCCCATGTTCATCGCCATGGACCCGCCGCGCCACGACATCCAGCGCAAGGTGGTGACGCCCGTCGTCAGCCCTGCGAACCTGCAGGTGCTGGGGCCTATCATCCGCGAGCGCGCCGGCAAGATTTTGGATTCACTGCCGATCGGCGAAACCTTCGACTGGGTCGACAAGGTCTCGATCGAGCTCACCACCATGACGCTGGCGACGCTGTTCGATTTCCCGTTCGAGGACCGCCGCAAGCTCACCTACTGGTCGGATGTGGTGACGGCCGTGCCCGGCCACGGTCTCATCGATACCCTCGAACAGAAGATGGCCGTGTTTCAGGAATATCACGCCTATTTCACCACTCTGTGGAACGAGCGCGTCAACGCCACGGAGGTGAAGGGCGACCTGATCTCGATGCTGGCGCACAACCCCGCGACGCGGGACATGTCCCCGCGCGAGTATTTCGGCAACGTCGTGCTGCTCACCGTGGGCGGCAACGACACCACGCGCAACACGATCACCGGCAGCGTCCTGGCACTGAACCAGAATCCGGATCAGTACCGCAAGCTGCGCGATAACCCGTCGCTGATCCCCTCGATGGTGTCGGAGACGATCCGCTGGCAGACGCCGCTCGCCCACATGCGCCGCACCGCGACCCAGGACTTCGAATTCCAGGGCAAGCAGATCAAGAAGGGCGACAAGGTCGTCATGTGGTACGTCTCGGGCAACCGCGACGAGACCGTGATCGAGCGGCCCAACGACTACATCATCGACCGCGAGAATCCGCGCCGGCACATCTCGTTCGGCTTCGGCATCCACCGCTGCGTCGGCAACCGCCTGGCGGAACTGCAGCTGCAGATCATCTGGGAGGAGATCCTCAAGCGCTTCCCGGTGATCGAGCAGGTCGCCGAGCCCAAGCGGACCTATTCGACCTTCGTGAAGGGCTACGAGCACCTGCACGTCGTGATCCCGAAGCGGAACTGAGCGATGCAGGCGTTGGCGCTGGCCGAGGTCGAGGGCCTGCTGGAAGGCGCCGTCGACGTGCGGCGGCGGCCCGGCAGCATCCAGCCGCTTCGCTATCCCGCGGCCGAGGCGCTGTTCTACGATCCCTTCACGCGCTGGGTCGCGTCGGCGCCGTCCGGCGTGCGCCTGCGGCTGCGGACGGATACGCGGGCGCTGCACCTGTCGCTGAACCAGCGCGTCGCCGCCTTCAACGGCGAGCCGCGGCCCGCGCCGTGGGATCTTTTCATCGACGGCAAATCCTTCGCGCGCAAGAGCGTGACCGGCGGGGCGGCGCTGGCGCTGGACGGCGGCCTGGTCGGCGACGAGCGGGCCACGCTGGCCTTCGACGATCTTCCCGCGGGCGAAAAGCACATCGAACTGTGGCTGCCGCAATCGGCCACTGTCTCCATCACGGCATGCGAGATCGATGACGGCGCGTCCTGGGCACCTTGGCCGGACACGCGCAAGCGCATCCTGTTCCACGGCAGCTCGATCACCCATTGCATGGAGGCCGACACCGCCGCCGGCGCCTGGCCGGCCGTCGCGGCGCGCCTGGCGGATGCGGCGCATATCAACCTCGGCTGGGGCGGCTCGTGCCTGCTCAGCGGCCTCGCGGCGCGGATCATCCGCGACCAGCGCGCCGACGCCATCATGCTAAAGCTCGGCATCAACGTGCATGGCGAGGGCCAGCTTAAAGAGCGCACCTTCCTCGACTCGGCACACGCGATGCTGTCGATCATCCGCGAGAAACACGCGGCGACGCCCATCGTGGTGATCTCGCCGATCTGGTCGCCGCCGCGCGAAGATGTGGGCGAGAAGGGTGGCCTGCCGCTCGTCCGCATGCGCGAATTGCTGGAGGCAGTCGTCGCGGCGCGCCAGAAATCGGGCGATGCGGCGATACGTTATCTGTCGGGGCTGGAATTGTTCGGCCCGGCCGACCGCGCCGACCTGCCGGACGAACTCCATCCCAACGCCGCCGGCTACCGCCGGATGGGCGAGCGGTTTCATGAACGAATGCTTCAGCAGGACGGATTTATGCTGGCGGCCGGCAAAGCCGCGGCATAGCATTTACGCCAACGGGAGAGACGCCATGACAGACGGCAACATCACCAAGGACGCGATGTACGGCGCCGTCGCGCCGGACGATTTCGAGTCGATGATCGAGCTCGACCGCTACGAGCAGCGCTCCACCGCCTTCGACAAGATCATCAGCGCCACCCACGATCATTTCTGGGATCCGCTGGACAAGAAATACATCGACTTCGACGAGCCCTTCGATCTCGAGAACGAGGCGATGATGCCGGAAGAGATGCAGCCGCTGCTGCGCCTGCCCTACATCGCCGAGACGCTGAAGGACCCCAAGGAGCGCATCCGCTTCATCAACCACATGCAGCTGTGGAATTTCTCCTCCATCCTGCATGGCGAGCAGGGCGCGCTGAACCTGTCCGCCTCGCTGTGCCATGTGCTGAAGGACCAGGGGGCGCAGGAATACGCCGCCAATCAGACCCGCGAGGAAGCGCGCCACGTCACCGCCTTCGCCAAATACATCAAGGCGCGCTGGGGCCGCCCGGTGCCGTGCGGCGCGGCGCTGAAGGCGCTCTTGATCGAGATCATCGAAAGCCCGGCGGTTTACAAGAAGATCATCGGCATGCAGATGCTGGTCGAGGGCCTCGCCATGGGCGCCTTCGCCAACGGCTATCGCTACAACCGCGATCCGCTGGCCAAGAAACTGTTCCAGCTGGTGATGACCGACGAGGCGTTCCACCACAAATTCGGGAAGATCTGGGCCGACAAGACGATTCCCCGTCTGACCGAATCCGAGCGCAACCTGGTCGAGGACTGGGCGGCGCACTGCGCCCAGTCGCTGCTCTTCAACAACGGCTCGCCGCAGCAGCAACAGGTGATCTACGGCGAATTCGGCCTCGATCCCGAGCGCGTCGTCGCCGACATCCTGGAGCGCCGCAAGGGCCGCGACCCGGCGCGCCGCTTCAAGGGCGAGACCAACGTGTTCCGCGTTCTGATCAAGACGCTGCTCAACGCCGGGCTGATCACGGCGCGGACGCGCGGCTTCTACGGCGCCTATATCGACATGGACGAGCTGCAAGCCGAAGGCACCCGCATGGTCGGCGACGACATCGCGGAGGAGGGGATCAAGTACCTCCAGGCGATCAATTTCAAGGACCAGGGTCGTACGATCTCGATCGCGGCGGAGTAGGGCTCGTCCTTCTTATCCTCCCCCGCTTGCGGGGGAGGTGCCGAGCGCAGCGAGGCGGAGGGGGGC
>OLLF01000082.1_pt1 | contig 14599 bp, 12 predicted proteins | sample 1604471 | NCBI WGS metagenome assembly OLLF01 (sample SAMEA104055714, study PRJEB20765) | soil metagenome | isolation source: soil
CGCCCCCTCCGTCTTGCGCGCTGAAGTAGCGCGCAATCCACCTCCCCCGTAACAACGGGGGAGGAAAGGCGCATGCCGCCTACCAGGACTTCGGGCCGCCGTTTTCGGCCCAGACCTGGTGCCAGTTGTTGATGTCGGGATCGTATTCGACCATCAGAATCCCCGGCCACTCCGCGTAGAAACCGGTGTTGCCGAGCTCGGCGGCGGCGTTGCGCATCGCGGTGTCGTATTTCGCGTCGCCGTAGCGCTGCAGCAAGGCGTCGCGCCAGTCCTTCAGCACGGCGCGGCGCTGCTCTTCGCCGGGCGGGCCGTGCTCATAGCCGGCGCCGGCGCCGAAGGCGGCCTGCGGGCAACTGACGCGGTGCCGATTGGGATCGATGTCCATGAACTCCTGGAACATCGGCGTCGGCGTGATCTCGGCCATGGCGGCGTCGTACTTGCCGGCGACCTTGGCCACGTAGACGAAGCGGGCGTTCTCCGAGAGCTTGAAGAGCTCGGGGTGATCCAGATGCCCGATCAGCGCCGCCTCGCCATAAGCCTCGATGTCCTGCACCGTGAGATCGCAGCGCTCGGAGCCGGGATGCCAGGAGACGCGCGCCATCGCGGCACCCGATTCCGCCTTCGCCTGCGTGAAGGCGGCGGCATCGCCGGCGCGCAGCGCGGCGATGGCGTGCGCCAGCGGCGTGTCGGGGACGGACGGGCTGCACGCCGCGAGCGCCAGCGCGGCGAAGAGGAACGGGACGGCGCGGCGCATCAATGCGCGCCGGTCTTGCCGTCGATCTCCGCCTCGACCTGGCCGAAGGTCTTGATGTTGGGATCGTCGACGAACTCGACCGTCTCGGGCCATGAGGCCGTAAAGCCGTTCTTGTCGAGTTCGGCGACGGCGTTGTGCATCAGATCGGCGAAGCCGCCGGCGCTGCCGCCGCGGTCGATCAGCGTGTCCATCCAGTCCTTCAGCACGGCGCGGCGGCCGAGCTCGCCGGGCGGGGCCTCGGCGAGCGGATCGGAGCCCGCCATCATGGCGAGCGGCGAGCAGACCGGCATCGACGCGGCGCGGCTGAACGAGGGCGGCGCGAAGACGGCCAGGATCGGCTTGCCCACCAATTCCCGCATCGCGGCGTCGATCTGGCCCGTGATCTTGGCGGTGTAGACGAAGCGCGCTTCCTCCGAGAGCTTGAAGAGCTCCGGGTGATCGAGCTTTTCGATCAGCGAGGCTTCGCCGTGCTTCTGGAAATCGATGATGGTGACCTTGCAGGGGTCCATGCCGTCCTGCCAGGAGGACTTCATCGCGTCGTCGGACTCGGCCTTGGCTTTGAGGAAATCGTCGCGGTCGCCGGCGCGCAGCGCGGCGATGGCGTGGGTGAGCGGCGTCGACGGCCCGCCGCCGCAGCCGGCGAGCGAGAGAGCGACAACAATGAGAGCGGCGATCCTGCGCATGGCGAGTCCCGGCGGTTACGGCGGCGTCATGAAGATCGGTTTTGGCGCGTTAAGGGGGCGTTACGCGCTGCGGGTTGCATGCGTCAGCGTAAACGAAGCGTCACGGAATTGGGTTGGATTGCGATGAGTTTCACCTCCCCGGAGGGGAGGTCGAAAAACATCGAGCGCAGCGAAGATGTTTTTCGGGTGGGGGGACTGCATCGGCTTTCGCCCCACCCGAAATCTTCTCGCTGCGCTCGAAGATTTCGACCTCCCCTCCGGGGAGGTAAAAAACTACGAAACCTGCGGCGGGACGATGCCCTTGGCCTTCATGCGCGCCGGCAGCGTCGCCATGATGGCGAGGCGCTCGGCCTCGGTCTTGCGGCCCCAGCTGGCGATCTCCGGCAGGGTGCGGCCGCAGCCGAGGCAGATGTCGGCCATCCCGTCGACGACGCAGACCCGCAGGCAGGGCGAGGAGATCTCGTTGCTCATGGCCCGGGCGCGGCGCCGGACGGGATGACGGTCTTGCCCATCAGCCGACCTTGAAGACCGCGATCTTGTTGCCGTCGGGGTCGCGGAAATAGGCGCCGTAGAAGGTGTCGCCGCGCAAGCCCGGGGCGCCCTCGTCCGTGCCGCCGGCGGCCAGCGCGTCGGCGTGCATCTTGTCGACGATCTCGCGCGAGGGCGACATCAGCGCGATCATGGTGCCGTTGCCGTGGCTCGCGGCGCCCTCATGCGGCGTGCCGACGACCAGCATCGGCATGCCGCCGGCCGGCGCGAACCAGGTGCGCGTGTCGCTGGAGTACGTCGTGTTGACGGTGAAGCCGAGCGGGGCGAGCAGCGGTTCGTAGAAGGCGCGAGCCTTCGCCGGATCGCTGGCGCCGAGCATGATGTAGCCGATGGTCATGGGGTGGTCTCCTTGAAGTTTCACCTCCCCGGAGGGGAGGTCGAAATGCGAAGCATTTCGGGTGGGGCGAAAGCCGATGCACTCCCCCCAACCCGAAAAACATCTTCGCTGCGCTCGATGTTTTTCGACCTCCCCTCCGGGGAGGTAAAGATATTTACCGCCCCGTCGGGATCTTGTTGAAGGGGACGTCCTTGTCGACGCGGATGTCGCCGGGGAGGCCCAGCACCCGCTCGGCGATGATGTTGCGCAGGATCTCGTCGGTGCCGCCGGCGATGCGCAGGCCGGGCGAGGAGAGCCAGCCGCCCTGGAACATGCCGTGCATCGGCGCCTCCGCGCCTTGCAGGATGCCGGCCTCGCCTTCGAGCTCCATCGCGAAGGCGGAAAGGTCCTGCAGCTTGGAGGCGACGACGATCTTGGCGATCGAGGCCTCGGGTCCCGGCTGCCTGCCCTGGCTGAGCGCCGTCATGGTGCGCATCGTGGTGTAGCGCAAGCCCGCCGAGCGGACATACCAGTCGGCGATCTTCTCGCGCACCGCGGCGTTCTTGATCGCCGGGCCGTCTTCCAGCTCGAGGCTGCGCGCCAGCGTCATCAGCTGCGGCACGTCGAGGCCGCCGCCCTGGCCGCCGCCGACGGCGAGACGCTCATGCATCAGCGTGGTGAGCGCGACGGTCCAGCCCTGGCCGACTTCGCCCAGGCGCTGGCTGTCCTTCACCTTCACGTCGGTGAAGAAGATCTCGTTGAAGCCCGAGCCGCCGCTGGCCTGCTTGATCGGACGGATGTCGACGCCCGGGTCCTTCATGTCGATGTAGAACATCGTCAGGCCCTTGTGCTTGGGCACGCCCGGGTCGGTGCGGGTGAGGATGATGCCGTAGTCGGAGAACTGCGCCCCCGTGGTCCAGATCTTCGAGCCGTTGATGGTCCAGGTGTCGCCGTCCTTCTCCGCACGGGTGCGCAAATTGGCGACGTCGGAGCCGCCGGCCGGCTCGGAAAAGAGCTGGCACCAGATCTCGTCGCCCTGCACCGCCGGCCAGACGAAGCGCTTCTTGGCGTCGTCATTGCCGTACGCCATCAGGGTCGGGATGCACATGCCCAGGCCGATGGCGAAGGGGCCGCCGTTCGCGACGTCATACTTGGCTTCTTCCTGGCCGAAGATGATCGACTGCATCGGCGTGCCGCCGATGCCGCCCATGCCCTTGGGCCAGGTGATACGGGCGTAGCCGGCTTTCGCTTTGACCTTCTGCCAGGCGCGCGACGCGGCCATGCCGTTGTCGGAGCCGTTCTCCATGTCCTCGGCGCTGATCTCGCGCTTGCCGCTGCGCTTTTTCGCATTGGCGTCGAGCCAGGTGCGCACGTCGCTGCGGAAAGCGGCTTCTTCGGCGCTGTCTTCGAAATCCATTTTATATCTCCCGTAATGTGACGCGCGCGAGGCGCGCATTTGATTGGCGCGCTTCTGACGAAGCGCTTAGGCAGCGTTCGTCAGTTCGAGTTCGGTGACGAGCTTGTCTTTCCAGGCGCGCTGCGGCCCGAGCGCGAGGCCGAGCTCCTTGGAGCGCTTGTAGTAGAAGTGACAATCGACCGCCCAGGTGAAGCCCATGCCGCCATGGGTCTGGATGTTTTCCTTCGACGCGTAGTCGAAGGCCTGCGTCGCCGAGACCCGCGCCGACGCGGCCGCCAGCGGCAGCTCGCGCGCGCCGGTCGAGAGCGCCCAGGCGCCGTAATAGGCATTGGAGCGCGCCAGCTCGTTGCCGACATACATGTCGGCGAGCTTGTGCTTGATCGCCTGGAACGAGGCGATGGGGCGGCCGAAGGCGTAGCGGTTGAGCGCGTAGTCCTTGGCCATGGCGAGGCAGACGTCGGCGCCGCCGACCTGCTCGAACGCCATCAGGATGGCGGCGCGGTCGAGGACGCGGCCCATGTCGCTCCAGCCCTCGCCGGCCTTGCCGAGCGGCTCGCACGCCGCGTTGTCGAACGTGATGTCGGAATGGCCGCGCGACGCGTCGAGCGTGTCGCAAGTCGTGCGCTTGACGCCGGCGCCCTTGAGGTCGACCAGCGCCAGTTGCAGGCCGCGCTCGCCGGCGCCTTCGGAGGTCTGCGCCAGGACGATGGCGTAGTCGGCGATGGGCCCGTCGACGACGGCGATCTTCTTGCCGCTGAGCTTGCCGGCCTTGAGCGTGGTCTTGATGTTCTTGGGCAGCACGGCGCCCGGGCCTTCGGCGCGGGCGAAGGTGCCGATGATCTCGCCCGCGGCGACCTTGGGCAGGTATTTCTTCTTCTGCTCCTCGCTGCCCGCGATCAGCAGCGCTTCGGCGAAGAGATAGACGGTGGAGGAGAACGGCACCGGCGCCAGCGCGCGGCCCATCTCCTCGGCGATGACGCAGAGCTCCAGATAGCCGAGGCCGAGGCCGCCGTAGTTCTCCGGGATGGCGGTGCCGGTCCAGCCCATTTCGCCGATCTGCTGCCACAGCGCGGCGTCGTGATGGCCGGCGCCCTCGAACACCGCGCGCACGGTCCTGGTGGTGCACTTCTCGGACAGGAATTTGTGCGCCTGGTCCTTGAGCATTTTCTGGTCGTCGGAGAAATCGAAGTTCATGTTTCCTCTTTGGGGGCTCCCCGCCCCGCTTGTATCGTCGTTAACCGACGATAGAACACGCAAATGGCTCAAAGCGAGTCATACGTTTTAACGAGGGTTTAATGCGCTTTTGCTAGGTTCCGCTGGGTAAACGCGAGCGTCACCATGGCCAAGGCACAATTCCACAAGAGTCAGCGCGTCTTCGTGAAGCCGGTCGGCACCTGGGCGCTGATCGAGCACGTCGTGCCGCACTGGGCCAAGGGCCTGGATGAGCCGATCCGCATCCACTACGACGTCGGCCTGGGACGCGAATTCACCGCCGACGAACTCCAGTCCGAAGAGCCCCTGGCCGGCGAGAAGAAGAATGTCGGCGACAATTGGCGCGTCGTCAGGGCGCGCAACAAGTGGCAGCCGGCGGAAGACTGCGCCCATCACCCGGTGCCGGGCTCTTACCCCGTCGTCATCACCGGCCAGGCCGAATGGGGCGGCTGGCGCGTGCCGGGCGCCGAATACGATCTCGACCCCGCCAAGGTAGAGCGCCAGGCGCGCATGATCGCCAGCGCCCCCAAGCTGGTCGCCTTCGCCACCGGCCTGATCGACTGGGCCCGCAAGTCGGGCGAGGACATGCCCAACGCGCTGGTGGAACTGGCGCACGAGGCGCAGGACGTGCTGGTCGCCATCGAGGGCGAGGGTTAACCGACGCCAGGACCACAAACGCGACAGCGGCGATTGCGGGGCGGGCAAACCCTTAATCATTGAGTCCTATGGTCCGCGCTCCGACCCCGAAAGACCTTGGGGGGAAAGCGACCCATGTTCGCACCTGCCATACCGCGCACCTCCATTCTGCCTGCCGGCAGCGCCAGACTCACGCTCGACGCGGCGGGGGCGCTGCGCTTCCTGTGCGACCCGCGCGCCGCGGCGGAGATGTTCGGCGCGCTGCGCGACGGACGGATGCTGACGGAGGGCATGCACCGGGGCGACATCGCCTTCTATGAGCAGACACGGACCTGGATGGCCGCACAGCGCGAAGCATCGGCGACCATCCGGCTGCGCTTTCGCAGGGCGGAGCATGCCTGGTGGCAGGCTCTGGCGACGTTCGATATCCAGCCTGGCGGGCCGCTGACGCTGCTGTTGGTGCCGGACGATCTGGCCATGTCGCAGCGCGAGGAGACCAAGATGCGCTGGCTGATCGAAGGCTCGGCGCAGGGTGTCATCGCGCGAACGAAAACCACGTTGATCTACGCCAATGAGAGCATGGCGCGCCTCTTGGGCTACACCTCCCTGGCGGAGTTGGCGCAGTTTCACACCGACATCGACGCCGCTATCCATCCCGAAGACCTCGCTCGGCTGCACGCGGCAACACAGGCGCGGCAGCGCGGCCATGGCGACGTGTCCAAACACATATTCCGCTACCGCCACAAGGACGGCAGCTATGTCTGGCTGGAAGCGATCTCACGCTTCACCGACTGGAACGGTGTGCCCGCTGAAACATCGTGGGTCAACGACATCTCCGAACGCGTGCGCGCCGAGGAAGACCTGATCGCCGCCAAGGATGCGGCGGAATACGCCAATCGCAGCAAGAGCGAATTCCTCGCGAATATGAGCCATGAGTTGCGCACGCCGTTGAACGCCATCATCGGCTTTTCCGAATTCATGCGACTGGAAATGGGCGGGCCGGTGGGCTCGGCGAAATATGCCGAATATATCGGCGACATCCACGACAGCGGGCAACATCTGCTTTCGCTGATCAACGACGTCCTGGACTTGGCCAAACTGGAGACCGGACGCCTTGAGTTGCACGCAAACGAGTTCCGCCCCGATACGCTGGCCGCGGCGAGCCTGGCCCTGATGCGGCAGCGGGCGGAGGAAGCCGGCGTAACGCTGGTCCTGGCCGCGGCGCCGGATTTGCCCGCGTTGCGCGCGGATGAGCGGGCGGTGAAGCAGATCCTGTTCAACTTCCTCTCGAACGCCATCGAATTCACGCCGCAAGGCGGGACGGTCACGGTCTCGCTGGCGCTGGACCGTGAAGGCCGCCTCGATCTGGCGGTACGGGACACCGGCATCGGCATGAGCGAGAGCGATATCGTCACGGCCCTGGCGCCGTTCGGACAGGTGGACTCCCAAGTGGCGCGGCAGCACCAGGGCACGGGCCTGGGGTTCCCGATCTGCGATTCCCTCATGCGGCTGCACGGCGGCACACTGCGCATTCAGAGCGCGCCCGGGCAGGGCACGACCATGATCGCGTCTTTTCCGCCCGAACGCCTGGTGAAGGTGCCTTGCGAACCCCGCGAGGCCGGCCTGTCTTAACCCTGTCGCGTAACCCTGTCTCGCGCTGCTGTGGCGGGAACCTGCGCCGCCCGGCATACTGCCGCGCGAGCGGGAGGCGGGCGTGGGGTTTGAGCCGGATATGCATGCGCAGCAAGTTGCCGCGCCGGCGATTTACAATGTCGAGTTTCGCGGCCGGGGCCGTGAATATTTCCGCATCTGGATCGTCAACGTCGCGCTGACGGTGCTGACGGCCGGCATCTATTCGGCCTGGGCCAAGGTGCGCACGCAGCGCTATTTCTACGGCAACACCTTCGTGGCGGGGCATGCCTTCGAGTATCACGCCAGCGCCTGGCGCATCCTGCTCGGGCGCGCCATCGCGCTGACGCTGTTCGCGGCCTATTCCTTCAGCGTCCTGATCGTGCCGGCGTCGTTCGCGCTGTGGCTGTTGATCCTGGCGGCGGCGATGCCGTGGCTGGCCAATTCGTCGATCCGCTTCAATGCCCGCAACACCTCGTGGCGCAATGTGCGGTTCAATTTCAACGCCACCTATTTCGAGGCCTTCATCGCCTATGTCGTGTGGTCGGTGGCGGCGCTGGCGTTCTTTCCGCTCATTCCCTACACGCGGCGGGTGCACGACTATTTCTACGTCAACCATCACCGCTTCGGCGGGCGCGGCTTCGAGACGAGTTTCACCGCGGGGCGCATCTACGCCATCTACATGTTCGGCTTCATCGTCATCGTCGGCATCCTGGTCGTGGTGCTGGGGCTGGCGGCGGGCATCATGGTCGCCGAGACGCGGCTGCACGACTACACGAAGTACCTGACGATCCCGGGCGTGACGCTGGACTATCCGGTGATCGTGTTCTCGCTGTTCGGGCTCGGGGCGGCGTTCGTCACCACCTTCGTCACCACGATGGTTACCAACCTGACCATCAGCAACACCACCATCGAGGGCGGCCATCGTTTGTCGTCGCGCGCGGCGCCCTTGCGCGTCGCGTGGATCGTGCTGACCAACACCTTCCTGACGCTCGTCACACTGGGGCTCTATTATCCCTTCGCGCGCATCCGCCTCGCCCGCTACCGCATGGGCAAATACGCGCTGATCGCGGGCGGCGACCTCGACGATTTCACCTCCGAGGCGCTGGAGACGCAGAGCGCCATCGGCCAGGAGATCGCCGGCTTCTTCGACTTCGGGTTCGGCCTATGAGCGAAGGGCTGGAGGGACGCTATTTCTATCCGGGCGCGGCGCGCTTCGTGCCGGCGCGCGCCGTGGTCGTGCCCAAGCGCATCCTGCAGATCGAGGACGAGCATGGCGACGTGCTGGCGCAGGTCCTGGGGCGGCAGGTGAAAGTGTCGGCGCGGCTGGCCTCGCTGCTGCGCCGCTTCGACCTGCCGGACGGGGCGCGCTTCGAGACGCCGGACAATGACGGCGCGGATTCGCTCATCTGGGGCTTGCGCAAGCGGCGGCGCGGACGCTTCACCGACCGGCTGGAACGCGCCTGGCCGGTGGTCGGGCTGTCGCTGATCGTGACGCTGTTCGCGGGCTATTACTTCATGGCGCAGGTGCTGCCCATGGCGGCCGAGTGGCTGGCGATGAAGACGCTGCCGGCGGTGGCGCACACGATGTCGGAGCAGACGCTGCGCACGCTCGACCGCTTCGCGGTGACGCGCAGCCAGCTCACCGCCGCCGAGCAGTTCCGCGCCACCAAGCTCTTCATGCGCGTCGCGGCGCACGCCAGGGGCGGCGCCGGCGCCTATCGCCTGGTGTTCCGCGGCGGCGGGCGCATGGGGCCGAACGCCTTCGCCCTGCCCGACGGCACCATCGTGATGACCGATCCGTTGTGGAAGCTGATCAAGAACGACGCCGAGATCGAGGGCGTGTTCGCCCACGAGATGAGCCATGTCGATCACGCGCACGGATTGCAGCGCGTCTATGAGGCGTCTCTGGTGCCGGCGGCGCTGGCGATCTTCACCGGCGACATCTCGCAGGTCAGCCAGATGGCGGCGATCCTGCCGGGCATCATCGCGCAATCGGCCTATTCGCGCGGCTTCGAGCGGCAGGCCGACGACGACGGCGCGGCGACGCTGCGGTCCATGGGCGAGAAGCCGTCGCACATGGCCGAACTCCTGGAGCGCATGGACAAGACGGTGTGCGGCAAGAACGGCTGCCCGGTGAGCTGGATCGGCGATCATCCCGAAACCGCGTCACGGGCGGCGCGGCTGCGGCTGGAAGACCTGGGCCCGATCGGCGCCGGCGAGGATTGCCTGCGGCCGTGGAAGACGGGGATTTCGTTGCGCTGCCTGGGGATCGTTGCGCACTGAACCATGACTTCTCCCTCTCCCCCTTCGGGGGAGAGGGCTGGGGTGAGGGGGTGGCGACGAAGAAGCTCCACCGCCGACATCTCACAAGCCCAACTCTCGTCTTCACATTCGGCGCTCTACGCCAACCGCCCCCTCACCCTGCCTCTCCCCCGAAGGGGGAGAGGGAAAAGGAAGTGGTTTCCGCGTCGCCCGCTCGTTAAGCTGCCCCGCCCCACCCAAGGAATCCCCATGCGCACCGAAGAGCCGCGTGCCGTTCACCTGAAGGATTATCGCGCGCCGGACTACCATATCGGCGAAGTGGCGCTGGATTTCGTGCTCGATCCGGCGGCGACGCGGGTGACGGCCACCGCGAAGGTGACGCGCACGGGCGCGGCCAATCCGCTGGTGCTGGACGGCGAGGAGCTCAAGCTGGTTTCGGTGGCGATCGACGGGCGCAAGCTCGGCGAGAGCGACTATGCGCTGACGCCGGCGACGCTGACGCTGCGGGACCTGCCCGATACGTTCACGCTTCAGATCGTCACGGAGATCTCGCCGGAGAACAACACGACGCTGAACGGGCTCTATACCTCCAAGGGCATGTTCTGCACCCAGTGCGAGGCGGAAGGCTTTCGCCGCATCACCTTCTTCCTGGACCGGCCGGATAACCTCGCGGTCTACACGACGCGCATCGAGGCGGACAAAAAGGCCTATCCGATCCTGCTGTCGAACGGCAATCCGATTGCCCGCGGCGACCTCGCCGGCGGGCGGCATTTCGTGACCTGGAACGATCCCTTCCCCAAGCCCTGCTACCTGTTCGCGCTGGTGGCGGGCGACCTCGGCGCGCTGCACGACTCGTTCGTCACCATGTCGGGACGCAAGGTGGCGCTCGCGATCTATGTCGAGCACGGCAATGAGGATCGCGTCACCTATGCGATGGATGCGCTGAAGCGCGCCATGCGCTGGGACGAGGAGAAATACGGCTGCGAATACGACCTCGACATCTTCATGATCGTCGCGGTCAGCGCCTTCAATTTCGGCGCCATGGAGAACAAGGGCCTCAACATCTTCAACGACAAGCTGCTGCTGGCCTCGCCGGAGACGGCGTCGGACGAGGACTATGCCCGCATCGAGAGCGTGGTGGCGCACGAGTATTTCCACAACTGGACCGGCGACCGCATCACCTGCCGCGACTGGTTCCAGCTGTCGCTGAAGGAAGGGCTGACCGTCTTCCGCGACCAGATGTTCAGCGCCGACATGCGCTCCGAAGGCGTCAAGCGCATCGAGGACGTGCGCATGCTGCGCATGCGGCAGTTCATGGAGGATTCGGGGCCGCTGGCGCATGCGGTGCAGCCGCAGAGCTACATCACCATCGACAATTTCTACACCGCGACGATCTACGAGAAGGGCTCGGAGGTCATCCGCATGCTGCAGACGCTGGTCGGAAAGGAGGGCTATCGCAAGGCGACCGACCTGTATTTCCAGCGTCACGACGGACAGGCGGCGACGGTCGAGGACTGGGTCAAGTGCTTCGAGGATGCTTGCGGGCGCGACCTGACGCAGTTCCGCCGCTGGTACAGCCAGGCGGGCACGCCGACCATCGCGGCCAAGGGCAGCTATGACGCCGCCCGGAAGACCTTCGCGCTGACGCTGACGCAGAGCCTGGCGCCGACGCCGGGACAGCCGGAGAAGCTGCCGATGCACGTGCCGGTGCGGCTGGGCTTCATCGGCCAGAACGGCAACGCGATGCCGCTGACGCTGGCCGGCGAGACGGCGACGGGGCCGGACGAGCGCGTGCTGGAGCTGACCGACGCCGAAGAGACCTTCCACTTCGTCGACGTGGCGCAGACGCCGCTGGTGTCGCTGGGGCGGCATTTCTCGGCGCCGGCGAATTTCGTCACCGGCTTCACGGACGACGAGCTCGCCTTCCAGATGAAGGCCGATACCGACGATTTCAACCGCTGGGAAGCGGCGCAGAAGCTGTCGATCGGCATTCTCCTCAGGGCGGCCGGGAACGGCGGCAGGCTGTCGGGCGAGGCGCCCTATGTCGAAGCCGTCGGCGCGGTGCTGGCGGACGCGGAAAAGGACCCGGCCTATGCCGCGGGGATGATCCTGCCGCCGACCGACAGCGAGCTGGCGCAGCGGATGAAGACGCCCGATCCCGACGGCATCTTCGGCGCCCGCATGGCGCTGGTCCGCGCCGTCGCGGCGGCGCATGGGCCGCGCATCAAGGCGCTGTACGACAAGATGGGAACGCCGGGGCCGTTCGATCCCGGCGCGGGGCCTGCCGGGCGGCGGGCGCTGCGCAATGCCTGCCTGCGCTATCTGACGGCGGCGGACGACGCGGCGGCGGCGGCGCTGGCCGAGGCGCATTACCGGGCCGCGACCAACATGACCGACAGCATCACGGGGCTCGCCGCGCTGACGCGGATGGAGTCGCCCCGGCGCGTGGCGGCGTTCGCCGATTTCCACGACAAGTTCCGCAGCGATCCCTTGGTGCTCGACAAATGGATGGGCCTGCAGGCCGGGTCGTGCCTGCCGGGCACGGCTTCGGCGGTGCGCGCGCTGATGACGAGCCCGGTGTTCGACATCAAGAATCCCAACCGGGTGCGCTCGCTGATCGGCGCGTTCGCGGCCAATCACCTGCGCTTCCACGCCGGCGACGGATCGGGCTATGCCCTGGTCGGGCGGGTGATCGCGACGCTGGACAAGATCAACCCCCAGGTCGCGGCCCGCATGGCCGGCGCGTTCGAGGCCTGGCGGCGCTACGACCCCGCGCGGCAAGCATTGATGCGGGGCGAGCTGGAGAAGCTCACCAAGCTCGAGGGGTTGTCGGCGAACCTGTTCGAGGTCGCGACCAAGATGCTCGAGTAACCTTTCATTAACTTTCGTGACAGCGACTCCGCGATTCGCATAATCGGTTGAGGGCGAATCACTTGCCCGATTGATTGGCGCGCAATTATCGGGTGAACCGAAAGTTGGTTCACCCGATCGCGCTTGTTGGGGTCTGTTGGTTTCATGGCGCAGCGTGGCGCAGCCGTGAGCATGGGGTTTGCCGCAGGCGCGGCGCGCCTTGCGACGCGCAATATCCGCTTCACGGTGCTGGCCTCAGTCGTCCTGATCTGCGGCTGCTTCGCGGCGGCGGCGGGCTTGCAGATGCGGGCCGACCGGGTGCACGCCCTGGCCCAGGCGCAGTATTTCGAGGCGCGGCGGGGCGAGGACGTCGCGGCGGCGGCAGCGGCGGCGCTGGACCGCATCGCGGCGGTGGGGCGCGGCTTCGCGGACGGCAGAAACGTCGACGGCGGGCCGGACGGCGTGCGCAACATCACCGTGTACGACGGCACGGGACTGGCGCTCACCACGCTCGACAGCCTGCAGAGCCAGGCGCTGCCGCTGGACGCGATCACGTCGGGCCGGCCGGGCGTTTACGCGCCGGGGACGCTGACGCTGCCTTATGGAGACCGCATCGTCGCGGTGGCGTTCGATCCGCAAGGGCTGGTGCCGGCGCGGATGCTGGCGCGCGCGGCGCTGACGCTGAAAGGCGGCGGCGTGCTGCTGCAGGATGCGCACTGGACCGGCCGTGGCGGCACGGTTGCCGTGGACGGTTGGCCGCTGTCGGTGCGCACGGCAGTGGACGAGGACGCGGCGCTGGCGGCGTGGACGGGCTCGCTGCCGCTCTATCTCTTCGTGATCCTGGGGCCGTCGCTGGTCGGCGCAGGCCTGGCGGCGGTGTTCGTGCGCGAGTTCGAGCGGCGGGCGCGGGCCTCCGAGGCCATCCGCACGCTGCGCTCCATGCGGCCGGTGGAAGCGCGGCTGCTGGTGCGGCTGGCCGAGGCCGAGCGCCGCGCGGTGGAGGACGGCCGCGCCAAGTCCGAATTCATCGCCCATATGAGCCACGAACTGCGCACGCCGCTGAACGCCATCATCGGCTTCTCCGAAGTCATCGAGCGCGGTTTCTACGGCACGGTCGGGCACGCGAAATATGTCGAGTACGCGCACGACATCAACGAGGCCGGACGCAACCTGCACAACAAGATCGGCGACATATTGGAGTTCGCCAATGTCGAGGCCGGGCGCTACCCGCTGACGCCGGCGGCGGTCGATATTTCCGCTATCGCGGCGGAGTGCGTCGGCGAGCAGGCGGGCCGCGCCTTCTCGCGCCGCATCGCGCTGGAGCTCGGCTTCGCGCACGGGGCGGCGGCGCTGGCCGACAGACTGGCGGTGGCGCGCATCCTGTCGGGGCTGATCAACAACGCGCTCGCCTATACGCAGGAGGGCGGGCTGGTGCGCGTCGATGTGCTGGAAGAGGAAGCCGCCATCGTGGCGCGGGTGATCGACAACGGGCACGGCTTTACGCGCGCCGAAGTCGCCAAGGCGGGGACGCCGTTCCGCCGCTTCGACCGGCCGGGGGCGGTGACGGGCACGGGGATGGGGCTCGCCATCGCCATGTCGCTGGCGCGGCGGATGGGGGGCGCGATCAGGCTCGACGGCGCGCCGGGCGGCGGCAGTGTCGCGGAGCTGCGGCTGCCGAAGGCGTGACCACTTTCACCTCCCCATCGTGGGGAGGTCGATCCGCGCAGCGGATCGGGTGGGGATTGCCTTCGCCGGGAGAGACTTCCCCACCCGGCTTCGCTTCGCTCGCCGACCTCCCCATGCTGGGGAGGTGAAAGTTTTTAACCACTTGTTAACCCAAGTTAACGACGATTCACCAACTGCTTCGTGCGAGGGGACGTGGCGCTTGGGCCGCGACGATTGAACTTGGTGAGCGCCGCGCTGGCGGCCGCTCTGCTGTGCGCGCACGGCGCGGCGGCGCAGGCGCCGCCGGCGGAGAGTTCCGCCCTCACCATCCTGGCGCGCGGACCCAATGCGGAATTCCGCGTGCGCGGCGTGTCGCTGAAATCGGTGCGCGCCGACGACGCGCAGAACACCGTCGCCTTCGACTTTAATGGCCCTGTGAGCGACGAAGCCTTCACGCGGCTGCAGGACGAACTGCCCGACTGGATCGAGATGGCTTACGCCGGCTACGACAACGCGATCATCCGCGCGCGGCGTCCGGTGACCTTCATGACCAAGGCGGAGAGCGACGGCTTTTCGCTGCGCCTGGTGCCGCGCGATGGCGGGCCGGGCGCGGCGCCGGCCGA